>WNGR01000052.1_pt1 | contig 182241 bp, 165 predicted proteins | sample 5407581 | NCBI WGS metagenome assembly WNGR01 (sample SAMN13153383, study PRJNA577476) | soil metagenome | isolation source: 80 cm soil or saprolite under Garry oak tree replicate 2 | place: USA:California | collected 2016-06-15
CGGCCAAAGTCGCGCTGACGGCCTGCATGCGAAAGCTCCTCACCATCGCCAATGCGATTATGCGGTCGCAAACCCCTTGGCGCGCGCTCACGGCTTGACACATGAGACAGTTGCTGAAGGGCCGGCTCGGCCAAGACACTCGTCCTGAAGGACGGCAACCCACGACTCCTCATCTCCCTGTCACCGCTTTGTCATTCCTCCGCGAACGCAGCGTCAAGTCACCCTCCTAACGTTGCGATAACCCATCCCGGAGGCCAACCGATGCTGCCCCGCGCCGAGATCAACGTGACGCCGATGATCGACGTCATGCTCGTGCTCCTGATCATCTTCATGATCGTCACACCAATAATCGAGTCCCGGGTCAGAGTGCCGCAGAGCGATCACGCGGATTTGCGACCGGTAGAGCCGGACGAGGTCGTTCTCGGCATCGACCGAAGCGGGACTTATTTCCTTTCTGTGACTGGAGGCGTAGGGCCGAGCGTGAATGCGCCACAGGTTATTGGGGCGGATGCCTTGCGTGACCGACTCGGGGCTCTCTACGCGCACCGCACGAAGGATCGGATTCTGTACCTGAAAGCGGACACTGACTTACCGTTCGGGGTGCTTCAAGAAGCCATCGAGATCGCGAGGACATCCGGCGTGCGGGTGGTTGCGGCGGTGACGGAACAGCGAACTCAGCCAGCGATGTAGGGATCGAATCAGACCCTGGCTACGGCCCGGTCTCCTTCCCGTTCGCGTCGCCTTTCTTGTCCGCCCGTGGACCGAGCGCGACGAGGACAAATCCCGCGATAAACAGGATGCCGCAGGTGCCGAGGACGATCAAGGTCAGGACGTTGGCGCCCTCAACGTCGATTGTCGCGGCAGCAACAAACATCAGGAGGAACGCGAGGCCGACGCAGATGAGGCCCCGTTTCTGCCAGCGCCACGACGGCGGCGGCGGGGTCTTGGGCGGTTGCAGCGTTCGGAGGATCGCCTGAGCCTTGGGCAGGTCGTCGTCGTTGAGCACCGCGACCCGCGTGCGTCCCGCGAACCCCATGTACCCCGGCGCGTTCTCGTCGAGTACGACGGCCTTGATGCCCTCGGACTCGAGGACGAAGCGCACGCTCTCGGCCCAGGAGATCGAGTGAGTCTGGAGGAGATTCTTCAAGAGCCCCCTACCCTACCCCCACCTTCTTCCTCCTCTCCCCATACAACGGAAACGCATCCGCCAACTCTCTCACTTCTTTCTTGATCCCCACCACGGTGGCGTCATCCCGCTTCGTCAACACCGCATCAACCAGCTCCGCCACCCGATCCATCTCCGCCACGCCAAACCCGCGCGTCGTCAGCGCCGAGGTGCCGAGCCGGATGCCGCTCGCCACGAACGGCGACTGCGGATCGCCCGGGATCGTGTTCTTGTTGACCGTGATCGCCGCCCGGTCGAGCAGCTGCTCGGCATCCTTGCCCGTCAAGTTCTTGGATCGGAGATCCACGAGCATCAGGTGACTATCGGTGCCCCCCGAGACAATCGCATAGCCACGCTTGACAAGCGCCGCCGCCAATACCTGGGCGTTCTTCACGACATCGCGCGCATAGGTCTTGAACTCGGGACTCAACGCCTCGAGGAACGACACGGCCTTGGCCGCGATCACGTGCTCGAGCGGCCCACCCTGCGTCCCGGGAAACACCTGCTTGTCGACGGCCTTGGCGTACTCGGCGGTGCAGAGAATCATCCCGCCCCGCGGGCCGCGCAGCGTCTTGTGCGTCGTGGTGGTGACGATCTGCGCGTGCGGCACCGGCGACGGGTACACACCGCCCGCCACGAGCCCCGCGAAGTGCGCCATGTCCACCACGAACACGGCTCCCACTTCGTCGGCGACGGCGCGCATCGCGGCGAAGTCCACCACGCGCGCGTAGGCGCTCCCGCCTCCCACGATGATCCGGGGCCGCTCCTTGCGCGCCACGTCGCGCAGCTGGTCGTAATCGATCAGCCCCGTCTCCTCGTGCACGCCATACGCCACGGCGCGGAACAGCGTGCCCGAGAAGTTCACGGGCGAGCCGTGCGTCAAGTGTCCGCCGTGCGGCAGCGCCAGGCCGAGCAGCGTGTCGCCGGCCTTCGCAACCGCCAGATACGCCGCCATGTTGGCCTGCGCGCCTGAATGCGGCTGCACGTTGGCGTGCTCGGCGCCGAACAACTGCTTCGCCCGGTCGATCGCCAGCTGCTCCACCTCGTCCACGACCTCGCAGCCGCCGTAGTAACGCTTCTTCGGCAAGCCCTCCGCGTACTTGTTGGTGAGCGCGCTGCCCATGGCCTCGAGCACGGCGAGCGAGCAGAAGTTCTCGCTCGCGATCAGCTCGAGCCCGTGCTCTTGGCGAGCCACTTCGCGCTTGATGAGAGCGGCGATCGTTGGGTCAACTTGCGCCAGCGGCGCCAACCGGTCACCCATCGATTTTCTCCACTCGCCGCTGATGGCGGCCGCCTTCGAACTTGGTGTCGAGCCACGCGTGCAGGATCTCGAGCCCTTCCTGCTCGCTCACGAATCGCGAGGGCAGCACGAGGATGTTGGCGTCGTTGTGCTTGCGCGCCAGCTCGGCGATCTCTGGACTCCAGGCCACCGCGGCGCGTACGTGCGGAAAGCGATTCGCCGTGTATACCATGCCGAGCCCGGTGCCACAGGTGAGCACCCCACGGCGCACTTCCCCGCCGCTGACCGCCTTCGCCACGGGCTTCGCGTAGTCGGGAAAATCATCGGCCGGATCGAGGACCTTAGGCCCCACGTCGATCGGCTCGTAGCCGAGCTTCTTCAGCTCGGCGACGAGCTTCTGCTTCAAGGCGAACCCCGCGTGATCGGCGCCGACGTAGATCTTCTCAGACAAAGTTCTGCCTCACCTTCGCGATCGCCGCGATGCGCTGCTCGGCGAGCCGGTCGGCCGCGCGATAACTGGGGATGCCTTCCTCCGCGGCGATCTCGAACACCCGCAGAATCGTGTCGTAGATCTCACCCGCCTTGTTGCGCGCGCGCTCCATCGTCCAGCCGTTCAGCTCGGCGTTGACGTTGATCAACCCGCCGCCGTTGATGACATAGTCGGGCGCGTAGGTGATCCCCTTCGTTTCGAGGGCGTCGCCGTGGCGTTCTTCCGCCAGCTGATTGTTGGCCCCGCCCGCCACGATCTCGACCTGCAGCTTGGGCAACGTGTCGTCGTTGATGATCCCCCCCAGCGCGCACGGCGCGAAGATGTCCGCCTTCACGCCGATGATCTCGTCGGGCTTCACCGCCTGGGCGCGGAAGTCGTCCACGACCTTCTGGACTTTGGTGGCATCGATGTCGGCGACGGTGAGCCGCGCGCCTTCCTGGTGCAACGCCTGCGCGAGGTAATAGCCGACGTGACCGCACCCCTGAATCGCGACCGTCTTGCCGTTCAACGAATCGCTGCCGAAGCGGTGCTTCGCACACGCCTTGATTCCACGGTACACACCAAACGCCGTCACGGGAGACGGATCGCCGGACTTCCCGATCAATCCCGTGACGTGATCCGTCTCGGCCTTGATGTATTCCATGTCGCCGGTTGACGTGCCGACGTCCTCGGCGGTGATGTAGCGCCCGCCCAGCGCCTGAATGTGGCGGCCGTGCGCGCGGAACACGGGCTCGCGATTCTTCGCCTTGTTGTCGCCGATGATGACGCTCTTCCCGCCGCCCAGGTTCAACCCCGCCACCGCGGCCTTGTACGTCATGCCGCGGGCGAGGCGCAAGCAATCGATCAGCGCCTCGCGGTCCGACTTGTAGCTCCAGAAGCGCGTGCCGCCGAGCGCCGGCCCGAGCGTCGAGTCGTGGATCACGATGATGCCGCGATACCCCGACGACGGCTCGTAGCACAGACTCACCTGCTCGTGTTCGTGCTCCTCGAGCAGGGCAAACAGCGCGCTCGCGTCTTCCTTAGCGGTGTTCGGGCTCGTGAGCGAGAGCGCGCGCGATGACGATGCGCTGGATTTCACTGGTGCCTTCATAGATCTCGGTCACCTTTGCATCACGAAAGAGTTTCTCGACGGGAAAGTCCCGCATGTAGCCGTAGCCCCCGAAGAGTTGAATCGCCTGGGTCGTCACCCACATCGCCGTCTCGGACGCGAACAGCTTGGCCATACTCGCGCATGCCGTGGCGTCCTCACCCGAGTCCTTGCGCACCGCCGCACGGTGCGTCAACGCGCGGGCCGCCTCCGTCCTGGTGGCCATGTCGGCCAGCTTGAATTGCACCGCCTGGAAGTCCTTGAGCGCGCGCTCGAACTGGCGCCGCTCGGCGCAGTAGCGGATGCTGTGCTCCAACGCCCGCCGCGCGATCCCGACCGCCTGCGCCCCGATCCCGAGCCGCCCCGCGTCCAGGCCTTCCATTGCGTACACGAACCCCATCCCCGCTTCGCCGAGCAGGGCGTCGGCCGGCAGGCGCAGATCCTCGAGCGCGATCGTCGCCGTGTTCGACGCGCGCAGCCCCATCTTGTCCTCGGGCTTGCCGGGGCGATAGCCCTGCGCCGCGGTCGGCACGATGAACGTCGAGATTCCCTTCGCGCCGCGCCGCGCCTCGGGACTGTCGGTGCGGGCCATGATCATCATCAGGTCCGCGGTTCCCGCGTTCGACGCCCAGGCCTTGGTGCCCGACAGCACCCACTCGCGTCCGTCCCGTATGGCTTGGGCTCGTAACGACGCCGGATCGGACCCGGCGTCCGCCTCAGAGAGCGCGAACCCCGCCAGCATCTCGCCGCGCGCCATCGGCCGCAGCCAGCGCTCCTTTTGCGCCGGCGTGCCGTGCTTGACGAGCATCGTGGTGGGGATGGCGTTGTGGATCCCCATGGACACGGCGATCGACGCGTCGGCCGCCGCGATCTCCTCGAGCGCCATGACGTAGGTGAGCGCGTCGAGCCCCATCCCGTCGTATTCCTCCGGCGCGCACATGCCGAGGAAGCCGAGCTTGCCCATCTCGTCGATGACGTCGCGCGGGAAATGCTTCGTCCGGTCCCACTCGGCGGCGTGGGGCTCGATCTTCTCACGCGCGAACTCCCGCGCCAGCTCGACTACCTGGAGCTGCTCAGTCGCGGTAGGCATAGAACCCCTGCCCAGATTTCCGGCCCAGGTGTCCCGCCACCACCATCTGCTCGAGCAGTGGCGCGGGACGGTACTTCTGCCGGTCGAGCCCTTCCTGCAGCACCTTCATGATCGACAGGCACACGTCCAATCCGATCAGATCCGCGAGCGCCAACGGACCGAGCGGATGACTCATTCCCAGTTTCATCACCTCGTCCACGGCTGCCGCGGTCGCGATGCCGTCCTGTACGCAGAAGATCGCCTCGTTGATCATCGGCATGAGCACGCGGTTCGACACGAATCCCGGCGAGTCATTCACCTCGACCGGTGTCTTCTTCAGCTCCTTCACCACCTCGACAACCTTCACGACGGTCTCGTCCGACGTTTCTTTCCCACGTATTACTTCAACGAGTTTCATTACCGGTACCGGATTCATGAAGTGCATCCCGATCACCTGGCCAGGGCGATCTGTGTGCTTGGCAATCTCCGTGATAGAGATCGATGAGGTGTTGCTGGCGAGAATCGTTGACGGCGTGGTAATGCGTGACAGGGCGTGAAAAAGCGTGAACTTGATTTGCGGATTCTCGGTCGCGGCTTCGACGACAATCTCGGCGTCCTTCGCGGGTTCGAGGGATGTCGACGTGCTGAGTCGCGCGAGCAGGTCACGCCGTTCAGACGCCGTTATCACGCCCTTCGACGCCTGTCTTTCCGTATTCTTCTCGATCGTCGCCATGCCGCGACCGAGCGCATCGGCGGCGACATCGACCAGCATCGTCTCCCACCCGTGCTGTGCAAACACGTGCGCGATGCCGTTGCCCATCGTCCCCGCTCCGACCACCGCGACGCGACTCATCCGGCCAGCCACGTTCTCGGTTGGGTGAACCTGGTGCCGATCACCGCCAGCGTGCCGGCGATCAGCACGATCGTGGCCACGATCCCGCCCTCCGGCCCGAACGCGCCGCCGTCCACCCACGCGTGCGCGCCGGGCGCGTACTCGACGGCCGGCACCTGAAATCGGTAGCCGCTCACCGGCGCGTCGAACAGCAGCGCCAGCCCGGCGTTCCACCCGAAGTGCAGACCCCAGGCGTAGCCCATTCCGCCGTAGGAGAAGAACGCGAACGACAGCCACACGCCCGCCAGCACCACATTGATCGTGCTGAAGACCGTGGCGTTCGGGTTCTTGAGGTGCAGCAGCCCAAACGGCACGGACAGCAGGAACATCGCCGCCCACGGCCCGACCGCCTCCGCGAGACAGCGCATCGGATAGCCGCGGAACGCCAACTCCTCGGCGAGCGCCGCGACGACGAGGCCCGCGGCGAGTGGCGGTGCGAGCGCGAGCCAACGCTGCCAGTCGCCCGTCAGATGCACCCGTGCGTGGCTGCCGATGAACGACAGGCCGATCGCGAGTGCCGCCATCACGGCGCCGAGCGCGACGCCGCGGGCGATGCGGCCGCGCAGGCCTTCCCCACCGCCGGTGTGCCACCCCATCTGATCCCACGAGTGTTTGTTGAGCCGGAGCCCGACCGCCCACGTGGCGAGCAGGAACGCGAGCGCCTGGCCTCCGGAGTTGGCGGCGAGCCACCACGGCGACGTCGGGGGAACCGGATTGAGACCGTTCAGCACGAGGCTGGCGCCGATGGCGACCGCGCCGAACGCGACGATCCAGGCGAGGGCGATCCCGAGCCGCTGGGCCCGAGTCACCACGCCCGCAAACGAAACGCGCGCCATCAGAGGCGCGCGCGGACTGCAGGAGTGAGCTTCGCCAGGACGGCCGTGGCGACCGCCAGCTTAGCGAGGTCGCCCAGCAGGAACGGCCACGTGCCGAGTCGCGCCGCCGCGGACACGTTGCCCGTCAGAATGAGGAGCTGCGCAAGCCCGCCGAGATGAATGAGAACGAGACCGGCTAGGACGCCAAGTGCCACCCGCGCCAACCTGGGTGGGTTAACCCCGGGCGCCAGCCCGGGGGTAACCAACCAACCCACGGCAAACGCCGCCACCGGGTACGCGAGCAGGTACCCACCCGTCGGCCCGAGCAGGCGCGCGATGCCGACGAGCGGCACCGTCGGCGTGAACACCGGCAGGCCGGCGATGCCGAGCGCGAGATACAGCACCATACTCGCGGCGCCGAGCCGCGCACCCAACAGGCCGCCGACGAGCAACACCGCGAGCGGTTGCAGCGTCATCGGGACGGGTGTGCCGGGGAGCGGCACGGAAACCTGGGCGGCGAGGGCCACGAAGGCGGCGCCGAGGATCACCGCGGTGACCCGAGACAGCGTCAGGGACCGTTCGGAGAGAGCGATTGCGCGTTCCATTTACAGAGACTCCACGCTGAGGGCGACCGCGTTGCCCCCGCCGAGACACAGAGTGGCGAGGCCGGTGGATTTGCCGTACTGCTTGAGGGCGTACAACAGGGTGGTGAGCACGCGCGCGCCCGAGGCACCGATCGGGTGCCCCAGGGCGATGGCGCCGCCGTGGACGTTGACGCGACTCCAGTCCCAACCGAGGGCTCGGCCGTCGGCGATGGCTTGCACCGCGAACGCCTCGTTCGCCTCGATGAGATCGTAGTCGGAGATATTGGTCTTGGCCTTCCCCATCAGGTTCTTCACCGCTTCGATCGGAGCGAAGAACAGATCCTTGGGCTCGCCGCCGCCCGTGGCATACCCCGTCACACGCGCCAGCGGCTTCAGCCCGTGAGCCTTGGCGAACGCGAGCGAGGCCACGACGAGCGCGCTGGCGCCGTCGTTCAGGCCCGGGGCGTTGCCCGGCGTCACCGTGCCGTCCTTCTCGAACGACGGCTTCAGGGATGCGAGCTTCTCGAGCGACGTGTCGGCACGCGGGCCTTCGTCCCTCTCGACCTTCTCGACGGCGAGCGTCTCGGCCTTGAAGTGGCAGGCCTCCATCGCTCTCACCGCTTTCTGGTGACTCCTTAGCGCGAATTCATCCTGCTCCTGGCGCCCAACTCCTGCTTTTTTTGCCGTGTACTCGGCGAGATTGCCCATGTGAGTGTTCGAGAACGAGTCCCACAACCCGTCGCGGATCATTCCATCCACGAGCTTCTGGTCGCCGGCCTTGATGCCGCCGCGCATCCCATACACGTAGTGGGGTGCGTTCGACATCGACTCCATGCCGCCCGCCACGACGCACTGCGCGTCGCCCGCTTTGATCGACTGGGCCGCGAGCATTACGGCCTTGAGCCCAGAGCCGCAGACTTTGTTCACCGTGAGTGCAGGGATGGTCCCGGGGAGGTTGGCGTGAATCGCCGCCTGGCGCGCCGGCGCCTGACCCACGCCGCCCTGTAACACGTTCCCCATGATGACTTCTTCGACGGCGCCGTCCTCGATCCCGGCGCGGCGCACGGCCTCGCGGATCACGAGGGCACCGAGCTTCGGCGCGCTGAAGGGCGAGAGCCCCCCGAGGTAGCGACCGATAGGGGTCCGGACAGCGGAGAGGACTACGGGTGTGGTTGCGTCGTTGCTCATGGCCAATGGGTCATCGTCGGGACCAATGGGGCGTCGTCGGGATCGGTGGTGTAGGGGCACGGCATTGCCGTGCCCCTACATCGTCGTGTCGCATTCCGATATCCGATTCAAATTGTTCCGATGTCCAATTCAATCTCTGGGCCAGCTCCGTAGGGGCACGGCATTGCCGTGCCCCTACCTACGGGATTCGCCTTCTGATATCCGACTCAAATTAACGGATTCAACGCCCGCGTGCGCACCTCGTCCTGCAATCGCGCCACGAATTCGGCAACGGGCAGCACGACCTGCTTGTTCCCCGCCCCACGCGCCCGCACGGCGACGCTGTGCGCCTCCGCTTCCCGCTGCCCCACGACCGCCATGTACGGCACCTTGTGCGTCTCGGCGTCGCGGATCTTGTAGTTCAGCGTGTCGGAGCGCTCGTCCAGATGCGAGCGGATCCCCGCCTGGCGCAGCGTCTCGTGCACGGTGCGCGCGGCCTCCACCTGCCCCTGGGCGATTGGCAGCACGCGCACCTGCTCCGGCGACAGCCACAGCGGGAACGCGCCGGCGAAGTGCTCGATCAGGAATCCCGTGAACCGCTCCAGGGTGCCGAAGATCGCGCGATGGATCATGATGGCCCGGTGCGGCTTGTTGTCCGCGCCGGTGTACTCGAGCTTGAACCGCTCGGGCAGCTCGTAGTCGAGCTGGATGGTGGCGCCCTGCCACTCCCGCCCGATCGCGTCGTTGAACTTGATGTCGATCTTCGGCCCGTAGAACGCGCCGCCACCGACGTCCATGCGGTAGGTGAGCCCGCGGCGCTTCAACGCGCCTTCGAGCGCCTTTTCGGCGACGTCCCACATCTTGTCGTCGCCCAGCTTCTTCGCGGGCCGCGTCGCCAAATCGAGGCGGTAGGCAAGGCCGAAGGTCTTGCCGAGGACCAGCTCGACGATGTCCAGCAGCTCGAAGATCTCCTGCTCGATCTGGTCCTCACGCAGGAAGATGTGCGCGTCGTCCATCGTGAGCCCGCGCACGCGCAACATCCCGTGCAGCGTGCCCGAGCGCTCGTTGCGGTACACGTTGGCGATTTCGGCGAGACGGATCGGCAAGTCGCGGTAGCTGCGCTGCTGCGACGCATAAATGAGGATGTGCATCGGGCAGTTCATCGGCTTCACCCGATAGTGCACGTCCTCGCCTTCTCCCTCCCCCGCCCCCATCGCCGGAAACTGGTTCTCGGCGTAGAGCGGCAGGTGACCCGAGCGCAGGAACAGCTGTTCGCGCGTCACGTGCGGCGTGTACACGAGCTGGTAGCCGCGCTGCAGGATCGCGTCCTCGATGAAGCGGCGCAGCTGGAACTGCATCATCGCGCCCTTGGGGTGCCAGAAGATCAGTCCGGGACCGACGTCCTCCTGAATCGAGAAGAGGTCCAGCTGCTTCCCGATCACGCGGTGGTCGCGCTTCCTCGCCTCCTCCAACCGGTGGAGGTACTGGTCCAGGTCCTGCTTCGTGAACCAGGCCGTGCCGTAGATGCGCTGCAGCATCTGGCGCCGCTCGTCGCCGCGCCAGTAGGCCCCCGCGGCATGGAGCAGCTTGAAATGCTGAATCTTGCCGGTGCTGGGGACATGCGGTCCGCGGCACAGGTCCACGAACGGACCGTCCGTGTACACCGAGATGACCTCATCCGCCGCCAGGTCATCGATTCTCTCGAGCTTGAGCGGATCGTCCTTGAAGCGTTTCTTGGCTTCACCGCGCGATACCTCCTCGCGCACGAACGGATAGTCTGCCTTCACAACCTCCACCATCTTCTTCTCAATCTCCTCCAAATCCTCCGGCCCGAAGGGCCGGCCAATATCGAAGTCGTAGTAAAAGCCGTCCTCGATCGGCGGCCCGAAGCCGATCTGGGCCTGCGGGAAGAGCTGCCGCACCGCGGTCGCCAGCGTATGCGCCGACGAGTGGCGCAGCACGTCGAGCGCCTGCGGGTCCTTGTTCGTGAGGATCGAGACGGTGGCGCCGTCCGGCAGCGGCCGCTGCAGGTCGCGCACGTCGCCATCCACCCGGATGGCGAGCGCGGCCTTGGCGAGTCCGGGACCGATCGCCTTGGCGAGGTCGGCACCGGTTGCGCCGGCAGCCAAGGCTTTCTGGCTCCCATCGGGGAGTGTGACGCGAATCTCGGCGGCGGCCATCAGGCCTAGCGGGTCGTCGAGGGGGGCGCGGGAGGGGCGGCCGGCTCGGCCGCCGCGGCGGCGGCGCTCACCGGCGGCACGCGTGTCCCCCAGCGAAAATAGAGGCCCACGGCGAAGAGAATCACCGCGCCCAGGACCATCCAGCGCACGAGTCGGCTCGGCGGGAGTTCGTCGGCCATTGGACGGAATTCTAGCGGCCGCTTCTATATTAAGGAATGCCCGGCCCTGAGTTCGAGCTTCCCCCGCAGTACGACCCACGCACCGTCGAGCCGAGCCTGTATCAACGCTGGCTCGAACGCGACGTTTTCCTGCCGCGACCCACGGGGGAGCCGTACGTCATCGTCATCCCGCCCCCGAACCTCACCGCCGTGCTGCACGTCGGGCACGCCCTGAACAACATCATCCAGGACGTCCTCATCCGGTTCGAGCGGATGCGCGGCCGGGCCGCCGAGTGGCTCCCGGGGACCGATCACGCCGGCATCGCCACCCAGAACGTGGTGGAGAAGCAGTTGGCTGCGGAGGGGAAGACTCGGTTCGACGTGGGCCGGGAGGCGTTCGTCGAGCGGGTGTGGACGTTCGTGCGCGAGACGGGCGACACGATCATCGAGCAGCTCAAGATCATCGGCTGCTCGTGCGATTGGAGCCGTACGCGCTTCACGCTCGACGCGGCCTACTCCCGCTCCGTGCGCGAGACATTCGTGCGGCTGTGGGAGGAAGGGCTGATCTACCGCGGCCACCGCGTCATCCACTGGTGCCCGCACTGCCTCACGGCCCTCTCGGATGAAGAGGCCGAGCACCATGACACGAACGGCAACCTGTACCACATCAAGTATCCGCTCGTGGATGGATCCGGGTTTGTGACGGTCGCGACAACGCGGCCCGAGACGATGCTGGGCGACACGGCGGTGGCGGTGCATCCCAAGGACCCGCGGGGCCGGGCGTTCGTGGGAAAGCGACTGCGTCTCCCGATCGCGAACGTGGAGATCCCCGTCATCGCCGACGACAGCGTGGACCGGGAGTTCGGGACGGGATTCGTGAAGGTGACGCCCGCCCACGATCCCAACGACTTCGAGATCGGGGTGCGGCACAAGCTGGCGATGCCCCTGGTGATGCGGGAGGATGGGACGATGGGAGAGCCGGACGGGCAGACGGCCAGACGGCCCGACGGCCCGTCCGCCCGTCGAGTTCCACCGGATCTCGAAGGCCTTGATCGGTTTGAGGCCCGCAAGAGCATCGTCAAGCAACTCGAGCACGACGGGCTCCTCGTGAAGATCGAGCCGCATCCACACTCGGTGCGCCGCTGCTACCGCTGCGACACGGTGGTCGAACCCCGTCTCTCAGATCAATGGTTCGCCAAGATGAAGCCGCTGGCGGAGCCCGTGCTCGCCGCGTATCGGCGCGGCGAGTTCCGGATCGTCCCCGAGCGTTGGCGCGCCACGTTCGAGCACTGGATGGAGAACATCCGCGACTGGAACATCTCGCGGCAGTTGTGGTGGGGCCACCGCATCCCGGTGTTCACCTGCACGACGTGCAAGCACCAATGGGCCGACCGTCAGGATCCTCCCGCATGTCCCAAGTGCGGCGGACCCGTGGAGCAGGACCCCGACGTGCTCGACACGTGGTTCTCGTCGTGGCTGTGGCCGTTCGCGACGTTCGGCTGGCCGCAGCGCACCGACGATCTCGCGCGCTTCTATCCGGGACACACGCTCGTCACGGCGCCGGAGATCCTGCAGCTGTGGGTGTCGCGGATGCTGATGTCGGGCTACCACTTCATGGACCAGCGGCTGCCGTTCCGCACCGTGTACCTCACCGGCACGGTGCGCGATACGAAGCACCGCAAGATGTCGAAGTCGCTCGGCAACGGCATCGACCCGCGCGACGTGGTGCGGCTGTACGGGACCGACGCGTTGCGCTGGACCTTGATCGGCGGCGGCTCCCTCGGCGCCGACGTGATCGTCGATCCCGACGACCTGGAGACCACGTTCGCCCCGGGCCGCAATTTCGCGAACAAGCTGTGGAACATCGGCCGGTTCATCCTGTCGCAGCTGCCCCCGGACGTGCGCTCGATCGACGCCGTGAAGCGTGCGGACCTCACCCTGGCCGACCGCTGGATTCTGTCGCGCGCGCAGGCCACGATCCGTGAAGCCACGCACTCGCTGGAGGCTTTCCGCCTCGACGAAGCCGCAAAGCGTTGCTTTGAGTTTGTTTGGAACGAGCTTGCCGATTGGTACGTGGAGGCTGTGAAGCCCAGGCTCGATGATCCGGCACCCAAAGCAGTCCTCGCGTACTGCTTCGACGCGGTGCTGCGGCTGCTGCACCCCGTCGTCCCCTTCATTACTGAGGAGCTGTGGCAGAAGCTCCCGGGCCGGAAGACCGACGCGTTGATCGCGGTAACCGAGTGGCCCAAGTCGCGGTCCGAGCTGGAGGACGCCGACGCCGACGCGCAGTTCGCGCGCGTCAAGACCGCGATCGAGCGCATTCGCTCGATCCGCGCGGAGTACCGCATCCCGCCCAAGACGCGCCTGGCCGCGGCCATCGCGCTGCGCGGCAGTGACCGCAAGGCCACGTTCGAGGGTGAGCGCGACACGATCGTGCGGCTCGCGCAGCTCGAAAGCCTCCAGCTCGACGGCGCACCTCCGCCCGCCGGCGGCGCGCATGCCGTGTTCGGCGACGGCAGCGAGGTCGTCGTGGCACTCGCGGGTGCCATCGACGTGCAACAGGAGTGCAAGAGGTTGGCGGCGGAAAACGAAAGACTGGGGAAACTGATTTCTGACCTGACGGCGAGACTCAACAACGAGAACTTTGTCTCGCGCGCGCCGGCCGATGTCGTCGCGCGGGAGCGAGAGAAGGAGAAGACGTGGCGCGAGCAGCGCGACGTGCTGGCCGGCAAGCTCCGGACCCTGGGCTGCGTTTAGTCGTGTTCGGGGCCGCGCTGCTCGCGGCCTGCGCCAATCAAGGCGCCCCGCCGGGCGGGCCGCCGGACACGGCTCCGCCCGGGATCGTGGGCGTCCGCCCCGAGTCGGGCTCCGTTGTCGCCGATTGGAAGGGCGACGCCGTCATCCAGTTCGACGAGGTGATCGACGAAATGCCCAGCACCGGCGGCGGCGCCGGCCTCACCGGCCTCGCGCGCCAGGTGCTCCTCTCGCCCGTGGTGGGCGACGTCCGCGTCGGCTGGGGCCGCACCAGCATCCACGTGAAGCCCAAGGAAGGCTGGAAGGGGGGGCGAGTCTACCACCTCGAGCTGCTCCCCGGGATCGTCGACCTGCGCCGCAACACACTCAAGAAGGGCCGGTTGATCGTGTTTTCCACCGGGCCCGCCATCGGCCACGCCGCCCTCACGGGCACCACGTTGCAATGGGCGGAGCAGCGCAGCTTGATCGGCGCCCTGATCGAAGCCGTCCCCCTCCCGGACAGCGTCGGCTATCTCACGCAGTCGGACTCGATCGGCCACTTCCATCTGGACGCCCTGCCCGCGGGACGATACATCGTGTACGCGACCGCCGACCAGAACAGCAACCGGCGCCGCGACCGGCGCGAGGCGTACGACTCCGCCGCGGTGACGCTCGACTCGGCGGCGGCCGTCACGCTCTTCACTTTCGTGCACGACACGGCCGGGCCGCGGCTTCGCGCCGCCACCGCGGTCGATTCGGTGACGGTGCGGCTCGAGTTCTCGCAGGCCCTCGCCCCGGGAGGGGGCGCGCCGCTCGACACCGCTCGGGTGCACGCGCTCCAGCTCCCCGATTCGACGCCGGTGGCGATCGCCGCGGTCTACACGCCGCCCCAGTACGACTCGGTGACGGCCCAGGCTCGGAAAGCTGCAAAGCCGGACACCGCGCGACGGGACAGTTCGGCGGCAAGGCAGCGCGATACGACGCGAGTGGGGGGCGCCCGTGCCGCGCGGGGCGATACCGCCGCGGTGCCGGCGGCGCCGAAGGACACGTCCGAAGTACGGCGCCTGTTGGCCCAACGCCCCGTGCCGTTCGACAAAGTCGTGCTGCGCTTCGCCACTCCTCTGGCGCCCCAGACGCGGTTCCTGATCCGGGTCCGCGGCGCCGTGAACCTGAACGGCGCCAGCGGAGACGGGCAAGTCGGCCTGCAGACGCCCAAGCCGCCTCCCCCGCCGCCCGCCAAGAGCGACACCACGCACCACGCACCACGTACCACGCCTCCATCATGACCGAATGACCGACCCGCGCCGCAAGCTTCCCGCGGTGGATGCCCTGCTCGAGCAGCCCGGCGTCGCGTCGCTCCTCGCGACGCACCCGCGCGCGCTCGTCGTCCGCGCGGTGCGCGAAACCGTGGACGCCGCGCGCGCCAACGGTGGCACGCCGCCCGCCGAGGGGTGGGATGTCGCCGTGCGCCGGGCCGTGGCGCGGCGCGCCGCGCCGTCGCTCGCGCCGCTGATCAACGCGACGGGGGTCGTGCTGCACACGAACCTGGGACGCGCACCGCTCGCCCCCGCCGCGATCGCCGCGCTCACGAGCGTCGCCTCGGGCTACTCGGCGCTCGAGTACGATCTCGGCCGCGGCGCGCGCGGTTCGCGCCACGCCCACTGCCGCGACCTGCTCGTCGAGCTGACCGGGGCTCCCGATGCCCTCGTCGTGAACAACGCCGCCGGCGCCGTGCTGCTCGCCTTGAGCACGCTGGCGCGCGGCGGCGCGGCGATCGTGTCGCGCGGCGAGCTGGTCGAAATCGGGGGATCGTTCCGCATTCCCGACATCATGGCCCGCTCGGGCGCGCAGCTCGTCGAAGTAGGCACGACCAACCGCACCAATCCGCACGATTACGAACGCGCCCTGACTCCCGGCTCCAAGATCCTGCTGAAGGTCCACCGCTCCAATTTCCAGGTCACCGGCTTCACCGCCGAGGTGCCCGCCGCGGAGCTCGCCGCGCTGGCGCACGCGCGCAAGGTCTCATTCCTCTACGATCTGGGGAGCGGCTTGCTGCTCGACCTCGCGCGCTGGGGCCTGACCGGCGAGCCCACGATCGCCGAGGCGGTGGTGAGCGGCGCCGACCTTGTCACGTTCAGCGGCGACAAGCTGCTGGGCGGGCCACAGGCGGGGATCCTGGTCGGTAGCGAGGCGGCGATCGCGGCCTGTCGCGCCGATCCGATCGCCCGCGCGGTGCGCGCCGACAAGCTCACGCTCGCCGCGCTGGAAGCGACGCTGGCGTTGTATCGCGACCCCGAAACGGCACGGCGCGAGATTCCGGTGCTCCGGATGCTGACGGAGGATCTCGAGGGCGTGAGGCGGCGTGGAGAGGCGTTACTCAAAGGCGTCAGGAATGCGGAGTTGGTGCAAGGTGAGTCCGAGGTAGGTGGCGGGTCGTTCCCAGGGGCGAAGCTTCCCACGTGGCTCGTCGCCATCCGACACCCGGCACCCGACACCCTGGCGGGGCGGCTCCGCGGCGCCGAGCCGCCCGTCATCGCGCGCATCGTCGCCGATCGCGTCGTCCTCGATCCCCGGACGATTCTCCCCGATCAGATCGACGCCACGGCCCGCGCCATCGGCGCGGCGCTGACGGCTGAGGGCTGATGGCTGATGGCTGACGGCCGCCGCGCTGTTTTTCTGGACCGCGACGGCACGATCGTCGAGGACCCTGGATATCTGCACGAGCCCGAGCGCGTCAAGTTGCTGCCGGGCGCCGCCGCGGCGATCCGCCGGTTGAGCAGCGCCGGCTACCTCGTCGTCGTCGTGACGAATCAGTCGGGAATCGCACGCGGCCTCTACACCGTCGCCGACTACCGCGCGGTGGAAAAACGGCTGGGCGAGCTGCTCGCGGCGGCGGGCGCCCGCATCGACGCGTCCTATTTCTGTCCCCACCATCCGCAGGCCCCGGAGCCGTGCGCGTGCCGCAAGCCGCGCACCAAGCTGTTCCTCGACGCGCAGGCGGCGCTGGGGATCGACTTCACGCGCTCCTGGTGGGTGGGCGATCGCCTGTCGGACGTCCAGCCGGCGCGCGCTCTGGGCGGCAAGGGGATTCTCGTGGCTACGGGCCAGGGGAACCTGCACCAGGGCCAGGCGCGGGCGTTAGGTGTGACGGTCGTCGCAGACCTGGGCGTCGCGGCAGCGGAGATTGTCCGTCTGACTGTTCTTTGACCAGCCAATGCTGCAAATTAGCCGTCAACGGCCTTACCCAGGAGTTCCTGTGCACGCTCGCCGCCTTGCCGCCCTGCTCTTCATCCCGGTCCCTGCAGTCCTGGCATCTCAGCAGCCGCGACCCGCCGCCGGCGGACTCGACCTTGCCGCGGCGCGCAGGGCGGTCGTGACGATCCACGCCCTCGGCGCGAACGGCAGTCCGATCGCCAGCGGCACGGGCTTCTTCGTCACCGAAGGCTACGTGCTGACCGCCGCCCACGTGCTCGTCGGCGCAGCGGGCTGCAGCGTCGAGCTCTCCGACGGGCAGAAGCTGCGCTGCTCGGTCGCCGCGTCGGATACGGCGAAGGACGTCGTGATGTTGATGGTGCCGGGCACGCCGCCCGCCACGTTGCGCTGGGGATCGAGCGAAGCCGCGAGAGACGGCGACGACGTCACCGTCATCAGCAATCCCTTGGGCGAGCTCCCCGGGACGATCTCGAAGGGGATCGTCTCCGCGTCGCGGGTCGTGGATGGGACGAAGCTGCTCCAGATCTCCGCCGCGATTTCCCACGGATCGAGCGGCGCCCCCGTGCTCAATGCGCGCGGCCAGGTCATCGGCATCGTGCGGAGCACCATCGAGCGCGGCCAGGCTCTGAACTTTGCGACGGCCACCGACGCGGTCCGCAATCTCAACAATGACCCGACCGCCATGGCGGAAGCCCAATCGTTCCTGGCGACCAAGGCCGCCGACGTCGCCGGCGGTAACGCGCCGAGGGGCGGAAGCCGTCCCGGGACCGCCGTTTCAGCGACATTCCCGCAAATCAGCCTCGGCCAGACGATCAACGCGACGCTGACGGGCGACGACTCCCTCTATTCCGATACTACGTACTACCGGATCTACCAATTCACCGCGCCGGCGGGCCGGCCGGTCACGATCGATCTCGCGTCCGACGACTTCGATCCCATGCTCATCATCCGCGGCGACGACCTCCCCTCGTCGATCATCAACGACGACGGCGGTCCCGGCTGTGCGTCCCGCGTGTCCCAGACGTTCCCCGGCCGCGGGCCCTACCGCATCCTGGTCAATACCACGTCGACGCCGCACCGGCAGACGGGGCACTTCACGCTTTCGCTCACCGACGGCAGTCAGACGGTGCAGCCGCGGGACACCCGTGATTGTCAGGCGCCGGGTGGTGCGGAGGGTCCCGCGATCGCGGCGATTCACGTCGGCGAAACCGTGAACGGCTCGCTCTCGAGCGCCGACTCCCTCTACGCCGATACGACGTACTACAAGATCTACGAATTCACGGCGCCGGTGGGGCGCCCGGTCACGATCGATCTCGCGTCCGACGACTTCGATCCCATGCTCATCATCCGCGGTGACGACCTCCCGTCGTCCATCATCAACGACGACGGCGGTCCGGGCTGCGCGTCGCGCGTGTCCCAGGCGTTCCCCGGCCGCGGGCCCTACCGCATCCTCGTCAATACGACGTCGACGCCGCACCGCCAGACCGGCCATTTCACGCTTTCGCTCACCGACGGCAGCAAGCCGGTGCAGCCGCGGGACACGCGCGACTGTCAGGCGCCGGGCTCGACAGCGGAGGGTGCTGGCGGCGGGGGGGGTGCCGCACGCAGCATCGCGGTCGGACAGACCCAACAGGGGTCGCTGACGCGCAGCGACGTGCTGCTCACGAGCGACAGCACCTACGCCCAGGCGTGGACGATGCAGGCCCAGGCCGGTCAGACGGTGACGATCGACCTCGAGTCCGACGACTTCGATGCGTACCTCTTCTTGCGGGGTCCCGGCATCAGCGGGGGGCGGGATTTCCAGGACGACGACTCGGGCGGCAACTGCAACGCCCGTCTCACGGCGACCTTCCCCCAGACGGGGGAATTCGAGATCGTGGTGAACACCGCCGGCAAGTACGCCACGGGACAGTTCTCGCTCAGCGTCACCACCGGCTCGAAGACCAAGTCCGTCGCGCACTGCAGCCGGAGTCAGTGACGCCGGTCCGTGTCGCCGTCCTCGCGTCGGGCGGCGGCACGAACCTGCAGGCATTGCTCGACGCGCTGACCGATTCGCCACTCGCGCGCGTGGCGCGCGTCATCACGAACCGGCCCGATGCCGGCGCGGTACAGCGGGCGCGCCGGAGCGGCGTTCCGACCACCGTGCTGCGCACCTCGGACGACCCTGCCGAGCTGCTCGCCGCGCTCGCCGCCTCCCCTGGCGCGGAGCTGGTGGTGCTGGCGGGTTACCTGAGGCTCGTCCCCCCCGCGGTCGTCGCCCGCTTTCGCTGGCGGATGATTAATATCCATCCGGCTTTGCTCCCCGCCCACGGCGGCCCCGGCATGTACGGCCGCCGGGTGCACGAGGCGGTGTTGGCGAGTGGCGCCGCCGAGTCGGGCGCCACCGTGCATTACGTGGACGAGCAGTACGACCGCGGGCCGATCATCGCGCAGGCGCGCGTCCCGGTGCGGCCCGGCGATACCGCAGAGACTCTGGCCGCGCGCGTGCTCGAGGCGGAGCACGAGCTGCTCCCCCGCGTCGTGCTCGAGCTGGCGCGGCGAGGGATGCCCAACGAACCCGTGAGGATTTGAGGACTGGTGAGAGCGCTGCTGTCGGTCTCGGACAAGCGCGGGCTCGTGGAGTTCGCACAGGGCCTCGTCGCGCTCGGTTGGGAGATCGTCTCCACCGGCGGCACCGCGGAGGCTCTCAAGCGGGAGCAGGTGCCGGTAATTCGGATTGAGGACGTGACAGGATTCCCGGAAATGATGGACGGCCGCGTCAAGACCCTGCACCCCAAGGTGCACGGCGGTCTCCTGGCGCGCCGCGATCATCCCGGCGACGTCGCCGCGCTCGCCCAGCACGGCATCACGCCGATCGACCTCGTCGCCGTGAACCTGTATCCATTTCGCGAGACCGTCGCGAAGCCCGGCACGACGTTCGAGCAGGCGATCGAGCAGATCGATATCGGCGGTCCCTCGATGCTCCGCTCCGCCGCGAAAAACCACGCCGACGTCTTCGTGATCGTGGACCCCGCCGACTACCCGATTGTACTCGAAGCGCTCGAGGGTGGGCTAACCCCGGGCGCAAGCCCGGGGTTACGGCGGGCGTTAGCGACCAAGGTGTTTTCCCACACCGCCGCCTACGACGCGGCCATCCTCGGTTACCTGTCACGCAGCGATGACGCGCTGCCCGACCGACTCGGCCTGGTCGTCGAGCGCCAGCAGTCCCTGCGCTACGGCGAGAATCCACACCAGCGCGCCGCGCTGTACGCGTCCGACGAGCGCGGCATCCGCGACCTGAAGCAGCTGCACGGCAAGGAGCTATCGTTCAACAACCTGCTCGACGTGGACGCCGCGGTGAGCGCCGTCGCGCCCTGGGGTCCCGAAGACCGGCCCGCCTGCGCCATCATCAAGCACACGACCCCCTGCGGCATCGCGCTCGGCCGCAACGCCGCCGACGCCTACGGCCGAGCGCTCGCCACCGACCGCACCTCGGCGTTCGGGTCGGTGATCGCGTTCAACACGGTGGTCGATCGCGCAGCGGCGGAGGCGATGCGGGAGCTGTTCGTAGAGGCCGTCGTCGCCCCGCGGATCGACGCCGAGGCGGTGGCGGTGTTTCAGGCGAAGAAGAACCTGCGCGTCGTCGAGCTCCCCCGCCCCGCGGACGAGCCCACATGGGACTGGAAGCGGATCCGCGGCGGATTCCTCGTCCAGGACCGGTTCCGCTGGAGCGGGGTAGCCGACGAGGCCGGATGGAAGGTGGTCACCGCGCGCCGCCCTACCGATGCGGAATGGAACGACTTACGGTTCGCGTGGGCCGCCGTCGGCGCCGTGAAATCCAACGCGATCCTGATCGCCCGGGAGGAAGCGGCGATCGGGATCGGTGCTGGACAGATGAGCCGGGTGGACAGCTCTTTCCTCGCCGTCCACAAGGCACGGCAGCAGGGGCACGATCCCAAGGGGGCCGTGCTCGCGAGCGATGCGTTCTTTCCGTTTCCTGACGGGGTGGACGAGGCCGCGGCGGCGGGGATCGTCGCTATCATTCAGCCTGGCGGCTCCGTAAAAGACCCCGAGGTGATCGCCGCGGCCGACAAACACGGGCTGGCGATGGTGCTCACGGGCATGCGGCAGTTCCGACACTAACCGACACCAGACGAGCATGAGTCACGCACAGCAGACCCTGAATCCGCCTCCTGTCGCGAACCGCGCGCCGATGGCCCTGGCCGTCGCTGAGCCGGAGCGGCCCCCGTATTGGATGGCCGCCGCCGTCGTCCTCGGCGCGCTCGTGCTCTATGTCGTGACCCTGGCGCCCACGACGCAGTTCTGGGACACCTCGGAGTACATCGCCGCGGCGTACACGCTCGGCATCCCGCACCCGCCCGGCAACCCGTTCTTCGTCCTCGTGGCGCACGTGTGGGGACTGATCCCCTGGGCCGCGGGCTACGCCGAGCGCATCAATCTGTTCGCCGCGGCCACGAGTGCGGCGTCGGCCGGGTGCTGGTTCCTGATCGGCGAGCGCTGGCTGCGGAGCGTCGTACCCGCCGTGTGGCCGCGGCGGTTCGCGGCGCTGGCGGGAGCGCTCGTCGCGGCGACCTCGTTCACCGTGTGGAACCAGTCCGTGGTGAACGAGAAGGTGTACACGCTGAGCCTCCTGTCGATCGCGCTGATCCTGTGGCTCATCGTCCGTTGGGACGACCAGCCCGCGGGCGAGGCGCACGATCACTACCTCCTGCTGATCGTGTACCTGTTGGCCCTCACAGCGACGAATCACATGATGGGCGTGCTGGTGGGCCCCGTCGTGATGGTGCTGCTCTTCCCTCCCCTCAAGACACAACGCGGCAGGACCCAGGAAGAGCGCGGTATCGAGTGGTCGCAGTTCCTGCTCTTCACCGGAGTGTGGTCGCTGTTGATCGCGCTCGGGCTGGAAGGCACGGGCCCCATCTACGCCGCCGCGGTCTTGTACCTGTTCGCGCTCGCGTTCGCGGTGATCTCTGCCGGGAACTGGCGCTTCGCCTTGGCTTTGCTCGGCGTGGCCGCGGTGGGACTCTCGGTCTACATCTTCCTGCCGATCCGCGCCGCGCATTTCCCGCCGATCAACGAGGGCGAGCCGACGAACTGGGAGGCCTTGTGGGCGGTCCTGACCCGCCAGCAATACGGCAAGCCGCCCATCTTCGACAACCCGATGTATCCGCCGGGCGCCGGCAACCCGGGCCACACGCTCGTGCTCTACGGGCAGCAGATCCTCAACTACTTCCAGTACTTCAGCTGGCAGTTCGGCCACGATTGGCCCGAGCGCGTACAGCGCGGCCTCGCCGTGCTGTTCGGCAGCGTGGGCCTGCTCGGCGCGTACCGCCACTGGCGCGCCGACCGGCGTACCGCCGTGGCGATGACACTGCTCGTCTTCACGTTCACGTTCGCGCTGATCTTTTACTTGAACTTCAAGTGGGGCTTCTCCCAACCCTACAGCGAGCCGGGACTGCAGCACGAGGTGCGCGAGCGCGATTACTTCTTCATCTGCTCGTTCGCGATGTGGGGGATCTGGGTGGGAATGGGGCTCGCGACGCTGATGGAGATGGCGCAGGACTGGCTCCGGCCCCGGCAGCCTGAAGCCCGGCTCCGCTGGGCGGTGGCGACGCCGGTCCTGGCGCTCGCGCTCGTGCCGCTGCTCGGCAACCGGTTCACGGCATCCCGCGCCGGCGAAACCATCGCCCGGGATTTCGCGGTCGATCTGCTCCAGACGGTCGAGCCCTACGGCGTCCTCGTGACGGCGGGCGACAACGACACGTTCCCCCTCTGGTACGCCCAGGAGGTCGAGGGCGTGCGGCGCGACGTGACGGTCGTGAATCTGTCGCTCGCCAACACCGATTGGTATCTGCGCCAGATGCAGCGGCGGCCGATCGCGACGTTCGACTCCACCGCCGCCCCGGCGATCTACCGCGGCCGCGCCTGGCCCAAACCCAGCGACCGCGTCATGAGCTTCACGGACGCGCAGCTCGCGGCCCTGGAACAGTACTACGTGCTCCAGGAAAAGCGCACCGTGCGGCTGGGCGGCATCGACGTCACGCTCGATCCGCAGCAGCTGGGCCGGCCGTACATCGAGCGCGCCGACGTCGTGGTGCTGCAGATCATCAAGGATCAGCTGGGAAAACGGCCGATCTACTTTTCGCGCACCGTGGGCACGTACGCCGACCAGTTCGGCTTGACGGCTCGGCTCGAGGGCCAGGGTTTCGGGCGGGCGTTGCGCGAGCAGGAGGTGCAGGCGTCCGACAGCGTGAAGGCGGTGCCGTCGCTCGGCTGGGTCAACGTCAAGCGCACGACGTCATTGCTGTTCGACGTATACCACGCCGAGAGCGCCGCCCGCCCGCGACCGCGCGGCTGGGTCGATCAGCCGTCCGAAGGGATCCTCACGACCTACGGCGTCCTCTACTACGCCCTGGCGCAGGAGCTGCAGACGTCGCAGCCGACCCTCGCGGTGCGGGCGCAAGCGATCGCGGGCGCGGTGTTCCGGAACACCACGGTCAACTTCCAGCCGCTCCCCGAGCGGGCGTCTTCGCCGCCGCCGTCGCTGCTGCCGCGTTAGCGGGCCTCGGCCGTCGCCGCGGGGGAGGCGCCGCGGTGGCGCTCGACGACCTGCGCCATCACGGTGGCGCCGGGGAATAGCCGCTCGAGGCCGCCGACCACGACCTGATCGCCGGCCTCGACGCCGCCGCCCACGATCTCCGCCCACCCCGCCGTCCGCACGCCCAGCGTCACCTGGCGCCGGTCGGCCTTTCCTTCCTTTATGACCCAGACGAACGTCGCGCCCTGGACCGGGAGAATGGCGTCCTCGGGCACCACGATGGCGTTGGGCCGAATGTTGGTCGCGAGCCGCGCTTCGATGAACATCCCGCTCGCCAGCTCGCGCCGCGGGTTGGGCACGGTCGCCTTGATGAGAATCGTACGCCCCGGGAGCTCCACCGTCGGGTCCACGAAGATCACTTCACCGGAAAAATTGCGTCCCGGCAGGGCGGCGACCTGGAAGCTCACGAGCTGGCCACGCTTCAACTGGTCGGCGTACCGCTCGGGCACGTCGAGCACCGCGTACTGCGGGTTCACCGTGCGGACCGCGGTGAGCTTCGTGCTGCTGTTGACGTAGTCTCCCAAGCTGACGTAGCGCCGTCCCACGACGCCGCCGAACGGCGCGCGCACCACGGAGCGGTCGAGACGGACCTGCAGCAAGTCGAGTTGGGCGTCGGCGCCGCGCGCGGTCGCCTCGGCCCTCTCGAGGTCCGCGGCCGAGGAGGCGTTCTGGGCGACCAGCTGCTTGGTGCGCTCGAGCGCCTGGCGCGCCAGGTCGCGATCGGCCGCGGCGCGCGCCACCTGCGCGCGCAGCTCGGCGTCGTCCACCTTGAAGAGCGGCGTGCCCTTCTCGACTTCCTGGCCTTCGCGAACCAGGATGTCGACGATCCGGCCCTCGACCTCGGGCCGCAGGTCGATCGCCTGGATCGCCTCGATCTGGCCCGTGGCGGCGATGGCATCGACCACGGTATCGCGTTGAGCGACGGAGACCTCGACCGGCATCGGCGGCATCCCGCCGCCCGGACGGCCGGGAGCTCCAGGCTTGGCCTTGTTGCACGCGGCCGCGAGCACCAGCAAGACAGCAATTGAACGGTACGACATCACGGGGTTCCCTTATCTGTAAAGAGTCGTTTGCCGAGGATGCTCTCGAGTCCGGCCAGCGCGAGCCGCGTGCCGTAGCGGGCCTGTACGAGATCCGCCTCGGCCTGCGACAGGTTCACTTCGGCGTCGAGCAGATCGAGGATCGTCGTCGCGCCGCTCGAGTAGCGCGTTTGCTGGACGCGGAAGCTTTCACGCGCCACCGCGAGGCCTTGGGCCGCGAGCTCCGCGCTGGCACGGGCGGTCACATACGCGTCGTACGCCGCGCTGACGTCATGCTGCACCGCGCGATCCATGTCCTGCCGCCGTGCGCGGGCGACCTCTTTGTTCACGCGCGCCCGCGAGAGCGCCAGCTCTCGTTGTCCGTTGTTCCATATCGGGAACGAGATGCCGAGCGTGAGATTCGTCTGCTTGAACAAGTCGTTCGGGTAAAACTTCGTGCCCAACGAGAGCTTGCTGAACGTCAGCGTCGCGTGCGGCAGGTAGTTGCCCAGCTCGGCGCGGAACGCGGCGCTGGCGGCGCGCTCGTTGGCGGCCGCCGCCCGATACTCGGGGCCCTGGCGAGCGGCTTCCGAGATCGCGTCGGCCAGCGTGACCGGGAGCTCCGGAGCGGCGACGGTGTCCAGCGGCGCGGCGTCGACCGGTCCAGCCGCGCCGACACGGCGACCCAGCTCGAGCCGCGCGATCCGCAACGCCGATTCCTGCTGGAGCTGCGCCACCTGGGCGCGCGTCAGCTCGAGTCGGAGGGTGAGTGAATCGGTCGAAACCGCCGCCCCGGACGCGACTCGCGCCCGCGCCACGCCGAGCTGCTCGCGGGCGCGACGCAGCCGCTCACGCGCGACGCGATCCAGCTCGGCGTTCTGCAGCACCGCGTAGTAGTCCGACTCGGTCAGCAGCGCGGTCGCAAAGCGCTGGCGCAGCTCGTCCGCGTGCGCTCCCTCCAGCGCCGCACCGGACCGGGCAAGCTCCGCGAACTTTTGGCCGCCGGTGAACAGGTCGTAGCGGGCGTTGAGTTGCGCCGACCACGTGGTCTTGAGCCGGAGCAACGAATCGGTGAAAAAGAAACCCGCCGGATCCGTGTGTTGCTGATTCACGTTCACCGTTACCGACGGCAGCACGAACACGGCAAATGCATTGCGCCGCGCCCAAGCCGCGTTGTCCACCTGGCCGATCGCGGAGACGTAGTTGGGATCGAGCTGCGCGGCGCGCTGCAGCGCCTCCCGGAGCGTGATCTGCATCAGCGAATCCGACGTCTGAGGAGACCCGGCGCCCTGCAGGGCGAGGAGCAACGCCAGCATCAGTCGCCCTCCGACGGAACAGGGTCAGGCCTGCCGAACGCCTTCCGGAACAGCCACTGGAACAGGGATTTCAGCCACGCGATCATGGCCGGGATCGAGATGTACGCGACCGGCACCACGAACAGCGTGAGCGCCGTCGAGAAGAAGACGCCGCCCACGATCGCATAGCCGAGCGGCTTGCGGGCCGCCGAGCCGGCACCCACTCCCCACGCGACCGGCACCGCGCCCATGATCGTCGCGACCGACGTCATGAGAATCGGGCGCAGCCGGATGCGCCCCGCCTCGAGGACCGCCGCGACGGTATCGAGTCCTTTCTCCCTGAGCTGGTTCGTGTACTCGACGAGCAGAATCGAGTTCTTACAGACCAGTCCGATCAGGAGAATCATCCCGATTTGACTGTACAAGTTCATCGTGGCGCCCGAGCGATGGAGGATCGCCGCGAGCTTCAGGGTCGCGAGCGCGCCCGTAACGGCGAGCGGCACCGCCAGGAGCACGGTCCAGGGGTGCAGCAAAGATTCGAACTGCGAGGCGAGCACCATGAATACCACGATCAGGGCGATCACAAATGCGAAGTAGATGGCGCTGCCGCTCTCCTTGTATTCGCGCGACTCCCCGGCGAGCGCCGTCGTGGTCCCCGGAGGCAGCAACTGGCGCGCGACCGCATCGATCGAATCGAGCGCCTCGCCCTGCCTGAGCCCCGGCATCAGCGACGCCGACAACGTGAACGAAGGGATGCGGTTGAAGTGGTTGATTTGTCGCGCCCCAACTCCTTCCTGCACGTTCGCCAGCGCATCGAGCTGGACCAGCTGTCCGCTCTTGCCGCGCAGGTAGATGCCGCGCATGTCGCTCGGCGTCGCGCGATCCCTGGGATCGAGCTGCACCATCACGTAGTACAGCTTGTCGTTGCGCGTGAACGTGCTGACGCGGCGGCCGCCGAGAAACGTCTGCAGGGCACTCGCAACGTCGCGGACGGGCACGCCCAAATCCTCGGCGCGGTCCCGGTCGAAGGTCACCCGCAGCTCGGGCTTGTTGACGAACAGATCGGTCTGGGCGTTCGCGAGACCCTTGATTTGTGACACGCGCCCGGTGAACGGTCCCATGATCTCGGTCAGCTTCGCGAAATCGGGATTCTGCACGACGTACTGAATCGGCTGCGAGAAGCCGATCGCGCCGGGCGCGTAGGGAAATGCCAGGACTCCCGAGATCCCCATGAGCTGGGGAAACAGCCCGCCGATCATCTGCTGCACGCTGGTGCGGCGCTCGCTCAAATCCTTCAGGATCACGCCGATGAACGCGCTGTTGACGCCACCCGCGAATCCGCCGACGATCGTGAAGTATCCGTTCACGCCGGGCGTCCCGCCGATGATCTGTTCGACCTGTCGCACGTAGCCGTCGGTGTACGGCAGCGACGCGCCCTCCGGTCCGCGGACGACGACCAGGAAAAAGCCGCGATCGTCGTCCGGGATCAGCTCCTTCTGCAGCCGCGTCGTCGGGATAATCAGAAACGTAAAGACGGAGACGGCGACGATTGCCCCCGTACCGAGCAGGACGGCAACGCGGTGATCGACGGCGCGCCGCAGCAGCTGCGCATACCGCTCCGCCAGCGCATTGAAGCCGCGCTCGAACAGCTCGAAGGCCTTGCCATGCTGGTGCTGCATCCGCAGGATCTTGGCGCAGAGCATCGGCGTGAGCGTCAACGCGACGAAGCCCGAGATCACGACCGCGCCTGCGACCGCGATGCCGAACTCGGAGAGCAACCGGCCCGCGGTGCCCGTCAGGAACGCGAGCGGCGTAAACACCGCGACCAGCGCGATCGTGGTGGCGATGACCGCGAACCCGATTTCATTCGTCCCGCGCACGGCCGCCTCCTCCGGCGATTCGTGCAGCTCCTCCTGGTGGCGGAACGCGTTCTCCAACACGATGATCGCGTCATCGACGACGATACCGATCGCGATCGTGAGCGCGAGCAGCGTAAAGTTGTTGATCGAAAAGCCGAGGAAGTACATGATCGCGAACGTCGCCACGATCGACGCTGGGATGGCGAGGCCCGGGATGATCGTCGCGCGCACGTTGCGCAGGAAAACGAAGATGATCAGCACGACGAGGATCGCCGCGATGAACAGGGTGAGCCTCGCGTCGTCGATCGAGTGCGTGACGAACACCGATCCGTCGAACGCGCTCTCGAGCTTCACGCCCAGGGGGAGCGTCTGCTGGATGGCCGGCAGCTCCTCCCGAATCCGCTTCGCCACGTCGATCAGGTTGGCCTTCGACTGCCGCACCACCCCGATCGCGACCGAGGGCGTTCCCTTCCAACGGAAGATCGAGCGGTCGTCCTCCGGGCCGAGCTCGACCCGGGCAACGTCCTTGAGCCTGACGAGCTGGCTGCCTTGGCTCGCCACGACCATTTCGCCGAATTCACCGGGCGTCTTGAGCTCGCCGAGCGAGCGCACGGAGAACTCGCGCCGGGTCGATTCGATCCGGCCGGCGGGGATTTCGACGTTGCGCGAGACGATCGCGTTCTCGACGTCCTGTACCGTCAACCCGCGCGCCGACAACGCCTCCGGCTGCACCCACACACGCATCGAGTAGCGCCGCTCGCCGAAGATCGCCGCGCTGCCGACGCCGGGCAGGCTTTGCAACCGCGCTTTCACGAGCCGGTCGGCCACGTCGGAGAGCTGCATCAGGTCGTAGTTGTCGCTGGACAGGGCCAGCCAGAAGAACGGCTGCGCGTCGGCCGACTGCTTCGCGATCACCGGCTCGAGCACGTCCACCGGCAGGCGCCCGCGCACGCGCGACACCTTGTCGCGCACGTCCTGCGCCGCGACGTCCACGGGGCGGTCGAGCGTGAACTCGAGCGTGATGTTGCTCGTCTGCTCCGACGACGTGCTGCTCATCGTCCGGATGCCCTGGATGGTGGACAGCTCTTCCTCGAGCACGTCGGTGACGGCGGTCTCGACCACCTGGGCGTTCGCGCCGGGGAGAACGGTCGTCACCGAGATGACCGGCGGATCGATGTCCGGCAGCTCGCGCACCGAGAGGCGCGTGTAGCCGATGAAGCCGAACAGCACCAGCGCGGCCGAGATCATGCTGGCGAGGACGGGGCGGCGAATGGATACCTCGGAGAGCTTCATAGGCGCGTCTCGTGTTGGGGCTCAACTACAGGCCGGCGGGCAGTCGCAAAACTTACGCGTCCCGGGGGAGAATCGTTCCGCACAGACTTCAACGTAACGGTCACAGTAATACGACGGTTCCGCCTCCGGGAATTCGACACTAGGTTAGAAGTCTGTCCGGGAGGGCTGGCCGAATGGTATGGCACCGGTCTTGAAAACCGGCGGGCGAAAGCCCTTACAGGTTCGAATCCTGTGCCCTCCGTCATGCCCCCGAAAATAACCCGAAGATTGATGAGGCCGCAAGAGACCCGATGACCGCGCCACGTGAGATGCAGTTCCTGCTCGCCGGGCCGGAAAAGCGCGTCCTGACGGCCCTGGCCGCGCACGTCCCCCGCACCATCCGCTCCAACCACCTCACAGTACTCGGCACTCTCGGCGCCGTGATTGCCGGGGCCGGCTATGCCCTGTCGAGCCGCAGCCCGGCGTGGCTCTGGGTCGCGAGCCTGGGCCTGGTCGTCAACTGGCTCGGCGACAGCCTCGATGGCACCCTCGCCCGCGTGCGCCAGACCCAGCGCCCCAAGTACGGTTACTACCTCGACCACATCGTGGACGCGTTCTCGACCACCGTCATCGGGCTGGGCATCGGCCTCTCGCCCTACGTCGACGTCGGGATCGCACTGGGTCTCGTGGTGGCGTATCTCGCCCTGTCGATCAACGTCTACCTCGAGTCGACGGTGTTCGGCGTGTTCCGGCTCGCCTATGGCCGGATCGGCCCCACCGAGGTGCGGATCCTCCTGATCCTGTTGAACACGACGGTTGCGCTGTACGAAGCCACCACCGTCACGCGCTCCGTGCCCCTCACGCGCGTGGCGAACTGGGGAATGACGGTGGTGCTGGTGGGGATGGTGGCGGTGTTGGCGGCGCGGTTTGCGCGCAACCTCTACCGGCTCGCGAAGCTCGAGCCGCAGCGGTTCCGGTGGTGGGAGTAGACTAGAATCTCAGCGAGAACCCGAGTCCCACGCCTCCTCTCGGGAGGGCACGCACCGACAGGCGTGCTCCCGGCAAGGCCACGGGGCGCCACGCGTCGGTGCCCACCACGGTGCCCACGACCAGTCCGACGGCTCCGCCGGCGACGGTGAGCGCGCCGGTGCCCATCAGCGGGAACCCTACGTCGGACCACGAGCACGCGTTCGGGCTGCCCTCGCCGGCGCCGGGGTCGATGTCCTCCTCGCCGCAGAGCGCAGAGAGAACGACCAAGCCGGTCCCCGCACCGAGCATCATTCCCTTGACCGCACCGCCCCAGGGATTCGGCCGGCGTCCCCGAACCGCCGATAGGTCACTCACCTCGGCGATGGGCACGGCGGTGAGGAGCCCCTTCTTGGCCCGCAAGACGATCGTGTCGCCCCGCCACTCAGCGACCGTGCCTTCTAGACGATCGAGTGTGTGCGTTGTGATCCGGACGCGGGTTCCGGTGGGAACCAGGGGGTCCTGCAGTGACAATGGCGCCGCCGCGAGAAGCATGAGACCAACTGCCGGAAGACCGAGCACGGGGACCGCCCTTCTAACGAGTGGCCTGCCACGTCCCAGAAAAACTGAGCGTGCGGTTCACATCCTGGAGCACGCACGACCCGCGGCCGGCCAGCGCGGTCGCCGGCATCCCGCTGGCGCTTCCCTCGTAGTCGCAGTTGACGGTCGCCATGAAGCGCACGGTGTGGCCGATCACGCGGCCCTTCTCCACGGTCCCCGAGTCGGCGTTATCTACCGCGCCGGTGGGCGTGCGGCACACGCCGCGTTGGCCGTACCGGCCGCTGAACTGATCCCCCACCTGGGTGATCTCGTAGGAGCCCGTGTCGGCGCAGGTGATGCCGTGGGGAAGGTCTTGGAACGTCTCGGTGAACTCCCAGTGGCCGCTCACGTCGGCGGTGTTCGGATCGGTGCCGGCGTCGCAGGCGAGGGCGGCGAGCAGGAGGGCGAGGCTCCGGGACCGCATGGCTGCAGGATGCACGCCGGAGCGTGGCGCGTCAACTCCCGAGTGTTTACAATTCGTGCGAATGCGTGACCTGATCGACGAGATTCGCTCCCTCAAGGCCCGGCGCCGGGCGGCGATCCTGGCGCACAACTACCAGCGGCCGGAGATCCAGGACCTGGCCGATGTCGTGGCCGATTCGCTCCAGATGGCGCGGCAGGCGAGCGCGATCGACGCGCCGGTCCTCGTGATCTGCGGCGTGCACTTCATGGCCGAGACCGCCGCGATCGCGAACCCGGACAAGCAGATCCTGATTCCGGAGCCGCGGGCGGGCTGCTCGCTGGCGGAGACGATCCAGGCCGCAGACGTGCGCCGCTGGCGGGCCGAGCATCCGGACGGCGTCGTCGTTTCCTACGTCAACACCAGCGCCGCCGTGAAGGCCGAGTCGGACTACTGTTGCACGTCCGGCAACGCGGTCGCGGTCGTCAACGCCCTGCCCCAGGGCGTCCCCGTCCTCTTCCTCCCCGACTTTTTTCTAGGTCAGTACCTGAAGCGCGTGACCGGCCGCAACCTCGACGTGTGGTTGGGCGAATGTCACGTGCACGCGGGGCTGACGCGCGAGGTGCTCGACGCCAAGCGGGCCGAGCACCCCGACGCGGAGTTCCTGGTGCACCCCGAGTGCGGCTGCGTCACGAGCGCGATGTATTACGCCGAAGCGGAAGGCGACCTGTCGGCCGGACGGACGCGCATCGTCTCGACGGAGCAGATGATGACCCGGGCGCGCACGTCGCCGGCGCGGCGCTTCGTCGTGGCCACGGAGACGGGCGTGCTGCACCGCCTGCGGCGTGAGAACCCGGAGAAAGAGTTCCTCGCCGCGGCGGAGGGAGCGGAATGCCGCTACATGAAGATGATCACGCTCGAAAACCTGAGAGACTCGCTGCGCGACCTGAAGCACGAGGTGACAGTCCCGGCCGAGACGGCGGCCCGTGCCAGGCGCGCCATCGACCGGATGCTGGCGATTGGCTGAGCCCCCCCCCCCGCCCCCCCAGCCCCCCCCTTCCCTCGGGCTTGACGTCGTGCGGCTGGCGCTCGCCGAAGACCGCGCGGTAGACGACGTCACCACACCGCTGCTCGGCACGGCGGCGCGCACGCTGGCCGCGGGCCGATTTGTCGCCGAGAGCGACTGCGTGGTCGCCGGCCTTCCCGTCGCGGCGCTCGTCTTCCGCGAACTCGATCCGGACGCGGCGTTACAACCGATCCTCGCGGACGGCGCCCGGGCGAGTGGCGGCTCCGTCTTGGCCACCGTGAGCGCCCGCGCCGGCACGTTGCTCGCCGGTGAGCGCGTCGCGCTGAACTTCCTGCAGCGTCTCTCCGGGATCGCCACGATGACGCGCCGCCTGGTCGACGCGGTCGCCGGCACGGGAGCGGAGATCACCCACACGCGGAAAACGACGCCCGGCTTGCGCGACCTGGAGCGCTACGCGGTGCGCGTGGGGGGCGGCGTCGACAACCGCGCTTCGCTCGCCGAGTCGGTGATGTGGAAGGACAATCACTGGATATTGCTGGGGAGCGGAGAGCACGGAGCAGGGAGCAGTCTTAGGGAGGTGCTCGCGCGGACGCCCAAAGGCCTGGCCGTCGTCGTCGAGGTCGAGAGTAGCGCGCAGTTCGACGCCGCATTAGCGGCCGGCGTCACGCATGTCCTGGCGGACAACTGCACCCCGGCAACGATTGCCGCGTGGGTGCGGCGCGCTGGCCCGGGCGTCACGATTCAGGCGTCGGGCGGGATCACGGCGGCGAACGTGGCCGCGTACGCGCGCGCGGGCGCGCAGCTCATCAGTGTTGGCGCGCTGACACACTCGGCGGCCGCGGCGGCGATCGGGTTCGAACTGCAGGGGTAGTGCGGGCTTGCTCCTTGCGGAGGGTGTGAGGATAATTCACACCCCGGGAGAGGTGGCCGAGTGGCTGAAGGCGGCGGTTTGCTAAACCGTTATAGGGCCTTAAAACCTTATCGGGGGTTCGAATCCCCCCCTCTCCGTCCCAACATCCCGCCTGCTAGAACGTGAGGGACACGCCCCGTTGTGACATCGCGGCGAGCGTGCACGCTTCCACCACCAGCGCGGCTCCGAGCACCCACGATCGCGCGCGCTTCGGCGCGACGGCCGCGACGCCGAGCACCGTGAGACCAACGACGGCCGTGTAGGTATTCACTCGCCCGACACTGGGTCGTGGCCCGAGCACGGGATTGCTCTCACGGTAGTCGGCCCAACCGCCCCGGGCGAGGCGGCGCGTCTGCGCGGCGTCCACGAGCAACGCGGCGGTGAAGCCGCTGGCGAGGGCGAGGTCGCGAGAACCCCACGACACGCGAATCGGGACGGTCCGGCGCACCTCGATCTGCCGAAACTCGCCCGCGCCGAAACCCACGCGCTGCCCCGTCGCCGAGCCCGGTAGCATTGTGCAAGCGACCGCGGCAAAAAGCGCTGTGAGAACTCGGGAGTGGGCCATACCGTGCACACCATCGCAAGGCCGATGCCGTGCGGCCCCGCACGCCCGCCTCCCGCTTCCTCCTCGATTTGTCAGTCGTCTGTTACACTCATGACCCAAACGACAGACGCCGCCATCGTCTGGCGGCGCTGTCGTATCGTGCCGGGTGCGCCAACCGGGGGGGGGGGGCGCGGTCTAGAACATGAACCAGGCGAGCAGGTATATCGTGTTGTTGTCCGACGCGCTGCGACCGAGGCCGTCGTAGTCGCTGGTCCCCCCATTGAACTTCTGGTACGCGACGTACTGTAGGGAAAACCGCGTGTTGAGCCAGGGCATGAACTGCGCCTCGGCGGTGAGGCCGCTGCTGTTCGGTTTTCCGGTGGCGCTACCAGTCACCGAGTTGGGCGCGTAGAGCAGCGTATCGGCATCCCCGCTGGTGGTGAAATAGCCGAGCGAAGCGCCCACGCGCGACGCCGTCAACAGCGTCGCGTCCGCCCGAATCGTATTGAGCGTGTTCGCCGGGTTGGCCGACCCGCCCGCGCCGAACGTGGCATCGAGCGTCTGCCGCTCGTGGATGTAGGTCGCATGCACCACGAAGTTCCCGCCCCCCACGACGCGCTCATACTGGACGTCCCCGGCCAGGTCGCGGAACCGATCCGTGAGGCCCGTCACGCCGGTGGGATAGAGTCGTGAGGACAGGCCATACGTGCCCACCTCGATGTACTGCCGGCCCCATTCGCGTTGGTATGCGAACCGCCAATACGGTGTCACGCCCTTGGTCGTCATTTCCGCGGTCGCATCCGGCGGATGCGGTCCGCCTTGCTGCGCGGAGCGGTACACCGTCGCCTCGCCATAGAAGTGATTGTTCCACAGCGCGTACGCACCGAGCCCTCCCACCCTCTGCGCCAGACCTTCGGCAATCATTGGTGCCGCGGCGGGAGCGGGCGCCACGTCGGACGACCCGAACGGGAAGCCCCACACGGGCGTTGTGTTCCACACGTCCTGCACTGTGGGACTGTTGTTGAGGGTGATACCGTAGATCACTTCCTTGGAGGCGAGCTTGCCATGGTTCGCGAAGCGCAGACTCACATTGTCGATCCCGACCGTCCCCTCGCCGCCGTCGTACGTGATCTGGATGAAGGTGCCGAGCCGCGGGGAGATCGCCTCGCCGAAGAACACGCTGAGTTCCTGGGGGAACTCCACGTTGCCGTTCTGTGTCCCGGGCTGCGCCTTGGCGATCTGGGTGAACGACGTCTGTACCATCGTCGAAACCGGCGGGATCAAATTGATCTTCAGCGACGGAGCCGCCTCACGCCCCGCCCCGATGGTCTGCAGGCCCGTGAGGGTGTACGCGTTGAGCTTGAACAGGCGTCCGAACGACGTGAGCATCGGGAACGCCGTGTGGCAGACGTTGCAGCCCAGGTTCGTCTGGCGCGAGAAGCTGGGGATCGCCCGACCGGTCGCGGCTGCGCTGGGACGGGCGGCATACTCGACCATGTAGCGCCGAGCCCAATCCGGCGTGCCGTGCGCGCTGAGCGCCGCCGGCGCCAGCAGAAGCACTAGGAGAACGGAACCCGCTGTTCGCACCGGGACCTCCTTGAGGAAATGCATAAGGGAAAGCTTGAACAAGTATTAAAGTGGCTTTTATGAAGGAACGAGTAGGTTCTCATGAAGGGCACTTGCTCCACCCCCGGATAGCCACGGATACTTCACGGCCCATAACCCGGTCCCCGATGTCCGTTCGCGTCCGCTTCGCCCCGTCCCCGACGGGCTACCTCCACGTCGGCGGCGCCCGCACCGCCCTCTTCAACTGGCTCTTTGCCCGGAAGAGCGGCGGCACCTTCCTGCTGCGCATCGAAGACACCGATAAGGCCCGGTCGACCGACGAGCACACGCAGGTCATTCTCGACGGCTTGAAATGGCTGGGGCTCGACTGGGACGAGCAGCCGATCTTCCAGGGGGCGCGCATCGGCCGCCATCAGGAAATGGCCGACAGGCTTCTCAAGGAAGACAAGGCGTATGTCGATGAGGGGACGATCCGGCTGCGCGTCCCGCCGGGCGAAATCGCCTGGGACGACGCAGTCCACGGCCGTATCAGCTTCCAGGGCGAGGACATCAAGGATTTCGTGATCCTGCGATCCGACCGCTCGCCGCTCTACAACTTCGCGGTCGTCGTGGACGACATCGACATGCAGATCACGCACGTCCTGCGCGGCGACGACCACATTTCGAACACGCCCAAGCAAATCGCGGTGTACCGCGCGCTCGGCGCCCCGCTCCCCGTGTTCGGCCACGTGCCCATGATCAACGGGCCGGACGGCAAGAAGTTGTCGAAGCGCCACGGCGCCACGGCCGTCGGCGACTATCAGCACCTCGGCATCCTCCCCGAGGCGATGCGTAACTTCCTCGCGCTGCTCGGCTGGAGCCCCGGCGGCGATCGCGAGATCCTCGGCATGGACGGGCTGAAGAGCTTCTTCTCGCTCGAGGGCATCCTCAAGAAGCCGTCGGTATTCGACACGACCAAGCTCGAGTGGATGAACGGCCAGTATCTCTCCGCAAAGACCGCCGAGGAGCTGTATCCAATCGTGCAGCCGCAGCTCGCCGAGCTCGGGCACGACGGACGTAAGGACGCAGTCCTGAAGGCGATCACCGCCGTGAAGGCCCGCTCCCGCACCACGCTCGACATCGCGCGTCAGGTGGCGGTGCGCCTCGACGCGAAACACGTGACGTTGGACGACAAGGCCACGAAGGAGATCGCGAAGGATGCGGCGGGCTATCGCGCGGCGCTCGAGGCGAGCATCGCGGCGTTACAAAGTGTGGAGTGGACGCCACAGGCTCTCGAACAAACGCTCCGCGCGGTCGCGGATCAGCGCGGCGTGGCCGCGGGGAAGATCTTCCAACCGATCCGCATCGCGTTGACGGGTGGGACGGTGTCGGAACCGGTGAACGAGTTGCTCTACGTCGTGGGCAAGGATGCGACACTCAAACGATTGGAGTCGGCCGCCAAGGCCGTCGCTTGACACCCCACACATCCAAAATAGTATCTAAGCACGTAACACAGTAACACATCATGCCCCGACCCCTGCGCAGCATCGGACTCGCCGTGGCCGTCACGGCATCGCTCGCCACGACCGCGGCGAGCCAGTCGCTGCTCGACCGCACGCCCAACCTGTCGGGCGGCTGGCTGGGCGAGCGAGGAACGCTGCAGTTCAACTTTCTGCACCGATTTACCGTCAGCAGTGCCCCGGCCCGCAAAGTCACCAACACTCCCACTTTCCTCCTGTCGTACCGCCTTCCCTTCCCCGTCGTCATCGGCGTGAACTACGCGACGTCGTCGGACGTCGTGACGACGCCGCCCCTTCCCAACGAGTGGGAGGCATTCGCGCGCTATGCGCGTTTCGGGGGCGCCCTGCAGCTGGGGTACAACGAGGCCGCGCGTAGCGCCGATGCGGAGCTCAGTGTGGGACGGACGCTGGGGCCGGTACGGTTGCTGGGGGTGGGGCGGTTCTTGTCGAACGGGTACGGGAGCGACACGGCCCGCTACGCGGTGGGCGGCGGCGCCACGCTGCGCCTGCACCGCTGGGTCGCTCTGGCGGGCGACGTCGCCACCCTGTTCGATCGCCGCCCCGGCGAGAAGCCGGCCTGGGGCGCCGCTCTGCAGCTCGCCATTCCCTACTCGCCGCACACGTTCTCGCTCCAGGTGAGCAATACGACCACCGCCACGCTGCAGGGCGCTTCGCGCGGCGTCGCCAAGGTGCGCGGCGGGTTCGAGTTCACGATCCCGTTCACGCTGAGCCGCTACTTCGGGCGGCGCGCGAAGGCCGCGGCGGGAGGCGCGGCCGTTTCGAGCACCGCCGTCGAGATGCGCGCCATGGCGTTCGCGCCGCTGCGCATCGAGGTGACCGCCGGCATGACCGTCGAGTGGACGAACCGCGACCAGCTGGCGCATACCGTCACCGCGGACGATGGATCGTGGGATTCAGGCCCCATCGCCCCCGACGGCACCTGGCGGCACACCTTCGACAAGCCCGGCACCTACGCCTTTCACTGCACCCCGCACCCGTTCATGACCGGCGTCGTGGTGGTCAAGTGAAGGCGGCGCTCGCGGCCCTGACGGGGCTCGCGCTGGCGGCCGTCGTGGCCTGCTTCTCCGACCGGACATCGGGCCCGGTGGTGAGCCTCGCGGCCTGCCGGGTGCCCGTCACCGTGATCGATTCGATGCATTACCTGGTGGCGATCCGCGACTTCCAGTTTCACCCCGACTCGCTCGCCGTCCCCACGGGCGCGACCGTGACGTGGGTGAACTGCGAGGACGGCGGCCAGGAACCTCATTCGACGACGTCCGACACCGTGGGCGTCTGGGACTCAGGGGACCTGCTGCCGGGCGCGCGCTTCTCGCGCCGCTTCGCCACCGCCGGTCCGTTCCCGTACCACTGCACGCCGCATCCGTTCATGCTGGGGAAGATCGTCGTTCAATAACCTTCCAGCCGTTCGAGAGGAGGGCCGAGCAGGATTCCCGAAGCTTTGTGCGGTCTCACCAGAAGGCAGCAGTCCAAGGAGGTCGTATGCGCGCATCGCGCGTGTTCAGCGTCCTCGCGGCCGTCGCCGCCGTCGGCGTGGCTTGCAAGAACGACACCACCGGTATTCCCGCCGGACTTGAGGTCTACACGGCTACCTTGAACGGCGCGAACGAGGCGCCGACACCGGTCACCACGACGGCGACTGGCACCGCGATCGTCACGGTGCTCGGTAGCCAGGTCAGTTGGAAAGTCGATATCCTCACGTCGATCGACAGCATCATCGCGGGGCACATTCATCGCCACGCCGCCGATTCGGTGGCTGGCAACGTTCAGGTCAACTTCGCCCCGACGCCCACGGGGCCGGGCTTCACCGGCACCGCCACCGTCGGATCGCAGGCGGTCGTCGCGGATTCAATTCTGGCGTTGATGCGGGCAGGCCGGGCATATGTGAACGTCCACACGAAGGCACACCCCGGCGGGGAGATTCGGGGAACGCTCGTCAAGCAATAGCGCGGGAGTGACTAAGGGGGGGCCGATCGGCCCCCCGTTTTTTTTAGGGGATAACGGTCGTCGTATCCTGCGCGCGGCGCCGCCGCTCCGCGTCGCGCTCGGCCTGCTTGCGCTCGCGCAGCTCGCGCACGTAGCGACGGAAGTCCTGGAAGGTCTGGGCGCGGTCCGCCGCGCGCAGAATGTCCTCGCGCATCGCCTGGAGCTGTCGCGCCCGCATGCCCTCGTCGAAGTTCCCCTGCGGCAGGAGATTGCCGAGCAACGCCAGCGCCATCGTCGGAATCTTGATCCCGGCGATGTGGATGTACTGTGAGTCGATCCCGAACTTCGGGATTCCGCCTTCGCCGCCCACCGTCCACGACGGCCGCTGCCGCTCGCGCTGTACCTGGTCGTAGATCAGGTTGAGCGAGTCGACCATCGCGCGCAGCCGCCCGGTCGCCGCCTCGTTCCGGCCCACCGTGTCGCCGTACAGCGCGTCCGCCACGGTCGCGGGGAGCGCGGGCCGCGGGCTCACCCACAGGCGGCCGTCTCCAACGTGCGGCGCCAGCGCCGAGGCGTTGGGATCGTAGGCCGGCATCGTGGAGCCGGTGTCCGGCGGGGCCGCAGGTGATACCGGCGGCGGCGGCATCTCCGGCGGCGGGGGAGGGGGGGGCTCGCGGCGCGACGTCCCCACCGTCGGACCGCGCGCTCGGTTGCGCCGCGTATCGTGGAACGGCGCGAACGCGATCGTGTCGGGCGGCTGCAACACGATGTACCGCGGCCGGCGCGGTGCCTGCCAGGGGATCGTCACCGCGAGAATGAGGGCGACGAGGTGGAGCCCCGCGGTGAGCAGCCACGCGCGGCCGACCCGCAGGCGCGGAACCTGGCGCTCAAACAGCGGCGAGCACCTTTCCCAGCCGCTCCGCCGCCTCGACCAGGCGCGGCGTCCCGACCGTGAGCGCGATGCGGAAGAATCCCTCCGCGCCCGCGCCGAAGGCGCTGCCCGGCAGGGTCACCACTCCCACCTCTTCGAGCGCGCGCGCTTGAAATGCCGCCGACGCCAGCCCCTCGGGCAACGGCACCCACAGGTACATCGTGGCCCGCGGCGTCTCCGCCTCGAAGCCATTGGCGCGCAGCGCCGGCAGGATCGCATCACGCCGCTCCTTGAATTGCGCCGCGTACTCCGCCGCGAGCCGCTCCGCCTGCTTCAGCACCTCCGCGCCCGCCACCTGCACGGGCAGGAACGCGCCCGTGTCCACGTAGTTCTTGACCTTCGCCAGCGCGGCGATGCGATCGGCGCGCCCCACCGCCCAGCCGAGCCGCCACCCCGTCATACAGAAGCTCTTGGAGAGCGAGTGGAACTCGACCGCGACCTCCTTGGCGCCCGGGATCTCGAAAATGCTCGGCGCGACGTAGCCGTCGAACGTGATCTCGCAGTACGGGTTGTCGTACACGAGCAGGATGTCGTGGCGCCGGCACAGCGCCACCGTGCGCTCGAGGTACCCGCGCGATGCGACGGCCGCCGTCGGGTTGTTCGGATAGTTCAGGTACACGAGCTTCGCCCGCTTCAACTTGTCGGCGGGAATCTCCTCGAGCTCCAGCAGGAAGTCGGTGCGCGGCGTCAGATCGTAGAGATACGGCTCGGCGTCCGCGAGCACGGTGCCGGCGTGGTACACGGCGTATCCGGGCACCGGGACGATCGCGACGTCGCCCGGGTCGAGCACCGCGGCCGCGAGGTGCGCGATGCCCTCCTTGGAGCCGAGCAGCGGGTGCAGCTCGGTGAACGGATCGATCGTGAGCCCGAAGCGGCGCCGCATGTAGTCCGCCGCCGCCTCGCGGAACGCCGGGAGCCCCAGCTGGAACGCGTAGCGGCTCATCGCGGGATCCTGCGCGGCGCGGGCCAGCGCCTCGACGGCGACGCGCGGCGGAGCGAAGTCGGCGTCGCCCGCCCCGACGTCGATCACGTCCACACCCTGCGCGATCAGCCGGCGCTTGATCGCCGGCAGCTCGGCCATCGGGTAGATCGGCAGGTGGGCGACGCGTTTGCTGGATCCCGGCACTAGGCTGCTCCGTTCGTCTCGAAGTCGCCGATCAAGGTCTCGCGGTTCGTCAACGTCGCCAGCCGCTTGTCGAGCGCCAGATAATCGCCGCGAAACGCTTCACGGAACTTCCAGAAGTCTTCGCGTGATCGCCAGTGGTCGATCGTCAGGTACCGTCCCGGCGTGTCCGCATCCTTGAGCAGCTCGGTCCCTCCGTAGCCGGGGGCCTTGCGGAACAACTTGGCCCAGTCACCCCCGGGCCCGTATGAGACCTCGAACGCCTGGGCGCTCCCCGGCTTCACCTCGAACGCCCAGACGATGCGATACATGCCATGGAATCTATTCCTCCGGAGGAGCGGCGCGATCATCCCGCAGAGGCCGGAACGTCGCCCTGATCAGGGCCACCGCGTCGACGGCGACCAGCAATCCCTCCCGGGGGAGCGCGGCCACGCCCAGCACGGTGCCGGCGGGCGGGTTCCGCTGCGGGAAGAACTTCGCGCCGGCCTCACGGACGGCGGCCCAATCGGCGGGCTTGAGACCCACCACGTACACGTTGAGCTGCACCACGTCGCTGGGCGATACGCCGGCCAGGTCGAGCACCAACTCCAGGTTCGCGAACGCCTGGCGAGCCTGGGCCGCCAAATCGCCGGGGCCAACGAGGCGGCCCATGCTGTCGAGCGCGACCTCGCCCGAGACGTAGACCATCTGGCCGACGCGAACCGCGTGCGTGAATCCGTCGAGCCCGGCGAGTGTCCCGGGGTTGATGTAGCGCGTAGTGGTGGGGTCGAACCCGCCCCCCATGCGGCCCCCGAATCCGCCTCGCCCCCCTGCTCCTCCCTCGCGCCCCTGGCCCATCGCCGGCGCGCAGCCCAGTCCGAAGGCTCCCAGGGCCACGATCGCCAGCGTCGCGTTCCGCATCTGCCGTCTCCTCGTTGGGGATTTCGTTACTACACCGGCGCGCCGATGCCGTGCTGCGCGAAGAAGTCTTCCAACACCCGCCGCACGTCCGCCCAGTTACCGATCGCCTTCGCCGCGGGCGGTAGCCCCTCCAGGATCATCTCCCCGTAGCGCTTGGTGACGACGCGCCGATCCAGCAGGACTACGGCGCCCACATCCGTCTTGCTGCGAATCAGCCGGCCGAATCCCTGTTTCAACTTGAGCGCCGCGTGGGGAACAAGGTAGTGCGTAAAGCCATCGATGCCTGCGTCGCTGAGACGCTCCAGGCGCGCCGCGGTTAACGGCTCGCTGGGCACCTTGAACGGCAGCTTCGCCAGGATCAGGACCCGCAGTGCGCGCCCCGGGACGTCGACGCCCTCCCAGAAGGAGTCGGTGCCGAGCAGGATCGCCGATCCCGCCTCGCGGAAGCGCCGCAGCAGCTGATCGCGCTGCCCGTCTCCCTGGACGAGGAGGGGCCACCGGCCCCCCAACTGCCCGCGGACGGCATCAGCGGCGCGACGCAGGGCACCGTGGCTCGTGAACAGCGCGAAGATGCCGCCGTCCGACGCGTGCGCCAGCTCGACGAGAATGCGAGCGACGCCGGCGTCATGGCCCGCTTCATCCTCCCGCGGCTCGGGGACATCGGTGGGAATCCCGAAGACACACTGAGACGGAAAGTCGAACGGCGAAGGAAGGATTTCGCGGACGGTGACGCGCGACGGCGGCAGCGCCAGTCCGAGGCGCTCCTCGAGGAATGTGAACTCGCCCCCCGCGGCGAGCGTGGCACTCGTCAACACCGCCGTCTCGACGCGGTCGAACAGCGCGTCCTTCAGCACGGGCGCGAGATCGAGCGGCACCGCAGCCAACGTCAGGTTGGGCGTCTTCCGGCCCCGGCGCTCCAACCAGCGGACCGACGACGGCGCCGCCGCCGGCGCCGGTTGCAGCGCCGCCTTGAGGGCCTCGGCCGCGCTGTCCAGCCTGCGCACGACGCCCCGCAGCTCGCCCACGAGCTGGGCGCGACGCTCGGCGGGATCGTCGAGCGACAGGCGGTCGGCGATCGTCTCCACGCCGTCGCGCAGCCGGCCGAACGCCACGAGCACGTTCTCGAGCGCGACACCCAACCCTTCCGTCCACACGGAATCGTCCGCGAAGGCGTCGGTGAGGCGCAGGACGGGAGCGGTCCCCGGCTCCGTCTCGAGCCGCCGGGCCAGGCGCCCGAACAGCTCTTCCGCGCCGCGGCGCGCGGCAGTGAGCGCGTCGAGCAGGCTCTGCGTCAACAGGTCGCGGCTCGCCGCGGCCAGCAGGTCGTGCTGCGTCGCCAGCTCGGCGGCGAGTGTCGGCAGGAGACCGCGGCCGTTGCGCTCGAGCCGCCCGAGCAGCCGCTGCACGCCGAGCATGCTCACCTGGGTGCCGAGATGCTGAGCGGCGACATCCTCGAGATGGTGCGCCTCGTCGATGACCAGCCGGCGGTAGGGTGGCAGCACCGCCGCTTCCTGCCAGTTGTCCGAGGCGATCCGCACCGCGAGATCGGACGCGAGCAGGTGATGGTTCACGACCACGACGTCGGCCTCGGCGGCGCGGCGCCGGGCCTGGAACAGAAAGCAGCGATCGAAGTGGGGGCATTTGAGGCGGGTGCACAGGTCCGACTCCGCGGCCACGGCGTCCCACACGTCGGGGGACGGCTCCTCGGCGAGATCGGCGAGGCTGCCGTCGGCGGTACGCGCCGCCCATCCCGCCAGAGATTCGAGCTCCGCTCCGCGCCCATCGGCGAACAGCGAGTCCTGCCCGGCGCGCGCCTGGTCGAGACGCGACAGACAGAGATAGTTCCGCCACCCCTTGAGCAGCGAGAACGTCACCGGCCGGTCGCCAGCGGAGAGCGCGCGCGCGAGGATCGGCAGATCTTTGCCGACGACCTGCTCTTGCAGATTGATCGTGTTGGTGGAAACGATCGTGCGCTCGCCGTTGACGCGGGCCCATTCGAGGGCGGGGACGAGGTAGGCGAACGATTTGCCGACGCCCGTTCCCGCCTCGAGCAAGGCGATGCCGCCGTCGTTGTACACGTCGGCGGTGTATGCCGCCATGTCGCGCTGGCCGGGGCGATCCTCGAACGTGGTGCCGCCCAGGGCGCGGGCCACCGGGCCCGTCTCCGCGAGGAGGTCCGCGATGGCGATCGAGTCGAGGCGCGCGACGCTGCGCGGCCGCGGGCACTCGACCACGACGTACAGCGCCGTGACCGCATTGTCGACGATGCCGAACCCCACGCCGCCGTCGTGCAGCCGCGCGGCCACGGCGAGATCGGCGCCCGAAGGATCGAGCACGCCGCTCGGGTGGTTGTGCAGCAGCATATCGCCGCGCTCGGCGACGCCGGGGAGGGCCAAGACGGCGTCCACGGTGCCGCGCGCGACCACGCGCGCTTGGGCGATCATCCCGTTGGCGTCGGGGCGGACGACGAACGACACCTCGCGGCCGTGCGCGGCGGCGATTTCCGCTTGCAGCAGGGCGCGCACCGCGGGGGCGAGGCGCTCCGCGCTCACGTCTTGAGCTCGCGCTTCTTGGCCGCCGGAAACAGCACGTTGTTGAGGATGAGGCGGTAGCCCGGCGAGTGCGGGTGCAACGACAGGTCGGTGGGCGGATCGCCGATTTGGTGCTGCGGGTCCTCGGGGTCGTGGCCGCCGAAGAAGGTCCAGGTCCCCTTCCCGAGATCGCCGTGGACGTACTTCACCCACGGCGCGCCCTCCTCGTCGGCGAGTACGGTGACGCCCGGCTTCAGCCGCGCGCGCAAGAACGACGTCGTGAGGCCGTAGAAGTCGGGGATCACCTGGCGGTGGTTCTGGACCAACATCGTCAGGACCGGGTCGATCTTGGCGCTGAAGTTGAAGAGCTTGAAGGCCCCGAGGGGCTGGCGCCGCGGGCCGGCGTTCACCTGGTGGCCGTCGATATCGGAGAACGTCGCGAGCAGCGGGTTCGGCTCGACCCGGGCGCCGGTGAAGGCGAACGTCTGCGACCAGTCGAGCTTCGCATCGGCCTGGGGATCCATCGGCGTGCCGTCGGCGAACGTCGCGGCGATGTCCACGTCATGGGCCGCGAGCGCCAGGTCGATGGTCTCCGTCGCCGTGCACATCGCAAACAGAAAGCCGCCATTCGCCACGTAGTCGCGGATGCCGCGCGCCACCGCCTTCTTCAAGTCCGGCACCGTCGCGAAGCCGAGCCGCCGGGCGGTCTCGGCGTTGCTCTGCACCATCTCGGCCAGCCACGGCATCCCCGAGTAGATGAGGAAGAACTTCGAGTACTGGCCGGTGAAGTCCTCGTGGTGCAGGTGCAGCCAGTCGAAGTCCTTCAGCCGTCCCGCCAGCACCTCCGGGTCCCAGATCTTGGTGAACGGAATCCCGGCGTACTGCAGCGCCATCGTGACCGCATCGTCCCACGGGGCCGCGTTGGGTGGAGCGTACACCGCGACCTTGGGCGCCTTCTCGAGCGGGATGGCATCCATGTTGTTCGTTTCGATCTCGCCGCGGATCGCCGTGACGCGGCCGCTGTCTACGGGATCGGCCCGCACGCCGCTCAACGCCGCATCGCGCCGGATGGAGTCGGCGTCCGGCAGCAGGAACGCGCCGCCCTGGTAGTTGAGCAGCCACTCGACCTTGAGCCCGGTGCCGATCACGCGATACGCGAGGCCGTAGGCCTTGAGGTGATCGGACTGGGAGTCGTCCATGGGAATCAAAAGCGACGGGCTGACGGCCAGACGGCCTGACGGCCGAAATCCAAACAGGCTCGCCCCGGCCGTCAGGCCGACCGCCCGTCCGACCGTCCCGACGAAGTCGCGCCGCTTCATGATCTCGGGATCGCTCCCCGCGCCCGCTCCAGCTCGCGCCGAGCTTCGGGCACGAACGCGCTCCCCGGGTAACTGAGGATCAGGTGCTCGAGCCGCTCCACGGCCTCGGCCGCGCGGCCCTGACGGACCAGCAAGCGCGCCCACTCCAACTCTGCCGCGGGTGCGGCGGCGCCCGTGCCTCCCGCCCGCGCGACCTGCTCGAAGATCCGCGCGGCCGTCGAGTCTTGCGGTCCACCGAGGCGCGCGGCCACCTGGCCCGCCAGCAGCAACACGTCGGACCGCCCGCCGGAGGGCTCGAGTTGGCCGGCGACGCGGCGCAAGGCGTTCACCGCGCCGGCCGAGTCGCCGCGCGCGAGTGTGAGCAGCGCCGCGCCGAGCTCCGGCAGCGTATCGGTGGGGATCTGCTGCACCAGCGCCAGCATCGCCGTCCGCTCGGTGGCGGCGGCGCGCTCCCCCGCGTACGGACCCGCCGTGCGGAACGCGTCGGTCGCGCCCCTCAGGTCGCCGCGATAGAGCGCGATCCATCCCTGTTCCGCCAGGGCCGCGACGCTCGAATCCCCACGCAGCAGGGCCGCGGCGCGATCGATCTCGCCGCGCGCCACCCGCGCCCGGGCGAGCTGCAGCCGCAAGGCCGCGCGATCACCGGAGCCCAGCACCCCCGAATCGGGGGCGAGGCGCCGCTCCGCCGCGTCGAGCTGGCCATCGGCGATCAACACTTCGAGCAAGGCCGCTTCGGCCATCGACTTCGCGTCGGCGGGCGCCATCGAGTCGGCCGCCAGGCGCTCCAGCGCGGCGCGGGCCGCGACCCGGTCCCCACCGTCGAGCAGCTCGCGCACCGCCTCGGCCCGCGCCCGCTCCGCCAGGGGCGACGGCACGAGATCGGCCCAGCGGGCGAGCGCCAGACCGCGCACGCGGTGTCCGGCGGGCGTCGCCACGGCGCTCGCGAGGTCGGCGAAGCGTCGCAACGCGGTCGCGGTCTCGACCGAGGGGGCCGTCGTCGCGAGGGACTGCTCGAACAACCGCCACGCCTCGACGGTTTGGCCCCAGCCCAGCAGCAGCTCAGCCGCGAGTCGCTGGGTGAGCGGTGCGGCATCGACGCCGGTGAGCGCCGTCACGACGCGCCCGCGCTGCGGCGTCGGCGTCTCCGACAACTGGCTCGATGCGTTGGGCAGCAGCTCCACGGCCGCCGCCACCGCGTGCCCCCACTCCCGCGCTGCTCCCTCCCAGTTCTCGACGCGTTGCTCCAACTCCGCCAGCTCGATCGCCAGCGTCGTCGGTCTACCGCCCAAGCCGCGGCGGCCGAGCAGCAGCACGCGACGCGCGTCGTCGAACGCGTGCCGGTCGGCAAGAGCGAAGGCCCACTCGCGGAAGGGAGCTTCGCTGTTGGGCGCCGCTGCCGCCCAGCGACGCGCGGCGGCCTCCAACGAGTCAGGCTCATTCATGCCCGCCCACACGCGCAGCTCGAGACCGCGCAGCGTGCCGTTCTCCGGAACCTGCTCGCGGGCGCGCTGCACGAGCGGCAGCAGCTCCGGCAACCGGCTCAGGAGAGGGAGCACGCGCTCGAGGCCGAGCAGCGCGGCAAGATTGGCGGGATCGGTCCGCAGCGTCGTGAGGTACACGGCCGCCGCATCGGCGTAGCGGCCGCCACGCTCCAGATCGAAGCCCTGGCCGATCGCCTGACCGAACGCCGGCGCCGCCAGGAGACCGAACGCGAGCGCCGCGCCGCCGGCGCTAAGGCTTCGCGACATTCAAGAGACGAAAGTACTCGAGCACGATGCGGCGCTGCTCCGGCGTGAGCCGCGCCAGCTCTTCCCACGTGGGGTAGCGCACCCGCAGCGCCGCGCCCGTGGCACCGGGCGCGAGCGCACCCGGCACATGCACGCTGTCGCCCGTGGCCGAGCGACTGACGCGGTCCTTTTGCTCGTCCGGCTCTTGCCCGGAGAGCGTGCGGCCGGCGTCGAGCAGACGGCGGTAGAGCCGCTCCTGGCGCTCGACGGTGCGGCGATCGAGGCGGCCTGCCTCGAGCTGGCGCGCGAGCTCGCGCGCCTCCGCCGCCAACGGACCCGCGGCGCTCGACGCGCCCGCAGCCTGCATGCGCTCGAGCTGCTCGGCGAGTTGGCGCTGCCGCGCCGCCAGGGCCCGCAGCTGTTGGAGCACGGCCTGCCCGCTCGGGCCCATCATCGGCAGGAGGCCCTGCGCGTCGCCCATCATGCCCTGCTGCTGGCCCGCCATCCGCGCCAGCTGCTCCATCGCTTCTTGGAACCCCGACCCGGACTGCGCGCCGGCGACCTGCTGGGCGGTGCGCACCAAGGTCAGCGCGGTCGCGTTGAGCGCATCGAGCGCCTCCTCGGCGTAACCGGCGGCGGTGGCGGCGTTGGGATCCGCCTGCTCGAGTTGTTCGCGCGCCAGGCGCATCTGGTTCTGCGCCGCGCCGATCGCCGCCTCGAGCTGAGGTGGGACGAGGGCGTGGCGCCCCGCCGCCTCGCTCACCTCGCGCTCGACGGCGCTCGTGCCTTCCTCGACGGCCGCCTGGTTGCCCCGCGTGGTGGCGCCGGTTTCGCCGCGGCGCAACGCGGCCGCGATGCCCTGCTGGCGCGCGGCGAGGGCCGCCGTCTCACCCAGGGCGCGGTCCAGCGCCGTCATCGTCTCCTGCTTCCACACCGCGGCGAGTGAGTCACGCTGGTGGCGCAGCTCATCGGGCAGGTCGCGCAGCGAGTCGGCCGCCTCCTGACCGCCGCGGCGTGCCCCGCGGGAGTCGCGCTGCGCCGCCGCGCTCGCCGCCTCCTGCATCGCCCCGCTCGCGCGGCGCGCGGCTGCCTGCGGCCGCGTCAAAGGCACATCGCGCCCCGCCCGATCGAGCCCATGGGCGAGCGAGTCGGTGCGCTCGGCGATGAGCCGCTCCGCCGCCGCGGCGCTCGAGTCGGCCCGCGCCGCGTCTTCTTTCGTCCACTCGGTCTGGCGGCGCGCGAGGTCCTCCGCGTCCTGCGCGAGCGACGCGAGCTCGCCTTCGATCGCGGCGCGCCGGAACAGCTCCTGGCTGCGCTCGAGCTCGCGCCGCAGCTGCTGCTGCGCCTCCGCCAGCCGCTGTAGGGCCTGGCGCGTGGCCTCGGGGTCGAGTCGCGCCAGCGCGTCCTGCAGCTCGCGCAGCCGCTGCTGCAGCTCCGGCGTGAGCGCGCGCTGCAGCATGTCCTGCACCTCGCGCAGGCGCTGCTGGAACGCCGTGTCGTTCACTCCCGCCGCCTCCACCGCGCGCGCGATCTCGTCCACTGCGCGTGCCAGCTCCGCCACGCGCTCGGCCATGGCCGCCTGCCGGTGTGCGATCTCCTCGGCCCGCTCCGTGGCCTGGAACGGCAGGGTGCCGGCTTGACCGCCCGGCTGGCGCGTCGCGCCGCCGCCGCTCGCGTCGCGGTTCCGTTCCTGAGCGAGGTCGCGCGTGCGCTCGCTCAGGTCCTGCTGCGCCGCGGAGAGCGACTCCGCCGACCCGGCGACGGCGCGCGCCGCCGCGCGCGCGGCGGCGCGCAACTCCTCCATGCTCGGCAGCCGCAGCGCCAGCTCGGGGCTACGCCCGCGGTGCGTCGCTGGAGGGGGAGCGTTGTCCCACGCCTCGACGTAGACGCGCAGGGTGTCGCCGGGGAGGAGGCCGCGCCGCTGCGCGTCGAGCTCCCCCTGGACGATGGCGCGGTCGCCCGCGCCGCTCACGTCGAGCGACTCCCGCACCGCCTCGCCCACGCGGCCCGTGCGACTGACGCGCCAGCTCACCACGGTCAGCCGTGCGATGCCGTGGTCGTCGCGCACGTCGACCACGAGCGGCTGGCGCAGCGATAGGGGCAGTGTCGTGTCGCGCCCGGGCACGGGCAACGCCACGACCGGCGCCGAGTCGGGGACGACGACCACGTGCAGCTCGGGCGCCGTCCCTTCCCCGTCGGCGCCGCTCCCCCACTCGAACGGGGCGCCGTCGCGGGTCTGCGCGGCGAACCGCCACGTGCCGCTCGCCGCGGGCGTGAAGCGCCCCTCTATGCGCGCGCCGTTGACCCGCAGCCGGGCCACGCGACCGCCTCCGGCCGCGGTCCAAGCCGCGGCGGCGAGCGGCACGCTGGCGGCGCCGCTCGTGACGATCTCGGTGCCCGCGGGCAACAACACCGGATCGGGACCCACCAGGAGGGGTTCGTCGCTGCGGCCGATGTAAGCGGGGAAGCGCGCGGTGAGCGCGAGCTCGGCGAGGAACGCCGGAAGCGCAACGTCGATATTGAGCTCGGCGCTCGAGCGCCCTGCGCTCGCCGCGCGCAGGAACAGGTCGGCCTCGAGCGGCCCCAGGCGCCGCTCGGCGCGGCCGTCGCCGTCGAGCCGTAGCAGCGCGGGATGCCAAGGTTCGCCGGGGCCGCGCGCCCACAGCGTGGCGCGGGTAGCGCCGGGCGCGGTGACGCTGACCGTCACGCTATCGCCGCGGCGCACGCGGCGGCGGTCCACCTCGAGGCGCACCGGCGCGCGGGCGTCGCGCCATGCTCGCAGCGGATTCCAGAACGCGGCCGCGCGCCCCGACGTGGGCGAGGCCACGACGAAGAGCGCGGCCCCTGCGAGGGCCGCCACGGCGCCGAGCGCGATGCGCCGCCGCGTCGTGCGACCGAGCAGCCCGTCGACCGCCGGTGCGGCGCGTTCCACCACGCGCGCCGCCCGCGCGTCGGCTGCCGCGAGCAGATCGACGCTCGTGCCCCCCCTCCCCGTGGGAGGGGCCGGCGTCACCACCCCGACAATGCTGCCCGCGCGCGTCTTGGCAGCCGCCTCAACGAGTCGGCCGACTGCTGTGGCAGCGGCCTCGTGGAGGGCGCGGCGCACGGCCCATGCGGCCGCCCAGGCACTCGCCGCGACGCACAGCCAGCCCAACGCGACGCCGGGCAGCCGCGGCGCGAGCGCCAGCCCGAGCGCCGCGGCCGCCAGCGCCGCCCCGGCACTGGCGAGCACCACCGCCAGCGCCCGGGCGCGCGCATGCGGCCGCGCCAACCGGTGCAAGCGCCGCGCTGTCTCGGTCACCGGACCGCGCTGACCGCGTAGGTGAACAGGTTCACGCCCATCCGTAATGCCGCCTCATGGAGCTCCGGGGGATCGTGGTGCACGTCGGGATCTTCCCAGCCGTCACCGAGATCGGACTGATACGAATAGTATACGACGAGCCGGTCCCCCAAGAACACACCAAACCCCTGCGCCGGCAGCCCATCGTGCTCGTGGATCTTGGGAATACCTCGAGGGAAGTCGTACACCAGCCGATAGATCGGGTGAGACAACGGCACCTCGACGAGGGGATGGTCCGGGAACACGCGGGCGATCTCGCGGCGGAATGACTGGTCCATCCCGTAGTTGTCGTCGGCGTGGAGAAATCCGCCCTGTTCCAGATAGCGCCGCAGGTTACGGATTTCAACGTCGGAAAAACGCACGTTGCCGTGCCCGGTCATATAGAGGTAAGGGACGTCCCACAGCTCGGGGCCGGTGAGCGTCACAACCCGCTCGCGCTCAGTGACCGGGAGGGTCGTGCGCTCCCGCAGGGCGGCGAGGAGGTTCGGGAGGCTGGAGGGGTTGGCGTACCAATCGCCGCCGCCGTCGTAATGCAAGCGACCAATTGTGAGAGAGGCGGGAGAACGTTGGAAAGCGAGCATCATCGTTCCAACTTTCCATCTTTCCTCGTTCCGTTCTTCACAGGTCGTTGACCAACCGATACGCTGCATTGCGCGAGATGCCCGCTTCTTCCGCGATCTGATCCGCCACGTCCTTGCGCGTCATGCCTTGCGCCAGCAGCGCGCGGGCGCGCGCCTCCGGGTCGATCGGTACCTCCGCCGCCGGCGCCTTGCCGGTTCCCGCGACGACGACGGTCACCTCGCCGCGCGGCGGGGCTTCGGCGTAGTAACCCGCCAGCTCGGCGAGGGTCCCGGCGCGCGTCTCCTCGAACACTTTCGTCAACTCGCGCGACACGGACGCCAGCCGGTCGACTCCGCCGTCGCACGCGGCGGCGAGATCGGCGAGCAGCTCGGCGACGCGGTTCGGCGCCTCGAACAGCACCACGGTCCACTCGCTCGCGGCGACGAGCTCGAGCAAACGGCGCCGTTCGCCGCCCTTGCGCGGCAGGAACCCGAGGAAGACGTAGCGGTCCGCCGCCAGACCCGATACGGCGAGCGCGGCGGCGACGGCGGTGGGCCCGGGGATCGTCACGACCGGGATGCCCCGGGCGCGCGCCGCGGCGACGAGCTCCGCGCCCGGATCGCTCACCGTCGGCGTCCCCGCGTCGGTGACGAGGGCGACGTCGCTCCCACCCCCGAGCAGCCGGAGCAGGCGGTCCAGGGCGCGCTCCGTCGAGTGGGCGTGGAAGCTCACGAGGTCGGCGCGTGAGCCGACGTGTGCGAGCAGGGGCTTGGTGTGACGGGTGTCCTCGGCGGCGACGACCGCCGCGTGCTTCAGCGTGTCCGCGGCGCGCGGCGAGAGGTCGCCGAGGTTGCCGAGGGGCGTCGCGACGACGTAGAGGGTGCCCGCCACGTCACCACGTCACCTGCCAGGGGAGCCGCGAGTAGAATCCGGAAGCCTGCAACACGTAGCGGTGCTCGCGGGTCGCATCCTTGAGAACCTTGGGCGCGGTGCCCGGCATCATCACTTCCGCACCCTCGAGCAGCTGCAGCGTCCAGTCGGTGAGGGCGGTCGACAGCTCCTCCGGGCGGACGACGGCGTCGGGCGTATCGGCGCCGCGCGGGACGCTCAGCAGGGTGAGCGCCTGGTGCGTCGCGACGATCGACGCCGTCACCTTCTGCGCGCGCTTCTTGGCCTCGCCCGGGAACTCACGGTCGATGGCGTCAACGATGCGCCAGTACAGCTCGCGGTATGTGTTGACGAGCGCGGTCGGCGCCTGGGCGGGCAGGTCGGCGGCGGCCGGGAAGGCGCCTGCCGACATCGCCGGGGAGGCGCCGTCGGGGCCGAGCTCGAACAACGACTCGAGATAGCGCGCCGGGGGCATCGCGTCGGGCTTGTCGCAGAAATAGCCGCTCAAGTAGCGCCCCTTCTCGAACTTGAGGTAGGAGACGCGACCGTTCGAGATCAGCTCCAACACCCCGGTCACCTGCTCCTGCTGCAGCACGGGGAAGAACTTGTCGGGCTGGTTGACGTCGATGAAGCGGCTCTGGTACGCGCCGGCGCACGACGCGTACATCCAGGCGAGCTGCTCCATCGGCGCGGCGGAGTACGCCAGCTCGCCGCGCTCGACCTCGGCACGCATCCGCTTCAAGGCTTCGGTGATCGTGATGACGTGGCGCCCGGCGGTGTGCAGCGACGCGGCGTTCACCGCCTCGCCCTTGCGGAAGAACAGCAACAGGCACTCGTCGGGCAGGTAGGCGGCGATGTATCCGTCCACGCGACCGTCACGATCGCGTTTGGCGAAGGCCAGCAGATTGTCGAGGTGGACGAACGCCAGGCGGGTACGATGAATCAGCCGGTTCACCTGCGGGAAGTGCAGATCCGCGAGGCGAACCGGCGAATTCGTCAGGCGAGCGGTGCTCGCGCGCATCGTCCTCCGAGGAGGTTAGCTCAGGTGCTGCTGGATCTTCTGCTCGAATGCCGGCTTCGGGTAGGCTCCCACGAGGGTGTCCACGTGGCGCCCATCCTTGAAGAATAGAATACTCGGAATCGAGCGGACGTTAAAGCGCATCGCCGTGCGCTGGTTCGCGTCCACGTCCACCTTGAGCACCTTGACCTTGCCGGGATACTGGGTCGCCAGCTGCTCCATGATCGGGGCGACCATGTGGCACGGGCCGCACCAGGTGGCCCAGAAGTCCACGATCACGAGCCCCTTGTGCTGCTCGACTTCCGCCTGAAAAGTGGCGTCGGTCACCGCTGCGGGATGTACAGTCGCCTCCATGAACCCTCCACTCCTTCTCTGACAATCGTTAAGTTGACCGTCGTATGAATGAACCGCGCGTATCGCATGTCGGTATCGCCGTGACCAGCCTCGCCGAGGCGCTGCCGTTTTATCGGGACATCCTCGGCCTCGCGCCCCCCCCGGGACCTCCCGAGCACTGGGACGGCGCGAGCATCGTCAGCCTGCGTTTCGGCGACGTGGACGTCGAGCTGCTCGAACCCCTCGATCCCACGAGCCCTATCGCCAAGTTTCTCGCCCGGCGCGGGCCCGGCATCCATCACATCGCGTATCGCGTCCCCGATCTCGACGCGGCCTTGGCGCGCTGTCGCGCCGCCGGCTACCAGCTCGTCGATGAAACGCCGCGACCGGGAGTCGGCGGCCGGCGCATCGCCTTCCTGCATCCCAAGGCGACCCACGGCATTCTGCTCGAGCTGACCGAGTAGGTGAAACGTCCTGCGTTACTGCCGGGTTCCCGACCCCGCGGGCTGGCACCGCGCCGCCGGAGTTCCAGCCGCCTCGAGATGCACGTCGTACACGAGCCAGCCGCCGCTGCGCGTCCGTACCACATCGATCGGCACCGCCTGATTGCAGTCACCGCGCTGCAGATCGACGCGATAGCTGCGCAGGTCGCTGCGATTAGGAACCGCGAGCGGGCCCTCGATGATGCGATAGCCGACGTGATCGAGATATTTTTGAATGACCGCCAGGCGCTGGCGCAGCTCCTGCGCCTTCATCCATTGAGCCGCGGGGCCGCGGTCGGTGCCCCAGAGCGTGCCCATGCGTCCCAGATCGTTCGCCTTGACCGCGGAGAGGAACTGCTCGAGCGCCGCGTTCACCGACTGCGGCTGCGGAGTCTGCGGACCCGATCCCCGGCCGCAGGCGGCGCCGAGTAACACGAGCAACATGGGGAGTCGTCGCATAAGGAGTCCAACCTAAGACGCCATGCGCCTGTACGTCAACATCGATCACGTCGCGACCCTGCGCGAAGCGCGCCAGACCGACGAACCCGACCCCATGCAAGCCGCCGCCGCCGCCGAGCGCGGCGGTGCCGACGGCATCACGGTGCATCTGCGTGAAGACCGGCGGCACATCCAGGACGCCGACGTGGTCGCGCTCGCGCGCGGCGTCCGCACCGTGGTGAACCTCGAGCTCGGCGCGCATCCCGACATCGTGCGGATCGCGCGCCGCGTGCGCCCCTTCCAGGCGACGCTCGTGCCGGAGCGGCGCCGCGAGATCACCACCGAGGGCGGGCTCGCGCTGCGGCGCGGCGACCGCCGGCTCGCCGCCGCCATCGGCGGCCTGCAGGACGCCGGCATTCGCGTCAGCCTGTTCATCGATCCTGTCCGCAAGACCATCGATCAGGCCCGGGCGCTCGGCGTCCCGGCGATCGAGATCCATACGGGTAACTACGCAAATGCGTCGAACGAACTGGGTCGAAACAAGGCGTTGAAGCAAGTGCGTCAAGCAGCTGCGTATGCAAAAGGCCTGGGGCTCGCCGTGCATGCCGGCCACGGCCTCACGTACCAGAACGTTCAGCCGGTCGCCGCCATCCCCGAGATCGAGGAGCTGAACATCGGACATTCGATCGTCAGTAATGCCGTGTTCTGGGGGCTGGAAGAGGCCGTGCGCCGCATGAAACAGTTGGTGCAAGACCCGAGGACACCTATCTTGGTGTCGAAATGACCACACCGACGCAGGGCCAGCCGCTCGGCATGTCCGACTTCTTCGCCCTCGAGGCGGGCGAGTACCTGGACCGGCTCGACGCCGTTCTCCAGAGCGACGCGCCGCCTGCCGCCGACGAATTCGTGCGGTTGTCGCGGGCGCTGCGCGGCAGCGCGCTGATGGCGAGCCAGCAGGCGATCGCGCGGGCGGCGACGGGGATCGAGGCGCTGGCGCGGGCGGTGCGCGAGGGCCGACGTGCCTGGGACCCGGGCACCAAGCAGATCGCGATCCGCGCGGTGGACGATCTCAAGATCTTCGTGCGCCGTGCCGCCAGCTGGACCGAGGCCGACACGGCCAAGGCCGAGGCCCTCGCCGCGCAGCTCGAGCAGCTGGCCGGGCGGCCGTCGGCGCAGGTGCGGGCCGCGGAGGCGATGGGACTCGACGCCGGAGCTCGGGCGTTCGTCGCCCGTGAAGGAGCCGCGATCGCGAGCGCGCTCGACCGCGCGGGTAAGGCACTCAGCGCGAACCCGCTCGCCCGCGACCCCTTGCAGCACGTCCTCAAAGCGATCCAGCCGCTGCGCGGGCTCGCGGCGTTGAACGATCTGCCCCCCCTCCCCGACCTGCTCGAGGGCATCGAGCGGGCCATCGGCGAGCTCAGCCGCAGCAGCGCCGCTCCCTCGGCGCTCGTCGGCGAGCTGTTCCAGACCGCCGCCGGCTCGATCGCCCACGCTGCACGGGAGGTCGCCGAACGCGGCCGCCCTGACCCCGAGGGCGCCGAGTTCCGGAAGTTCGCCGGGTTGTTGATGCGGTTCATGGAGAGCGAACCCGATATCGTTGCCATCGACACGCTGTTCCACAGCGATGCGGGACCGCACATCGTGCAACGCGGCACGCCGCCGGCCCGGCCGGCTACCCTCGGCCGGTTGGAGCTCGTCAGCCACGGCGAGCATTTGCGCCAGGCGGCCGACTCGCTCGAGCGCGCGCCGAGCCCCACCCAGCGCGAGCTGCGGGCGCACACGCTCGCGGGGACGTTCCGCGCGCTGGGCGGGGCGGGCGGGCCGGTGGCTGAGCGGGTCGCGGAATTCGCCCAAGTGGCGCGCGACGCCGTGACGCGCGGGATCGCGGTCAATCAGGCGGCCGTGTTTGCGGCAGAGCTGCGTCGCGCCGGCGACATCCTGTCGCGCGCGGGCGCGGGCGACGAGGCGGCCCTGGCGGCAGAGCTGGCGGCGGTCACGGCGGCGGTGCGCGCACTCGGCGGCGCCCCCGCCCCCGCTGTGCCCGAGTCCGCGGCGCCCGTCGTGTCGATCGAGTCGCTGGCGCCCGTCGCTCCACCGGCGCTCTCCTTGGCAGTGGCAGCGCGACCGTCGGCGCCACGCATCTCCGCTCCGCGCCCCGCCGTGGACGAGCCTGTCCCCGAATCGGCCGACCTCGTGGGCTCCTGGACCGCGTACGAGCGACTCGCCGCCCCGGGGTTCGGCGCGGCGTCCCTGGACGTGCTGCTCCAGGGCTCGTCGGCCGACACGGGACGCCCAACGGTGCCCGCCGCCCCGGGCCACCGGCCGCCCCGGGGTGAACAGGTGGTCGACATACGCACGCTGCTCTATCGGGGTGCGCGGGCGCGTCAACGCGCCCAGGAGCTGCGCGAAGCCGCGAAGCGGGTGAACGGGGACGAACTGCGCGCGATCATCGACGAAGTCTGCGACCTCGTTGTTCTCGCCATCGAACCCGAGTAGCCGGCGCCCGACTCCCGTATCCCATCGCTGGGCTTGGGTGATCGGCCTCGCGATCACCGTGGCGTTGGTCGCGTGGGTGCTGCACCGCATCGATCCCCGCGAAGTCCTGGAGCATGCGCGACGCGCCGACCCGTGGCTCTTGCTCGTCGCGGCCGCACTCGCGACGGCGACGTTCCCGCTGCGGGCGATTCGCTGGCGTCTCATCCTGCGCGACGTCGACGGCCACCAGTTGCCCTGGCTCCCGTTGTGGCACGCGACCGCGATCGGCTTCATGGCGAACAACCTGCTGCCGGCGCGTGCAGGCGAGGTCGCCCGCGCGTATGTCGCGACCCGCCAGCTCCCGGTGCGCTTCACCACGGCCCTCGCCTCGATCGGGGTGGAGCGGGTGTTCGACGCGCTCGTGATGCTCGCGCTCATGGCCGTCGCGATCGCGGCCCCCACGTTTCCGGCCCATACCCTCGTCGGCGGCCGGTCGCTATCGGCGCTGGCGACATCCGCCGCGGCGCTCTTCGGCCTCGTGCTGCTGCTCGCACTCATCGTGGTGCACCAGCCAGGACCCTGGCTCAACCTGCTGGCGCGCATCGCGCGGCGCGTCTTCCCGCCCCGCGGAGCGGAGCGGCTCATCCATTGGTCCGAAGGGCTGGTAGCGGGACTCGCCGTGCTCAAGAGTCCGGGGCGGTTCGCGGGCGTTGTGGCCTGGTCGCTCGTGCTCTGGCTCGTGAACGCCGCGGCGTTTGCCGTGTGCTTTCGCGCGTTTGGGCTGACCGTGCCGCTCGAGGCCGCCCTATTGCTGCAGGGGATCATCGGATTCGGCGTGGCCGTGCCGTCCACACCCGGGTACGCGGGTGTCTTCGAGGCGGCGACGCTGCTGACGCTGTCGGTGTATGGAGTGGATTCGAGCCGTGCCGTGAGCTACGCGCTTACCTATCACGTCACCACGTTCCTGCCGATCACGCTGCTCGGGCTCTGGTCGCTGTCGCGCCTGCACCTGCGCCTGGGCGAGCTGAGTGCCCCGGAAGAAGACTCGTGACGGCGGCCGTGCGCGTCGCCGCCCACGCGAAGATCAATCTCTTCCTGCGGATTCTCGCGCGCGAAGGCTCCGGCTATCACCAGATCGAGACGGCATTCGCGCTGCTCGACCTGGCCGATGATTTGGAAGTGCGGCGCACCGCGACCGGGGTGACGCTCGAAGTCGAGGGTCCCGATCTGGGGCCCAGCGACGAGAACCTCGCGGTGCGCGCCGCACGGGCGCTGCTCGACGCGACGGGCAACCAATTCGGGGTGGCCCTGCGGCTCACGAAGCGCATCCCGGCGCGTGCCGGGTTGGGCGGCGGCTCGGCCGACGCGGCGGCGGCACTCCACGCCGTGAACGCCCTCGCCGGGAACGCCGTCCCGCGCCATGAGCTCCTGCACCTCGCCGCCCGGCTCGGCGCCGACGTGGCGTTCTGTGCGAGCGGGGCCCCGCTCGCGCTGGCCTGGGGACGTGGCGAGCGCCTCTTTCGTTTGCCGGCTCCGCCCGCGGCGCCGGCGCTCGTCGCCGTGCCGGCGATCTCGGTCGCCACGCCCGACGCGTATCGATGGTGGGATGACGCGAACCCGACGCCGGCCCTGCGCGGACCCGTGGCGCTCGACGCCGAGGCAGTCGCGACCTGGGGCGGCATCGGCCGGTTGGGGGGAAACGATTTCGAGTCGCCCGTGTTCGCCAAGCATCCCGAGCTGCGCGCGCTGTACGAGCGCCTCGCGGCGACGGGGCCGGTGTGGGTGCGGCTGTGCGGATCGGGGAGCGCGGTGGCGGCGGTCTATAAGAAGGAGGGGGAGCGGAATGAGGCGGCCGACCGCTTGGGCACCAAGGGCCAGCGCCTCATCGCAACGACGACGCGGGTTACGGCTGCGCCCGCTCCTCAAACACTGCCCTAGCCGCCGCCAAGGTCCGCAGCACCGCATCCCGCTCCGCGGGCGTGTTCCACGCCATACTCGCTCGCGCCGCGGCGTCGAGCCTCCCAATCCAGCGCACAAAGAACGCGGCATCTTCTGGCGAGCGCGCCGGCGTGGCGCCGACGCGAACGTAAATGGGGCTCGTGGAGCCAAACGGATAGAGATCGAGCACGGGGAGCGTCGCGTGATCAGCGTACGCACGCAGCACGTACCAGCCGCTGGTGGTCACGGGAATGGAGACGCTGTCGCGCGCCGCGGTGCGGTCGCCGCGTAGTGCGATCGTCGCCACGACCTTGCCGTTGCCGATGATCTCCAGATGATCGATCGGCACGTTCGACCGCAAGCCGACGTGCGCCGTCAGACGGTGCTCCCCCGTAGGCAACCGGATCTCGTCCCCCATCGCGCGGCCCGCGAGGGAGAACTCGAGTAGCGGCGCATTCGTCACGAACGTGTGCCCCGCCTTGAGTCCCGCGAGCCAGCGGCGGTGATCGAGCGCCGCCCCCGACTTGACGAACACGCGCACCAGGCCGGGCGGGCCGCGCAGGCTGGCGAAGTTCGGAAACGCATCGGTCCCCGCCCCTGCCGGCAGCCGGAATCCACAGTTGAGCAACCGGTACCAAATCTCCGACGTGATCAGGTGATCCGAGTATCCCATCACCTCGAGGTAGTCCACCTTGCCGAGGGCGGCGTCGACCGGAAGCTCGTATGTGAGCTGCTCCGCCGTATCAGATGGATCCGGCTTCGTGTCGAACGGATGGACATAACCGACGAGCCCGCCCTGGGCGTGCGCCAGGTCCGCGATGGCGGCGTTGCCCGGATAGAGGCTCGCCGCGGCGGTGTTGGGATAGCCGGAGTACTCCGGCACGATGTAGTGCGAGTTGAGGCCCAGCAGGCCCATGTGTCCCCAGACGCTGGTGTGAAACTCCTGTGCGTGCATCAGGAGAAACCCGGGGCCTGAGGCCGGATCGGCATCGGTGCGGAAGTAGGCGATGTCCGGGATCCGCTGTTCCTTGTTCACGATGAGGTTTTCGACCACGTGCAGGTCCTCGGCACGCGCCTGAAACGCGAGATGGCGCGGCGTGTTGCGGTACGCACCTCCGTAGTTCATGTGCACGTGCAGGTCGCCGCTCCACCAGCCCCTGGCGGGGAGGTTGTCGAGGCGTTCGAGGATCACTCGCTGTACGCGTCGTCCCCCTGCCGGCACGGCGACGTCCACTCGCGCCACGCGGTACTCGGGCCCGCGCCACACCTCAACGCGCACCTGTCCTGCTGGCACGGTGAGCTCGGCGCTGCCGGTCGAATGGAAGTACCCATACTCGAAGGAACGCTCGGAGCGATCAAACGCTTCGTCGGCGTGGCGCCAGGCGTCATCGGGAGCGTAGGCCCGCCCGTCGGCGCGGGTTACCGAGATCCGGGCGGAGAGCGGCCGCCCCGCCCGGTCGACCGTAACGACGCGCAACCGACCGACGGGCTCGCGGTAGCGACGCTCGGTCGCTTCGACCGGCTGCTTGCGGCCGCCGAGCGCGTCGATCACCCAGAGCGACGTGTTGCCGCCTTCGTTCGAGACGTAGGCGATGCGGGCGCCGTCGCGCGACCAGCGCGGGGCCGTCGCGTCGAACTCACCGTACGTGAGCGGAAAGGGATCGCCGCCCTCGCTCGTCATCACCCATAGCTGATGCCATTGGCGGCCGAGATACGAGCTGTACACGACGCGCGTCCCGTCGGGGGACCAGTCGGGCCGAGCCTTCCAGGTGGTCTCCTCGTAGCGCAGCTCGCGCGGCGCGGCGCCCGGCTGGGCCGCCATGCGCCAGAAGCCGCCGCTGCCGTGGATGTGCCCGCGATTCGAGACGAAGATGATGTCCTTGCCGTCGGGCGACCACGTCGGCGAGATGTAGTGATCCCAGCGGCTGTAGTAGTAACGGGGCAGGTGGCTGTCGTTGTCGTCGGTGAGCCGAACGGGCTCACGGAAAAGCAGATCCTTCGCGCCTGCGGCGCTCAGGACGAACACGTGCCACCGCCGGTTGTAGACCGACGACACGAAAGCGATCCGCGCGCCGTCGGGCGACCAGCGCGGCTCGACGTTGACCGCGCCATTGGCCGTCAACGCGGTCACCGCTCCTGACGCCAGATCGAGCAGCTCCAGCTCGATTGCATCGCGCGCGTATCGGGCGAACACGACCGACCGCCCGTCGGGCGACCAGTCCGGCTGATAGGCGTACCCGGAGTCCGACGTCAACTGTTCGGCGACACCGGAACCGATCCGCTGGCGCCACAGCGACCCTTGCATCGAGTAGATGAGCTCCGTCCCATCTGGTGACCAAGTTGCCGAGCTGGGTCCGCTCGTCGCCTGCGGGACGTACATCTCGCGCCAGTAGTAGGCGTGCGGCAAGGCGACTTGCTTGAGGACGGGCTCACGGCCGGCTTGCAGTACGAGGAGCGCGAGGGCGAGCGTCATGACTTGAGGTAGAGCCCTTTGGGGTCGAGCACCTCACGCAGCAATCGCAGATCCACAGCCGCCGGCGGATCGAGCCGATCGAGACGGGGCCTGCTCCGCAACTCCCATCCCACACCGCTCTTTACGTCGGAGGCTTCGACGCCCGCATAGAGCCCCGACAGAACCAACTCGCCGGTCGCGTCATCCCGCTCGAACACGCCCTTGTCGGTGATCACTTTGGTGACGCGCTGACCGGGACTGGTGACGAAATCGACCCGTTCCGGGAACGCGCGCGGCGAGAGCTTCGCGACGATGAGGGTGCGGCGCGCGTGGATCGCGATCTCGGCAGCGCCGCCGCTTCCGGGCAGGCGAACCTTGGGTCGCTCGTAGGGGCCGATGACGGTCGTGTTGATGTTGCCGTGGCGGTCCACCTGCGCGCCGCCGAGGAAGCCCACCTCGATGCGCCCGTTCTGGAGGAAGAGCTGAAACACATCGGCCATACCGCAGACCATGAGCGACCCCGTCACGAGCGCCGGGTCCCCGATGGAGACGGGCAGCCGTTCGGGTACTGCGCCGACTGCACCCGACTCATAGATGAGAACCAGATTGGGCGCGTGGGTGCGGCGCGCCAGGTTACAGGCGAGGTTCGGCAGCCCGATGCCCACGAACACCACTTCGCCATCCCGCAGCTCGCGCGCCGCGACGACGGCCATCATTTCGTCGGCGCTGTAGGCGTCAGAACCCGTAGTTCACCCCGGCGCAGACTTGCGCTTTCGCCTCGAGTCTCGCGGTGAGCCCCAGGTGTTTCTCCAGATAGGCGGCGCGGTCGGGCACGGCGCGCACGAACTCATCGAGGTAGCGCTCGAGTTTGCCGGGATCGCGCGAGATCGTCTCCCATGCCACGTAGAACTCGTTGTCGCGATCGTAGTAGCCCTGCGCATAGGAGGGATGCGCACCCCACGGCTCCACGACCACGGCGTCGACGATCATCGCCGGAATGACGGTGCGGTTCGGGTCCGCACGGATCACGCTCTCCTCCACGAGCTCCTCGACGGCGACGATGACGCGGCGCGAGGCGAAGGCCGCTTCCTTCTGAACGCCGAGCAAGCCCCAGATCTGGGTGTTCCCCTGGGCGTCGGCGCGTTGGGCGTGGACGATGGTCACATCGGGGTTCAAGGCCGGGACGGTCGCGAGCGCCTCGCCAGTGTACGGGCATGCCACCGCCTTGATGCGCGGGTTGGCGCGCGGCAGATCGGTGCCCGCGTAGTCGCGCAGCGGCCAGAACGGCAACCCGGCGGCGCCGGCCGCGAACCGCGCCACCATGCCGAAGTGGGAGTACTCTTCGATTTCGAGCTGCTGCCCTTCGACGGCGCGGCGGAAGGCGTGCAACGAGCCCACGCCCGGATTGCCCGCCCAGGAGAACACGACCTTCCGGGCGCAGCCCGCCGCGATCATCTGGTCGTAGATCAGATCGGGGGTGAGACGGCACAGCGTCAAGTCGCGCCGCCGTTGGCGAATGATCTCGTGTCCGGCGGCGTACGAGATCAGGTGCGTGAATCCTTCGATGACGACGGTGTCGCCGTCGCGCACGAAGCGCGCGACGGCGTCGTGCATCGACATCAGCTTTGCCGCTAATCCGACATTGCGCTCAGACACTCGTCGATGATCCGGAGGGCGGTGTCGACATCGTAATCGTCCACGACGAGCGGCGGTGCGAGTCTGAGCGAGCTCTTCCCGCACCCGAGCAGCAGCAGACCCTTCTTGAAGGCGCGTTCCACCAGGTCGTGCGGGATGTCCGGAGCCGGCTCGCGCGTCGCGCGGTCCTTCACGAACTCGACGCCCACCATGAGCCCGCGGCCACGCACGTCGCCGATGGCCGCGTGCTTCTCGGCGAGGCGGCGCGCGCCGGTGATAAGGCGCTCGCCCATCTTGTTGACGTTGGGGAGCAGCTCCTGCTCGACGATGTCGAGCGTCGCGAGTGCGGCGGCGCAGCACACCGGATTGCCGCCGAACGTGGTGCCGTGCGCACCGGGCTTCCACTTCATCACCGATTCCTTCGCGATGATCGCCCCGATCGGCATGCCACTCCCTAGTCCTTTTGCCGAGAGCAGCACGTCGGGCTCGATGCCCTCGTACTCGGTGGCGAACATCTTGCCGGTACGCCCGATGCCGCACTGCACTTCATCGCACACGAGCAAGATGCCGTAACGGTCACACATCTCTCTCAGGGCTCGGAGATACCCGGCGGGCGGCACGACGTAGCCGCCCTCGCCCTGGATCGGCTCGACAAAGATCGCCGCGACGCTGTCGGGAGGGACCTTCTTTGTGAATAGCTCCTCCTCGATCCACGACACGCAGCGCATCGTGCACGCGTCCTCGCCGCGACAGTACTCGCAGCGATAGCGGTAGCCGTAGGGGACGTGATGCACCTCGGGCAGGAACGGTGCGAATCCGGATCGTTGCACGGCCTTGCTGGCCGTGAGGCTCAAGCCGCCGTAGCTGCGCCCGTGGAAGGCGCCGAGGAATCCGATGATCGCGGGCCGGCCGGTCGAGTGCCGCGCCAGCTTGATCGCGCCTTCGACCGCCTCGGTCCCCGAGTTCGAGAGGAACACGCGCTTCTTGCTCGGACCCGGCGCGAGCTTCGCGAGTCGCTCGCACAGGGTGGCGAAGCTGTCGTAGTAGAAGTCGCTGCCGCAGATGTGCAGGAACTTGCCCGCCGCCTCTTGAACGGCTTTCACGACCTTGGGATGACCGTAGCCGGTAGAGGCCACGGCGATGCCCGCCATGAAATCGAGGAAGCGATTGCCGTCGACGTCCTCGACGACGGCGCGCTCACCGCGCGCCACCGCGAGCGGATACTCCTTGGGATACGACGTCGAGGCCCAGCGATCCTGCCGCTCGACGATCGCCCGGGCCTTCGGGCCCGGAGGCGGCACAACGATGCGCGGGTAATCACGGGCAGCCGTCATGCTTCGATCCTCCACTTCGTCAAAGAACCGCGAGAGACTTTCTCCAGGGCTTCGGCAAACCGCTTCACGATCTCGCCGATCTCCTCGTCCGTGACGATAAACGGCGGCGCAACCATCGCGAGATCACCGCTGGTGCCGTCGGCGTGGCCCACGTTGGGCCACACGGTGAGCCCCACGTCGAGCGCCGCCTCGGCAAATCGCTCGGCGAACCGCGCCGCACGAGGGAACGGCGCTCGGCTGCCCTTGTCCTCGACGAATTCGATGCCGGCGAGGAGGCCTCGGCCGCGCACGTCGCCCACGTGCGACAACTGGGCGAGCGGCGCGAGCCGCTCGTGCAACACACGCCCCATCTTGGCGCAGCGCTCGACCAGCTTGTGCTCCTTCAGGTAGCGCATCGTGGCGACACCGGCGGCGCACGCGACGGGGTGATGCGAGAACGTCTGCGCGTGCATGAAGGCGCCGGAGCCTGTCGCGACGGCATCCACAATGCGCTTCGGAGCCGCAATGGCGGAGAGCGCCGCGTACCCGCCGGAGATGCCCTTCCCCAGGGTCATGATGTCGGGGGCGACGCCGTACGGCTCCATCGCCCACCACGTGCCGGTCCGGCCCACGCCCACCAGCACCTCGTCGGCGATCAGGAGGACGTCGTGGCGATCGCAGATCTCCCGCACGCGGCGGAAGTACTCGGGACGCGGCGTGGACGCGCCGGTGGACGATCCGCCCACCGGTTCCGCGATGAACGCGGCGACCTGGTCGGCGCCGAGCCGAGTGATCGCCTCTTCGAGGACATTGCCACTGCACACCGGACACGTGGCGCTCTGGCCACCACACTCGCAGCGATAGGGATACGACGCCGGGATGCGATGCACGTCCACGAGCCAGGGCCGGAACATCGCCTTGTACGCCTCGCGGGCCGACGCCGACAGGGCGAGCAGCGTGCTGCCGTGGTAGCCCGGCGCCAACGCGATGATCCGGTTCTTGGAGGGCCGGCCGCGCTCGATCCAGTACTGCCGCGCCAGCTTCAGGGCCGCCTCGACGGCCTCCGATCCACTACAGAGGAAGTAAACCTTGGAGAGATCCCCCGGCAGGGTTTCGGCGATCTCGGCAGCGAGCTCCTCGACGGGTTCGTGGGTGAACATCGTGCCTGAGAGATAGCCGAACTGCCGGGCCTGCTGTGCGATCGCCTCGGCGATCTCGGGGTTCGAGTGCCCCAGGTTGGCGACGTACGCGCCGCCGACGGCATCGAGGTAGCGCTTGCCGCGCTCGTCGATGAGCCAACACCCTTCCCCCCGCACGATCTTGGGGTACTCGTGCCCGAGCTTCCGATAAAAAACGTGGCTATCGGGATAGCGGTAGCTGGTCACGCCGCAAAGCTACTGCATGGATCGCCACCCGTCATTAACTTGCATGGCGCCGAGACTCTGGCCCCTCGTCCAATGGCAGGACAGCGGACTTTGGATCCGTCAATCTAGGTTCGAATCCTAGGGGGCCAACTGTATGACCACGCGAGTCGTTCCACGCTCAAGCGCGCGGCCACTCCAGGTGACCAACGCGGCCATAGCACGCAGCGCCGAGACCGGCCGCTCCTATCGGCTGGACCGCCTCATCGGGAAGGGCGGGTTCGGAGAGGTGTATCTCGCGACGCCCACGCCCGCGGGCGGCCTGCCGGCGCAGGTCTGCATCAAGATCAGCCATCGTCTCACGGCGTGGCTGCGCGAGGCCTACTTCGCCGAGCTGCTCGAGCGCGAGCCGCGCGCGTTGCGCGTCTTCGATCGCTTTGCCGAGGCGCACGGATCCGAGATGCGCTACTGCCTCGTGATGGAGTACGCGGAGCACGGCGACGTCGGCGCCTGGCTCAAGCGCCGAGGCCCGCAGCCCGAGCGGGTCGTGCGGCGTGAGATCGCGGCGCTGTTGGGTCCGCTCGACGTGCTGCATCGCGGTCAGGCCCTGCACCGCGACTTGACGCCGTTCAACGTGTTTGTGTGCGAGAACGAGCAGCTGAAGCTTGGCGATTTCGGCATCGCCAGACACCAGCGCGATCGGCAGGGCGTCACGGCGGACGCCTTCAACCCCCTCAACGCGCCCACGGAGATCGCGTGGGGATGGGTCCGGCGGTGGCAACAGCGCGACGACATCTATCAGGTGGGCCAGCTCGCGGCGATGCTGTTGCGCGGCGACATCGCGCGTCCGATGCGCAGTAAGGACGTCCGCGGGCTTCCCTGCAGCGACCACTTGAAAGAGGTCATTCACCGCTGCCTGGGGAGTCGCGGCAGGCGCTACGAAGCGGCCGGTGAGCTCATTGCCGCCTTACGGCACCGTCCCAAAGACTTGAAGGTGGGTCGCATCGCGAGTCTCGCGGGAAAGCGGCTGTCGATCACCGGGTTCCTGAAGCGTCCGCGCAGCGAGGCGTTCGCCGCCGCGCGCAGGGCCGGCGCGATCATCCAATCGAAGCCCGGGCGCACGACCGATGTGCTGGTGCGCGGGCGGCCCAACCGGCTGCAGATCGCCGGCAAGGACGCTGGCACCAAGCTGATGGAGATCCGGCGCCTCGCCGCGCTGGGACACCGGATCACCATCATTGGAGAGAAGCAGTTCTGGAAACTGGCCGCGTCAGGGCAGCGGCGCTCCCGTTCCCGCGCTCGCCGGTAGATTCTCCTCCACGAACTTCGTCAGCAGCGTGAACAGGTGCTGGCGCGTCGGGCCTCCGGAAATCGAGTGCGTGCGGTTCGGATACACCATCAGCTGGAATGGCCGGTTCGCCGCCACCAGCGCGTTGACCATCGCCTCGGTGTTCTGGTAGTGCACGTTGTCGTCCCCCGACCCGTGCACGATCAAGAGCTTGCCCCGCAGGTTCTTGGCATACGTGAGCGGTGAGCCGCGGTCGTACCCGGCGGCGTTGTCCTGCGGCAGGCCGTTGTACCGCTCGGTGTAAATCGTGTCGTAGTACTTCCAGTGCGTCACCGGGGCGACGGCGATCGCCATGCGGTACACGTCCGGCGCCTGCGTGATCGTGTTGAGCGCCATGAACCCGCCGTAGCTCCACCCCCAGATCCCGATGCGGGTCGAGTCCACGTAGGGGAGCCGGCCGATGGCGCGCGCCGCTGCCGCCTGGTCGCGCGTCTCGATCACGCCCATCTGTCCGTAGATCATCTTGCGCCACGCGCGGCCCCGGGCGCCGGTGCCGCGGTTGTCCACGCTCGCCACGATGTAGCCGTGCTGCGCCAGCATTTCATGCCACAGGAAGTTCGGCCCGCCCCACCCGTCCAGCACCGTCTGCGAGCCGGGTCCGCCGTACACGGTGAAGAACACGGGGTAGCGCCTGGCCGGATCGAACCCCGGCGGCTTGATGAGGTACGCGTTGAGCCGGATGCCGTTGCCGATGTCTACCTGCGTGAAGTCGGTCGTGCCGAGGCGCAGCGCGGCCACCTTCACCTTGAGCGCGGCGTTGTCGACCAGCGTCCGCAGCGAGCGATGATCGGGGAGGCTCACCAGGTCGACGGTGGGCGGCACACCGAAATGCGAGTAGTTGTGCACCGCGTACCGGAAGCTGGGGGATGGGTTGTATCCGTGGATGCCCGGTTGCGCGGCGGGACTGAGTCGCTCCGGCGCGCTCTTCCCGGGACGCGTGTAGCTCGCTCGATACAGGTAACGCTGCGTAGGATTGTCGGGCGACGCCGCGTAGTACACCCACCCGCCGATCGTGTCCACGCCGGCCACACCCAGCACGTCGAACGCGCCACTCGTCACGGCCGTCGGCGCGCCCCCCCCACCCGCCCGGGGAAAGAGATACAAATGCGTCCAGCCGCTGCGCTCGGAGAGCCACAAGATATCGCGCCCGCTGTTCACAAAGCGCAGCTCATCGAACTGCTCGACCCAGGCGCTGTCCTGCTCGGTGAAGACGGTGCGGACCCCACCAGTCTGAGCGTCCGCGAGCATGACGTGGAGCGTGTTCTGCAGGCGATTCATATGCTGGATCACCAGCTCCCTGCTCCCTGCTCCTGGCCCCTGGGGCGGCGCCCATTCCATGCGCGCGATGTAGTTGTTGCGCGGGTCCCCGGGCACGGCGATCCAGCGCGTCGCTCCACCGGTCGCGCCCACGACGCCGACGCGCGCGGCGGAGTTCGTCTGCCCCGCCTTGGGATACTGCACCTCGACTATGTGCGCATAGAGCGAGTCGGTCGTGTTGTAGAGCGGGAAGTCCTGCACGCCGGTCGCATCCAGCTGCCAGTACGCGATGGACTGACCGTCGGGGCTCCAGCGCCAGCCGTCCTGCAGGCCGAGCTCCTCTTCGTAGACCCAATCGAACGTCCCGTTGATCGTGGTGCGCGAGCCATCGCTGGTGAGCTGGGTGAGCCGCCCACTGGCGAGGTCCTCGACGTAGAGGTTGTACTCGCCGTAGCGCACCCACGCCACGCGCCCGCCGTCGGGCGAGAACTTCGCGAACATCAGCGTCGAGGCCGGACCGCCGCCGCCCAACTTCCTCAGGCTCCACGTCGTCCGATCGAGCACCCAGTAATCGCCGCGGGTGTTGGTGCGCCACACCTGCTGGGAGTTGGTGAAGATAAGGAGACGGTTGCCGTCGCCCGACCAGGAGTACTCTTCGATGTCGAGCGGCGCGGAGTCGCCCGCCGGCACCAGCCGCGCCGCGGGCACGAGGATCGTGCGCGCGCCGCTCGGCGCGTCGTACCGGACGATGTCTCGCCCCGCTCTCCCGTCCGCACTGCGCTCGAGCGTCGTGTAGGCGGAGCCGTCGCTCAGCCAGGCGAGCGGCCCGAACGAGCCGCCGCGAAACTCGGGGCTCGCGTAGATGCGATCGACGGTGAGGAGGGTGGAGTCGGAGACCGGGGGGGGGGTCGTGCGCTGGGCGGCGGCAATGCCGCCCAGCGTCGCGGTCAGCACGCAGGTGAAAAACAGTCGGCGCATCATCGAAACGACCGGGTTGGGGACGTTATAACATACCCGGCCCCGTGCCGCGCGGCGGGCGGCGGATGAACTGAGGCTTCGGGAGCGCGTCGAACTTCGTCTGTTGTGCCGGCGTCAACAGGTTGCGGATCGCCGCGAGCCACTGGTCCGCTTCAGCCTGAAACCCCTCCATCTCCGTGCGAACGCTGTCCATGCGCGCGCGCATCTCCGGCGTCGGCTCCTGGCCGGGAACGAACCCGCTCCCCTGCATCTGCTGGCGCAGGGCCAGGCGACGAGCGGCGACATCCTTCATCACGCCATTCAGTGCCGTGTACGGCTGGAGCACCTTGGTCTTCTGCTCAGCCGTCAGGCTCACAGCCTGAGCGAGCGAGTCGATCGTCATCCAGTGATCGGGGGGCGGCCCGAAGCGCCGCTGGCCGCCCATGGCGCCCGGGTCCTGGGCGAGGGCGGGAACGGTCAGAAGACTGAGGAAAAGTGCAGTGACAATCGGCCGGCGCATAACGAGTGGCTCCGTAAGGGTCACTCGCTATACGCCCGACCCCTCATCGGCGTTACCGATCGGGGGCGGCCACGCCGCTGCTCTTGCAGCAGCGACCCCCATCGCACGTGCCCCATGCCTCCTCATCGTGATCGCTCCAAATCCACCGCGCCAGCGACTGGCGATACGGCAAGTCCGAGTGGTACTCGACGTCTAAATTGCCAACGCGGGGCCGCACTCCCCGTGCGGAGGAGACAAAGATCGACTCCCCTTTATCCCCGCGCATCCTCACCCACCAATACACGGTGTCGCGCGCGCCCAGATTGAACTTCGGGTATGGGAGAGTGTCGAGATTGATGATGCGGGCGATCACGACCCCGGCATCGCGGTCCGCTTCTGTGAGGTAGGACGCCGCTCGGTGGGGCTGAATCTTCACCCGAGGACCGTAGCGACAGTTCCCCGGGCAGGTCGTACCGAGCATGAGGCGTTGGTCGTCGCTGACGCCGGGAAGCGTGTCGAACAGCGTATCCGCCCGCACCGCCGCGAGCACCAGGCTCACGGTGTCCTTGGCGCCGGCGAGCCGTACGACGGCGGGCCGGACAGCCGGCCGCGGCTGCTGCGCACACGCCAACGGGGCGAGCAAGGACAACCCGGCCAGGGCGAGTGTCGCGCGCGTCACGGTAGAAACGGAGCCATCGATCCGGTACATGTTCGGTCCCTCCCTTGCTGGTGAATCTGCTCAGTCATGCCGGGCCGATCCCGCTAGGACGCGCATCCGCTGCACGGATGGTTCAAGGGGTGGATCGGCTTTGGCCCACAACGTCGTCACCGCGCGCGCCCAGCGAGCCGCCGTGGCACCGTCACGCGCGCGAGCAGCGAGCTCGGCGCGGAGCGCCATCGCTCGGACAGCACAACCGACCTGCTCAGGCTGGTCGAGGAGATTGGTGCCGAGGGTCGGCAGCGCTTGCAAAGAAAGGTCGAGCAGCGCGAGGGCCGCCGCGGTGTCGCCCAGTTGCAAGAACATGCGGGCTTCGCTGTAGGTGCCGTCCATCGCGACGTCGCCCGCTCGAGACCGTGTTCGAAAGCCCGCCTGGCGCGCGAGCTCGGCGCGCACGGCGGCCGTGTCGCCGTGCGCGAGGGCCCATTGCATCTTGATGACGTAGTCGCCTCCCGCGTCGGCGCGATGCACGTCGCTCAGTCCGATGGACTCGAAGGCGAGGCCCATGGGGCCATGCAGCACCGCGAGCCGCAGGCGCTCTCGGCTGATCGGTCCAGCCCAGCTGCTCACGCGCTGATCCACGCGCGCCTTCAAGGCGCGCAGGCTCTCGGCGGGCGCCCCAAGCGACGCGTACGCGAGGAGCGCGAGACCGGCCTGCTTGACCGGGATGGGCGCGTCGGGCACTTCGAGCCCGTCCCACGTCACCGGAGTGTCGAGGGGTGCCGACAGCCGCAACAGCTGAGCGGCGCCATACACGCGCCCCGTGAGGACCGCGAGACCCGCGAGCTGCCGCGCCGCGAGCGGACTGGGGTCGGCGGGGGCTGCCGCCAGGACCGAATCGGCGAGCGCGGCGGCTTCCCCGAAGCGCTCCAGTTTGAACAGGAGACGGACGTCGGCCACGGCGCTGCGCAGCGCTTGCTCGGCATCGTGCGTCAGGGCGCGCGCCCGCTGGACGGCCGCGAGCGCCGAGCGCTCCGCGGATGGCCCCGGGTCGATTTCGCCCGTCGTCTCGAGCACCAGGCCGAGAGCCTCGTGCGCATCAGCGCTCGCCGGGAACGCATCGATCCACGTCACGATCGTCTTGCGCAACTCTTCGCGGTTGTGCGCGACCGCCGCTTGCGTCGTCGCGGGACGCGAACCGCCCCGGGCGCTGAAGAAATCGGCGATGGGCCACGGCGTGAACGCCAGCGTGTCGTGCTCGAGCGAGGGGAAGGCGCCGAAGCGCAACGTGTCCGGCGCCACAGCGTACCCGGCGCGGTACAAGTACGTCTCCGCGAAGAACAGCTCCATCAACCGCTGAATCGCGATCCCCGTGAATGCCCGATGCGCCGACGGCAGCAGCTCGAGCGCCTGGCGATACGCGCTCGCCGCCCCGCGGTAGCTCGCCCGGAAGCGCCACTTGGACGGACTCGTGGGGTCCGGCTCCACGAGCGCATCCCGACGCTGGCACTCGCCCAGGCCGAACCACGCGATGAAGTCCGACGGATCTTGGGTGACGAGGTGCCGGTACGCGGCGCACGCCTGCGGAAACCGGCCGGCCGCGAGCAGCCCCAGGGCGTTCGCGATCGCCAGATCGCCGGCGCCGAGTTTCTCGGGGCTCGCGAGCGCCCGCGAGGTACTGGCGCGCCAATCCGCCACCGGCTCGTCACTCCACATCTCGGTGTGCGCCAACCACAGGCTCGCCTGCGCGTAGTCCGGATCGCGCGTCAGCGCGGCGCGGAATGCGCGCTCCGCGGAGGCGAGGTCCCAGCGCGCCAGCGCATCGCGTCCCTCCGCGTACGCGTAGAACGCCGCCAGCACGTCGGTGCCCACCACGCCCGGCCGGAGGTTTTCGGAGTGCACGCCGCCGAGCAGGATCGAGTCGGCCAACTCCCGAAACTTGGCCTGGAGATCCTTGCCGTCCTTCGCGATCCGCACCGCGTAGTCGCGCAGGCGCTTACTCCCCGCCCGCAGGTCGTACAGGCCGGCGGTGACCTGAATCGAATCGCCGACCTCGGTGACGTCGCCCCACACGAGCATGCCGGCGCCGAGGTTCCTGGCGAGACGTTTGGCCTCGTCGAGCGTCATCGCAACCTCGCCGCGTCGCATACGGGCGTCGTGCACCTGCAGGGGGTCGGCCAGCCGCACGTCGGTCCAGCGCTCGAACGCCTGCGACAGCAGCAGCTCGCATTGATCACCATTGACGAGCGCGGGCGCGGCGCCGCCGCGATGTCCGAACGGCACGACCACGTAGAGCGAGGCGTCGAGACCGGAGCCGAGCACCCGCGGCAGCAGCACCATCGCCACCGCGGCCAGTGCCGCCAGACCGATCAGCGCCGCGCGCCAGCGCCACCGCACGCGGCGCCGCTGCCGCGCCCCGGACGCGGTCGCGACCCCCGGCAGGCGCAGGGCCCGCGCAAAGTCCGCCGCCCGCGGGAAGCGCTCCTCCGGCCGCTGCGCCATCGCCTCTTCGATCGCGGCTTCGACTTCGATCGGGATCTCCGGTCGCACCGCGCTGATCGTTCTGATCGCGGGGGCCCGCGTCGCGCCGCCGGACACGGCGCCCGGAGATGTGCCGGTGAGCATCTCGTACAGCACGCAGCCCAGGCTGTACACGTCGCTGCGGCCGTCCACGGTGCCGCCGCTCGCCTGCTCCGGGCTCATGTATTCGGGCGTCCCCACCGCGACGCCGGTGCCGGTGACCCGGCCGCGCGCCTCGCTGATCGCGCGCGCGATACCGAAATCGCTCACGACCGCCTGCCCCGCCTGCAGCAGGATGTTCTCGGGCTTGATGTCGCGGTGGACGATGTCGTGCTGGTGCGCGTACTCGAGCGCGTCGGCGACTTGGCGCGCGATCTCGACCGCGTCCTCCAGGGGCAGGCGCCGCTCGCGCTCCAACCGGTGGCGCAGCGATTCGCCCTCGACATACGGCATCACGTAGTAGAGCATCCGGGCGGCCTCACCGGAGTCGTGCAACGGCAGGATGTGCGGGTGGGTGAGACCGGCGACGACCTTGATCTCGCGGAGGAAGCGCTCGGGGCCGAGCGTGGCGGCCAGCTCCGGCCGCAGGATTTTCAGGGCGACCTTGCGGCCCAGGCGCTGGTCGTGGGCCAGGTAAACGAGGGACATGCCGCCGCGCCCGAGCTCGCGCTCGACGGTGTAGCGGCCGGCGAGGGCATCGGCCAGGCGGTACTGAACGTCGCTCACGAACTGTAGCATAACACCCTTGGCTTCCAGTGTGTTGCCCGCTAGTTTCCGGGGCTCCAATGGGCGACTTGACGCTGTCGCGCAGCCAGCTCTTGCTCCTCGCCGGGACGGCCAACCGGCCGCTCGCCGAGGAGATGGCTCACGATTTGGGGCAGCCGTTGTGCGCGGTGACGATCCGGCGGTTCGCCGACGGCGAGATCTTCGTCAAGATCGACGAAAACGTGCGCGGGCGGGATGTCTTCATCATCCAGCCCACCAACCCGCCGGCCGAGAACTACGTGGAGCTGCTGCTCCTGATCGATGCGGCCCGGCGTGCGAGCGCCGCCCGCGTGACGGCGGTGCTCCCCTACTTCGGGTACGCACGGCAGGACCGGAAAGACCAGCCGCGTGTGGCGATCAGTGCCAAGCTGATGGCGAACGTCATCACGCACGCGGGCGCCGACCGGGTACTGGGAATCGACTTTCATTCCCACCAGGTCCAGGGGTTCTTCGACATCCCCGTGGACCATCTGTACGCGGCACCGGTGTTCGTGAACCACTACCGGACGAAGTCCCTGACCGACCCGGTGGTCGTCGCGCCGGACGTCGGATCGGCGAAGATGGCGCGCGGCTTCGCCAAGCGGCTGAACGCGTCGCTCGCCATCATCGACAAGCGGCGCCCGTCGGCCAACGTCGCCGAGGTCGTGAACGTCGTCGGTGAGGTGGAAGGGAAAGACTGCCTCATCCCCGACGACATGATCGACACGGCGGGGACGATCACCGAGGCGGCGGCGGCCCTAAAGCGGCTCGGCGCGGGGCGGATCTTCGCCTTCGCGACCCATGCGCTGCTGTCGGGCCCCGCCGTCGAGCGGCTGCGGGCGTCGCAGATCGAGGAAGTGACTGTCACGAACACGATCCGGCTTCCCGAGGAAAAGAAGTGGGAGAAACTGAAGGTGCTGTCGGTCGCCGGCCTCATGGCGAAGGCCATCGGGTACGAGCATTCGAATCAGTCGGTCAGTGCCCTATTTGATTGAGTTGAGGAGACCATGGCGCAAACGGTGAGCCTCGCGGCCAGCCCGCGGGACAAGACGGGCAAAGGCGCGGCGCGGCAGGCCCGCTTCGCGAAGCAGGTTCCCGCGGTCATCTACGGACACGGGCGACCCGCCCAACCGCTGATAGTGGATGCGCTGCTGCTCGAGCAGGCGCTCTCCGGCGTCGAGCCCGAAAGCACGCTCATCGAGCTGACGGTGGACGGCAAGAAGACGCGCGCCCTGATTCGCGAGATCCAGCGGCACCCGATCCGCCCCGACATCATCCACGTGGACTTCTACGAGATCCACTCGGGTGAGAAGATCACGCTCAAGGTGCCGGTGCACCTGGTCGGCGCCCCCGACGGCGTGCGTAACGGCGGCGGCGTGCTCGATCAGGTGACCCGCGAGGTCGAGATCGAAGTGCTCCCCGAACACATTCCCGACCGCGTCGAGCTCGACGTGACGGCTCTGAAAATCGGCGACTCGCTCCACGTGCGCGATCTGACGATCGCCAACTCCGTGATCCTGACCGGCGCCGATCTCACGATCGCGGTGGTGGTCCCGCCGCGCGCCGAGGAAGTGGTGGCGCCGACGCCCGAAGCGGCGGCGGAGGTTGCCGAGCCCGAACTGATCCGTAAGGTCCGCGAGGGTGAGGAGGGCGAGGAAGTCGAAGGCGAGGCTCCGGCCGAGGAGAAGGGCAAGGCGCCGAAGGCCGAAAAGAGCGAGAAGCCCGAGAAGCCCAAGGCCTAACCCTGCGCGCGGTCGTCGGCCTCGGAAATCCCGGTCCGGAATACGCGGCGACGCGCCACAACGCCGGCTTCTGGCTGGCCGACGCGGTCGCGGCGCACTGGGGCCTGCCGCCGTTCCGCCGCGCCGAGCGGGCGCGCGCGACCGAGGGCAGCGTGGCCGGCGTCCCCGTCCGCGTCCTGAAACCCACGACCTACATGAACCGCAGCGGCGCCGCGCTGGCGTCGCTGCGCGCGGATCCGGCGTTCGATCCCGCACGCGACTTGTTGATTCTCGTCGACGACTTCCAGATCCCCGTCGGGACCTTTCGATTCCGCAGCGAAGGTTCTGCCGGCGGGCATAACGGCCTCAAGAGCATCGAAGCGGCGCTGCAGTCGCAGCAGTACGGGCGGCTGCGGGTCGGCGTTGGTCCGTTGCCGGAAGGGATCGGAGATTGGGCCGACTACGTCCTCGCGCCATTCGAGCCCGAGCAGATGGAGCAGGTCGAGGCCCTCACGCCAAAGCTGATCGACGAGGTCGAGAAGTGGGTTCACGGGTCGTGAGCGATCCATGCTGAGACTCGGCATCGTCGGACTCCCCAACGTCGGTAAGTCGACACTCTTCAACGCGCTGACCTCGTCGCGGGCGGCGGCGGCGGAGAACTACCCGTTCTGCACCGTCGAGCCCAACGTCGGCGTGGCCCTCGTCCCCGACCCGCGGCTCGAACAGCTCAACGAGATCGTCAAGCCGAAGAAGAAGGTCGGGGCGGTCGTCGAGTTCGTCGACATCGCGGGGCTCGTGAAGGGCGCCTCGCAGGGCGAGGGGCTGGGCAACCAGTTCCTGTCGCACATCCGCGAGGTGGACGCGGTCGTCCACGTGATCCGCTGTTTCGACGACCCCGATGTGGTGCACGTGATGGGGCCGGTGGACCCCGTACGCGATCACGACGTCATCACGAGTGAGCTCGCCCTCGCCGATCTCGCCGTGGTGGAGCGCCGCCTCGAGAAAACGCGCAAGTCGGCACGCGCCGGCGACAAGGAAGCGCAAGCGGAGCTGATCGTGCTCGAGCGCGTGATGACGGAGCTCAACGCCGGCCGCGGCGCGCGCGAGGCGGGTGAAGGCGAGGAGGCCGTCAAGTTCCTGCGCCAGCTCGGCCTGCTCACCGCCAAGCCGATTCTCTATGCCGCCAACGTCAATGAGGCGGACCTCGCTGCCGGTGGGGGAGAATGGATCGCCCGACTCAAGACCGCCGTGCAAACCCACCATGAAGAGGCCGAGATCGTCCCCTTCTCCGCCAAGTTCGAGGCGGAGCTCGGCGAGCTGGGGGGAGAAGAAAGGAAGGAGTACCTGGCGAGTGCGGGCGTCAGCGAGCCGGGGCTCGACCGCCTGATCCATGCGGGCTACCGGCTCCTCGGCTTGCAGACGTTTTTCACGGTGGGCGAGACCGAGGTGCGCGCCTGGACGATGCACCGCGGCGACACCGCGTTCGACGCCGCCGGCGAGATCCACTCGGACTTTCAGCGCGGCTTCATCCGAGCCGAGACCGTGGGATTCGAGGAGTTCGTGAAAGCCGGATCCTACAAGGTCGCCCGCGAGCAAGGGCTCGTCCGCAGCGAGGGTCGGGACTACGTGGTCAAGGACGGCGACATCCTGTTGTTTCGGTTCAACGTGTAGGTTAGCTTTCGCCCCTCACATATCCCCTACTCGGCGCCCACCTGCGCCGGGTCGCTCACGACCAAAGGGAGGTGGCATGACTCGTCGTTACGAGACGGTCTACATCTTTGACAGTGCGCTGGACGAACCGGCGATCACCGAAAAGCTCACGCGCTTCCACGCCCTCCTGACCAAGGACGGCAAGGGCACGATCACCAACGTGTCCCACTGGGGCAAGCGCACCATGACGTTCAAGATCAAGAAGAAAGACACCGGCTACTATGTCGTGGCCCAGTTCGATGCCACGGGCGACCTGCTCCCGGAGTACGAGCGCGCCGTGAAGCTGGACGAGGGCGTGCTGCGCTACCTCGTCGTGCAGGCCGAGCGCGAGCAGCCGAAGCCCGTCGTGGCCGCCGTCATCGCCGCGCCTGAAGAAGAAGAGATCGAGGAGGAAGAAGCATGAGACGCCCCGCCAAGACCTGTCCCGTGTGCGAGTCCGGCGCGCGCGTGCTCGACTACAAGGATGACCGGACGCTGGGCCGCTTCCTCACCGAACGCGGCAAGATCCTGCCCAGCCGGCTTTCGGGCATGTGCGCGCGGCACCAGCGGCAGTTGGCGACGGCGATCAAGCGGGCGCGCCAGCTCGCGCTGATTCCGTACATCAAGGGGCACACCGCGTAGCATGCGCGAAGGCCGAGGGGGAGGCCCGGGATGGCGCCTCATCGTCGGTCTGCTGGCGTTCGCGCTGTGGGCGCCGCTGAGCCTGGCAACGCTCCCGGGCGCCGCGTTGCTCGCGACGACGCCGGGCTCGAGGCGGGCGCGGCTCATCGCCGCCGCCTTGGGCGGGGTGAGCGCGGCGCTGCTGCTCGCGCCAAGCGGCGGACGACTCGACGCGGTGACGCGCGCCTTCACGGTGCTCGTGACGGTCGCGTTTGTTGCCGCGGTGCGGCTGTCGGTGCCCGCTGCCCCGGCGACGTTCCTGCGACCGGCGCTGCAGGCGATCGTGATCGCCGCCGCGACGACCGCCGGGCTGGTGCTGCTGGTTTGGGGCTCCGGCGCCTGGGGCATCTTTGGGTGGGAAGCGCGGCGCGGTATCGGGCTCACGATGCGGTTTTTCGTCGAGCTGCGCCCTGCCCTGATCGTGCTGTACGAGCCGGTCGTGCGCATCGTGAGCCTGGCCACGCCGCTTACGCTGGCCCTGAAGGCGCTGGCGGGATTGGCGCTCGCCTGGCGGTGGCATCGCTGGCTGACGACCGCCGCCGTGCCCGATGCTCCGGAACACGCGGCGATACACGCAGAGCTGGTCACCACCACAAATTGAGGACGGCGATGGAGATCATTCTACGCGAAGACGTGCAGCACCTGGGCAAAGCCGGCGAAGTCGTCAAGGTCAAGGACGGCTACGCCCGCAACTTCCTCCTGCCCCAGGGCAAGGCGTATCCGGCGACGGACGCCAATAAGAAGAAGATCGCCTATGAGGCCGATCGCCTCGCCAAGCAACGCGCCACCGAGAAGGCCGCCGCCGAGACCGAGGCGACGCGTCTCGCCGGTGTCCAGCTGTCCTTCCCCGCGAAGGTCGGCGAGGAGGACAAGCTGTACGGCTCGGTGACCGCGAGCGACATCCAGCGCAAGCTCGAGGAGCTGGGAATCCACGTCGACAAGCGCAAGATCGATCTCCCCGAGCCGATCCGCGCGCTCGGCGAGTTCCGCGTGGGCATCAAGATCCACCCCGACGTGCGGCCCGAAATCGTGATCACGGTGGTCAAGGAGTAGCGGCTCAACGTGGCAGTTGGCGTCGGCATCAGTTACTTCGACGGCTCCCGCCTCCGCCGCTCCCTGCTCGCGGCGGCCGATTGGGTGGCCGCGGGCCGCGACGAGCTGAACCGCCTCAACGTCTTCCCCGTGCCCGACGGCGACACGGGCACGAACATGTGCCTCACGCTTCGCGCCGTCGCCCAGGCGCTGCGGGCGCTCGACGGAGCTGAGCCCCTCCCCTTGCCCCGCGTCACCGAGACCATGGCCCAGGCGAGCGTGCGCGGCGCCCGCGGCAACTCCGGTATGATGCTTTCCCAGTTCCTGCTCGGGTTCCAGGAAGGGCTGGGCGCGCGGCTCCGCGCCAGCGCCGCCGACCTCGCGCGGGCGATCGGCTGCGGCTTCGACCGGCTGCACGCCTCGCTCGACGAACCAGTCGAAGGCACGATCCTCACCGTGGCGCGCGAAGCCGCGGACGAAGCGGGCCTCGCCCGCGCCGAGCCTGACCTCCGCGTCTTCATGGTGCGCCTGGTGCGCCGCGCCGAAGCGGCCCTCGCGCGCACGCCCGATCTGCTCGCCGCCCTCAAGACGGCGGGGGTGGTGGACGCGGGGGCGAAGGGGTTCGTGCGATTGCTCGAAGGCGTGAAGCGATTGATCGAAGATGGCCACGTCGCGGAAGGGGCCGTCGACCGGCTGGCACCGTCCCCCAACGCCGCGGCCCAGGCCGAGGTCGCCGCCGACCGCGATTACCGCTTCTGCACGGAAGTGATGGTGCGTGGCACGGCGCTCCCGCCCGCCGCCGAGGTGCGGCGCGCCCTGCGGGCGTTCGGCGGGTCGATCGTAGTGCTCCAGACCGGGGATCTGCTCAAGGCGCACGTGCACACCGACGCGCCTGAGGCCGTGTTCCAGATCGGCGCCGGGTGGGGAACGGTGGAATACACCAAGGCCGACGACATGCGGGCGCAGCATCAGGCGCTGCGGGGGCGCCGCCCCATCGCCTTCGTGAGCGACACGGCGTGCGACCTTCCCGACGAGCTGGTCGTCCAGTACGACATCGGCCTCGTCCCCACGCAGCTGATCGTCGACGAGCGGGCGTACCGCGACCGGCTGGACTTGACCTCGGCGGAGTTCTTCCAGCGGCTGCGCGCCGGCCTCGATGCCACCACCTCCCAGCCTACGCCCCAGGCGTTCACCGACGGCTACGCCGACGCGGCGCGGGCAGCGGACCACGTCATCGCGGTTGTCGTGTCCAGGGCGCTCTCGGGGACCTGCGCCAACGCCGAAGCCGCCGCGCGCCGGTTTAACGGCGGGCGGGTCACCGTCGTCAACAGTCGCAGCGCTTCGCTCGGTGAGGGAATGCTCGTGCTGCGGGGCATCGAGCTGGCCGCCGCGGGGTGGGCGCCCGAAACGATCGCGCGCGAGCTGGAGCGGGTGCGCGGCCAGTCCGGCGGGTTCTTCACGGTCGACAACTTCGACCGCCTGGTCCGCTCCGGGCGCGTCGGGCGCGGCCGCGCCTGGCTCGGCACCAAGTTGAACCTCAAGCCCGTGATGGCCGTCACGCGGGACGGCCTGATCGAGCCGGCCGCGCGGGTCCGGGGCGCCGCGGCGGCGCGACGCCGGACTCTCGAGCTGGTGGACCGCGCGCTCGGCGGCGGTCCGCGTGAGGTGCGGCTGGGCGTGGTGCACGGCGACATCCCGGAGTTCGCCGAGCACCTGCGGGCGGAGCTGGTCGCGCGCTATCGGCCGAAGCAGTGTCTCGTCGCGCCGATCACCCCGGTGATCGCGGCGCACGCCGGTGTGGGCGCGTGGGGCGTTTTCTATCAGATCGAAGACGGAACAAACGGATGACGCGCGCGCTATGACTAGCCGGGGACGGTCCCGCCCCGCCGGCCGCGCGCCGGCCACGCCCGCAGCCCTGGGGCTCGTGCTCGAAGCGCTGGCGGATCGCAAGGCGGTCGACGCGCTCGTGCTGGATCTGCGCGGGCTGTGTGCCGCCACCGACTATTTCGTGATCGTGTCGGGCACGTCGGACGCCCACGTGCGAGGGATGGCGGGCCATCTGGTGGCGGAGCTGGCGCCGCGCGGTGTGGCGCCGCATCATGTCGAAGGGCTGGCGCAGGGGCGGTGGGTGCTGTTGGACTACGTGGATTTCGTGGTGCACGTGTTTCACCCGGAGCTGCGGGACTTCTACCAGCTCGAGCGGTTGTGGGGCGATGCCCCGGTGGTGGCCGCAGGCGATTCGGGCGCGACGGGCGCGAAAGGATAGGGAGCATGCGACGTATCGACGGCACGCTGGCAGCGATTCTGGCGCTCACGACGTTGGGCGCAGGTCCTCTCGCCGCGCAGTACTTCGGGCAGAACAAAGTCCAATACCGCACCTTTGATTTCAAGATCATCCAGACCGAGCACTTCGAGGTCTACTACTATCCCGAGGAGCGCGCCGCGGCCCTCGACGCGGCGCGCATGGCCGAACGGGGCTACGCCCGCCTGTCGCGCATCCTGCACCATCAGTTCCAGGGTCGTAAGCCGATCATCCTGTACGCGTCGGGCTCCGACTTCCAGCAGACCAACGTCACCGAAGTCGGCGGCGAGAGCGTGGGCGGGGTGACCGAGTTCTTCAAGCACCGCATGGTCCTGCCGTTCACGGGCTCGTACGCCGACCTCGAGCACGTGCTGCAGCATGAGATGGTGCACCAGTTCCAGTTTGACATCTACAGCCGCGGGCACCCCGGCGGCGGCGTCCAGACCCTCGTCAGCGTCAACCCGCCGCTCTGGTTCATGGAGGGCATGGCGGAGTACCTGTCGCTCGGTCCGATCAACCCCGAGACGGCGATGTGGTTGCGCGATGCCTCGCTCGAGGGCCACCTGCCCACGATCGAAGAGCTCTCCTACGGCGACATCTTCCCCTACCGGTACGGGCACGCGCTGTGGGCGTACATCGGCGAGAAGTGGGGCGACGAGGTGATCGGGGAGATCCTGCAGACCTCGGCCACCTCGGGCGTGGAAGCCGCCTTCAAGCGGGCCCTGGGCCTCAGCCTCGATGAGCTGTCCGCCGACTGGCGCGACGCCGTGCAGACGACGTTCCTGCCGCAGCTCGGCGACCACTACCGCGCGCGTCGTGTCGCGCAGGCAACGCTCACACGCAAGCGGTCGCGCGGACGCATCTTCCTGGCACCCGCCCTCACCCCGGACGGCCGCGAGATGGCGTTCTTCGGCGACCAGGGCGGATTCTTCATCGACCTGTTCCTCGCCGACGCCGAGACGGGCCGCGTCAAGCGGCGTCTCGTCAAGTCGACGGTCAACAAGAACTACGAGAGCCTGCGATTCATCAACTCGGCGGGGACGTTCTCGCCCGACGGCCGCTATTTCGCGCTCGCGGCCAAGCGCCGCGACCGGGACGACCTGGTGATCCTCGACGTGAAGCGCGGCCGCGAGGAGCGGCGCATCAAGGTTGCCTTGAACGGCGTCCAGACGCCCAGCTGGTCCCCCGACGGCAAGCAGCTCGTCTTCACCGGCTTCGATGGCGGCTTGTCCGACCTGTACATCATCAACCGCGACGGCACCGGGCTGCGGCGGCTCACCGCGGACAAGTACGCCGACCTGCATCCCGCCTGGTCGCCCGACGGCAAGACGATCGCGTTCGTCACCGACCGCGGTAGCGACACCGACTTCGAGCACCTGCGGTTCGGCAACCTGCGCGTCGCGCTCTTCCATCTCGACGCCGGCACGATCGAGCTGCTGGGCCACATGGAGGAGGGGAAGAACATCGATCCGGTGTGGGCGCCGGACGGCCAATCGCTCGCGTTCGTGTCCGACCGCACCGGGATCAGCGACATCTACCTGTACGATTTCAGCGACGGCAACATCTATCAGCTTACGAACCTGTACACCGGCGTGCAGGGGATCACGCCCCTGTCACCGGTGCTGTCGTGGGCCCGCCAGGCCGACCGTCTCGCCTTCGTTTACTACGAGGATGGGCAGTACAGCGTCTACTCCGTGGAGAACCCACGGTCGCTGCGCGGCACGCCGTTCCGTGGACCGGCCGTGCGGGTGCCCGTGTCCTTGGTGGCCGCGCGCGCGGCGCGCGACGCTGCGCGCGATACGGCGGGGCGTGCCGCACCGGGGGCGGCGAGCACCGGCACGACCGGCACGGCCGCGCCGCTCGAGCGGCCGGGCGAAGCACGGTCGGTGTATCGCGCCCCCGCCGGCTTCCGGCCGTCGGCGTCGCCGCAGGCGGCGGAGTCGCTGGGCACGCCTGGGCCGGTGTCGGTGCGCCAGCTGCTCGATTCTGCGACCCTGGCCCTCCCCGACACGACCGAATTCACGTTGCGGCCCTATCACGTCCGCTTCACCGCCGATTACGTGGCGCGGCCGACCGTGGGCTACCAACGCGACAACTTCGGCCGCGGATTCTTCGGCGGCACCGCGGTCTCCCTCTCGGACATTCTGGGTAACCGCACCATCGTGCTGTCGGGAGCGGTGAATGGGCGCATCAGCGAAGCGCAGTTCCTGGGCGTGTTCGTCAACCAGGCGCATCGCTTCAACTGGGCGACGGGTTTCTCGCAGGAGCCGCTCTACTTCTACGCCGGCAGCTCCTGGGATCGCTTCGACCGTGGAGCGCCGGGCGGCTCGGACAGCGCCGACGTCCTCACGACGCGCATCCGTCGCTTCGTGATCCGTGACGGCTTTGTCGAGTCATACTATCCGTTCACGCGCTTCAGCCGGGCCGAGCTCGGCCTGCATATGACGAACATCAGCGACGCCACCCTGGAGCTGCAAACACCGTTCGACACGCAGACCGGGGTCCCGCTCTGCTGCCAACAGTACAACACCGTGTCCGGCGGCTCCATCTCGTACGCGCAGCCGTCGCTCGCCCTGGTGCACGACAATGCGCTGTTCGGGTACGTCGGACCGTTCGCGGGCTCGCGCTCGCGGTTGCAGGTCTCGCCGTCGTTCGGCACCTGGCAGTTCACCGCCGGCCTCGTCGACTATCGGCGTTACATCTTCCTGCGCCCGTTCACCCTCGCCGTGCGCGGCTTGACGTTCGGCCGCTTCGGGCGCGACGCGGAGCGTTTCCCGATCTTCCTCGGCAGCACGGAGCTGCTGCGCGGATACACGTACGGGTCGATCAGCACCCACGAGTGCGTCGCCGACCCCGGCACCAGCAGCACCCTCACCGGGTGCAACCAGCTCGATCAGCTGATCGGCTCGAAGATCGCCGTCGCCAACATCGAGCTGCGTTTCCCACTGACCCGCAGTCTCGTGCTCGGGTTCCTTCCAGTCGGCTTCCCGCCGATCGAGGCCGCGCTGTTCTACGACGCCGGCTTGGCGTGGAGCGAGGGCTCGACCGTGAAGCTCAAACGGTCTGCCGGCGACGACCCCTTGCTGGTGCGGGCACCGCTGCGCAGCTGGGGCAGCTCGATTCGGGTCAACGTGCTGGGCCTGATGATCTTGCGGTTCGATTACACGAAGCCGATCGACCGGCCGGTGACGAAGAGCTACTGGACCATCAGCCTCGGTCCGACGTTCTAACTCCGCGTCGCTAAAACACTTGCAATGGCCTCGCCGGTTGTCTATCTTGTGCGGCGAGGCCATTTTGCGTATCCCAGCTTACGTCCTGCTCGCGACTGTGGCGCTCTGGGGCTGCGGGTCCCAAGCGCCCGCCGTTGCGTCTTCGCAATCCAAAGATTCACAACAAGTTAGCCAGCAGCACCGTCCCCTCACGCGGACCACCGGCGTCGCCCTCCGGCTCGCCGCTCAAGGGGGCGTGCCCAGGCTGTATCGCCTGCCCCGCCTGATCGAGGTCGCGGGCGCCCTGCGGGGCCGACTGCCCCCGCTCGAGCGGGTCATCGGCCTCGATGCCGAGTCGGAGTTCCTCTTCGTCACGACCAGCAAGCAAGAGCTGCTCGCCCTCGATCTCGGCAGCGGCCGCGTCGACACGGTGGCGAAGGACATCGCGCAGGCGGCACTCGGTCCTGACGGAACGCTCTACGCCGTGGACACGAAGCGGCACGTGGTCTCGCTGGCGCGACGCACGCGCTTCGCGTGGCCGCAGCCGCTCACCGGGGTACCCCGCGATCTGTTCGGCTCGACCGATCAGCGCCTCGTCGCGGTGATCCCGGAGGCCGCGCCAAAGCTGCTCATCGCCGCCGCCGATCAGCCCCCGGCGGTGCGTCAGATCGCCGCCGGCGGCGACGTCGCCGCCACACGGTGGGGCGACCTCGTCGCCGTCGCGAGTGACTCCGGCGTCGCGCTCTACGACCCGCTGGGGCGCCGCGATCCGACGTTCGTGCCGCTCGCGGACAAGCCCCGCGCGCTCGCGTTCTCGCCGTCGGGGCATCGCATCTACGTGGCCCGCCGCGCGGGGCTTGGTCTCGCGGTGATCGATCGGTTCGAGCGACGCGAGCTGGATGGCGTCGCGCTGCCCGGCCCCGCCGCCGCCCTTAGGCTCGATCCGCTGGGCCGCTGGCTGCTCGCACGTCCCGCACTCGGCGACTCGGCATGGATCGTGGACTTGCCGATCAAGCGGCACACCGGCGCTATCGCCACGACGTGGCAGGCCGACCTTCCCGCAGTCTCGCCCGACGGCGTGCTGCTCTACCGCCGCGGCGACGACATCGTCGCCTTGCGGCCCGATTCCCTCACGGAGACGGGCAAGGTGGACCGGGGCGCAGCCGATCTCTGGGTGCTCTCGTCTTGGCTGCCACGCGGCAGCGCGACGGCGCAGGCGAGCGCCGATACACCGGCTGACACGGTCGGCGCCGAGGGCCCGCTGTACGTGCAGGTGTCCACTTCGCAGAACCCCGACTGGTCGGGCCGCCTGGCGCAGGACCTGGTGCGCGCCGGTCTCGCCGCCCGCGTCCTGCCACCACAGGGCGCGGACGACGGCTACCGCGTTGTGCTCGGGCCCTACGCGACGCGCGCGCAGGCCGAGGCGACCGGCCGCAAGCTCGGGCGACCTTTCTGGATCTACCAACCAGGCCAGTGACGGATCTTCCGCGCCAGCTGCCGCTCTCGCGCCTCGGGCACTTGATCCCGCCCCTCGTCGCATCGCAAGCGCTCGTGGCGCTGGTGCCCACGACCGCCGACCTCGTTTGGGCCGCGAAGGCCGCCTGGGACATTGCGCGCATCGCCGCGCGCGGCGGGCGTCGAGTGGCACTGATAGACCTGGGGATCGAGGAGCCTTGCCTGCACCAGACCGTGGGGCTGACGCCGAGCGACGGGATCGTGGATGCGTTCGAGTACGGCGTCTCGCTCGCAAAGGCGGCGCACGAGGTGGACGGCGTCTTCTTCATCGCCGCGGGCTCGTACACGGCGAGCGCCGGCGACCTGTACGCGCACACGCGGTGGCGCAAGCTGCAAGCGGGTTTCCGGTCTGAGGGCGCGCTCCTCCTGCTTTTTCTGTCGGCGACGGGCCTCGGCAAACTGTCCGCCGTGGCGGACGGGGCGATCGTGCTCGCGCCCGAGGGACTGGATCCCGCGTCCGCGGTCGGCGTGGAGCTCGCGGCTGTCGCGGAGCGCGGCACGCCCCTGCTGGGCGTGGCGCGCGATCGCTGGATGCCCACGCCTGGCCCCACCCCGACCTTCACGGAAGTGCCGGAGCCAGGGCGACGGCGGCGCGGTGCCCGCGCTGCGGTGGCGACCCTCGTGCTCGCCGCAGTCGCGGTCGGGGGTTGGGCGCTCTTCGCGAGCGCGGGCGATTCGATTCAGGCACCGTTTCCGGAGCGGGCCGCCACGCCGCCTGCACCCACCCCCACTTCCACGCCGGTCGCGCCGATCGTCCGGGCGGACACGCTCGCATGGACGATCCAACTCGCCGCTTACGGAACTGCCGCTAAAGCCCTCGCACACGCCGACCAACTCGCCGACGAGATGGGCATCGCGGCTCTGGTGACGCCGGTCCGGCAGAACCGCGCCGGCACGGTCTGGTACCGAGTGTTGGCCGGCTCGTACGCCACCCGCGATCAAGCAGCCGCGGCGCGTGATGCGTTGTGGCGGCGAGGCACGATCGCGCGCGGTATTGGCGATCTGCTCCGCGCGCCGTACTCCTTGGCGCTCGAGACGGATACGTCGCTGGCCGCGCTGCGGCACCGAGGCCTTCCGGCCATCAGATGGCGCAACCGCGTGCTGATCGGCGCGTTCGAGACACCCGAGCAGGCTGCCTTCACCGAAGCCAAGCTGACGCGCGCCCGCGTGCGCGCCACTCTTCTCCCACGTGTGGGGACCGCCCAATGAGATTGAGCCGGCTGGAGCTGTCGGGCTTCAAGTCGTTCGCGGGGACGGTGGAGCTGCCCTACGAGCCCGGCGTGACCGCCATCGTGGGGCCGAACGGCTGCGGCAAGTCGAACATCTCCGACGCGGTCCGTTGGGTGCTGGGCGAGCAATCGCCGCGCCTGCTGCGCGGCGGGAAGATGGAAGACGTCATCTTCCAGGGCTCGACGGGGCGCCGGCCGGTGAACGTCGCCGAAGTGTCCCTCGTGTTCGACAACTCGGACGGCACCCTCCCGATCGCGTACCAGGAGGTGGTGGTGACGCGGCGGCTGTCGCGCTCCGGCCAGAGCGAGTACCTGCTGAACCGCTCGCCGGTGCGGCTGCGGGACATCCAGGACCTGATGCGCGGCACGGGCCTGGGGGCCGATGCGGCGGTCGTGATGGAGGCGAAGATGATCGAGGCGTTGCTCTCCGAGAAAGCCGAGGAGCGGCGCGCGCTGTTCGAGGAAGCGGCGGGGATCGGGCTGTACCGCGACCGCAAGAAAAGCACGGAGCGGCGGCTCGAGGAGACCGCGGCCGACCTCGCGCGGCTCGAAGATCTGATCAGCGAGGTGCAGACGCAGGTGCGGAGCCTCGCCCGGCAACGCGGCAGGGCCGAGCGCTACGGCAAGATGGTGGAGGAGCGGTTCGGGGTCGCGCTGACGCTGGTGCGTCGCGAGATCGAGGACTTCGACCTGGCACTCGGCGCGCTTGGCGTGCGGGCGCGCGAATTGGCCGAGGCGCTGCCTGCCGCGCGCGGGCGTCTGGCCGACGCCGAGCGTGACCGGGAGACCCGGGTGCAGGGACGTCACACGGCCGAAGCGCGGCGCACCGAAGTGGAGCGCCGCCTCGCGGACGCGAAGCTCGAGGTCGGTCGCTTGGATAGCGACCTGGCGCTGGCGGCGGAGCGGCTCGGCAATGCGGGGCAACGGCGCCAGACGGCCGTCGAAGAACGGGTGCAAGGAGAGCGACGCGCCGCGCAGGCCGAGCGGGAGCGTGAGGCCGCCGCTGCCGAATGCGCCGCGGCCGAACGCGACCTGGCGGCGGTGCAAAGCGAGCTCGGAACACGCGCGGGCCACGAGGACGACGTGCGCGGCCGTTTGGCCGCACAGCGCACGGCGGTCCGCGATCTCGAAGAAGTCTTGCAGCGCCGGGCCGAGGCGGCGCACGCGCTCGAGGGCGAGCGCGCCGCGCTGGAGCGGGAAGGCGCCGAGCTGCGTGAGCAGCTCGAGGCCGCCGCGACTGAGAAGCAGGCGCGCGAGACGGCGACGCGAGCGGCAGCCGGTCGAGCCGACACCGTGACCCAGCGCGCGGCGCGCGAAGCGCACGGGGCGGTCCGCGCGGTCGAGGCGCTACAGCACGCCCGGCGACAGGTGGCCACCCTGCAGGAACAGGAGATGGGGGCGCGCTCCACCCGGCGCCACACCGAGGCCGCCCTGGCACAACTCGAGGCACGGCGCGATGCACTCGCCGAGCTCGACCGCGAGCGCGTGGGCCTCGCCCCCGCCGCGCAGGCGCTCCTCAAGGCGCGTCAGCGGTTCGGCGACGCCGTCATCGGGCCCCTGGCGGACTTCGTCCGCACCAGCCGGCGCGATGCGGAGCTGGCCGAGCGCTTGCTGGGCGAATGGCTCCACGCGGTACTGGTACGCGACGCGTCGGCCATCGAGGCGATTCGGGCCTGGCACGCGGAAGCGCAGCCCGGACCGCTCGTGCTCCTCCCCTGCGTCCCTGGTCCCCGGCTCGCCGCCGATGGCCATCCCTTGAAGGACGAGCTGCGCGTGGACGGGCCCGCGGCGGCCTGGGTGCGCGCGCTCCTCGCCGGGCACGAAGTCCTCCCTGGCGGGGCCCTGCGCCGCGCCAACGGGGCGGTCTTCCTGGACGGCGCGACGACGGCGGCCGGCGGCGCGAGTGGGCCGCTGCAGCGGCGCGCCGAGCTCGAGACGCTGGAGCAGGAAGTGCGGGAAGCCACCGCGGCGCGCGATCGCGCCGGCGCGGCCCTCGACCGGGCAGTGCAAGAGTTGGCCGCGGCGGAGGCGGCGTTCGCCGCGGCGGGCGACGCGGCGGAGGGAGCGCGCCACGCCGAGCTCGAGGCGGGAGCGGAAAAGGGCGAGGCGGAGCGGGCCGTCATTCACGCCCGCCGCCAAAGCGAGGAAGCCACGGCGCAGGTCGAGCGTCTCACGCGCCGGCTCGCCGAAGTCGATGCCCGGCTGGGCACGCTGCACGCCGAGCTCCAGGAGCGGGAGCTGGAGCGGGTGCGGGCCGACGAGCAGTTGGGTGCACAGCGCGCGGGGCTGGAGGGACTCGAGGCACAGCAGGAAGCGGCGCGCGAACAGCGCGTGCGGTGGCAGGTAGAGGCCGCACAAGTCGAGGCACGCCTCACCGCAGCGCGCGAGCGTGCCGATCGGGCGGCGGCGGAGGCCGGAGAATCGCGCCAGCAGGCGGCCACGCGGGCCGAAGAGATCGCGCGGATCGAGCGCGACAGCACCTCGCTCACCGCCCAGCGCGCCCAATGGCAGGACGCGCTCCAGGAACGCCGGCTCGCGCTGGTGGAGCTCGAGGCCGCCGCCAAGGAAGCCGGGGCGCATGTCGGCCTCGCAGAAGCCGACCTGGCGCAGGGCGAGGGCGCACTCGACCAGGCCCGCAAGGCGCTCGAAGCCCTGGGCGAGGAAGAGCATCGCCTGCAGCTCGAGCGCACCGAGATCGAAGGGCGCCGGCGCGGGCTCGTCGAGCGCGTGGAGACCGAATGGCGCAAGCCGCTCGACCGGCTCCTGGCCGAAGCCCCCGAGGTCGCCGGCGACATCGAATGGCTGCGCCAGGAGAACGACCGGCTGCGCGGACAGATCGATGCCGTGGGCCCCGTCAATGCGCTGGCGGTGGAGGAGCATGCCGAGGAAATGAAGCGGCTCGAGTTCCTGATGACGCAGCGCGACGACCTCGTGGCCGCGCGTAACTCGCTGCAGCAGGCGGCCCGCGAGATCGATCAGACCGCCAAGACCCTGTTCTTGGAGTCCTTCGGAAAAGTCCGAGACAACTTCCGCACCGTGTTCCAGACGCTGTTCGGCGGCGGTGAATGCGACGTCCGGCTCGCCAACGAAGACGAGCCGCTCGAGAGCGAGATCGAGATCCACGCCGCCCCGCGCGGCAAACGCACCCAGCGCATCCACCTGCTGTCGTCGGGCGAGCGCACGCTGGTCGCCGTGTCGCTGCTGTTCGCCATCTTCCTGACGAAGCCGAGCCCGTTCTGCCTGCTCGACGAGGTGGACGCCCCGCTCGACGACTCCAACGTGGGCCGCTACGTCCGGCTGCTCGCCGAGTTCAAGAACCAGACGCAGTTCATCGTGATCACCCACAACCCGCGCACCATGCAAGCCGCCGATGCCGTTTACGGGGTCACGATGCAGGAGCCCGGCGTCTCCACGATCGTCGGGGTGCGGCTCGGCCAGATGGAACCGGTGTAGGCACCGTGCGCCGGCTGCTGTGGCTCGCGCTCTTGCCGGCGAGCCTCTCGGCGCAACGGCCCGCCGTCTCTCCCGTGCTGCCCCGCGTCTGGGCGCGGGATACCGTCATCTCCGTGTGGCTGTTCGTCCGCTCCGGCTCGTCCCTCGAGGCGGTCGCGGCGCGCGCCGCCGGCCTCGGGGCGCGGATCCGCGTGCAGAGCCGGTGGCTGCACGCGATCAGCGTCGACGCCCCCACCGCCGCGCTGCGCGCCTTCGCCTTAGACCGCGACTTGCGCCGCGTTCAACCGCTCGGCCGCTTTCGGCTCGCGCCGCGCGTGACGGTCGAGCTCGCTTCTCCCCGCCCCGCTCCGGCCGCGCCGGGCGACACCTGCCCCGCCGGCGGCGATCCCGTGCTGGGGCCGTCGGAAATGCCGTATCGCCAGCTGCACCTGCGACCGCTGACCGACGCGGGCGTCGATGGGACGGGCGTCAGGATCGCGATCTTCGACAGCGGCTTCGACACCCAGAACGCGGCGTTCACGGGGATCACCGTCACGGCGCAGTACGACTTCGTGTTCAGCGACACGATCGTGCGCAACGAGGCCGCGGACGCCCCGTCGGCGCAGTTCCACGGGACGGCGGTGTGGTCCCTCCTCGCGGGCGACGTCCCGGGACGCCTGCACGGTGTGGCTCGCGGCGCCACGTACCTCCTCGCGAAGACCGAGGACGTCCGCAGCGAGACACGTGTGGAAGAAGACAACTATGTCGCCGCCCTCGAATGGTCCGACTCGATCGGCGTCGACATCGTCTCCTCGAGTCTCGCCTATCTGATCTTCGACAACGGCTTCAGCTACACACCCTCCCAATTGAATGGCGACGTCGCGGTCACCACCGTCGCCGCCGACCTCGCCGCGCAGCGCGGCATCCTGGTCGTCACCGCGGCCGGGAACTCGGGCCCCGGCGCGCGCACGCTGTGGACCCCGGCCGACGGCGACTCGGTGCTCGCGGCGGGCGCCGAAGACTCGCTCGGCACGCTCGCCAACTTCTCGTCGCGCGGACCGACGGCCGACGGCCGGATCAAGCCCGACTTCACCGCGCCGGGCGTGGACGTCTGCGTGGTGACGGGAGCCGGCGTGGTCCGCCGCCTGAATCGCACGTCGTTCGCCACGCCGCTGCTCGCGGCGAGCGCGGCGCTGGTCAAGCAAATGCACCCGACGATGCCGCCGATGGCGCTGCGCGCCGCGTTTCGCCGCTGGGCGACGAACCGCGCGGCCCCTGATACCTTCCGCGGCTGGGGCCACCCGGACGTGGCCGCGGCCGCCACGTTTCCCATCGGCGTCAGTCCGATCGCGCCCGTCACGGGGCCGCTGGCGTCGGTCACGCCGACGTTCACGTGGACCGTGGGAGACGTCCCGCCGGCGGCGACGCCAGTCAGGTATCAGCTGCGCATCGCCCGCGACTCGAGCGGCCCGCCGCTCGTGGACACCTCGCTCACCGGTGTGGAGACCTACGACTTACGGATCCCCCTCAAACCCGGCGCCCCCCTGCTGTGGCGGGTGGACGCGACCGCGGCCACGGGCGATACCGCGAGCACGGGCGTCATCGGCCCGATCGGAGTGCCGGCGTGGGCGACCCTCACCTCGCTCACGTCACCCGCCGGCGCGACCACCGATTCCGTGCAACCCACGTTCACGTGGACCTCCCCCACGATCGCCGCGCCGCCCGGGCCGTTCAGCTATGACCTGTTCGTGCAGCGCGTGTCCGAGCCCCTCCCCGACATCGGCGTCGCGGGACTGACGACCATGAGCTTCCGCATCCCCGAACCGCTCGAGCGCAACACCGCGTATCACTGGTACCTCGTGACGCACGCGGGAAGCGACACGAGCCTGACGGTGAGCCGGGGGTCGTTCCTGGTGCTCGACGGGTCGACTCCAGCCGCCACGCTGCTGTATCAGAACTTCCCCAACCCGTTTCCCGCCGCAGGCCGGGACTCGACGTGCCTCTGGTTCGATCTCGCGACGACAGGCATCGTACAGGTCGACATTCTCGACCTGCGGGGCAATGCGGTGCGGCGGTTCGTGCCCGGCCCCGACTTCCCTCCCATCCTGAGCGCGGGGCGCTACGGCCGCGGTCCGGCCGGGGGCGCGACGTGCGATCCCCGCCTGATGTGGGACGGGCGCGCCGCCGATGGGCGCCTGTTGCCTGCGGGCGTGTACCTCTACAAGCTCAAGGCGCCCGGCATCGTCCTGTTCAAACGCATCGTCTTCCGCGGAAAGTGAAAATGGACCTCGTCACCGTCGGCACCGGCACCGTAGCTCCCTCGGCCCATCGCACGTGCGCCTGCCATTGGGTCGCCCGTGGCGACGTGCGCCTGCTGCTCGACTGCGGTGCCGGCTCGCTGCATCGGCTCGCCGAGTTCGGGCTTCCCTGGCACCAGGTCAGCCACGTCGTGCTGTCGCACTTTCACCCCGATCACTGGGGTGAGCTGCCGATGCTCGTGTACGCACTCAAGTACACGACGGTCCCTCCTCGCACCGAGCCGCTTGTCATCCTCGGGCCACCGGGCGTGGTCCAGCTGCTGCGCGCCCTTGCCGAGGGGTACGGCGGCTGGCTGCTCGATCCGGGTTTCCCGATCGGCATCCTGGATGTGCGGGACGGGGACCCCTTCCCGCTCGGCGCCGACCTCAGTCTCGAAACGTTCCCGGTGCCGCACACGACCGAGAGCGTGGCGCTCTCGCTCGTCGCGCCCGAGGGGCGCCTGGTCTACACGGGCGACACGGGACCGAGCGGCGAGCTGGCGCGCTGGGCGACCGGGTGCGACCTCCTCCTCGCCGAGTGCTCGCTCCCCGAATCGCTGGCCATGGACATCCACCTCACGCCCGAGCGGGCCGGCGATCTGGCGCAGGAAGCCAAGGCGAAACGGCTAGTCTTGACGCACTTCTATCCTCCGGTAGAGACTTCGGACCCGGCGAAAATCGCCGGAACGCGTTTCCAAGGACCCGTGACGGCCGCGCGGGACGGCGACCGGTTCACCATCGGAGGGAAGTAGTCGTGCTCATTGTGATGCGGCATGGCGCCACGGCGGACGAGGTGCAGAAGGTCATCTCGGTCATCGAGGAGATGGGATACCAGGCGACCCCCATGCCCGGGGCGCAGCGCACCGCCGTCGGCCTCGTCGGCAACGACGGGCGGGTGGACGCGTCGCGGCTCGAGGGCCTTCCGGGGGTGCAGGAAGTCATTCACGTCTCGAAGCCGTACAAGCAGGTCAGTCGCGAGTGGCGGCCGGAGTCGACGGTGGTGCGCCTCGCGGGTGGCGTGACGGTGGGCGGCACCGAAGTCGTCGCGATCGCGGGCCCCTGCTCCGTGGAGACGGAGCGCCAGGTGCTCGAGTCGGCCCGTGTCGTGAAGGAGGCGGGTGCCGTGATCCTGCGCGGCGGCGCGTGGAAGCCGCGCAGCTCACCCTACTCGTTTCAGGGACTGGGGCGCCCGGGGCTCAAGCTGCTCGCCAAGGCGCGCGAAGAGACCGGTCTTCTGATCTGCACCGAGGCGATGGACCCGGACGGCGTGGGTTGGGTATCGGAGATGGCGGACATCGTGCAAATCGGCGCCCGCAACATGCAGAACTTCTCCCTGCTCAAGATCGCGGGCCGGTGCGGCAAGCCCGTCCTGCTGAAGCGCGGTATCAGCGCCACGATCGTCGAGCTGCTGCTGTCGGCCGAGTATCTCCTGGCCGAGGGGAACCACGACGTGATCCTGTGCGAGCGCGGGGTGCGGAGCTTCGACACGATGACGCGCAACCTGTTCGACCTGACGGCCATTCCGGTGGTGCACAAGCTGTCGCACCTGCCGATCATCGCGGATCCGTCGCACGGCACCGGCCTGCGCGACAAGGTGATCCCGATGGCGCGCGCGGCGGTGGCCGCCGGCGCCGACGGCATCATGGTCGAGGTGCATCCGAATCCCGAGGACGCGCTGTCGGACGGCGCCCAGACGCTCTACCCCGACCAGTTCGCCCAGCTGATGCGCGAAGTGCGGATCATCGCGGAGGCTATTGGGCGGCGGGTCGCGGAGCCCGCGGCTGTGAGCGCATGACGCCGCTGCTGTTGCTGCTGGCGCTCCAGGACCCCGGCCCGAGCCTCGACCGCGCATCCGCCACCTACCAGACGATCCAGTCGCTATCGGCGGAATTCACGCAGGTCATCGTGAATCCCCTGCTCGGCGCGCCCGACACGACGCGCGGTAAGCTCTACCAGATGCGGCCCAGTCGCTTCGCGATGCGCTTCACCCACCCGCGGGGTGATCGCATCGTGGCCGACGGCCGCCACCTCTGGCTCTACACGCCCAGCACCACGCCGGGTCAGGTGATCCGCACCGCCATCCCGAGCGCGGGCACGACCGGACCCAACCTCATCGGGCAATTCGTCGAACGCCCGCGCGAACGGTACCGGGCGCGTTACGTGCGGGCCGACTCGGTGGCCGGCCGCGTGACGGACGTGGTCGCGCTGGTCCCGCGCGCGGAGGACCTGCCCTACTCTGAAGCTGTGGTGTGGATCGACCGGAACGACGGTCTGGTGCGGCGCATCGAGATCGAGGAGACGTCGGGCCAACACCGGACGCTGGTGCTCGACAAGCTCGCGGTGAACCGCGGGGTCCCTGGCCGCGAGTTTACTTTTTCGCCGCCGGCCGGATTACGGGTGGTAGATCAGTAGCGAGCGCTTCGGCAACTCGCTCCGCCGTCGCCTCGTCCATCCCGCTCTTCTGCGCCAACTCGAGCGCGGCGCGTCCCAGCTCGCGATACAGTTTTCCATCGTCGAAGGTCAACGATTCGATGTGCCGGACGATCGTCGCCGTGTCGCCGCGCGCGATGGGACCCGTCAAGGCATCCTTGGGCTGGATGCGCCCCAGATTCTCGAGCGTTCCCTCCACCAGCGGCCGCAACGCCGCCCACGCGTCGGCGTCCGTCATCCCCGCGTGTCGCAGGAGCCGCTGGGCGAGCGCCTCGACCACCACCAGGTAGTTGGACGCGAATACCGCGCCCGCGTGATAGATCGCCTTCGCCTTGGTCGCGATGTGGAAGGGTCGCATCCCGATGTCCTGCGCCAGCCGCTCCGCGGCCTCGACCGCCCGCGGCATGCCCTCCACCGCCGCCCACGAGCCCTTGAGGCGCGCCGGCGTTCGTTCTGGCTCAACGATGGTTTGGAGGGGATGCAACGAGCCCAGAGCGGCCCGGCTCGTAACGAGGGCGCCCAGGGCTTCCTGTCCCTGGGCGCCGGAGAGGTGGAGGACGACGTGATCCGGCGTGATCGCGCGCGCCGCGGCGAGGGCCTCGGCGAGCGGCCGGATACCGTCGTCGCGCACCGCGAGAATCACCACGCCCGCGGCGGCGATCCACGCGGGCGGCGTCTCGCCGTCACCCACGGTCAGCGTGAGGGGCGCCGGCACTTTCTTCTTGTTGCGGCCGTGCAGCCGCACCGTGTAGCCGGCCTGGGTCAGCGCCAGCGCCAGGCCGATCCCCGCGCGGCCGGGCCCGATCAGCCCGACCACGGGACGGTCCGTCACTGATTTCGGATCGGCGCGCGTGTCGCGGCGAGCGCCAGCAGATCCTGTGGCGACTTGGCGCGCTTCGCCAACGTGAGCGCCTGCTGCACCTGGCGGTCATCGGCCATGCGACGACGGAACTCCGCCGGGCGCCCGAACACATAGCGCGACGCCTCGTACGACAGCTCCTGCGCGATGAGGGTCCGCGCGCCGCTGAGCACCGAATCGGGGAGCTGCGCGCCCTTGGCGCGAATGCGGCGGACGATTTCGTCCACCATCCCGTCGGTCACCGAGAAGTTCGGCGCCGCCAGCGAATGCCCGTCCTTGAGCTCCAGGGCATAACTCGCCAGCGCGTCCCGGAACACGGGAATCTTTTCGCCCAGCGCCTTCGTGAACGCGCGCTCCGCGGCGGTGAAGGTGTCGGGCGCCACGAACAGATCGGGCCGGATGCCGCCGCCGCCGTACACGCTGCGGCCGGCATCGGTGTGGAACACCAGGGTCGAATCGACCTTCACGTCCTGCCCCCGCTGGGCCGCCAACACCTGGGCTTCCTGCTCCTGCTCCGACTTCGTCACGCGCTGGATGGTCCGTCCGCTCGGCGTGTACCACCGCGCCGTCGTCAGCTTGAGGCCCGACTCGGGCGTGAGCCGCCAGAACGATTGCACCAGGCCCTTGCCGAACGTCGGCGTGCCGACGAGGACCGCGCGATCGTGGTCCTGGAGCGCGCCGGCGATGATCTCCGCCGCGCTGGCGGAGCCGGCGTTCACGAGGACCACGATCGGCAGACCGGGCCAGCGCTGCACTTTGCTGTCGGCGAATTCGCGCGTCGAGCCCGCGGCCCGGCCGCGCGTCTGGACGATCTCCTTGCCGGGATCGAGGAACAGATCCGAGACGCCCACGCCCTGGTCGAGCAACCCGCCGGGATTGCCGCGCAGGTCGAACACGAGCGACTTCATCCCTTGCCTCATGAGGGAGTCCACCGCCAGCGCCACTTCCTGCGCCGACGTCTCGTTCACGGGCGAGAGCGAGACGTAGCCGACGCGGTCGTCGAGCATCATCGCGATCTGCACCGACCGGATGTGGATGGCGGCGCGCGTGAGCTTGAACTCGATCGGCTTATCCACGCCGGAGCGCCGGATGGTCAGCTCCGCGGCCGTGCCGGCGGGGCCGCGCAACTCCTTCACCGCCTGGTCCTGCTTCCACCCTTCGGTCGAGCGGCCGTCGAGCGCCACGATGCGGTCACCCGTCTGCACGCCGGCCCGTTCCGCGGGCGTATCGGGCAGCGGCGCCACCACGGTGATCCAGCCGTCGCGCACGTCGATCTGGATGCCGAGCCCCGAGTAGTTCCCCGTCGTCGCCTCGGTGAGCTGGCGGAAGTCGTCGGGCTTCAAGTACACGGAGTAGGGATCGTGCAGCTGGTCGAGCATGCCGTCGATCGCCATCTCGTACAGCTTCTTCTCGTCGATCGAGTCGACGTAGTAGTCGGACACGTGGGCGAGGACGTCCTCGAAGAGCCGCGCCTGCTGGTAGACCGATCCCTCGGGCTCGGTCTCGCGCTGCAGGAACCAGCCGCCGGTCGCCAGGGCGACCACGGCAACGGCGGCGACGACGGCAACTTTGTGACGCATCATGTAACCCCTCGCAGTGAAGGTGCGGTCACCGCCTGCACTTCACGCCAGGCGGCGTCCTGCACGACGTGCTTGCTCTGACTCGCATCGATGTGCACGATCCCCGGTCCCGCCGCGGTGCGGTAGGCCTCCCGCACCCGCTCGTGGAACGCGTCGTCCTGAACTTCCATCCGATCCTGCTCCTTCTGCGCCCGTCGCTGCCGCTCCCGCCCGACGGCCACCGGCACGTCCAGCACGAGCGTGAGGTCCGGGATCAGCCCGCCCGTCGCGAGCCGCAACACCGCTTCGACCTCTGCACGCGGCAGGCCGCGGCCCGCCACTTGGTACGCCAAGGTAGACAGATCGTAGCGGTCCGCCAGCACGACCTGACCTTCCTCCAGCGCCGGGCGGACGACGCGGTCGACCAGATCCGCCCGCGCCGCCAGGAACAGGAACAACTCGGCCGCCGGCGTGATCTCGTGCTTCGACTTGAGCGCCAGCTTCCGCGCCGCTTCCGCGATCGGCGTCCCGCCCGGCTGCCGGACCGTGAGGACCCGCCGTCCCTCGGCGAGTAACTGCGCCGTGAGCCACCGGGTCAGCGTGGACTTCCCGGCACCCTCCGGCCCCTCCACGACGATGAACGTCATCCCAGCGTGATGATGGGGCTCGCCGAGCCCTTTTTCATGCCGTCGTAGATCCGGGCGTTGATCTTGGACATCAGTTTTTCGAAGTTGGCCTGCGCGGCGACCATTTGCTGATACACCGGATTCCCCTGGACGCCTTGCAGGGCTTTGTCATACGCCTCGACCTGGTCCTTGGTCGGTTCCTGCCCCTGCTGCGCCGCCCGCTCGATCTCCTGCGCCAGCTGCTCGGCCTCGGCGATGATCTTTTGGACTGGGGCATCCTCGCGCAAACGGTCGCTGGCGCGGCGCAACGCCTTGTATTCCTCCGTCTGACCCAGCAACCGCCCCAGCTCCTCCGCCTTATCCTCGATCACTCATCCCTCCTGGGGGAACGCCAGCACATAGCGGGGCCGGCCGAAGATATCGTGGTGAGTCTCGATGCATGTCCATCCAAACGCGTGGGCCAACGCGCGCACCGCGTCGCCACGCCGTTCGTCGATTTCCAGCGCCAGCACGCCCTCGGACTCGAGCAGCGCGCTCGCGCCCGCGAGCAGCGCACGCGTGGCGTCGAGTCCGTCTGGCCCACTCACCAGGGCCTCGCGCGGCTCGAACGCCTTCACCGAGTCCTCGAGACCCGAGTATTCGGCCTCGGTCAGGTACGGCGGATTCGCCACGATCGCCCGGTAGCGCGCACCGGCGAGCGGAGCGAGTAGATCTCCCTCCCGAATCTCCACGGGAGTACGGGGATGCACCAGCGCGACGTTCTCCCGCGCCAGCGCGGCGGCCTGGGGCGACCGCTCGACCGCAATCACACGATCGAAGCTCCCCTCGGTCGCCAAGGCCAGCGCGATGCACCCGGACCCGGTTCCGATGTCGGCTGCCAGGCCGCCCTGCGCATGTCGCAACACCAGATCCACGAGCCCCTCGGTCTCGGGCCGCGGAATGAGCGCGCGCGCATCGATCGTGAGATCGAGCGCCCGGAATCCGACGCGTCCCGTCGCGTACGGGAAAGGCACGCCGCGTTCCAGTTGAGCCAGCGCGCTCTGAACTCGCTCGACCATTTCTGGCGGCTGCGGTTCGTCACGGCGCAGCCAGGCCTCGCCGGCCGTCATGCCCGACACGGCCGCCCACACCGCCGCTGTTGACCGCCGGTCAGGCACTGAGCCGCTCGTTGTCGCCCGCGGTCTTCAAGGCGGTGATCAGGTCGTCGAGCTTGCCGTTCATGACCTCGCTCAGATCGTGGGCGCTGTAGTGGATGCGGTGATCCGTCACGCGGTTCTGCGGGAAGTTGTAGGTCCGGATCTTTTGGGATCGGTCGCCGGTGCCCACCTGCGCGCGTCGCTCGCGCGCGCGCGCCGCCTCTTGTTCGGCCACCATCCGGTCGAGCAGCCGCGAGCGCAGGATCTCGAGCGCCTTGATCTTGTTCTGTAGCTGGGACTTTTGGTCCTGGCACTTCACTTCGAGACCGGTCGGCAGATGCGTCACGCGCACCGCGCTGTCGGTCGTGTTGACGCTCTGGCCACCGGGACCGCCGGAGCGGAACACGTCGATGCGCAGATCCTTGTCCTCGATCTTGATGTCCACGTCCTCGGCCTCGGGGAGCACGGCGACCGTGGCGGCGGACGTGTGGATGCGTCCCTGCGCTTCGGTTTCCGGCACACGTTGGACCCGGTGCACGCCCGATTCGTACCGCAACGTGCCGTAGGCCTTGGGCCCGCGCACCGCGAAGATCGCTTCCTTCACACCGCCAAGCGTCCCCGGCGAGAAGTCGAGGATCTCGACCTTCCATCCGCGCCGCTCGCAGAACCGCGTGTACATCCGGAACAGCTCGGCGGCGAAGAGGGCGGCCTCGTCGCCGCCCGTACCGGCGCGGATCTCGACGATCGCGTCGCGGTCGTCAAAGGGATCGGCCGGCGTGAGCAACTCGGCGAGCTGCGTTTCCAGACGGTCGATCTCCGGACGCAGGCGCTCGACATCGGTGCGTGCCAGCTGCGACATCTCGGGGTCCTTGTCGGCCAGCACCTCGCGCGCTTGCACGAGCTCGGCCCCGAGGCGCTCGATTTTCTGGTGGGCTTGGCGGATGGCGTCGAGCCGCGCGTGCTCGCGGCCCAGCTGCTTCAGCTTGGCCGGGTTCCGCGCGGTCTCGGGGTCGGCCAACTGTTGGGCGACCTCCTCCGCCCGCGCGAGCGCCTGGCGGAGTCGGGCCTCCAACGATCAGCTCCCTTTGGTTCCCGACCCGGCCGCGCCGGCGGCGTACTTCTGGCGGAACCGCTCCACGCGCCCGGCGGTGTCCATCAGCTTCTGCTTGCCCGTGAAGTACGGGTGGCAGCGGGCGCAGATTTCGACGTGGATCGCGGGCACGGTGGACCGCGTAACGAAGTTATTGCCGCAGGCGCACTGGACGGTGGCGCGCTGGTATCTGGGGTGAATCCCGGGTTTCACAGCTGGCATCCTTGACTGAAAGTCGAACAGCATGAAGTGCGGAAATATAACTGGCGTCGGAACTTGGGGGCAAGGCACGAGGCGCGCCCCGAATTGACACGGGCCACGCTTCCGCGTAAGCTTGCCCCACCCGAAGCCAGCCTAGCCGGAGGGGGGAGTCCACGCGTGTCGTCAGCAGTCGTGCTCCAGAAAGTGCCGCTGTTCAGCCAACTTGCCCCCGCCGAACTGCAGCGCGTGGTCGAGGTTGCCCGCGAACGCAGCTACCCCAAGAACTCCGTCATCCTGTTTGAAGACGACCCGGGCGACGCGCTGTACGTCGTCGCCAAGGGCCAGGTCAAGGTCGTGCTGATCGGCGAGGATGGGCGCGAGGTGATCCTCTCGGTCCTGGGCGAAGGCGAGTTTTTCGGCGAGATGGCGCTGATCGACGACGAACCGCGCTCGGCCCACGTGATCGCGATGGAAGACAGCTCGCTGATCGTGCTGCGCCGCGAAGACTTCCAGGGCATCCTGATGCACGCCCCCGGCATCGCGCTCGCGCTCCTCAAGGAGCTGTCGCGCCGCCTGCGCCGCGTCGACGAGAAGGTCGGCAGCCTCGTGCTGCTCGACGTGCACGGCCGAGTCGCGCAGCTGCTCCTCGAGCTGGCCGATGAGACCGACGGCCAGCGCATCACCCGCCGCCTCACGCATCATACGATCGCGCAGATGATCGGCTCGTCGCGCGAGACGGTGTCGCGCACGATGCGCGAGTTCGTGGACAAAGGCCTCATCGACGTGAGCCGCAAGGACATCCTGATCCGCGATCGTACCACGCTCGAGCAGGCGGCGGGGCGGTCGTGAGGCGCGTCACGGTGGATGGGTGAGGGCGCGGCTTGTTCTACCTTCCGCATTTTCAGTAACTTAGCCCGAGTTACAGCGTGACCGAACGCATGGCCTACACGGTGACCTTCTGGGGGACGCGGGGTAGCATCCCGACCCCCGGCGCCCAGACCGCGCGCTACGGTGGCAACACGCCGTGTGTCGCCGTCGAGGGCGCCGGGGGCCAGCTGGTCATTCTGGATGCCGGCACCGGGATCCGCGCGCTGGGGCTCCAACTGGTGGAAAAGCAGAACGGTGCGGTGAAAGTGGAAATCCTGCTGTCGCACGCCCATTGGGATCACATCCAGGGCCTGCCCCACTTCAAGCCGTTCTTCGCCCCGGGCAACGCCGTGCGCATCTGGGGGTCGCGTCAGGGGACGACGTCGCTCGAAGCGATCCTGCGGCAGCAGATGGATCCGGCGGTGTTTCCCGTGCCGCTCGATGCCCTGTCGGCGCAGTTGACGGTGCAGCAGGTGGACGTGCCGGAATTCTCGATCGGCGAGTTCCGGGTGCGGACGATGAAGCTGCGTCACCCGGGGACGACGTTGGGATTCCGGCTGACGCCCGTGAAGGGCGGCCCGAGCCTCGCGTATGTGACCGACAACGAGCTAGGCCCGGGCGGTCATTACGAAGTGGCGGCGACCTGGCGCAAGGATTTCGTGGCGTTCCTGAACGGCGTGGACCTGTTGATCCACGACGCGATGTATACGCCGGCAGAGCTGGCGCTGCACCGAGGGTGGGGTCACTCGACGTACGAAGAGGCGGTGACTCTGGCGCAGGATACGGGAGCCAAACGGCTGGTGCTGTTTCACCACGAGCCGGAGCACAGCGACGAAATGATGGACGGCCTCGTGAAGGAGGCCCGGGCGTTTGCCAAGAAGGGCGGCCGGCCGCTCGAAGTCCTGGCCGCGTTGGAAGGCATGAAGGTGACCTTGTGACCCCAGGAGCTGCTATGCGAGCGCGTTCAGTCGTGATGGTGTTGAGCTTGGTGGTCCCGGCTCTCCTTGGCGCGCAGCAGCGCGGCCAGGACACCCGGCCGGGCATCGCCGTCCTCCCGTTCAACAACGGCGGCTCCTACGGTCAGGGGAAGGAAGACTTCGACGCGCTGGAGCGCGGCATCGCGGGGATGATGATCTCCGAGCTGAGCGCGAACTCGGCGGCGCGCGTGGTGGAGCGCGAGCAGATCCAGCACCTGCTCGACGAGCAGAACCTCGGCGCCCAGGGCCGCGTGGACGCGGCCACGGCGGCCAAGATCGGCAAGCTGGTCGGCGCCCGCTACATGGTGATGGGCACGTTCGTCGACTTCTACGGCGACTTCCGCGTGGACGTGCGGCTCATCAACACGGAAACGAGCGAAGTCGTCAAGACCGAGTCGGAGCGGATGCAGCGCGACCACCTCTTCGACATCATCCGCAACATCGCGGCCCGCTTGATGAAGGACGCCAGTCTGCCGGCGCTCACCCGCCAGGCGTCCGACCAGCAGATGAGCCGCCAGGTGCCCACCGAAGCGCTGACCTACTACTCGCGCGCCCTGCTCTATCAGGACCGCGGCCAGAAGGACAAGGCGGTGGAGATGTTCAACCGCGCGCTGGCAATCTTCCCCGAATACGCTGAGGCCAAAGACGGCCTCCAACGGGTGCAGCGATCGTAAATGTCCTGAGTCAGCTCGGCGGTTACGCGGCGCGCCGGCTCTCCCGCCTGGGAGCGCTGGCGCGCTTCGGCTTTGGGGCCATGCGGGCCGCCACTCAGCTCACCGCTGCCGGGCGGGCCGTAGCCCTGCGCATCGGCGTCAATCAAGTGCGTTTCACCGCCGTGCACGCGGTCGGTCTGGTGACCCTGCTCTCGGGCATCATGTCGTTCCTCGTGATTTCGCAGGCGACGCGTGAGCTGGGGCGCATCGGGGCCACCGACTTGATCGGTACGCTGATCGTCGTCGCCATCGTGCGTGAGCTCGGTCCGCTGATCACCGCCCTCGTCGTCGCGGGCCGTTCGGGCACCGCGATCGCCGCCGAGCTCGCGACCAACCAGGTGCTCGGCGAGGTGCGGGCGCTGGAGGGCATGGGCATCGACCCCAAGCAGTACCTCGCGTTGCCCCGCGTCGCGGGCTCGCTGGTCAGCATGTTCACGCTGCTCGCCGTGTTCGACCTCGTCGCCGTGCTGGCGGGGTACGCCGCCGCATCGTTCAATGGCATGAGCGGCGGCCGTTACTTCACCATCGTGCTCGCATCCCTCAGAGCTCGGGACGTCTGGCTGACGGTCCTCAAGGCGCTCGCGTTCGGATTGATCGTCGGCATCGTGCCCAGCTATTTCGGCTTGGCCGTCCGGCGCGCCTCCACCGAGATCCCGATCGCGGCGAGTCGCGCGGTCGTCACCGCCATCGTCGGCATCTTCCTGTGCTCGGCGTTGTTCGTGGCGCTCGGATGACCCCTCCCTTGGTGTTCGAGCACATTCCGCTCGGCCGGCACGCGTCGCAGGCGTTCTCGCTCGAGATTCCAGCTCACCACACGGTGGCGGTGCTCGGCGACGAAGACTCGGGCGTCGGCATGCTGGGCAGCTATGCCCTCGGCCTCGACGCTCCGGCGGCGGGCCGCGCCCTGGTGTTCGATACGGATGTGGCCGTGCTCCCTGAGGCTGAACGCTTGGCGTTCCGGCGGCGCGTCGGGTACCTTCCGGCCGGCGAGGGGCTGCTGCAGAACCTTTCGCTGCGGGACAACGTGGCGTTGCCGCTCCGCTTCGGGAGCGGCGCCAGCCCCAAGGAGATCGACGGGCGCGTCAGCGTCATGCTCACCGCCGTCCGGCTCGCCGCCGTGGGCCAGCTGCGCCCGGCCCAGGCCAACGAGGAAGAGCGCCGGCGCGCGGCGCTGGCGCGCGCGATCGCGTTCGACCCGGTGTTGCTCGTGCTGGAGCAGCCGTTCGACGGCCTCACCGCGCGCGTCGCCTCGGAGCTCCTGGAGCTGGCGCGGGGTGGCGAGTCGGCCGAAGGGGCGCGCCGCACGATCTTCATCACCGGGCAGGAGATCCCGCCGCTGCTGCTGCGGCGGGTGGAGCAGGTGTACCGGCTCACGCGCGCCGGCCTGCTCCAGCCCGAAACCGTCTGACCCGAGGGCGAGTGGAAACACGGCAGGACTTCTACGTCGGCTTGTTGATCGTGGTGACCATCGCCCTGGTGGTCGGTGCGCTCATTGCCACCAGCGGTTGGGGCGAGCGGCGCTACGACCTCTACCTTCGTGTGGCCAACGCGGAGGGCATCTCGCAAGACACCAAGGCGCTCGTGCAGGGACTCGAGGTGGGCCGAGTCCGGAGCATCTCGCCCGCCGTGGACTCCGTCAGCGGCACGATCTCGTTCGTGACGCGGCTGTCGGTCGCGGAGAAGTTCGCCGACGGCTCCAGCCTGCGCCTGCCGCGCGGCACCCGCGCCGAGCTGGACGCCTCCACCCCACTTGCCCCTCCGCACATCAACCTGCTGCTCCCCGACACCGTGGGTCGCATGCGGCTCTACATCGAGCCGGACGACACGATCCGGATGAGCCGCAAGAGCTCCGCAATGGACAAGATGGCCGAGGTGGCCGACGAGTTGTCGCAGCGCGTGCAGAAAATGGTGCAGGAGGCCACGCAAACGCTCGCGCGGGTGCAATCCACGTTGCGCGACGTGGCCCCGGACGTGGAGCACACGCTCAGCAGCGTGGCCACGACCATGGGGCGGGTCGATTCGCTCGTCGAGCGCCTGCATCGGGGCGGCATTGCCGACTCGCTCGCCGCGACGGTCGCCGGCACGAATCGCCTCCTGGCGCGGCTCGACAGCCTGGCGCGCGACGCCAGCGCCGTGACGAGCGAGAACCGCGCCGACCTGCGGGCCACGGTCGTGAACCTGACGGACGCGTCGCGCCAGCTGAACCACTTCGTGGATCAGATGACGCGGCGCCCGTACCGCGCGCTGACGGGCGTCAAACCCCTGCCGCGTGATTCGGGCGGCGCCAGACCATGAGATACCTCCTGCTGCACGCGCCCCGCTGGCGGCCCGACGACGTGGCGCCGGCGCTCGAGACCTCCCGCGTCGAGGCGCGCACGGTGGGCCAGCCGCGCGACCTCGCCGTCGGCGACGACCGGCCCACGGTGTTCCTGCTCGACGCCGAAAGCCGCTCGTCCTTCCCGGTGGACGTGATGCGGTCGTTCGTGGACGCCGGCGGCGCGATCGTCGCGCTGGGCCGGGACGGTGAGACCGACGTGCCCGAGGGCCTCCCGCACGAGCTGCTGGCGGGATACCTCACGCACCCGACCACCCCGCGACGTCTCTTGGTCGCGATCCGCGCGGGCTTCCGCGAGGCCGCCGCCCGTGCCGAGACGGCCCGGGCGCGGGGCGAGGCGGGGCAGCGCGCCCGCGAGATCGGCGAGCTGACGCGGATCGGCGTCGCGCTCGGCACGGAGCGCGACCTGAAGACCCTGCTCGACCTGATCCTCACGCAGGCCCGACGCATCACGCAGTCCGACGCCGGCAGCCTGTACCTGGTCGAGAACAGCGAGCAGGGCGTGAAGCGCCTGCGGTTCCGGCTGGCGCAGACATTCTCCAAGCCCGAGGCGCCGTTCGTCGAGTTCACGATCCCCGTGGACCGCGCCAGCCTCGCCGGGTACTGCGCCGTGACGGGAGAACCGCTCGTCATCGATGACGCTTATTTCCTGCCGCCGGACGTCGAGTATACGATCAACCGCTCGTTCGACGAGCGCTACGGCTATCGCACCAAGTCGATGCTCGTGATCCCGATGAAGGATCACCGCGAAGAGATCATCGGCGTGCTGCAGCTGATCAACCGGAAACGGGTCCTCGACGCCGTCTTGGCCACGCCGGCCGACGTGGAGCGCCAAGTCATCCCGTTTTCGAAGCGCACCGTCGAGCTGGTGACGGCGCTGGCCGGCCAGGCTGCGGTCGCTATCGAGAACAGCCGCCTCTACGAGGACATCGAGCGACTGTTCGAGGGGTTCGTGCTGGCCGCGGTGCACGCGATCGAGCAGCGCGACCCGACCACTTACGGTCATAGCGGCCGTGTGGCCGGAATGACGGTGTCCCTGGCAGAAGTAGTGGACCAGGCGCCCGACGGCCATTATCGCAACGTGCGGTTCACGCGCGAGCAGCTGCGGGAGCTGCGCTACGCCGCCCTGCTGCACGATTTCGGCAAGGTCGGCGTGAGCGAGCAGGTGCTCGTGAAGGCCAAGAAGCTCTATCCCCCGGACCTCGCCTTCATCCGGCACCGCCACGCGTACATCCGGCGCACCGCGGAGCGCGAGTTCTGGCGCGAGCGCACTGAGTTCCTCGAACGCCACGGCAAGAAGGGATATGCCGGCTTCGTGAAGGGGCTGGAGGAGGAGCACGGCAAAGAGCTGCACGAGCTCGACCGCTTCCTCGACGTGGTGCTCAAAGCCAACGAGCCGAGCATCCTTCCCGAGGGCAGCTTCGAGGAGCTCCAGGCATGGGGGCGCCGGACGTACCTGGGCTTCGATGGCGCGACGGAGCCGTTCCTCACGCCCGACGAGGTGCGGTTCCTGACGATCCGAAAGGGCAGTCTCGACGACTCGGAGCGGCTCGAAATCGAGAGCCACGTGACGCACACGTTCCAGTTCCTGCAGCGGATCCCGTGGACGCGGGAGCTACAACAGGTGCCGCTGATCGCTTACGGGCATCACGAGAAACTGGACGGACGGGGGTACCCGCGCCGCATCACCGCCGAGGCGATCCCGATCCAGACGCGCATCATGACGATCAGCGACATCTACGACGCGCTCACCGCCCAGGACCGCCCCTACAAGCGGGCGGTGCCGTTCGAGCGCGCGCTCGACATCATATCCCACGAGGTGAAAGACGGCCAGCTCGATGCCGAGCTGTTCCGGCTCTTCGTCGACGGCAAGGTGTTCGAGCGGGTGGCGGCGGCCGCGGCCGGCGAGAGCCCCCTGCCCTAGCGCGTCGCCAGTAGCTTCACCGAGATCAGCAGCAGGAAGACCCCGAACGCCTTGCGCAGCGTCGCATCGGACATCGTCCCCGCCAGCCGCGCGCCGAAGTACGCACCGATCAGCAAGCCCACCGCTACCACGGCCGCGTAGGGAATGTTCACCTCGCCGCGCTTGTAGTACTCGTACGCGCCCAGGATGCCCACCGGCAGCAGCAGCGCGGCGAGCGATGTGCCGTGGGCGGTGTGCTGTGGCAGCTTCGCGAGGAGTACGAGCCCGGGAATGATCACGACGGCCCCGCCCACGCCGAAGAGCCCCGATACCACACCCGCCAAGAGTCCGAGCAGCGCCACCAGAAACCAGGTCATCGCGCCTCCTCAGGGTTGCTTTTGCCCCAGCCGCCGCCGCCGGGAGTTTCGATCCGCAAGACGTCTCCCGCGGCGAGCCGGAGCGTCACTTTCGCCGGGAGCGCGGCACCGTTCTTCAGGTTTGCGCCAGGAGCTCCAGGCGATCCTCCTGCAGCGCCGCGCGGTCCGTGGCGGCGGCGCTCGGTGAGCAACGTGGCCTCCATCGGCGCCAGCGCCTCAAACTCCCGCACGACACCATCCCCGCCCGCCCACTTCCCCACACCCCCACTGCCCCGTCGCAGCGCATAGCTCCGGACCCGCAGTGGATGCTCGAGCTCGAGCACCTCGATCGGCGTGTTGCGCGTGTTGGACATCCCCACGTGCACCCCGGATGGTCCGGCGGCGCCGCGGCTCGCGCCCTGCCCTCCGCCGATGGTCTCATAATAGGTCCACCCGGCACCGCCGAACGTCACGTTGTTCATGGTCCCCTGGCCCTGCGCCGGCACGCCGAGGCCCGCCTCCGCGAGTACGCGGAAGATCGTGTCGGCGATCCGTTGCGACGTCTCCACGTTCCCCGCAGCGACGGCGCTCGGCCGCTCGGCATTGACGAGGCATCCCGCCGGGGCCGTGACGCGTACGGCGCGCTGCACGCCGCCGTTCGTGGGCACGTCGTCGGGCAGCAGGGTGCGGACCACGAACAGCACCGCCGAACGCGCGACGGCCAACGGGCAGTTCACGTTGCCCGCCGCCGCCGGCGCCGTTCCGGTGAAGTCGGCGTGGAAGGTGCCGTCCGCGATGGTGACGCGCACGCGGATTTCCAGGTCGCCGCCCTCGACACCGTCTCCTTCCAAGTAGTCCACCGCCGTGACGGCCGAGGGAGTCGACAGGCGTGATAGCGCCGCGCGTGTGCGGCGCTCGGCGTAGTCGAGCAGCTCACGCGCCGCCTGGCGCAGCGGTTGCCAGCCGTGACGGCGGGCCAGGGCCTGCAGTCCTTCCGCCCCGCGCAACGCGGCGGCGCGCTGCGCCGCGAGATCGCCCCGCCGCATCGCCGGCGTTCGCACGTTGGCGAGCAGCAGCCGCTCCACCTCGGGCGTCCACCGCACTGGCGGGATGACGATCCCCTCCGCGTACAGCTCGCGGGCCCCCGCGGGCATGCTCCCCGGCGTCATGCCGCCGACGTCCGAGTGGTGCGCCCGCACCACGCTGTAGCCCCAGACCGCGCCTTCCACCTCGATCGCGCCGATCAGCGTCAGGTCGGGAAGGTGACTCCCGCCGGTGTACGGATCGTTGAGAAGAAACAGCTCGCCGGGCCGCGGCTCTTCGGCGCGCACGGCGGCCACGGCATCGGCGAGAGCGCCGAGGTGCACGGGGATGTGCGCAGCCTGCGCGATCATCTCGCCATCCGCGTCGAACAGCGCCGCCGAGGCGTCGCGCCGCTCGCGGATGTTGGGCGAGAGCGCGCTGTGGACCAGCACCAATCCCATCTCTTCGGCGACCGACGCGAACGCGTGCGCCATCACTTCGATGCCGACGGCGTCGAGCGTCATCGCCGCTCCACGATGATCGCGCCGGAGGGATGGACGGTGCCGCGCCAGCCCGGTTCGATCAGGCCGGTCGCGTCGGGCCCGGCGAGCACGGCAGGCCCGTTCACCCGCAGGCCCGCGGGCAGCTCGCCGAGCGGCCACACCTCGGCGCGCACAGGGTTCCCATCCCGCAACACGATCTCGCGACGCTGCGGCGTCGGCGCTCCCACGCCGGCGCGCCGTCCGAGCGGCGGAGCGACCACCGCCCGCTCCGCTGTGACTCGCAGGTTGACGAGCTCGACCGGCTGATCGGGGTCGGCGTGCCCGTAACGCGCCTGGTGCGTCGCCCGGAACGTCGTGTCGAGTGCGGTGGGGTCGTCGCCGGGCACGGGGACCGTCACCTCGTATCCCTGCCCCGCGAAGCGGCAGTCGGCGAAGCGCGCGAGCACCACGCCGTCCCCCGCCAACCCGGCGGCGGCCGCCGCGAGGATCGGACGAAAGGCGGCGCTGAGGGCTGTGCGGTCGACGCCCGCGAGCGGCCGATGAAACGACGCGAGCAGTTCCACCTTCTCCGGAGCAGCCGCGAGGCCGAGCGCGCTCAGCACGCCGGGGTGGGGCGGCATGAGCACGCGCGACATTCCGAGCGCGTCCGCGAGCGCGCAGCCAAAGAGCGGGCCGGCGCCCCCGAACGCGAGCAGCGCCATGCCGCGGGGATCGATGCCGCGTGCAACGCTCACCCTTTTCAAGGCGCGCGCCATCACGGCGGTCGCCACCGCGACGATGCCGGCCGCCTGGCGGCGCGGCTCACCGAGGCGGCTCAAGGCGCGCTCTGCTTTGCCCCGGTCGAGGCGCACCGCGTCGGCGAGGGGTTGAGCGGGGTCGAGCCACGCGAGAACCAGGCAGGCGTCGGTCACCGTCGGCTCCGTCCCCCCACGGCCGTAGCAGGCGGGGCCCGGCTCCGCCCCGGCGCTGCGTGGCCCGACCCGGAGCGCCCCGCCTTCGTCCACGGCCGCGATGCTCCCACCTCCGGCACTCACCGTTTCGATAAGAATCGCGGGCAGCGCGAGCGGCACGCCCCCGACTGACTCGGCGCCCTCGCTGAGCGCCACGCCCCCCCTCACCAGGCTCGCATCGGCGCTGGTGCCCCCCATGTCGAGCGTGAGGAGGTCCCGAAGACCGACCGCTTCCCCTACCACACGCGCACCGACGACTCCCCCCGCCGGCCCGGACAACGCCAGCCCCGCCGCGTGGGCCGCGGCAGCGTCGGGAGCCAGCGTCCCGCCGCTCGACGTCATGATCCGCAGCGTGCCGATCGCACGCGCGGCGACGAGCCCCGCCGTCTTCGAAACGTAGGTCGAGACGGCGGGCCGCAAGTACGCCTCGGCGACCGTCGTGCTTGTCCGCTCGAATTCGCGAAACACGGGGAGGGTCTCGTGACTCGTGACGACGGGAACCCCGGGGAGCGCGGCGCGCAGTGCGCCCGCGAGGCGCTGCTCATGCGCCGGGTGACGGAACGCGAACAGCAGCGCGACGGCGACGGCTTCCGCCCCCAGGGCGCGAACGGCGTCGATCACACGCGTCACTTCATCATCGGTCAGCGGCGTCAACGCCCCATCCGGCCCCATCCGCTCGACCGCCCCCACCACGTGGTCGCGCGACACGAGGGGCGGCGGATGGTCGCGCGCGAGATCGTACAATGAGGGCCGGTCCTGGCGCCTGAGCCACAAGAGATCTTCGAAGCCGGCCGTGGTGACGAGGGCGATGCGCGCGCCGCGCCGCTCGAGCAGGGCGTTGGTCGCGATGGTGGTGCCGTGGACGAGAACATCGATCGGGACGAGGGCATCGAGCGCCCGGAACAGGCCGACGCTGGGGTCGTGGGGTGTACTCGCGACCTTGCGGATTTCCATGGTCCCGTCGGGGCCGACGGCGATCAGATCGGTGAACGTCCCGCCGACGTCCACGCCGACCCTCATGAAGGGACGTGGGGCGTGGGGCGTGGGGCAGTTGAGCGGGCCTGCCACCAATTGAGGATGAGTACGACGGAGAACCCGAGCGTCGCCAGCACTACCAGCGACCCCACCCAGTCGCCCCAGCGCACGTACAGCGTCGTCACGTCGCTCGTGCGGAGCCGATCGGCGATCGCGTCTTCGGAATCGAGCCGTGTGCGGTGGTAGGCGTGCCCCAGCGGATCGACGAACTCCGAGATCCCGGAGTTCGCGGCGCGCGCGATCCCCATCCGCGTTTCGATCGCCCGCAGCACGAGATGTGACGCGTGCTGATAGGGCGCGCTGGTACGGCCGAACCACGCGTCGTTCGTGATGTTGACCAGGAATTGCGCGCCAGCCGCCCGGTAGCGGCGCGGCAGGTCCTCGAACGCGGACTCATAACAGATCACGACACCGAAGCGGCCGATCGCCGTTTCGTACACCGGCAGGTCCTTGCCGCGGGCGAACCCCCCCGACCAACGGCCGACGCCGGGGAGGCGCCGCATCCAACTCACTGGAACAAATGGCACGCGCTCGACAATCGGGACGAGATAGTGCTTCTCGTAGACCGGATGGCTCCTGCGGTCCCCCGTCGAATCGTAGAGGAACGCCGCGTTGTAGATGGGAATCGGACGGCCCGCGCCGAGGTCGGCGTGCAAGCCGCCGGCGAAGATGGGTGTGTGGCTCACGCGGGCGAGCCCGCTGATCGTCTGGTCCCACTCGGGGTTCTGGAAGAGGTAACCGGGAATCGCCGCCTCGGGCCACACGACGAGCTGCGGCCGTGCCAGCGCCATGACCCCCTGCGTCATGGTCAGCGCCTTCGCGACAACGTCGTCTTCGTGCGCCGGGTCCCACTTCTCCCGGAAGCCTTCGTTGGGTTGGATCAGCCCGATGACGCCCACCTCGCGCACCGGCAGCGTCTTCTCGCGCCACAGGCCGTAGCACAGCGCGAGCACGATAGTGATCGCAACAGGCGTGAGTCCGCGCACGGCGTACCGCGCACCGCGCGCGTCGGTTGCCGCTTCGACGATCGCCACGTTGCACCACGCCAGCCACAGCGTGACACCGCGGGCGCCGGCCAAGTCGGCCCATTGCACCAGCACCGGCGCGTCGGCGAGCGACGTCCCCAGCCCGAGCCACGGGAATCGGATGTCGCCGATGTGGCCGACGAACCACTCCAGCGTCGTCCAGGCGACGGGGAAGATCGCCCACAGCGGCACCGCGGGCGCCGCGAGCCGAACGCGCACGATGAACCAGAACAGGCACGCCGTGAACAGGCCGAGCGCGGCGATCGTGGCGAAGTAGCCCAACGCGGAGAAGGGGGTGAAGTGCCAGAGGGCGAAGACCATCCAGTAGAGCACGAGGCCGTTGGCTGCGAGGCCGTACCACCAACCCCATCGAAACGCCGCACGCGCGTCGCCGGCCTGGGCGGCCTGCCGTACCAGGAGGACCGCTGGAATGAGGGCGAAGAAACTGAGAGGTGGCAGTGGGAACGGCGGGTAGCTCAGCGCGAGCGCGAGCGCTCCCAGCGCGACGAGCTTCACAACAGGACGTCGTGGCCTTCGTCGGCCGAGCGATACACGGCGTCCAGGACCCGCTGCAGCGCGAGCTGGTCGCGCGGCGGCGGCGCGTTCACGTCTCCCTTGATGACCGCCAGGAAGTACGTCCATTCGGCGCGATACGACTGCGTGAACGGTGTCTCGCGGCCGGTTGCACCCTTCGGCGTGACGTCCATCGGTGTGCCGTGCTGCTCCTTGAAGATCCGGAGCGGCTGAATCGCGGCCGAGCCCTTGGCGCCCACCAGGTCGAACCAGAAGCGCTCGCCCTCGCCCATGTGCCGCCAGCTGACGTCGACCGTGATGGACACGCCGTTTTCGCAGACGATCAGCACCGAGCCCATGTCCTCGACGCCGTCCTTGCCGGGCGCGGTCAGGTGGGCCGAGATACGCTTGGGCGCGGGCCACCCCGCCAACCAGAGTCCGAGATCGATGAGCGGCAGGCCGAGGTCGAGCATCGCGCCGCCGCCGGCCTGTTCGCGCCGCAGCCGCCACCCCAGCAGCTGGCGGCTGGGTTGAAAGGTGTACCAGCCGCCGCGCACCGCCTGCAGCGGACCGAGGTCGCCGCCCGCGAGGAACCCGCGCACGGCCTGGACGTCGGAGCGAAACCGGTGGTTCATCCCCACCATCACGCGCTTCCCGTACTTCTCGCTCGCCTGGAGGACACGCTCGACGCCGGCGAGGTTCAGCGCGAGCGGTCGCTCGCACAGGACGTGCGCACCGGCGGCGAGCGCCGACGTGACGTGAATCTCGTGCAGGTGGTTGGGGGTGCAGATCACGACGGCATCCACGTTCGCGTAGCGCAACACTTCCTCGATGTCGTCGTAGGTGTCCTTCACCTCGAAGCGCGTGGCGAGCGCCTGGGCTTTGCTCAAGTCGTTGTCGCAGATCGCCGCGACCTCCACGCCCGGCAACCGGCGCAGCACCGGCAGGTGGGCGACTTGCGAGATCGCTCCCGCGCCGATCACCCCCACGCGAATCGGATCGTTCACCGCGCGGCCCGCAACCGGTACATGATGCCGCTGCGCAGACTGACGGTGGAGAGCCCGCTCGAGACCACCCCGCGACCGTCGAGCGTGAAACGCCACGCCTTGGAGAGCGCGAACTCCGCCCCGATCGACGCATTGAAGCCCGCCGCGACCTCGTCGAGCGCGTCTTCCACGAACGTGCCCTTGATCGCGGCGCCGCTGCCGTTGCGCAGATGGACGCTGGCGCCGGCCCCGATGTACGTCATGATGCCGCGGCCCTGGGGTATGGCGTATTGCAGATCGAGGTCGGCCGTGAGATCGCTCCAGGAGATCCGCCCGACGCGGATGGTGTCGTCGTTCGTTGGATCGATGACGAACTGGCGGATGCGCTGCTCGAACCGCGCCCGTGCCTGATTGTCGAACTCGGATCGGAAGTATGACAAGCCCAGGAGCACCCGGACGTGCGGAGCGATCATACCGTAGTCGATCCGCAAGCCGGCCGCGACGGTACCGGTGAGCTCGCTCGACCCGAGCGGCCCCGCGTCGAACTGAATGCCCGAGAGGCGGAGATTGTCGTAGGAGAACTGGTTGAGAACACCTTGGGCGGACAGTTGCAACGATGGAATGATGGAAAGAAAGACAAGTGCCATACACTCCGACGTTCCAACTTTCCATCGTTCCATCTTAGTAGATCCGTTCAATGTTCGTCCCCGGGAAGTACGTGGTTAGAATCGCGCGGTAGTCCTGGCCCGCACGCGCACGGCCCACCGCCCCCCACTGACACATCCCCACGCCGTGCCCCGACCCCGCACCGGCGGCCACGAGCCGGCTGACTTGTCCGCCGTCCTTGGTCACCGTGAGCTGGAACGCGGTGCTGCTCAGCGTCCGGTCGGACTCGGGCCGCAGCACACTGCGCACGTCGCTGGCGCCGATGCGCACGTCGCCCCGCTCAAACACGATCCGCAGCTCGGCGACACGCCCGGAGCGCGTCGTCCGGCTCACCTGCACGTCCGTGATCGGTTGCAGCCCGTCACCGCCGATCGGCACCAACGCGGGGAGCGTCCGCGTGAATATAGCGCGCAGCTTCTGGCCGTCCCACTCTTCGCGCCACCGGAACCGCGGGGAGATGTCGCAGTAGTAGTGTCCCTTCCCGTTCGCATCGGAGACGGGCCGCAGGTATGGACGCGCCCGCGCCGTGGAGAACGCCTCCTCCACCCCGGCGGTGCTGAAGCCGCACGTCGAGTGGAAGTACGCGTCGATGATGTCGCCGCGGTAACGCAACACCTGGCCCGCCGTGCGCCGCACCGCCGACCACGCTTGGGGCGTCTCCGCGGCGACGCCGTTATACACCTGGTCGCGCACGTCGGCATACGCGTCGAACCCCAGGGACTCGTAACGCCCGCGGCCCCGTAGAGCGAAGCTGCGTGACACCACCGCCTGGGCGAGCACTGCGGCCTCTTCGTTGGACCGCCTCGCGCCGATCTCGGGCCCGATCACTCCGGCGATGTAGCCCTCGATCCCCAGGCGATTGACGAGCGTCATGCCGCCCCCCCCCCCCCCCCCCCCCCCCCCCCCCCCCCCCCCCTGATCCAGCCGCGGTAGGTGCGGCCGTTCGCCATCGCGAATCGGTTTTCCGTGACGTTCACGACGGCGATTCCGCGGTGCGGCTCCGTCGTCGTGCCGTCAGGCTTCATGAGGCGGAGTTTCGCGCCACCGCTCGCCGAGTCGGGAACGGCGATCCAGCGCGCCCCGGCGGGAATCGATCCCACCGGCTGGCCATCGCCATCGTCCGTGACGAACAGCTCCCCACTCCTCTCACCACCCAGCACGACACTCGTCGCCCCGACGGCCAGCGCGACGCGCAGCTCGGGTTCTCCCCCGGTCGGCGCGGGGACCGCGCCGGGCCTAGGACATGCCGCTGCCGCGAGCGCCAGAACGGCCGCGCTAGCGAGCGCGCGCGTCGCCGAGAGCCGCATCCAGCTGCGTGATGGTGAAGTCGATGTCCGCATCGGTGTGGGCGCTCGAGACGAATGCAGCCTCGAACGCGGAGGGCGCGAGGAACACGCCCCGGCCGAGGGCCGCCGTGTGCCAGCGCGCGAACAGCCCGGTATCGGTCCGCTTGGCCTCGGCGTAGTTCCGGACCGGCCCCGGCGTGAAATACACACCCCACATCGATCCCGCGTGTCCCAGCGTCATCGGGATACCGTGGCGGCGTGCCGCAGCACTTAACCCACCCAGAAGGCGTGAGGTGCGCACCTCTAGCTCCTCATAGAAGCCGTGGCGGGCGGTCTCACGGAGGGTGGCGAGACCCGCTGCCATCGCAACCGGATTGCCCGACAACGTGCCCGCCTGATACACCGGCCCCTCGGGCGCGATGCGGCGCATCAGGTCGGCGCGGCCGCCATACGCGCCCACCGGAAAGCCGCCGCCCACGATCTTGCCCAGCGTCGTCAGGTCGGGCCGCACGCCGAGCCGCGCTTGCGCGCCGCCAGACGCCACGCGGAAGCCGGTCATCACTTCGTCGAAGATTAGGATGGCGCCGTGGCGGTCGCACAACGCGCGCAGCGCCGGATGGAACTCGGGCGACGGCGGGATGAAACCCACGTTCCCGACGTATGGCTCGACGATGACCGCCGCGATTCGCCCGGCGTGCCGCTGAAAAAGATCCGCCACCGTGTCGGCGTCGTTGAACGGCGCCGTCAGCGTCAGACCGGCCAGGACCGCCGGCACACCCGGGCTGTCGGGAAGCCCGAGGGTGGCGACGCCCGAGCCCGCCTTGACGAGGAAACTGTCGCCGTGGCCGTGATAACAGCCGTCGAACTTGACGATCAGGTCGCGACCTGTCGCCGCTCGCGCCAGCCGGACGGCCGCCATCGTCGCTTCGGTCCCGCTGTTCACGAAGCGCATCACTTCGAGTGACGGCATCCGCCGCCGCACCAGCTCGGCGAGCTCGACCTCCACCTCACACGGCGCACCGTATGTCCAGCCCCGTTCTGCGGCCCGGCGCACGGCCTCGAGTACCGCGGGATGGGCGTGGCCGAGGATGAGCGGCCCCCACGAGCAGACGTAGTCCACGTACGTCTTGCCGTCGACGTCTGTGAGGCGGCATCCCGCCGCGCTGGCCACAAAAAAAGGCGTTCCGCCGACCGCTCGGAACGCCCGTACTGGAGAATTGACGCCGCCGGGAAGGACCCCCTTCGCCCGGTCGAACAGCTTGGCCGAGCGACTCACGTCAGCGCGACCGCCCGGAAATCGTAGTCCTCGCACTCGGTGACCCGTGCACGCACGAAGGTCCCGACCTCCGCCCATCCGCCTTGCGCGAGATAGGTCACGCCGTCCACATCGTCGGCCTGCCATTGTACGCGGCCCACGTGCGTGGCGCCCTGCTCGTCGGGGTCGCTGACGCGATCGATCAGGAGATCGACCTCCCGCCCCACGAACCGCTCCAAACGCTCGGCAGAGATGGCACGCTGTACTTCGACGATTTCTTCTAGACGTTCTCGCTTGACGGTATCAGGTACGTCGTCCACGTATTGCACGGCGCGCGTGCCCTCCTGCGGCGAATACGAGAAGGCGCCGAGCCGGTCGAATTGCGCTTCCTCGAGGAAGGCGAGCAGCGCGCGGAAGTCTTCATCGGTCTCGCCGGGGAAACCCACCAGGCAGGTCGTGCGGATCGCGAGGTCGGGAATCGCGCCGCGCAGCCAGCCCAGCTTGTCCCGCAACGTGCGGACGCGCTCGGGCCGGCGCATGCGCTCGAGCATCCAATCGGTGGCGTGCTGGATCGGCATGTCGATGTAGGGCACGATGCGCCGCTCCGCCGCGATCATCTCCACGAGCCGCTCCGTGATCCCCGCCGAGTAGACGTAGAGCAGCCTGAACCAGGGAACGCTGGTCCCGCGCAGCAGCGCCTCGAGCAGGTCGGGCAGTTTCGGACTCCCAACTCCTAGATCCCGACCCCAATGGCCCAGGTCCTGGGCCACGAGGTTGATCTCTTTCGCACCCTGGGCCTCGAGGGTCTGCGCCTCGCGCACCAGCCGTTCGAGCGGCTCGGAGCGGTGCTTGCCGCGCATCAACGGGATCGCGCAGAAGGCGCAGGTGTGATCGCACCCTTCGGAGATCTTCAAGTAGCGCACGTGCGGCTGGTCGCCGAGGAACTCTCGAACCCCTGGATGAGTGGCCAAAGGGTCCTCGATGAGCCCGCGTTGAGCCAGCTCGGGCACCAGGTGATGCAGATCGGAGAATCCCAGGAACAGGTCGACCTCAGGCATCTCCTCCTGCAACTCCTTCTTATAGCGCTGCACCAGGCATCCGACCGCCACGACCGCCTTGACTCCATCTGCTTTGAGCTTCGCCGCCCCAAGGATCGCGTCGATCGATTCCTGCTTGGCGGCGTCGATGAAGCCGCAGGTATTGATGAGGATGACGTCGGCGCCCGGGAGATCGGGTGTGACGATCGCGCCGTGCCCCACCAGTTCGCCCACGAGCCGCTCGGAGTCTACGGTCGCCTTGTCGCAGCCGAGGGAGATGACGCCCAGCTTCATCCGCGGTAGTTCCCGTACTTGAGCTCGAGGCCGAAGTCCTGGCTGCGCAGGAAGGCGATCACCTCCTGCAGCTCGTCCTTCGATGGCGCCGAAACGCGGATCTCCTCGCCTTGGATCGATCCTTGCGCCTTCTTGAACTTTTTGTCCTTGATCGCCTTGACGATGGCCTTGGCTTTTTCCTGCGGGATGCCCTGGGTCAGCTTGATCTCGCGCCGGACGGTGTCGTTGGCGGCAGGCGTGATGGCGCCGAGCTCCAGGTTTTTCACCGGGACGCCGCGTTTGATGAGCTTGGACTGCAGCACGTCGAACAACGCCTTCATCTTGAAGTCGTCGTCAGCGACCAAGGTCAACGTCAGCTTCGCGCGATCAAACGCGAGCGAAGCCTTGGAGCCCTTGAAGTCGTAGCGCTGGGCCACCTCTTTGGTGGCCTGATTGACGGCGTTGTCGACCTCTTGGAGGTCGGCGCCGGTGGAGATATCGAACGACGCGGTGGTGGCCATAGGGCGGTAAATCTACCCGCCCAGGCCCTACGACAGGAAGCTTTCCAGGGCGCGGGCCCGCGACACGTGGCGCAGCCGCGCCAGCGCTTTTTCCTTGAGCTGGCGGACCCGCTCGCGGGTGATCCCCAGCAGCGAGCCGATCTCCTCAAGCGTCATCGGCTCCTGGCCTTCGAGGCCGAAGTAAAGGCGCAGGATCTTCGCTTCGCGTTCCTTGAGCGTCGAGAGCACCGATTCGATCGACTCGGTGAGGGCGTGCTCGAAGATCTCGTCGTCCGGCCCCGGATTGGTGGTGTCGGGCAAGTAGTCGAGCAGCTTGTTGTCCTCACCCGGGGTGAGGGGCGCATCGAGGGACAGATGCGCCTGGGAAATCGACAGCGTCTTGGCGACCTCTTCCTCCGAGATGTCCATCCCCTCGGCGATCTCCTCGACGGTCGGCTCGCGCCCCAGCTCCTGGAGCAGCGTCGCCGAGCGCTTGCCGATGCGGTGCAGCGTGCCGGCGCGATTCAGCGGAACGCGCACGATGCGCGACTGCTCGGCCAGCGCTTGGAGGATCGCCTGGCGGATCCACCACACGGCATACGAGATGAACTTGATGCCCTTGGTCTCGTCGAACTTGTGGGCGGCCCGGATCAGGCCAAGGTTGCCCTCGTTGATCAAGTCGGAGAGCGAGACGCCCTGGTTCTGGTACTTCTTCGCCACCGACACGACGAAGCGCAGGTTCGAGCGCACGAGCTTGTCGAGGGCCTCTTCTTCTCCCACCCGGATGCGCTGGGCGAGCGAGACCTCCTCCTCACGCGTGATGAGCGGGTATTGGCTGATTTCGCGCAGATACTGGTCCAATGATCCCTCGTCGAACGATGCCCGCTTCGCTGTGTTCAGTTGCATGGGGTGGTCACTCCTCCAGAAAGGAACGACGCCCTACGGAACCTGAACGCTGCCACTTCAATGAATCACCGAGCCGAGCCGGTTCCAACGAATGTCGGTCAGCCACGGGAGCGGATCCCGCGTCGCGCGATCGTAGCTGAAATAGACGACGAGCGGCCGCCCCTTCACGGCACTCTCGCCCACGAAGCCCCAGTACCGTGAATCCTCCGAGTTGTCCCGATTATCGCCCAGCACGAAATACTTCCCCTGCGGGACGCGGATGGGACCCCACGTGTCGCGGGTGGGGTGATACCCGCGCCGCTGCTCGAGCGTGAACCCCACCAGGAACCCGCGCTGCCAGTTGAACTTGGTTTCGTAGTTGTCGTGCAGCGGATCGTTGCGTTGCACATACGGCTCGTCGAGGGCCACGCCGTTCACGTACACCTGTCCGGCGCGCATCTCCACCTCGTCGCCGGGCGCGCCGATCACGCGCTTCACGTAGTTGAGCGTGGGGTCCTTCGGGTATTCGAAGACGATGACGTCGCCGCGGCTGGGCCGATGGAATCCCGGAAGGTGCGCGTTGGTCCCGGGGATCTGCGCCCCGTACACCGCCTTATTGACGAACAGAAAGTCTCCGGCGAGCAGCGTGCGCTCCATACTGCCCGTGGGAATCTGGAATGCTTCGATGATGAAGGTACGAATGATGAGGAAGAGAATCAGCGCCATCCCGAGCGAGCGCATCCAACTGTCGAACCATCGCGCCAGTCTCGAGCGGCGAGTTTCGGGGGGCGGGAGGACCGGCGGCGCGGCTGTCGCGCTGTGACCTGCCCGTGGAGCCCCCAAGTCGTGCATGTATCGTACGTTAGTGAGGCGTCCCGCACGGCGCAACAGTCACCGCCCAGCCGCGCGCCACCCCCCATTCCCGAATTCGGACTCGGAATTGGTCCGCCGGGTCGGCGTGTCGCACTCGGGCGGCGAGACACCGGGCGTCCCCCTCCCGCTCGACGCGCACCCATGTGACCGACGCCCCCTCGAGTGCGTCGAGCGCGTCACGCTCGAGCGGCACTCCGCCCCCGCCCGTCGACAGGATGACCACGACCGATTCGCTCTCCACGCCCCGACGGTAGCGCCGGCGGGCGTGACGAGCGTCACCATTTCATCGCACGGACCATCGAATTCCGGCGCCGCTCAGTAGCGCGGCAGTGCCGGATCCACCTCATCGCGCCAGCGAAGCACCCCCCCGGTCAGGTTCGCCACGCGCCGGAACCCGGCGTCGGCCAAGTGCGAGGCCGCGGCCCGACTCCGGGTTCCCCCCTTACAATAGACCACGATCTCCCGATCCTTGTCGAGCGTCTCGGCGACCTCGGGCAGCGTCGCGAGCGGCACGAGGCGCGCACCGGGAATCCGGACGATGTCCCACTCGAACTGCTCGCGCACGTCGATCAGCTCCAGATCTTCACCCCGAGACAGGCGGGCGGTCAGCTCGCGCGGTGTGACCTCGACGAACCCCGCCACGGCGCGCGGCTCCGCCTCGGCGGCGCGGACGCCGCAGAACTGCTCGTAATCGATCAGCTCACGAATCTCGCGCGTGCCGCACGCCGGACAGGTGGGATCCTTACGGATGGTCACCGTGCGGAACTGCATGGCCAACGTATCCACGAGCAACAACCTCCCGGCGAGCGGCTCCCCGACGCCCAGGATCAGCTTGATCGCCTCGGTCGCTTGGATCGTTCCGACCAACCCGGGCAAGACGCCGAACACGCCCCCCTCGGCGCAACTCGGCACGAGGCCGGGGGGCGGCGGCTCAGGGAAGATGCAGCGATAGCAGGGCCCGTCAGGTAGCGCGAACACCGACGCCTGCCCCTCGAACCGGAAGATCGAGCCGTACGCGTTCGGCTTGCCCAGCAGGACGCAGGCGTCGTTTACGAGATACCGCGTCGCGAAGTTGTCCGTGCCATCCACGACCACGTCGTAGTCGCGCAGGATCTCGAGGGCGTTCTTCGACGTCAGGACGGTCTCGTGGGTTTCGAGCCGCACGTGGGGGTTCACGTCGCCGATGCGGTCCCGCGCCGACACGAGCTTGGGCCGGCCCACATCCTTCGTGCCGTGCAGGATCTGCCGTTGGAGGTTGGTGACGTCCACGTTGTCGAAATCCACGAGGCCGAGCGTGCCGATTCCCGCCGCGGCGAGATAGAGCGCGGCCGGGGAGCCGAGCCCGCCGGCGCCGATCAGCAGGACGCGCGCGGCCTTGAGCTTCTGCTGTCCCTCCACCCCGACGTCGGGAAGAATGAGGTGGCGGCTGTAGCGAAGCAGCTCGTCTTGTTGGAGTGGGGCGAGTGCGGTCATGGCTCAGCCTCCCGCGATCGCCGGCACGATGATGATCTCATCGCCGTCGCGCACCCCGGCGGCAAAGCCGCCCCGCAGCCGGGCATCATCATCGTTGACGTAGAAGGTAACGAACGGGTATGGCTTCCCCGCTTCGTCCCGCAGCCGCGGCGCCAGACCCGGGAAGCGCGCCGCCACGTCGGCGACGACGTCGCCCAGGGTCGTCCCCTGCGCCTCGAGGGTGCGCCGTCCGTCCGCGAGCTTGGCGAGGACGGAGGGGAGTTGCAGTGTGACGCTCATAGGATCCCTCTCATGTCTGGTGAATCGTGAATCGCGCGTCGTGGACCGTTGCGCCGGCCGCGGGCCGCGAACAGCGAATTAGCTCGGCTTCGACGCCCGTTTCGCGCCAGGCCGCGAGCAGTGCCGCGCCGACCGCGCCGGCCCGCTCGCGCGGCGCGATGGCGAGGATCGCGGACCCGGCGCCCGACAGGGTTGCCCCGTGTGCGCCCGCTTCCCGGGCCGCGCCGACGACGGCGTCGTAGCCGGGGATGCGCGCGCGCCGGTACGGCACGTGCAGGACGTCGTCGTTCAGGGCGGTGGCGAGCAGCGCGCGCTCGCCCGTCGCGAGCCCCTGCACCAACGCGGCCGCGCGGCTCGCGGCGAGTACCGCCTCGGCGTGCGGCAGGACCTCGGGGAGAGCGGCCCGGGCGGCCCGGGTGTCGGACGGGAACGGCGGCACGGCCAGGAGGAACACCAGCTCGGGCGCTACAGTCAGCGCCGCGGTCCGCAATCCGGTAGGAGTCCGCACGCTCAGCACCGCGCCACCGTGCACGGCGGGCGCGACGTTGTCGGGATGCCCTTCGACCTCGGCGGCAATCGCGACGATCCGCTCGCGGGCAAGGCTGAGTCCCAGCGCCGCGTCGGCGAGCAGCGCACCGGCCACGATCGCCGCGGCCGACGATCCGAGCCCGCAGCCGACCGGGATGTCCGACACAGCGTCGATCGTCATGTCACTCGGCCCCGGTCTCCCGGTGGCGGCGCACGCTGCCTGGAAACCGTGAGTGAGCAGGTCTTCCTCGGGCGGCACCGTCAGCGCCGATAACCGCCCGGCGCGATGGATGACGACGCCGCCCGGAGTTTCAAGCGAGACCGTCGCCGTGAGCCAGCGGTCCAGGGCGATACCGACACAATCGAAGCCGGCGCCGAGGTTGCTCGACGTGGCAGGGACACGGACGCGCACGCTCACGGCTCCGCTCCCGACACGAGCGCGCGCACCTCGGCGAGGCGTGGCGCGATGAGGGGTGCCTCCCCGAGCGCGGGCGCCACCGCATCGATTGTCTTCAGGCCGTTGCCCGTGATGCACAGCACGACTTCATCCTCGCGCCGGAACCGGCCGTCTTGAGCGAGAGCGAGCGCAGCCGCCACCGTGACGCCGCCGGCGGTCTCCGTGAAAACGCCGGTCTCTTCGGCGAGCAGCCGGATTCCCGCAACGATGTCTTCGTCCGACACCGCCGCCGCCCAACCACCCGACTCGACGATCGCGCGCTTGGCGAAGAGCCCGTCGGCCGGATTCCCGATCGCGATCGAGCGGGCGATGGTCCGCGGGACGACCGGCTCGACGGCGTCGGCGTTCTCCCGCACGAGGCGCACGATCGGCGCGCACCCCGCCGCCTGGGCGCCGAACAGACGCGGCGCGGTGCCGGCCACGAGCCCGGCCGCCGTGAACTCCTGGAATCCCTTGCGCAGCTTGGTGACGAGCGAGCCGCCGGCCATGGGGGCGACGACCGCAGTCGGGAGCCGCCACCCCAACTGCTCGGCGATTTCGAACGCCAGGGTCTTCGACCCTTCGCCGTAGTAGCCGCGCAGGTTGACGTTGACGATGCCCCACCCGAACTGGTCCGCCACCTGGGCGCACAGCCGGTTGACGTCATCGTAGTGGCCACGCACGCGCACCAGCCGCGGACCGTAGACGGCGGTGCCCACGACCTTGGCCTGCTCGAGATCCTCGGGGATGAAGATCCACGCCTTGAGCCCCGCGCGCGCCGCCTGCGCCGCGACGGCATTGGCGAGGTTGCCGGTCGAGGCGCACCCGATGGTATCGAGCCCGAAGGCCGCCGCCGCGTTGATCGCCGTCGCCACCACGCGGTCTTTGAACGACAGGGAGGGATGCGAGACCGCGTCGTTCTTCACCCACGCGCCCGTAACGCCCAGCCGCGCGGCGAGCCGCGGCGCTGCGACGAGCGGCGTGCCCCCGGTGTCGAGGGAGAGAGTCGGCTCCCCGTCGAACGGCAGCCATTCGCGGTAGCGCCACAACGAGCGCGGCCGCGCGGCGATCGTCTCCCGGCTCGGCAGCGCCCGGCCCGGATCGAGTACGGGATCGAGCGGCCCGAGGCATTGCTCGCAGATGGCCACGGGCGCGGGGTCGTGCACCGTGCCGCAGGCGCGGCACACCTGCGGCCGCGGACGCAGGCCGGCAGGCGGAGCGAGCGTCGCCGTCACGGCGTCACCTCGACCTGCCGCGCCGCCCGGATTTCCGCCTCGTCGGCGGGATCGATCGGATAGCAGTGCTCGGGCCCGGGGAACGCGCCGGCGCGCACGTCGCGTGCGTAGTCCGAGAACGCCCGCTCGACGTCCGCGCCAACTTCGGCGTAGCGCTTCACGAAGCGCGGGGCGATCTCGCCGACGAAGTTGCCCAGGATGTCGTGCGAGATCACGAGCTGGCCGTCGACGCAGGGGCCCGCCCCGATGCCGTACACCGGCACCCCGAGCCGCTCGCGCACAAGCGCCGCGGTTTGCACGGGCACGGCCTCGAGCAGAATCGAAAACACCCCCGCTCGCTCGAGGGCTTCCGCGTCGCGCAAGAGCCGCTCCGCCGCCGCGAGCGACTTTCCCTGCACGCGGTAGCCGCCGAGCTGGCCCAGGCTCTGCGGCGTCAGACCCAGATGGCCCATCACGGCGATCCCCGCGTCCACCATCGCGCGCACCCGCCGCGCTACCCGGGCGCCACCTTCGCATTTCACCGCGTCGCAGCCGGCGGCGACGAATGCCCCCGCGCTGCGGATCGCGGTCTCGTCGGAGGGCTGGTATGAAAGAAACGGCAGGTCCCCAATCACGAAGGCGCGATGCGCCGCCCGGGCGACCGCGCGGGCGAAGACCAACATCTCGTCGAGGCCGATGCCCAACGTCGTAGGGAGACCCAGCATCGTCATCGCCGCCGAGTCCCCCACCAGGATCATGTCCACGCCCGCCCGATCGGCGAAGGTGGCGGTGGGGTAATCGTAGGCGGTGACGAAGACGGCCTTCTCGTTGCGCGCCTTCAGCGCCGCCAGCGTGGCGACGGTCACTTTGCGGACGGACATAGGACCTCCATGGGTCAGGCGGCGACCGCGAGATCGCTGATGCACTCGCGCATGCGATCGAGCGCGAGATCGAGATCGGCGACGGGCACGGCGAAGGACAGGCGCAGGTGCCCCGCGCCGCCGGCCCCGAAGCCGGTGCCGGGGAGTACGGCGACGCCGTGCTCCTCCAGCAGGCGGGCGGCGAGCTGCGCTGTCGACAGCCCCGCGCGCTCCTCGATCTGCCGGACGTCGGGAAACGCGTAGAAGGCCCCGTCAGGTCGGCTACAGCGGACGCCCGGTAGACCGTTCAGCCCGTCGACCAGCCAGTCGCGGCGGCCCTCGAGCCGGGACACGGACGCCGTCACGCCATCCTGCGATCCCGTCAGTGCGGCGAGCCCGGCGAGCTGCACGAACGGGGGCGTACACGACGTACCGTTGACGACGAGCATCGTCACCCGTTCGACGAGTGCGGTTGGCAGCACGCCGAACCCGAGCCGCCACCCCGTCATCGAGTAGGTCTTCGAAAAACTGTCCACGATCACGGTACGCTCGAGCATGTCCGGCAGCGCCGCGATGCTGTCGGCGCGTCTATCATACCTGATGCGGCCGTACACCTCGTCCGATATCACGGTGAGGTCATGGCGTTGCGCGAGCGTGGCGATCGCGCTCAGGTCGCCGGGACTCGCGACGCCACCGCTGGGGTTTCCGGGCAGGTTCACGACCAGCGCCCGCGTGCGCGGACCGACCAGGGCGGCGAGTCGCGCGACGTCCACACCACCAGCGGACTCGAGGGGGTAAGCGACGGGAACCGCCCCGGTGAAGCGCACCACCGACGGGTAGATCGGGAAGCCCGGATCGGGAACGAGCACTTCGTCGCCCGGCTCGAGGATGGCGAGGAGGGCGTAGAACAGCATCGGCTTGGCGCCGGGCACGACGACCACGTGATCCGCCGTCGCGCGGACGCCCCGCCACGCGAGCGACGCCGCAATCGCATCGCGCAGGACGGGCAGGCCGGTCGGATTCACGTAGCGCGTGTGCCCGTCGCGCAGGGCACGGACCCCCGCCTCGATCACATGCGGCGGCGTGGGCCCGTCAGGCTCGCCGATCTCGAGGTGCACCACGTGGCGGCCTACGGCTTCGAGCTGGCGCGCTGCGACCAACACCTCGAACGCGCCTTCGCCCGAGAGGGCGCGGACTCGATTGGCAGGGGCGACGGGCATGACCACACTCCTCCGGAAACGAAAACGGCCGCTCCTCTTAGAGAAGGGGAGCGGCCGCGGGAAAAGCGATTCCTCTAAAACACTCTCGCCCGCACAAGTAAAGCCGCGGGCGAGTCGCTTTTTAGCGCTTTGTTTAACGTGGCGGCAATACGCGGCAAATGACCACGGGTCTTCAGTTGTCCAGGGAGACTACCCGCCGGTCCCCCCGCCGTCAAGGGGGCCAGTCTCCGTGTCGATCTGCGCCCGCTGCAAATGCCCCGAGTAGTCGACGTAGATCGTCTTCGTCTCGGAGTAGAAGTCGTACACCTCCCACCCCCCCTCGCGGTGGCCGTTGCCGGTCTGCTTGACGCCGCCGAACGGCAGGTGGGCCTCGGCGCCGATCGTCGGGGCGTTGACGTACGTGATCCCGTTGTCGAGATCCTCCATCGCCCGGAATGCGCCGTTCACGTCCCGTGTGTAGATGGAGCTCGACAGGCCGTAGACCACGTCGTTGTTCACCCGCACCGCCTCGGCCAGGTCCTTGACCTTGATGACCGACAGCGCGGGCCCGAAGATCTCCTCCTGCTCCACCCGTGTCCCGGGCTTGACGCCCGCGAACACCGTCGGCTCGTAGAACCAGCCGCACTCGAGCCGCTTGTCACCCTGGGGGATCCGGCCGCCGATGGCGACGGTCGCGCCCTCTTTCTTGGCGATCTCCACGTACTCGACGACCTTCTGGCGCGCTTCCTCGTGGATGAGCGGTCCCACGTCGGTCTTGTCGTCCAAGCCGGGCCCCAGCCGCAACTGCCCGGCACGGTCGCACACCATCTTGAGGAAGCGGTCGTGGATCTTGTCCTGCAGGATGAGACGGCTCGTCGCCGTGCAGCGCTGGCCCGTCGTCCCGAACGCCCCCCACAACACGCCGTCCAGGGCCAGGTCCAGGTCCGCATCGTCCAGCACGATCATCGCGTTCTTGCCGCCCATCTCGAGCGACAGCCGCTTGTGCATCTTGCCGCAGGTCGCGCCGATGATCGACCCGGTCTCCGTGGAACCCGTGAACGAGATCACCGGCACGTCGCGATGCTCGATCATCGCCCGCCCCACCACCGAGCCTTGGCCGTGCACCAACTGCACCACGTCCGGCGGCAGCCCTGCGTCGATCAGGATCTCGATGAGCAGGTGGCCGGTATGCGGCACATCTTCGGCCGGTTTGAAGATCACTGCGTTGCCGCACAGCAGCGCCGGAAACATCTTCCACGTGGGAATCGCGAGCGGGAAGTTGAACGGCGTGATCAGCCCCGCCACGCCGATCGGCCTGCGGTAGCTCATCGCCCATTTGTTGCGCAGCTCGGAGGGCACCGTGCGGCCGAACAGCCGCCGCCCTTCGGTCGCGGCGTAATACGCCGTGTCGATCCCTTCCTGCACGTCGCCCCGCGTCTCGGCGAGCACCTTGCCCATCTCGCGCGTCATCGCCCGGGCGACCGCCTCCTTCCGTTCGACGAGCAGGTCGCCGACGCGCTGCAGCACCTGCCCGCGGATCGGGGCCGGCGTCTTGGACCAGCGGGTGAAGCCGCGCTTCGCAGACTCGATCGCCTTGAGCATGTCGGCGGGGCCCGAGCGCGGGAACCGCCCGATCACGTCGTTCCAGTCGGCCGGATTGCGGTTCTCGAAGTATTCGCCGGTGGAGGGCGCGATCCATTCGCCGGCGATGAAATTCTTGAAGGTTTCGAGGCTCACTTGGGCTCCGGACAGAACCAGGTTGCGGCGTGATGGGCGTAGCCCACGCGGGGCAACACGACCGCCGCTGCGAGCACGAGGCCCCAGAGGACGAGGCCGAGCGACAGGAGATGGGCCAATCCCATGCGCCGTTTCCAGGACGAGACGCCGCTCCACAGACCAGCTACGACCACCGTGCCGGCGCCGATCATATAGAAGAGCAGCTTCAGCCCGCACCCGTGGCTGTAGGGCCAGACCATCATCCCCACACCCAGCATGAGGCCGAGTCCAACACGGATCCACGTCGTGAGCCGCAGGCCGGCGGCGGCGGGGCTGTCGGGATGGGGGGTGTGGACGGCCTGGGCAGGATACGCCCGCGGCACGGTGGCGGCCCCGCGCCCCAGCGTCGGATCGGCATCCGGCAGCTTGGCGAGGAGCTTGTCCACTTCCCGCATCTCCCGGTCCCAGTCCCGATCCTTGAAGTCTTTCTCTTTCCCAGCCACTACGCTCCTCCCTCTCGAGCCAGCCCGTAGCGCTCGATCTTCTTATAGAGATTGCTGCGCGGCATCTGCAAGGTGCGCGCGGTCTCCGAGACGTTCCAGTCGTGCTCCTTGAGCTTCGTCAGCAGGAAGGCGCGCTCGGCCGCCTGCTTGAACTCTTCAAACGTAGCGGCGCGCAACCAGGTTGCATCTCCTCCGCCGTCCTCCGCCGTCCCCCGCCGTCCTTCGCCGTGCCCCACCAGCCGCTCTACATCGGCCTCCGTGACTTTCTCACCAGGCGCAAGAATCAGGACTCGCTCCACCCCGTTCTTGAGCTCGCGGATATTGCCGGGCCAGTCGTGCGCCGTCAGCCGCTGCACCGCGGCCGGCTCGATCTCCTTGGGGGGCAGCCCGCTTCGCGTCAGCTCCGCCGCGAAGTGGGCCACGAGCTGGGGAATGTCGCCGCGCCGCTCACGCAATGGCGGGACCTCGATCGGCACGACGTTCACGCGGTACAACAGATCCTCGCGGAACCGGCCCTCGCGGATTTCCTGCTCCAGGTTCTTGTTCGTCGCGGCGATGACGCGGACATCCACGGTCAGGGTCTTTCCTGATCCCACGCGCGAGATGACGCCTTCCTGGAGCGCGCGCAGCACCTTGGCCTGCGCCGACAGGCTCATGTCGCCGATCTCGTCGAGGAACAGCGTGCCGCCGTCGGCCAGCTCGAACTTGCCGGCGCGGTCGGCGAAGGCGCCGGTGAAGCTCCCCTTCACATGCCCGAACAGCTCGCTCTCGATCAGCTCCGACGGGATGGCGGCGCAGTTCACCTCGACGAATGGCCCGGCCGCGCGGGGGCTGAGCGCGTGGATCGCCCGGGCCACGAGCTCTTTGCCGGTGCCGTTCTGCCCGGTGATCAGGATGCGCGCCTGCGTCGGCGCGACTTTCTCGAGCCGCTCGATCACCTGCCGGATCGCCTTGCTCGAGCCGACGATCTCGTAGTGCGCGTGCACTTCCTGCTTGAGGCGCACGTTCTCGCTCACGAGCACGACGTGCTGCAGCGCGTTGCGCAGCGTGAGCAGGATGCGGTCGGTGTCGAGCGGCTTTTCGAGGAAGTCGTAGGCGCCGAGCTGCGTGGCTTCCACGGCCGTCTGGATCGTGCCGTGCCCCGAGATCATGACGACCTGGGCGTGCGGGTCGAGCTCACGCACCCGCTTCAGGGTCTCGAGCCCGTCCATCCCTTCCATTTTGACGTCGAGAAACACCAGGTGGGGCCTGAATTCGGGATAGACGCGCAGCGCTTCGTGCCCCGAGGCGCACGTCTGTACCTCGATTTCTTCATACTCGAGGACCTGCTTCAGTGCTTCGCGAATGCCTTTCTCGTCGTCGACGATCAGGACGCGGCGCGTCACCGCGGCGCTCCGGCAGACGATCGACCCGTCCGATACAGCACGACACCGGTCGGATGGATGACGATGCGGGCAATGGCGCGGTCGACCTGCACGGGGATCGCGCCGTCCGCATCCGCGCCCGCCATCTGGCGGGCGATGGACTTGACCGTGGGCCCCGGGAAATCGATGCCGCGGAGGCTGATCTCACGGATGGTGAATCGCGCGAGTCCTGGCCGTTCGATCGCCAGGGTGCCGCCGAGGCGCAGCGGCTCGCGCGGCTGCACGAACGCGGCCAGCGGTCCCAGCGCCTGGGGCGGCAGGGCGCGCGTGTCGAGGCGGGCGTGCACCGCCAACGAGCCCTCCAGCAGCTCGACGCGAAGCGAGTCATACGTCTTGCGCACCCGCCAGTCGATCCCGCTGCCGATGAGCGAGGCCACCTCGTTGGGCGTCAACACGACCGAGTCAGGGCCTGTCGTGGTCTCGAGGTGTCCGAGTTTGGTCTGGCTCGAGGCCACCGCCCGTGGCGTCGGCGCGCCGACGGACGTGTCGGCGACCGGGGGCAGCGCCTGCGAGCGTCCGAACCAGCGCGCGCCGGTGCGCAGAATCGGCTCTCGGAACCACCACAGTACCAACAGCACCGCCGCGATCGCGACGACGCAGCCGAGTCGGAGCAGGCCCTTAAGACAGCCGTTCACGGTGTTTCACCTGATACACCGCCCCACCTGATTGGAGCGTGCTCTCCATCAGGTCCAAGTCGCCGATGACAGCCGTCTCCGCGAACGCCAACGTGGCCAAAGCACCCTCGAGTCCCGTGAAGCCGCGCGGCCGCGCGTCCCGTCCGGCGCGGCCCAACGTGAGGTGCGGCCGAAACGGCCGCGCTTCGGTCGGAAAGCCGAGCGGCGCGAATGCCTGCTCCACCCGATGCTGCAACAGCTCGAGCGCCGGATCGGGCGTGACACCGGCCCAGACGATGCGCGGCCGCCGGAAGTCCGGGAACACGCCGAATCCCTCGATGTGCACGGTCACGCCGCGCGCCTCAGCGCCGTCGCCGGCCGCCAGCGCGAGTGCGCCCCGCAGCGCCGGTCCCCGTTCCTCCTCGACATCGCCAAGAAACTTGAGCGTCAGGTGAAGCCCCTCCGGGCGCACCCACTTCACCGGGAGACCGCGCTCGCGCACGGGACCGATCGCATCCCACAGACCTTGGCGCACGCCCTCGGGAAGATTCAGGGCGACGAAGACTCTAACAGGCTCCCCCGACGGTAGCCGCGCGGGTCTAGCTCCACGTGCGCGAAACCGAGGTCCGTGAGCCGAGCGACGATCGCCCCGAGGCGCTGCTCCGCCCATGAGATCCACGCCGGCTCCACTTCGATGCGCGCCGCGCCACCGCGGTGCCGCACGCGCAGGTCGCCGCGCACGCCCAGCTCCCGGAGGAACGCTTCCGCCGACTCCACTTGGCGCAGGCGCGCCGGCGTGATCTGCAGGCCGTATTGCACGCGGCTCGAGAGACAGGGGGCCGCCGGAGCGTCCCAGGTCGGCAGGCCCAGTTCGCGGGACGCCTCGCGGATTGTCGCCTTGGTGAGCCCGACCTCGGCGAGCGGCGAGCGAACGCCGGCCTGCGCTCCTGCGGCGCGCCCCGGCCGGTGCTCGCCTTCGGACAGATCGTCCGCGTTCGTGCCGTCGCACACGACGGCGAAGCCGCGCGCGCGCGCCAGCGGCACCAGCCGGCTCCACAACTCGGTCTTGCAGTAGAAGCAGCGGTTGGTGGGATTGGCGAGGTAGTTCGGGTCTTCGAGCTCGTGGGTATCGACTTCGAGGACCGGAACGTCGAACCGGTCGGCCACATCGCGCGCGCTGCGCCATTGCGCCTCCGGGTAGGAGGCGCTGCGACCGATCGCCGCGAGCATCCGGCTACGCCCCAGCTCCCGCCGCAGCACGACCGCCAGGAACGCTGAGTCGACGCCGCCAGAGTAACCGAGCAGCGCCGACGGAAACGTACGGACTAGGCCGCGGAGGTCGGCGATTGGTGATGGGCTGACAGGCATGGCGGAATAGTAGCGGCTCCCAGTGTCCTAATCAAAGGACAATTTGGAATCGGAAAACGGATATACCGTAAGGCGGGAACTGCGTATGCTTATGATACGTTAAACAACACCGTAGAATTGTGACGTATAGTCCGACAATGCGAACGGAGTCCTTCCAAATGGCTGCGAAGACCGAGCTCGACGCCATCGATCGCCGTATCCTCCGCATTCTCTCGCAAGACGGACGCTCCAGCTACCAGGCGATCGCGGACGAAGTCGGGCTCTCCCGACCGGCGATCATGGAGCGCGTGAAGCGCCTCGAGGAGACGGGACACATCCTCGGCTACCGCGTCCAACTCGATCGGGTCAAGGCGGGACTCCCGGTGACCGCGTTCGTCGCGGTGCGCTACGGCAGCTCCGACTACGTGGGCGATGAGCCGCGCATGCGCGAAATGGAAAAGCATCCCGGCGTGCTCGAGTGTCACCACGTCGCGGGGGACGATTGTTACATCCTCAAGGTGATTGCCGCGGACCTGGAGGGCGTGCAAGCCGTCCTGCGCGACTTGCGCGGCCCGAACTCGCAGATGAACACGCGCACGACGATCGTGCTCTCCACCTTGTTCGAGAAACCCGGCCTCATCCCGACGGAGCCCGACTGACATGGCCGCGCTCAAGGGCAGGGCGCTGATCGCGTATCTCATCGTCTGCGTCTTCTGGGGCTCGACCTACCTCGCGATCAAGGTGGGCGTCGGCGAGCTGCCGCCATTCCTGTTCGCGGGCCTGCGTTTCTTCACCGCGGGCGTGTTGTTGCTCGCGATCGCCCGCTTGATGGGCTATCCCTTGCCGCGCCGCGCCGGAGACTGGCGCACGCTCGCGATCGTCGGGCTGTTCCTGTTGACGGGGGGCAACGCGTTCGTCGTCTGGGCCGAACAGTACACGCCGTCGGGCGTCGCAAGCGTGTTCGTCGTCACCGTCGCCATCTGGACGGCGTTCTTCGACGCGATCATCCCCGGCGGCTCGGGGGACCTGAACTGGCGCGTCGTCGCCGGACTGCTGCTCGGCTTCCTCGGGACCGCGCTGCTGGTGGGCGCGAGCCCCGCGGAGATCCTCAAGGCCGATCTGCGTGGCCCCATCGCCCTCACGTTCGCCAGCGCGTCGTGGTCGATCGGTTCCGTGTACGCGAAGCGTCATCCCACGGAAGTGAGCGCCTACATCGCCGCCTCGATTCAAATGATCATCGGCGGGGCGGTCGTCGCCCTGGTCGGCTCGGCGCTGGGCGAGTGGCGCAGCTGGCATCTGAGCCTCCGGGGCCTTGGCGCCATGGCCTATCTCGTCGTGTTCGGCTCGATTCTGGGCTACAGTGCCTACGGCTACGCCCTGCGTCACGCTTCCGCCACGATCGTGGGGACATACGCCTATGTGAACCCCGTGATCGCCGTCCTGCTCGGCTGGCTCTTGCTCGCCGAGCCGATCAACCAGCGCACGGTCGTGGCCATGGCCTTGATCCTCGGCGCCGTCGTGTGGATTCAATTGTCCCATAAGCTGCGTCGGACAACAGGGCCAGTTCGGTCCGACGCTCCGGCCGTCAGCCCCGCGCAGGAGACCGCCTCGTGACCACACCCCGCGTCGTGAGCCTGGCTGAGACGTTCGGTCGCTTTCAGGATCACTGGAAACCCAAGATCGTGGGCGAGGTGAACGACGCCCACGTGAAGCTCGTGAAGCTCAAAGGGGAGTTCGTGTGGCATCATCACGACCAGGAAGACGAGCTGTTCCTCGTGGTGAAGGGACGCCTGGTCTTGAAGCTGCGAGACCGGGACCTCGTGCTCGGGCCCGGCGAATTCGCGATCATTCCCCACGGCGTCGAGCACCTGCCCGTGGCCGTAGAAGAGACGCACGTCCTGCTGCTCGAGCCCAAGTCCACTCTCAACACGGGAAACATCCGGAATGAACGCACGGTCCCCGACCTCGAGCGGCTCTGAGCGCGCGCAATTGATCGCCCGCGTCTGGCACGGCGTGACGCCGGCAGCGAAGGCCGACGCCTATGCGGGTTACCTGGAGCGCACCGGCGCGCGAGAGTGTCGTGCCACGCCGGGCAACCGGGGCGTCTATGTGCTGCGCCGCACCCAAGGCGACGAGACGGAGTTCACGTTCATTTCGCTGTGGGAGTCACTCGACGCGATCCGCCGGTTCGCGGGCGATGATTACGAAAAAGCCCACTACTACCCCGAGGATGCGGACTACCTGCTCGATCTCGAGCCGTTCGTGCTGCACTACGACGTCGTGGCGGCGCCGTGACTCCCCCCCCCGAGCCCGAGCTGACGCTCGATCCAGCCAACCAACGGGAGTGGGACGAGCTGCGCACGCTGGGCCACCGGATGGTCGACGACATGCTCGACTACCTGCGCAGCGTGCGCGAGCGGGCGGCGTGGCGGCCGCTGCCAGCCGACGTGCGCGCCAGGCTCACGGAACCGGTGCCGCGCGACCCGACGGCCGCTGACGCGGTCTACGAGCAGTTCACGCGCGACGTCCTGCCCTACCCCACCGGCAATGTCCACCCCCGCTTCTGGGGCTGGGTGATCGGGACCGGTACACCCCTAGCCATGCTGGCGGACATGCTGGCGTCCGGCATGAACGCGCAGGTCGCCGAATTCGACGACGCCGCCCCAGTCGTTGAGAACCAGGTGATCGGCTGGCTCGTCGAGTTGCTCGGGATGCCGGCGGGCACGCATGGGATCCTGGTGTCAGGGGGCTCGATGGCCAACTTCGTCGGTCTCGCGGTGGCGCGAAACGCGCGTGCCGGGTACGATGTGCGCGAGCGCGGATTGCAGGGTCCCGATCAGCCGCGCCTCACCGTGTACGCCTCGACCGAAACGCACTCCTCGGTGCGCAAGGCGGTGGAGCTGCTCGGCCTCGGCCACCAATCGCTGCGCAAGATCCCGGTCGGGCCCGACTATACGATCGACGTCGCGGCGCTGCGTCGGGCGATCACCGCGGACCGCGCGGCCGGACAGCGTCCGATCTGCGTCGTCGGCAACGCGGGTACCGTCAACACGGGGGCGACCGACGACCTGCCGGCCCTCGCAGCTCTCTGCCGTGACGAGAGTCTCTGGCTCCACGTCGACGGCGCGTTCGGCGCGCTGGCGGCGATCTCGCCCGCGCTCCGCGCCCAGGTGCGAGGCATCGAGCAAGCCGACTCGGTGGCCTTCGATCTACACAAGTGGATGTACTTACCGTACGAGGTGGGTTGCACGCTGGTGCGCGATCAAGTCGCACATCACGCCACCTTCAGCGTGGCCCCCGCGTACCTGGCGCCGCTCGATCGCGGCGTCGCCGCGGGCTGGTTTCCTTTCCCGCAACGCGGCGTGCAGCTGTCGCGCGGGTTTCGGGCGCTCAAGGTGTGGATGTCGTTCAAGGCGCACGGTGTGGAGGCGTTTGCGCGGCTCATCGAGCAGAATGTGCAGCAAGCCGCCCACCTCGTGGGATTGATCGCCGCGCATCCCCGGCTCGAGCTGCTGGCGCCCGCTCCCCTCAACGTCGTGTGCTTCCGCTACGCCGTCCCCGGCGTGGACGACGCCGAGCTCAACAGACTGAATCAAGAGATCTTGCTGCGGGTTCAGGAAAGCGGTCTGGCGGTGCCCTCGCACACCGTGTTGGGCGGACGCTTTGCGATTCGGGTCGCCATCACGAATCACCGCAGCCGGCGGGAGGATTTCGATCTGTTCGCGCGCGCCGTCGTCGAGACGGGGGACGCGCTGCGAAGCGACGGACGGGGCCGCTAGGCACCCTCTAGCGGTGGCGGGTCGTCGCGCCTGCGATGGGCGCGCCCGGCGCCGGGGCGCAGGGTGTGTTTCCCCTCCTCCGTACTGCGGAACGACCGCACCGTGTGGTAGGCAAGATCGATGTCCGAACACTGTGCGAATTCGGTGAGGATATCCTCCCAGATCGCCGCGACGGTGCCGCGCCGGCGCCGTGGCTCGATCAGATAGCGCATCGTCAGCTGCACACCGAAATCCACGCCGGTCACGTACACGATGGGCGTCAGCTTCTTGTAATTGATGAAATACTGGCGTGACGCCGTGAGCAGGTCCCGCTCCGCCTCGGCCGTCAGGTGCTCGGCGTGTTTGAAAGCGATGGCCGTGAGCACCTCCCTCGCCTTCTTCCAGTTGCTCTCGAACGTCACCACCACGGGGACCTCGTTCCAGATGTACTTGAAGCCCTTGTCGTAGTTCGCCACGGGGTCGGTGAAGATTCTGCCGTTCGGGATGTGGACGATGCGGCCGGTGCTCTGATCGGCGTCCACCCATCCGCCGATTTCGTTCAGCGTGAATTGGAACAGACGCTGGTCGATGACGTCGCCCTTGTGGCCGCCGATCTCGATCCGGTCCCCCACGTCGAACGGCCGCCGCGACACGATGAACGCCCACCCGGCGAGGTTCGTCAGCGGGTCCTTGAGGGCGATCGCGATGCCCGCCGAGACGAGGCCGAGGAACGTCGCGAGCGTCTTGAATCCTTCCAGCCACTCCCGGCCGACGACGAGCACGCCGACCACGATGAAGATGTACGTCGTGGCCTTGCGCCAACGGTAACGCGTGTAGGGGTCGGTGACGCGGCGGTAGACGACGGCGAGGACGATTCTCTGGAGGAGCCACAGCCCGGCGATCGCGAGCACCGAGACGAACAGGTGCATTTGCACCGCGGGGCTCAGACCGAGATGCTGCTGTAGCCAGTCGCTCACGGCCCCCAAGGTACGGGTGGGAGCGTATGTTAGGCAACCGTGACCCAGCTGCTCGTCCTGCGCGACCTCGCCGTCATTTTCGCCGGCTCCTTGCTGGTGATCCTGGCGTTTCACCGGCTCAAGTTGCCGGCGCTCCCCGGATTCATCGTCGCCGGGATGATTCTCGGTCCCAACGCCCTAGGGCTCGTCTCCGATCCGCGCCGCGTCGAGAGCCTCGCCGAGGTGGGCGTGATCCTGCTGCTCTTCACCATTGGGATCGAGTTCTCGCTCAGCCGCCTCAAGGAGATGGGCCGCCAGGTGTTGGTCGGTGGACTCGGACAGATGGGGTTCACGGTGCTCGCCACGGTCGCGGCCGGCATCGCGTTTCTGCCCAGCTGGCGCGTGGTCTTGTTCCTCGGCTTCCTCATCGCCCTCTCGAGCACCGCGATCGTCCTCAAGGGACTGACCGACAAAGGTGAGATCGACGCGCCGCATGGCCGCCTCGCGACCGGGATCCTCATCTTCCAGGACCTGTGCGTCGTGCCGATCATGTTGCTGCTCCCGTTCCTGGCGGGCACGGCGGGTGGCGGCGCCCTGGGTCTGGTGCTCGCGCTCGGCAAGGCCACGCTGGTGGTCGTTGGCGTGCTCATCGCCGCGCGCACCCTCGTCCCGCGGGCGCTCGCCGAGATCGTCAAGACGCGGAGCCGCGAGCTGTTCCTGATCGCGGTCATCCTGATCGGTACGCTCACCGCCCTCGGCACCGCTGCCGCCGGGGCGTCGCTCGCGCTGGGCGCGTTCCTCGCCGGGCTCGTGATCTCGGAGTCGGACTACGCGCACCAGGCGCTCGCCGAGCTGCTGCCGTTCCGCGACATCTTCATCTCGCTCTTTTTCGTCGCCGTCGGGATGCTGGTGCAGCTCGACACGGTGCGGGAGCACCCCCTCCTCACGTTCGGCGGCGTCGCCGTGATCATGGGCGGCAAGTCGCTCTCCGCCGCGGTGGGTCCCGCCCTGATGGGCTACGCGGGCCGCGTGGCGTTGCTCGCCGGAGTCGCGGTGTCGCAGATCGGGGAGTTCTCGTTCGTGCTGGCCGAGGAGGGGCGATCGGCTGGGCTGCTCCCGAACGGCGTATACCAGCAATTCCTCGGCGTCGCGGTGGTGACGATGCTCGTGACGCCGTTCCTGCTGCAGAGCGGGCCCGCGCTGCTCGACCGCCTCGAACGCGTCGTACCGCTGGACAAGCTTCTCCCGGGCTTCCGGCCGCGCGGCTTCGCCCCCGTCGAGGACCCGGTGTCGGACCATGTCGTGATCGCGGGGTACGGCTTGAACGGCCGCAACCTCGCGGCGGCGCTCCGCTCGATCAACGCCCCATACCTGATCGTGGAGCTCAACGCCCAGACCGTGCGCCGCGCCCGGTCGGAGGGAGAGCCCGCGTTCTACGGGGACGCCACCCGCGAAGAGATCCTGCGCGCGCTGGGCGTGGACCGGGCCCGTCTGCTCGTCATCGCCATCTCCGACCCGGCCGCCACGCGCAGCATGGTGCGGGTGGCGCGGGGCGTGAACCCGAACCTGCACATCATCGCGCGGACTCGCTACGTCGCGGAGATCCCGGAGCTGACGCGGCTCGGCGCCAACGTCGTGATCCCCGAGGAATTCGAAACGTCGATCGAGATCTTCGCGCGCGTCCTGGCGCACTACAACGTCCCGCGCGACGAGATCGACCGCCTCGTCGCCGAGATTCGCGCGTCCCACTACGAAGCGCTGCGCCCCGGCGCGAAGCCGCGGATCACGCTGTCGGGCATGCTCGGTGCGATGCCGCAGATGCATGTCGAGCGGATCCCCCTCGCGCCGAGCGCGCCGGCCGTGGGCAAGACCCTCGCCGAGACGGGCCTGCGCTCGCGCACCGGGGCGCTGGTGCTGTCGGTGCGCCGCGGCGAGAGCGACATCGCGACCCCCGAGCCCACGTTCCGCCTCGCCGCGCGCGACGTGCTCGTCGTGGTGGGACAACGACAACAGCTCAAGGGGGCGTACAAACTGCTGACGGGGACCGAGCCCGCCTAGCGGCTCCCGCGCGGAGCCTCCATGTTTTTGGCGCGGCCGGTGGACCGTCTGACGCCTTCGCCGTCCTACCTCTCATCCATCCCCACCGGTCAGGGGGTACACATGTTCCGTGCGCCGAAGCTCGTCGTAGCTGCTCTCCTCCTCATCCTCCCAGCGTGCTATCACGCGACTATCGAAACGGGGCTGCCTGCGGGCAACCAGGTGATCGAGAAGTCGTTCGCATCCGGGTGGATCTACGGCCTCGTACCGCCCAGCCCGGTCAAGGCGATGTCGCAGTGCCCCAACGGCGTATCGAAGGTCGAAACCCAGCTCAGCTTCGTGAATCAGCTCGTGAACGCCATCACGCTGGGCATCTACACGCCGATGTGGATCAAGGTGACTTGCGCCTCAGGCGGGCGGTCGGCCGTGCCCGCAACACCCGAAATCAGAGTGGGTGACGCAGCAACGACCGAAGAAATCATCGATGCCTTCCGCCGCGCGGCCGACGCTGCCGTCGAGACCCACGGGCCGGTGTACGTGCGGTTCTAGAACGCCGGTGTCGTAGGAAGTCGAGAGGGCGCGTCCATCGGGCGCGTCCTCTTGCCTTACCCCACTCCCCGCCGGTCGAGGCTGCGGTACTGAATCGCTTCAGTCACGTGCTTGGGCTGCAGCCCCGGCGCGCCGTCCAGGTCGGCAACGGTGCGCGCGATCTTGAGGATCCGGTGATAGGCCCGGGCGGAGAGCCCGAGGCGGGTGATGGCCGTCTTGAGGAGCGCGTCGGCTCCGTCCGACACGCGGCAATGCGCACGGATGTCGCGCGGCGCCATGTGCGCGTTCGCGTACACCCCCGGGCGATGGGCAAAACGGTCTCGCTGCACGACGCGCGCCCGGTCTACCCGCTCCCGCACCGCGGTGCTCGGCTCGCCCCCGCCCTCTCCCGCCAATGCCCGGTACTTCACCGCCGGGACCTCCAGGTGCAGGTCGATCCGGTCGAGCAAGGGACCCGACACCCGAGCCAGGTAGCGTTGGACGCCGACCGGCGCGCACGCGCACGCATGGTGTGGGTCGCCGAACCAGCCGCACGGACACGGATTCATCGCGGCGGCGAGCATGAAGCGCGCCGGATAGGACAGGCTCATCGCGGCGCGCGCGATCGTCACGACGCCGTCCTCCATCGGCTGGCGTAACACCTCGAGCACGTTCTTGCGGAACTCGGGCAGCTCGTCGAGAAAGAGCACGCCCCCATGGGCGAGACTCACCTCCCCCGGCCGCGGATACGAGCCGCCGCCGATCAACCCCGCGTCGCTGATCGTGTGATGCGGCGCGCGGAACGGCCGCCGCGCGACGAGAGACTCGCCTAGCGGGAGCGTCCCGGCGACGGAATGGATCTTGGTGGTCTCGAGTGCCTCGTCGAGACTCATGCGGGGAAGGATGGTCGGGAGCCGGCGGGCCAACATCGTCTTCCCTGACCCTGGAGGGCCCACCATCAGAATGTTGTGTCCCCCGGCCGCGGCCACCTCGAGCGCCCGCTTGGCATGCGCTTGCCCTTTCACCTCGGCGAAATCCACGTCGTCCTGGGCGCGCTCGGCGAAGAGCCGCGCCACATCCACCGCCGCGCCCGGCAGTTCGGCCTTTCCGTCCAGGTACTCGGCGATCTCGGCGAGACACCCGGCACCGAGCACGCGCAGGCCCTCGACCACGCCCGCCTCAGGCAGGTTCTCGCGAGGCAGGATAAGCGCCTCGACGCCCGCTGCCCGCGCCGCCAGCGCGACCGGCAAGGCCCCGCGCACGGGACGGACTGCTCCCTCCAGGCCCAGCTCTCCCAGGACGGCCACCCGGCCCAACCGGGCCCCATCCACCTGCTCGGTCGCCGCGAGGATGCCGAGCGCGATCGGCAGGTCGAACGCCGAGCCTTCCTTGCGGATGTCGGCCGGGGCGAGATTCACGGTGATACGCTTGAGGGGGAAGGTGAACCCGGTGTTCGCCAGCGCGGCGTACACGCGGTCGCGACCTTCCTTGACGGCGCCCTGCGGTAACCCTACCGTCACAAATGTCGGCAGGCCGTTGGCGATGTCGGTCTCGACCTCCACCAGGTAGGCGTCGATCCCGAGCACGGCGGCCGAGCGAACGCGGGCCAGCATGCACCACGGTAGCCGTGCCGCGGCCGTATCAGGTAGGCAAAACGCCGCGCCGCGCACCGAATCAGCGCGAAGCCCCACGCCAGGGCCACGTTATGCGTATGTAGGTGACCCCAACCCGGATCGGGAGTCGACGTGCCGCTGCGAACGTCCGCGCGCTGGTTCCTGTGCTTTGCCGGCCTCACCGCCGCCGCCTGCTCGTCCCGGCAGGGGGGCCAGGCGCCCAAGGTTCCGGTGAGCGTCGCGCGCGTCGAGCAACGGGCGGTCCCCTACCAGATTGGGGCGACCGGGACGGTCGAGCCGATGCGTACCGTGGACGTCACGTCGCAGGTGAGCGGCTCGCTGCTGCGGGTACACTTCGCCGAGGGCGACGAGGTGGGGGCGGGCCAGGTGCTCTTTGAGATCGATTCGCGGCCCTATCAGGCGACGCTGCAACAGACCGACGCAACCCTGCTGCGGGACGTCACGCAGGCCCAGAACGCCGCGCGCGAGGCGGAGCGCTACCGCGTGCTGGCGACCAACAACACGGTCACGCGGGAGGATTACGAGTCGAAGCAGGCGGCCGCCGACGCCTTGGCTGCGACCGTTCGGGCGGACTCCGCCGCGGTGGCCGTCGCGCGGCTCAACGTCGAGTATGCCACGATTCGGGCCCCGATCGGCGGGCGCACCGGCCGGCTGCAGCTGCACGAGGGCAACGTCGTGCGCGGCACCGGCACCTCGCTCGTCACCATCAACCAACTCCGCCCCATCCTGGTGCGCTTCTCCGTTCCCGCGGCGCAGATCCCCGACCTGCGCCGCCGGGCGGGCCGCACGATGCCGGCGTTCGCGCGTGCGTCGCGCGATGGCGCCGTCCCGGCTGAGGGCGTGCTCTCCTTCATGGACAACGAAGTCGACACGACGACGGGGACGGTGCTCCTCAAGGCGCGCTTCGCGAACCGCGATGGTGCGCTCTGGCCCGGTGAATTCGTCGACGTGACACTCATCCTCGACGTGCAGAACGATGCGGTGGTGATCCCCGCGCAGGCAGTGATGACGGGCCAGCAGGGCACCTACATCTTCGTCATCACACCCGAGGGCACCGCCGAGCAGCGTGCGGTGACGGTGACCCGGACGGTGGACAGCCTCGCGGTGCTCGCCGACCATATCCCGCCCGGGACGCTGGTGGTCACCGACGGGCAGCTGCGCCTGACGCAGGACGCGCGCGTCGAGGTGCGCGGCGGCCCCAAGACCGAGCCGGCCCAGCAGTGAACATCTCCGGCCTGTTCATCCGGCGACCCGTCACGACGACGCTCGTGATGTTGGGGATCCTCTTCTTCGGCCTCATGGCGTACCGGCTGCTCCCCGTGAGCGACCTGCCCAACGTCGACTATCCGACGATTCAGGTCTCGGCCGGACTCTCGGGCGCGAGCCCGGAGACGATGGCGTCCGCCGTCGCGACCCCCCTCGAGAAGCAGTTCTCGACGATCGCCGGGATCGACGCGATGACGTCGTCGAGCAACCAGGGCGGGACGAACATCACGTTGCAGTTCAACCTGTCGCGCAACATCGACGCCGCCGCTCAGGACGTGCAAGCGGCGATCTCGAAGACGTTGCGCCAGCTTCCCCCGGGCATTCAGCCCCCGTCCTACAACAAGGTGAACCCGGCCGCCTCGCCGATCCTGTTCTACGCCCTGACGTCGAAGACGATGCCGCTCTCAACGTTGGACGAGTACGCCGAGACGTTCCTGGCGCAGCGCCTGTCGCAGGTGACGGGCGTCGCCCAGGTGCAGGTGTTCGGCGCCGCCAAGTATGCCGTGCGCATCCAGATCGACCCCACCGCACTCCAGGCGCGGGGGATCGGGCTCGACGAAGTGAGCGACGCGATTCAGTCGGGCAATCCAAATCTGCCGACGGGCATCCTCTGGGGCCCGCACCGCGCCTACACCGTCCGGGCCGACGGGCAGATCGAGAGCGCCCCCGAGTTCCGCTCACTGGTGATCGCCTATCGCAACGGCGCGCCGGTGCGGCTGCAGGACGTCGCCCGCGTGCTCGATGACATTCAGGACAACAAGAACGCGAGCTGGTTCGACGGCTCGCGCGCGATCACGCTCGCCATCCAGCGCCAACCGGGCACCAACACCGTGGCGGTCGCGGACGCCGTCAAGCAAATGATGACGACGCTGACGCCACAGCTGCCCGCGTCGGTCGAGGTCAACACCCTCTACGATCGATCGGTGTCGATCCGCCAATCGGTGGACGACGTGAAGGTGACGCTGCTCATCACGCTCGTCCTGGTGGTGATGGTCATCTTCCTGTTCCTACGCAATCTCTCGGCGACGGTGATTCCGAGCCTCGCCCTGCCCCTGTCGATCGTCGGGACCTTCGCGGTGATGTTCCTGCTGAACTACAGCCTCGACAACCTGTCGTTGATGGCCCTGACACTGTGTGTCGGCTTCGTGGTGGATGATGCCATCGTGATGCTCGAGAACATCGTGCGTCACATGGAGATGGGGAAACCGCCGATGCAGGCGGCGCTAGACGGTGCCCGGGAGATCGGGTTCACGATCGTGTCAATGACCCTGTCGCTCACGGCCGTGTTCATTCCGGTGCTGTTCATGGGCGGGCTCATCGGCCGCCTGTTCAACGAATTCGCGGTCACGATCGGGATCGCGATCCTCGTTTCGGGGTTCGTCTCCCTCACCCTGACGCCGATGCTGTGCAGCCGCTTTCTCCGCCCCTCGCGCGACGAACGCCATGGGCGGTTTTACGAAGCCATTGAGCGGGTGTACCAACGCGTCCTGGGCGTCTACGAGCGAAGCCTGGTGTGGGTCATGAACCACCGTCCCGCCAGCCTCGCCTTCTCCCTCGCGATCCTGCTCGGAACCGCCGGGTTGTACAAGCTCGTCCCCAAGGGTTTCATCCCCACGGAAGACACGGGCACGATCCAGGGCTCGACGGAGACCTTGGAGGGCAGCTCGTACGACGCGATGGTGGAGCATCAGCTCGCCGTAGCCCAGGTGATCGCCCGCAATCCCTACATCGACCATTACATGTCGCGGGTCGGGCAAGGCACGACGAATCAGGGACAGATCACGCTGCGCCTCAAGCCGCGCAGCCGGCGCCCCTCGGCGGACGCGATCGTGCGCCAACTCCAGCCACAGCTCGCGGCGATCCCCGGGGTCAGGACCTACCTGTCGGTGCCCCCCGTGATCCGAATCGGCGGGCGCAATGCGAAGGCCCCGTATCAGTTCACCATGCAGGGTGCGGACATCACCGAGCTCTATGAGAGTGCGACGCGACTCGAGACCAGGTTGCGCATGGTACCCATCCTCCAGGACGTCAGCACCGACCTGCAGATCAAGAATCCGCAGGTGCACGTGCAAATCGATCGGGACCGTGCCGCCCGGCTCGGCGTGACGGTGCAGCAGATCGAGGAGGCCCTGTACGACGCGTACGGATCGCGTCAGGTCTCGACGATCTACACCGACAACAACCAGTACTGGGTGATTCAGGAGCTGCTCCCCGAGTACCAGCTCGACCTCAGCGCCTTGCGCCTCCTCTACATCCGCTCCCAGCAGGGGACGCTGGTCCCCCTCACGTCCGTGGCCAGCGTGTCGCCGGGACTCGGCCCGCTCACCGTGAACCACAGCGGGCAGCTTCCGTCGGTCACGTTGTCATTCAACCTGGCGCCCAACGTGGCCCTCGGCGCCGGCGTGAGCGAAGTCCAGCGCGCGGCACAGGAGATCCTGCCCTCCACGATCAGCACGGGCTTCTCGGGCACGGCCCAGGCGTTCCAGGACAGCCAGCAGGGGCTGTTCTTCCTCCTGCTGCTCGCGGTGGCGGTGATCTACATCGTGCTGGGGATTCTGTACGAGAGCTTCATTCACCCGCTCACCATCCTGTCGGGCCTGCCGTTCGCGGGCTTCGGCGCGCTGTTGACACTGCTCGTGTTCGGTACGGAGCTGAGCGTGTACGCGTTCGTCGGGATCATCATGCTCGTGGGGCTCGTCAAGAAGAACGCGATCATGATGATCGACTTCGCGCTCGAGGCCGAACGCCGCGAAGGCAAATCGCCGCGCGACGCGATCCTCGAGGCGTGCAGCGTGCGGTTCCGGCCGATCATGATGACGACGATGGCGGCGCTGATGGGGACGCTCCCGATCGCGATCGGCTGGGGCTCGGGCGCCGAGTCGCGCCGGCCGCTCGGCCTCGCCGTGGTCGGTGGGCTCGCGTTCTCACAGCTCGTCACGTTGTACGTGACGCCGGTGTTCTACACCTATCTCGATGCGTTGCAGCAACGGCTGGGTCGGCGCGCGGCTCCGGCGCCGGTAGCGGAGCCAGTTTCGGCCGACTAGCCCTCACCCCCTAACCCCCTCTCCCCTTCGGGGAGAGGGGGAAACAATCACACCCGCTGCGCACTGAATCAGCCTGATGTCGCGACGAATCGGTCCCACACCCACCTACGCCCCTGCTATCGTGAGCCATGCCCCGATGGGAAGACCGATTCGCACCTCGCCCAGAGCCCGGGCGGAAGATCGCGCGCGCTCGCGAGCTGCGTCGCACCGCGACAGCAGCAGAGCGCGACGCGTGGACCCTGCTCCGCGACCGGCAGATGCTCGGACTAAAGTTCAAGCGCCACCACGTGATCGGTGGCTTGATCGTGGACTTTTACTGCGCGGAGTTACGTCTGGTTCTGGAACTTGACGGCGAGAGTCACGCCGACCGGGACCGCACAGCGCACGACGCCGCTAGGACAGAGTTCTTTGAAGCTCGAGGGATTAGCGTCCTGCGGCTACGGAACGAAGACGTCTCAGAGAGGACGTTGCGTGACCTCGTATGCAGACTCACCGATCGTCCCCCTCTCCCCGAAGGGGAGAGGGGACAGGGGTGAGGGCTACCGAATCCCCACCGACACGCCGACCTGAAACACGCGCAACTGAACCGGCGTGGTGACGCGCTGCGCCGTGAAAGTGCCGTCACCGTTGTCGGTAATCCCGTTCGCCGGCACGTACGTCACGCGGTCATGCCGCACGTCGCGGACGCCGATGTCGATCGCCACGGGGCTACGGCGCTGGGAGACCGTGATCAGCATCCCGGCACCGACCTGCGTCGTGGTCGTGAAATGCCCATCGAGGAAGAAGACATCGGAGTCGTAGCAGCCGCAGGAACCGCCGTAACTGGCAGACGTCCAGAACATCGATCCGCCCACGGTACCGAAGCCGTAGAGCCGGAGCGGCCCCTGCCCCAACGTGAGCTGCGGGCCAATGGCGAGCGTGCCGATGGACGACGTGGACGAAACGTCATAGGCGAAGTACGCGGCGTCGTACATCATGTAGGCACCGTCGATACGCAGGCCGACGCCGGCGCCCCGGTTCAACCCGACGACGGCGAAGCCCGTCACCCCAGCGGCGTAGTCGCCGTGCCGGCGGAACTCGCCGAGCGGTTGGGCGACGACGAACGTGAGCCCGACACTTCCGCCGTCGCGCACCTCGCGTAGCCCCGAGCGTCGGCCCGCGGGGCGCTGGCCGAGGAGAGGAGACGTCGCCGCGATAAGCATGAGCGCCAGTCCGGTGATGCGCCGCATAAAGCCATCCGAGTGGAGGAAGGGTGGAGCCAACGCCCGGCCTAAGGCAACGCGCATGCCAAGCGGAGCGCCGCCCTGAAAAGCGCAGCCGGCGCTAGGTTTCCCGGGGATTCTCACGGCCCCAGAATCGGGCCCGGCTGACCTCAAAAAGGGACATTTCGGAGGGGGAATGGCGCAGATCACCTACGACGATTTCGCCAAGGTCGACATCCGCGTGGGGCGGATCGTCCAAGTGGACGAGTTTCCGCAGGCGAGGAAACCCGCCTACAAACTGCGCATCGACTTTGGGTCTGAAATCGGCGTCAAGACGTCGAGCGTCCAGATCACCAAGCACTATCAGGCGGGCGAGCTGAAGGATCGCCTCGTGCTGGCGGTGGTCAATTTCCCACCGCGCCAGATCGCGAATTACTTCTCAGAGGTCCTCACGCTCGGCGTCATGCTCGGCGAGGGGGACATCGTACTGGTTCAACCCGATCGCGACGTGCCGATCGGGACGCGGATCGCGTAGCGGCCTTCGACGTACTCGGCCAAGATCCTCAAGAAGTCGGCGACGATGGCGTCGCCCTTGAGGGTGACCTTCAAGGCACCGTCCACATACACTGGCGCCCGCGGCTCCTCCGCGGTGCCGGGGAGCGAGATGCCGATGTCAGCGTGCTTCGACTCGCCCGGCCCGTTCACGACGCAGCCCATGACCGCGACGCGCAGCTCCTCGGAACCAGGGTAGCGCTCCATCCACACGGGGCGCTGCTCGCGCAGGTACGCCTGGATCTGCTCCGCCATTTCTTGAAAAAACGTGGAGGTGGTGCGGCCGCACCCGGGGCACGCGGTCACCTGCGGTGTGAAGCTACGGATCCCGAGCGACTGCAGGACCTGCTGCGCGACCTGCACCTCCTCGGTACGATCGCCGCCCGGACGCGGTGTGAGGGACACGCGGATGGTGTCGCCGATGCCCTCCTGAAGAAGGATGGCGAGGCCGGCGGTGCTCGCGATGACGCCCTTGGTCCCCATTCCCGCTTCGGTGAGCCCCAAGTGCAGCGGATAGTCCGACAGCGCCGCCAGCTTGCGATACACGTCCACCAAGTCCTGGACGCCCGACACCTTGGCGGAGAGGATGATGCGGTCGTGCGGCAAGCCGACCTCCTGCGCCAGCTCGGCGGAGCGGGTCGCGCTCGCCACCATGGCATCCATCGTGACGTCGCGGGCATCGCGCGGCTCCGGGAGCGCGGCGTTCGCGTCCATCATCTCGGTCAGGAGCTGCTGGTCCAGGCTGCCCCAGTTGACCCCAATGCGGACGGGCTTCCCTTCGGCGATCGCGACTTGGACGATGGTGCGAAAATTGTCGTCGCGCCGCTTGGCGCCGACGTTCCCGGGATTGATGCGGTACTTCGCGAGGGCGCGCGCGCAGGCGGGGTACTTCGTGAGCAGGAGGTGGCCGTTGTAATGGAAGTCCCCAATCACGGGGACGTCGACCTGCTCGACGATGTCGGGGACGGCGCGGGCGGCGGCATCGTTGTTCACGGTCACCCGCACGAGCTCGCTCCCCGCCTGATGCAGGGCTCGGACCTGCGCCACCGTCGCCGCCACGTCGGCGGTGTCGGTGTTGGTCATCGACTGGACGACGATCGGATGGGTGCTGCCCACCGCTACGCCGCCCACGCTGACCGTCACGGTGGAGCGTCGGGTGCTCACGGGGGGAAAATATACCGCCGGCGCCTCCCGAGGGAGGCGCCGGCTCATAAGACCGAGTCTAGAAGATCTTGTCCTGTATGACCACGCGCAGCTGCAGCGCGGTCAGCGCCATCTGGCCGATGAGGGGTCCGGCGTTGGGGTTGGTGCCGGTGGCCGCGATGCGGACCCACAGGGTGTCCCGGGTAAAGGCGGCGTTGATCCCCGAGCTGAGGTCACCGACGATCACGACGGGGAGGGTGCCTGGTCCGGGGATCGTGGTAGCCGGGAGGCTGAGGGCGAGCGCCGCGGGCAGGTGCGTGCTGGCTGAGTCGCTGGCGATATACAGACTCAAGCCGATCGATCCGGCCCCGGCGCTCGTGATCAGATTCGCGGCGCCGTTCGTGATCCGTACCGAGTCGACGATCGACTTCCCGAACCCGGGCGGCAGGATGATCCGCTGCACGGTGTACGAGTCCACGGACGACGCCGGGGGGACCGCGTAGGGCACCGTGTCGTTGCCCGAACCGGCCATGAAGCTGTAGACGTCGACGTTGAAGATGGCGCGCCCTTCACCGCACGCCGCCGTGAGCAGCGCGGCCGCAACGATCAGGGCGGAAGCTGTCGCTTTCATACGCATTCCCTAGTAGAGCGAGATGGACGTGGCCATCGTGATAGCCCGCTTGTCGGCGAATGAATTGCTATGCGTCCAGAGGCCCACATCGAGACCGAGCGGACCCAACCGGACGCCGCCGCCGAACCCGAACTGCATCTTCTTGCGCTGGTCGCGGGACACGCCGCCGCGCAGGGCCAGAAGGCCGAGCCGCTGCTCGCCGCCGACGTGAATCACGGTGCCGCGGCCCGTGTTCACGATGTCGCCGCCGACGGTCGTGCCCGTCCCCATGCGCAGGGCCGCGTTGGCGATGTAATTGACCGGGAGCTTGGTCGTCGTCTCCACATGGTTTCTGACGACGGTCGTAACGATCGAATCGCCGACGTTGTCGAAGTAGGTGCTGTCGACACGCGTGTCTTGCCAGGTCAACTTGGCGCCGATGTCGTTCACACCTACGCCGACCTCCATCGGACCGGAGACGAGCACGATCCCCACGTCGCCCCCGACGCCGCGCCCGAACGACGTGCCGACGCCGTTATCCCGGTAGATCAGCCCCTCGAGTTGCGGCGTCACGGGGTTGGGGCCGGCGAACAGCGTGTCGCCGGTCGTGAAGCCGCCCGAACCGACGGCGCGGTAGTACGTGACGCCGAAGTAATTGCGGACAGAGGCGCCGAGGTACACGCCGTCGTCGTTATCGCTGCCTCGGCCGGTGACTCGGCCGGAGAAGCTCAGTGTCGGCGCGAACCCCGCCTGCACGAGCCCGTTGCCGAGCAGGTTGTACGTCGTATTGGTGCGCGCCGAGTCCGCATTCTTGAGAAACGTGCGGAGGGAGTCGCCCAAGAGGAACTCGATGTCGTGGTTCTCGAACCCCTGGACGCCGAACCGGAAGCCCTTGATGCCGAACCCCACGTCGAGCAGACGGCTCGTACCGCCGAGTCCGAACTGATCCTCGGGGATCAGCACCTGCGCGGCACCGAGGTCGAGAGCGAACGCGTTCCTCCCGACGGTGAACGTGACGTCGTTGGTCGGCGTCGGCGCCTTTCGCACCTCGAGGAAGATCGGGAGGTTGAACACCAGGTTCACGAGCTGGACGGGGTTGAACGCCGCGGAGTCGGGATTGAACATCGGGTCGTCGCCCAGCTTGTTGATCGGGTGATCGTGGAAGAACTGGATCAGCCCGAGCGGCACCGGGATGGTCAGCTTGGCGTTCCCGCTGCCGGCGCGGTTCTTCAGGGCCCGGTACGCCGGATTATAGCGTCGCAGGTTGCCGTCCCGCGTCAGCGAAACGCCCCCCATCCCGACGCGGCGCGCGTCGAACGAGAACTGCGCGCGCGCCGGCCGGGCGGAGGCGGCGACGAGGACAACGAGCGCGAGGGCGACGGCTCCAGTTCGCACGAATCACCTCAAGACGGGAGAAGACAGTCAGCAATATAATGTTCGCGCTTCCAACTATGGCGCGGTGTGAGCGGCGTCACCCCCTTGGAGCGTGAGCGTCACGGTGGTCCCCCGCCCTGCGTCGCTTTGCAACACGATCGTACCCCCCCAGCTCTCGACGAGCCGGCGCGCGATGGCCAGCCCCAGGCCGGAGCCGCTGGACGTCGTCGAAAAAGTCGGCTCGAACACGCGCGGCAGCACCTCCGGAGCGATGCCGCGACCGTCGTCCACGACGCTGAGCGTCGTGCCGCCGTCCCGCACGCTCACGGTGACGCGGCTCGCGTCCGCGTTACGCGCGTTCTCGAGGAGATTGACCAGCACCTCCTTCACCTCATCTTTGCGCGCCAGCGCCGTCGCGCCCTCGTGGTCGGCGCGCACGTCGTACTGCGTCCCGCTCTTCTTGTTGGCCGATCCCAGGCCATACAGTTGCACCACCTCGCGCGCCGCGGCCGCGAGGTCCACCGCCTCGAGCGGCAGCTGTTCCGCCGCGGGCGCACCGAACCGTGAGAACGCGCGCGCGATCCCGTCGAGGCGATCGATCTCCACGAGGATGCGCCCCGCGGTCTCCTCGAGCGTGGACTCGAAGGCCGCCCCGCGCTTCACGCGCTGCAGGTGCTGGATCCCAAGCCGGATCGGCGTCAGCGGGTTCTTGATTTCGTGTGCGACCTGGCGCGCCATCTCTCCCCACGCTATGACGCGGGCCGCGCGGGTCAGCGCGGTCGCGTCGTCGAGCGCGATGACGCAGCCGTCTGGAGCGGGACCGAGCGCGGCGAGTTGGACGCGGATCTGGCGGCCCCCGATCTCGAATTCCTTCTCCGCGATCGCGTCGCCCTTCGCCGCCACGAACGCGGTGACGGCCTGCCACACGGGCGCCCACGCGGGTGGAGCCGCCCGGGGCAGCTCGTCGCCGGGGGCAAGCGACTCGCCCAGCAACTCCTCCGCGCGCGCGTTCGCCATCGTGACGCGCAGCGCGTCGTCGACGGCGATCACCCCGGTCGCGATGTTGGCGAGCACCCGGGCGGTGCGTTGCCGGGCCTCTTCGATCGCCGCCTGGCTGCGACGCACGTCGGTCACCATGCGACCGAACGCCGACAGCACCGGCTCGAACTCGCGCGGCGCCCCGGGCGGGAACGCCGCCGGCTCGGTGCCGCGCCCCACGGCGAGCGCGGCGGCGCGCAGCGCCGCCACGGGCTTCGCCAGCCCGCCCGCCGCGAGGCCCGCCAGGTAAACCGCCGCGCCGAGCCCCGCGAGCGTGGCCAGCATGAGCACGAGTGCGAGATCTTGCTGCTGGAGGCGCACGCGCTCGTCGTCGAGCAACTGCGGCGCGGCGAGAATGGCCTGTTCGCCCGGAGCGCCTGACGTGACGACGCGGTAGCCGACCCGCGTCGGCCGGCCCGCCGTGCGTGCGTCGATCGTGATCTCGAGCTCGTCTTCGAGCGTCAAGAGGAACGCCGGTGGCGCGAGGAACGGGTCGACCAGGCCGAGCTCCGCCATGACGGGCGAGCTCGTGCCCACGAGCACGCCGCCCCGGTACAACCACAGCTCGGCGTTGAGACGACGCCCCAGCTCCGCTACGGACCGCGCGACCCCCTCCGGCCGATCGCCCGCGATAGCCCCCGCACTCGCGACCGCGTCGCGCACCGTCTGGCGGATGAGGAGGTCGCCCGAGCGGCGTGCCTCATCGGCCAGGCGCGCAAAGCTCCACGCCGCGAACCCCAGCACCGGCAGCACGAAGAACGTGACGAGCGCCGCGGTGAGGCGCGCGCGGTAGCTCGTTCGCAGGGTAGCGAGCAGCGCCGGCGCACGGGGCCGCCACCCGTCGGCCACGACGAGCCCGAACAACCAGACGCCCGCCAGCAGCGCGACATCGAGCAGCACAACGAGCGCACCACGCACCAGCAGCGCCCAGGGACTGCGCAAGTCGACCCGCACGTGGACGTGGCGCACGCCCTCGGGCAGGTCCACCCGCCGCTCGCCCCGCGCCGCCCAGCCGATGCGCCGCCACTCGAGCCGCGCGCCGGCGGCGGGCGCCGCACCCGGCTCGGGGAGCGAGAGGGAGATCGCGTAGGGCGGTTCGACTCCCGGGTCCCCGCGCAGGAAACGCGCGGTGCGATCCGGGGGCAGCAGACGCGTGCGCGGGCCCACCACGACCGTCAGCACGTCCCCGCCGGGGATCGGCACCACGAGCACGTAGTGCACGCCCGGCGCCCACTCGACCCGCTCGATCCGTGGCCCGGTCCCGGGAGCGGATGAGCGCGCCAGCGCCGCCGGTACGCCCGGCTGGAGATCGAGCGTGGCGAGCGGCAGGTCCGCGACCGGATGCCCGCTCGGGTCCCACAGTTGGAGTAGCGCGGGGTAATCCTCGGCGACGAGCGGAGACCCGACCCACAGCGCGTAGAGATCGCCGGCCGTATGCGGCGCGGGCCGGGCCGCGATCTGCTGGCCCAGACGCTCGAGCTGGGCGACGGCGAGCGCATCGCCTTCGCGGCCGAGGCGTTGCGCGTCGCGCTCGGCGAGCTGCAGTCGCCCCTCGACGGCGGCGCCCCACGTCAGCAAAGCCGCCGCCGTCCCCGCGACGACCGCGATCCCGGGGAGCGCCCACGCCCTAGGCGCGGGCAGAATCACGCCGACGAGCGCGGGTAACCAGAGGAAGGTGTACCACTCCGGCCACGCGCCATACGGGCTCCACAACCACAGACCCGCGATGGCCGCGAGCGCCGCCCAGGCGCACGCCGCGGGGAGAGACCAAGGAACGCGCTCCGGCTCGGCGGCGCCGCGGACCAGCGCGGCCGCCGCGAGGACGAGCGCCATCGCGGTCACCGCGAGGGCGGACTGCCACGACAACCACAGGGCGAAGCTCACACCGCTGGCGGGCGGGGCAATTCCGCGGCCGAAATAGCGGACCAGGTATGGCGCCGCGAGAACGAGAAACCCCGCGGCCGCCGTGGTCCACCAGCGGCGGCGCAGGCCGCGGCGCCACAAGACGCCCGCCGCCACGAGGACCAGAATCCCGACCACCATCAGCGAGCCCGCCGACGCACCAACCACGCCCAGGACCGGCCGGTAGAACGTGGCGAGCGAGAAGAGGCCGGGCATACCCGCGCTGGGCGCGAGCGGGGCACGCAGCGTCGTCCACGCCGCCGCGACGACGACGCCCCAGCGCCACGCGCCCGCCGGAGCGGCGGCGAGCAGCAGCACCAGCGTCGCGACGAGCGCGAAGCCGGCCAGGCGACTGGTGCGCGCGAGCGCGGTCAGTTTGGCGTCGCCCTGCGCCGGGGAGATCGTGAGGACCGACAAGAGCGTATCGCCGTGCTCGCAGTCCACCGGGCAGATGTCGAACACCCGCTCGTCGCTGGGCCCGAGGCCGGGACTGAAGAACTGCAGGCCAACGCCGTGCGCGCGCGCGAAGGCGGCAGCAACGGTTCGATCCTGGTCGGCGAGCGCCGGCGCGGCACCGAGGAGCACGGAGCCCACCGCCGTCCCGACCGCCGTCTGGCGCCGGGCCTCGAGCACCGCGTAGAATGGTGTGATGACGGCTCGCAGCTCGGCGGTGTCCGGTGCCGGCATGGCGCGGTGGCGGCCGGCCCACGCGAACGGGGCGCCATCGGGAGCGATGATGGCGACCCCCCGCTCGATCTCGGCGGGCCCCGTGGCGGTCGCCCGAGCCAACTCCCGGAACGCCGCCTCCCGCGGGAGCAACGCGGCCTGCGCTCCGCGCTCGGCCAAGCGGCGGGCCTGCGTCATCGCGTCGCCGAGCGTCGACTGCAGATCCCGGGACGCCGCCGCGACGCGCTCCTCGCGCAGTGCCGGCCAACAGCATTGGATCCGTTCGACCTGGATCGCGCCCGCCACCAGCACGACGCCGAGCGCCAGGCTCGTCAACGCGGCGGCGGCGGCCAACGGGCGATATGGACGGCGGGCCGCGAGCGCGACGGCCGCGAGCCCAGCCGCCCCCGCGACCCACGCCCAGGCGGCGGCGTTGCCGCGCAGCCACTCGGCGGCGGCCAGGGCGGCGAGCCCTCCGGCGATCACCACATGACTCAGCCGCTGCACCTGAAGCTCCTCACCCCCGAGGCCGTGCGCGCCGCCCTGGCGCGCGACTCACGACTCCTGGTTCCCGTGGGCACCTGCGAACAGCACGGGCCCCACCTCCCGCTCGGGTGCGACACCATCATCGTCGACCGTCTCGCCGACGATCTCTCCGCCGCGTTCGGCATCGTGCGCGCGCCGACAGTGGAGTACGGCGTCAACACCGCCACCAAGCGTCCCTACCCCGGCAACGCCGCGGTGCGCCGCAAGACCCTGCATCGGTGGATGAACGACCTCCTGGGATCGTGGGAGGAATCCGGGGTGGATACGTTCATCATATTGACCGCGCACGGCCACGATCCCCACCAGGAGGCGCTTTCCACCCTCCGCACTCGTCGGGCTCGCGTGTTCAGCGTCGACGTATTCTCGCTCGACTTCACGGGGCACCTGGACGACCCTGCCGGCCCGATGCACGGCGGCGAGCTGGATACGTCGCTGCTCCTGCACCTCGCGCCCGAGCTGGTCCAGATGCAGCTCGCCCAGGACTTCCTCCTTCCAGTGCGGCAGCGGGCGCGCTACCGCCGCGGCGCGACCGGCACGCTCCCCGCTCTGTCGCCCGGGTCGCTCGGCCGACCCACCCTTGCCTCGGCCGAGAAGGGCGCGCGGCTCTACAAGATGATCTATGAGTGCCTCGCGACGCGAGTTCTCGGGGCGGCGGCCGCATGAATGCGTGCCTCCTGGTGCTCGCCGCGCTGCAGGCGCCGCTCGACGAGGGCACGTTCGTCGTGCGCGAGGACACCGTGGAGGTCGCGCGCGAGTCGTTCCGGCTGGTGCACGGCCGCCTCGCGCGCGGCGGCATCGGATGGACGCTCGCAACCACGATCCGGTACGACCGCACGCGGCCCGTGGTCGTGCTGTCTCCCATCCTCGACGTCACCGCCGACACGCTGCCCGCCACGCTGCAGTACGACGTCGCGGACCCACGCCAACCGGTGCGCATCCTCGGCGAGTTGGGCCCCGGCCGGTTCACGGTGCGGTTCGTGGCGCGGACCACCGAGCGCGCGCGTGAGTTCCCCGCCGGCGGGCGTCCGGTCGTGCTCGACGACTCGGTGTTCGCACTGTATGTGTTCGCCGCCTGGCGCGCGGCGGGACAGCCGGGCCAGCTCGCCGCCATCGTGCCCCGCGGGCTGCGGCGCGAAGCGGTCGAAATCCAGGACCAAGGCCTCGTCCCCACGACGTTGAACCACAGTCCAGTGACGCTGCGACACATCACGATCGCGGGCGGTCCCAATCAGCTCGTGCACCTCTGGCTCGACCCCAACGCGCGCCTCATGAAGGTAGAGATTCCGTCGCGTCGACTCACCGCGGAGCGCGCGTCCGGCGGTTGACCCCGCTTTGTCCCGCCGATTAGGTTCTTGTCAAGTTTCCGAACAGCCGCACCGCACGTGTCGCAGGTCGAAACCGAGCCCGCCGGCCGCGCGTATGGGCTTCGACCTCACGACCTTCATCTCCAAGGACGCCCATGAGACACGTGTTGCTCACCGCCGGACTTCTGCTCGGCCCGGCCGTCGCGGCCGCGCAGCAGGCAGCGCCGGCGGCGTTGTCGCTCGCAGATGCCATCGCCATCGCGCGGGACCAGAATCCCGCCTATCGCCAGGCGCTGAACAACCGCGGTCCCGCCGCGTGGGGCGTGCGCGGCGCTTATTCCAGTCTCTTGATCCCCAGCGTCACCACGGCGGCGGGCATGAGCTACACCGGCCCGGGCTCACAAACGTTCCTGTCGTCGAGCTTCACGCAGAGCGTCTCGACCGTCTCCTCCTTCTACGACCTGAGTCTCTCGTGGCAGTGGTCAGGCACGACCTTTTCGCAGCCCTGGCTCGCCAAGGCGCAGCAGCATGCCGTGGACGCCGATATCGCCGGGGCGGCAAACGCATTGGCGACAGGGATCACGCAACAGTACCTCACGGTGCTGCAGACGCGCGACCAGGCCGAGGTGGCCCGCCGCATGGTGGCCCGGAATGAGGAGTTCCTGAAGCTCGCGCAGGCGCGCTTCAACGTCGGGCAGGCGACGCTGATCGACGTGCGCCAGGCGCAGGTCGCGCGCGGCCAGGCGGAAGTCGCGCTGCTGCGCGCGGAGACGGCCGTCAGCGTCGAGAAGCTACGGCTGTTCGAGCAGATGGGCGTGACTCCGCCCACCGACATCCAGACGGTGCAGCTCACCGACACGTTCCTGGTGCAGACGCCGGCCTGGCAGCTGCCGGACCTGTTGACGATGGCGGAGCAGCAGAACCCGGCGCTCAAGGCGCTGCGCGCGCGCGAACGCGCGGCCGCGTGGGGCGTGCGCGCGGCGACGTCGACCTACGGTCCATCGGTGTCGCTCTCGGCAGGGTGGTCGGGGTTCACGCAGCAGTTCACCAATGTCGATCCGATCATCCAGAGTCAGGAGTTCGCGTTCGGCCAGGAAAAGACGGCCTGCGACCAAGACAACGTGATTCGGGCCAACAACGGTGTGCCTTTGAAAGATTGCAGCATATTCGTTTGGGGCAGCCAGAACGAGCAGGCGCTGCGGGCGCAGAACTCGGTGTTTCCCTGGAACTTCACGAAGCAGCCCTTTCAGGCGCGCCTGTCGATCTCGCTGCCGCTGTTCACGAACTTCTCGCGGACGCAGCGGATCTCGGAGGCGCGGGCGCAGCACGGTGATATGGAAGAAGCCGTGCGGGCGCGCGGCCTGGCCGTGCAGACTGAGGTGAGCCAGGCGTTCCTGACCTTGCAGACCGCGTTCCGCACCACGGGTCTCCAGGACACGAACCGCTCGGCGGCCCGCGAGCAGCTGCAGCTCGCCACCGAGCGCTATCGCGTGGGCTCGGGCACGTTCTTCGAGCTGCTCGACGCCCAGGTGGCATCGCTGCGCGCCGAAAGCGACTACGTGAACGCGATCTACGATTACCACAAGGCCCTGGCCGCGCTGGAAGCGGCGGTCGGCCGGTCGTTGCGCTAACCAAGAGGAAACGAGCGAACATGTCCAAGCGGAACAAAGTGCTGTTGGGTGTCGGGGGCGGCGTGCTCCTGGTGGTGCTCGTGTTGGTCAGCGCCAGCGCGAAGCGCGAGAAGGGCGTCGAAGTGCGTTTCGAGCATGTCGGGCGGCGCGATCTCGTGGCGGCGGTCACGGCGAGCGGCAAGATCCAGCCGAAGAAAAAGGTGGACGTCAGCGCCGACATCACGGGTCGCATTACGCGGATCGCGGTGCGCGAGGGCGACTACGTGCAGAAGGGCCAATTCCTGCTGCAGATCGACCCGACGATTTACGAAGCCAACCTGCAGCGGGCGCAGGCGACGATCTCCTCGTCCGAGGCGGGGGCCGTGCAGGCCCGCGCCAACCGCGATCAGGCGCAGCGCGCGCTGGGACGGACGAAGGAGCTGCGCGAGACGAACCCCAACCTGATCTCGCAGGAACAGCTGGAACAGGCGCAGACCGCGTTCGACATCGCGGAGGCGAACCTGACGGCGTCGACGCATATGGTCGAGCAATCGCGCGCGGCGTTGCAGGAGGCGCGCGACCAGCTGGCCAAGACGCACCTCGTCGCCCCCATGGCGGGACGCATCACGCGGCTCGCCGTCGAGGAGGGCGAAGTGGCGGTGCCAGGCACGTTCTCGCGCGAGACGGGCCTGCTGCTGACGATCTCCGACCTCTCCGTGATTCAGGTGAAGGTTCAGGTAGACGAGACCGACGTGGTACGCCTGCACCTTGCCGACTCGGTCGAGGTGACGATCGACGCCTTCCCGGACACCGCGTTCGTCGGGCGCGTCACGAAGATCTCGGACAGCGCCATTCTCACGGCGGCCTCGAGCGTCGCCGGCCAGAACGACCGCGCGGTGGACTACGAGGTGGAGATCACGCTGGTGAATCCGCCGAGCGACGTCCGGCCCGACCTGTCGGCCACGTCACGGATCGTGACCGATACGCGCAAGCAGGCGCTGGCGATTCCGATCATCGCGCTCACGGTGCGCGAGAACAAACCCGTGCCGAACGAGCAGCGGCCCCGCGCCGCCGCTGCTGCGTCCGCAGGCACCGATACCAAGAAGAAGGAGGCGGAAGGAGTGTTCGTCGTGAGCAACGGCGTCGCCACGTTCCGGCCCGTCAAGGTGGGGATCGCGGGCGAGGAGTACTTCGAGGTGATCGACGGCGTGCGCGAGGGCGATACCATCGTGGCCGGCCCATACCAGGCGATCCGCGACCTCAAGGAAGGGGCGCGGGTCAAGTCGACCCGGCAGGCGGCGGATTCGGTCAACAAGAGGCCGTCGTGAGCGTGCAGGAGTTCCGCACCGGCGATACGCCGCTCCCCGACGTCGTCATCCTGACGCACAAGCTCACGCGCGACTACGACATGGGGTCGGAGACCGTGCGGGCGCTGCGCGGCGTCAGCATCCAGATCCGCCGCAACGAGTATGTGGCGGTGATGGGCCCGTCGGGCTCCGGGAAGTCCACCCTGATGAACCTCGTCGGTTGCCTCGACACGCCGACGAGCGGCGAGTACTGGCTCAACAGCCAGAAGGTCAGCGACCTGGTGGACGACGAGCTGGCGCGCATCCGCAACAAGGAAATCGGGTTCGTCTTCCAGACGTTCAACCTGCTGCCCCGCGCCGACGCGCTGCACAACGTCGAGCTGCCGCTGATCTATGCGGGGCTCGGCGCCAAGGAGCGCCGCGCGCGCGCGGCCCAGGCGCTGCAGCGTGTGGGCCTCGGCGACCGGATGGACCACCGCCCCAACGAGCTATCGGGCGGCCAGCGCCAGCGCGTGGCGATCGCCCGCGCGCTGGTGAACAACCCCAGCATCCTGCTCGCCGATGAGCCCACGGGGAATCTCGACTCGACGACGGGCCTCGAGATCATGGCGCTGTTCCGGGAGCTTCACGATGCGGGCCAGACGGTCGTGATGGTCACACACGAGCAGGACATCGCGGCGCAGGCCGCGCGGGTCATCACCTTGCGGGACGGGCTGGTCGCGACCGATCAGCAGCGGGCCGCCTGAGTGCCGCTGTTCGAAGCGGTCCGGCTGGCGCTGCAGACCCTCCGGGCGCAAAAACTGAAGAGTGGATTCTCGCTGCTCGGCGTGTTCGTGGGCGTCACGTTCCTGATCGCGGCCTGGTCGATCGTGAACGGGATGAACGTGTACATGACCGAGCAGTTCGCCGGCCGTCTCATCGGGGTGAACACCTTCCATCTGCGCCGGCGGCCGAACTTCACGCCGAACATTTCCGACTCGACCTGGCGGGCCTGGGCCCGTCGGCCCCGCATCACCTTCGGGGACGCGGACGCGGTGACCGCGGCGATCACCGCACCGGTGATCACGGCGTGGGAATCCTCGGATCGCGTGACGATGGAAGGGGGCGGCAAGAAGGTCCTCGACGTCGAAGTCACGGGCGCGACGGAGCGTTACTTCGACATCAAGAACCTCGCCATCGCGAACGGCCGGGCCTTCACCGCCCAGGAAGTGCGGAGCGGCGTGCCGGTGATCGTGCTCGGCGAGGAGATCGCCCTCAAGCTGTTCCCCTCGCGGGATCCGATCGGCCGGCAGGTGCGGATCGGCGGCCAGCCCTACCGCATCATCGGGGTGGTGGCGCACCAGGGGAAGATCTTCGGCTTTTCGCTGGACCGCTTCGCCGTGGCCCCTGCCCGATCGCCGGTCCAGGATCTCGTGAACCCGCCCGGCATCATCGACGCGTTGGTCGTCAAGGCCAACTCGGTGGAGGACATGCGGGGCGCCATGGTGGAGGCCGAAGGCGTCATGCGGAGCCGGCACCACCTGCGGCCGCGCCAGGACAACAACTTCGTGCTCGAGACGTCCGAGGGCGTGCTGCAGTTCTGGGGCGGCATCAAGCGGATCCTGATGTTCGTCGGGCCCGGGCTCGTCGGCGTGGCGCTCATCGTGGGCGGCATCGTGATCATGAACATCATGCTGATGGCGGTCGCCGAACGGACCCGCGAAATCGGACTGCGCAAATCGCTGGGCGCGCGCCGCACCGACATCCTGCGGCAGTTCCTCGCCGAGTCCACCACCATCGCCGTGGTCGGGGCGTCGATCGGAATCGTCACGGGGATCGGCCTATCGGTGCTGCTCAACGCCGTCTCGCCGCTCCCGGCGGCGGTTTCCGGCACATCGATCCTGCTGGGCGTCGTGATCGGCGGCGGCGTCGGGATCGTCGCCGGCGTGTACCCCGCCAGCCGCGCCGCGCGGCTCGATCCCATCGCGGCACTGCGCCAGGAATAGCCGATGACTCCCATGCTCGAGGGCGTCGGGATCGCGCTCGCATCGCTCCGCGCCCACAAGGTGCGGGCCGCTCTCACGATCCTCGGGGTGGCGATCGGCGTGATGGTCGTGATGGTCATCGGCGCGTTGATCGCCGGGTTCGACAAGGGCCTGTCCGACATGCTGGCGTCGCTCGGCCCGAAGACGTTCTACGTCGGCCGCTTCTGGGGCGGCGCGCAGCATGAAGACCAGAACGATCCCAACCCCTGGCGGCGCCGGCCGCCGCTGACGATCCGAGAAGCGGAGCGGCTCGAGGAGTTGCCGACGATCAAGTTCGTCGTGGTGGACGAGAACGGCAACGCCGACGTGGAGTTCGAGGGGAAGCGGTTGAGCGCCGTCAACATCCGCGGCCGGGATGCCGATTGGCCCAACGTCTCCGGCGGCAGCATCGTCCCGGGCCGCTCGTTCAGCCACGTGGAGGACCTCGCGAACAGCCGCGTCGTCGTGGTCAACGAGAAGGTCGCCGATCAGCTGTTCAACCAACGCGACCCGATCGGCCGCCGCGTCAAGATCGCCGGCCTGCCCTACGACGTCATCGGCGTCTACCATCCGCCGACCGGACTGTTCGGGGAGGGCGATCAGAACGAGGTGCTCATCCCGCATGGGACGCTCGTCAAATACGTCCCCTTCTGGCAGGGGTGGCTGGACTTCTTCGTCGCCCCCGAGGACAGCGTCTCCGTGCAAGACGCCATCGATCACGTGACGATCGCGCTGCGAACGGCGCGCGGGTTGCGGCCCGGGCAGCCCAACACGTTCGACGTCGTCACGCAGGACAAGTATCTCGAAGCGGTGAACAGCAGCACGCGGATGTTCAAGCTCGTGATGTTCGTCCTGTCCGGCGTGGGATTGATGGTCGGCGGGATCGGGGTCATCGCCATCATGATGATCTCCGTCACCGAGCGCACCCGGGAAATCGGCGTGCGCAAGGCGCTGGGCGCGACCCGCCAAGCCATCATGTGGCAGTTCCTGGTCGAGGCCGCGACGCTCACCACCGTCGGCGGGATGATCGGCATGCTGGTAGGCGCCGCGATCGCGCTGCTGCTGGGGGCGCTCACGCCGGTGCCGGCCTACGTGCCGATCGGCTCCGTCCTCCTCGCGCTGGCCGGCGCCGCGTTCACCGGCCTCCTGTTCGGCATTTACCCCGCCAGCAAGGCCGCGCGCCTCGACCCCGTAGAAGCGTTGCGCTACGAGTAACCCCCCGTAATGCGCTTCTTCGACGCGGTGCGCCTCGCGCTCCAAACGCTGCGCGCGCAGAAGCTCAAGAGCACGTTCTCCGTCATCGGCGTGTTCATCGGCGTCATGTTCCTGATCGCCGTCGTGTCGGTCGTGGAAGGGATGAACCGCTACATGACCGACAAGTTCGCGGGCACGCTGCTCGGCGTGAACACGTTTCGCGTGCGCCAGTTCCCCGACGTGCAGCTCGGCAACGTCACCGACTCGACGTGGCGGACGTGGATGCGCCGGCCGCGCATCACGTATCAAGACGCCCAGGCTGTGATGCAGGGCATCTCGCTCCCCGTGGTCGCCGCGTGGGAGTCGAACACGCGCGCCGCCTTGACCGCCGGCCGGCGCCAGGCGAAGGACGTGCAGGTCACGGCCGCGACGGAACTGTACTTCGATATTCGCGCGCTCGTGATCGAGGAGGGCCGCGCGTTCACCGGGCAGGAGGTGGAGGCCGGCGTACCGGTCCTCGTGCTGGGACACGACCTGGCGGAGAAACTGTTCGAGGGGCAAGACCCCCTCGGACGGGAAGTCAAGATCTTCGACATTCCCTACCGCGTGATCGGCGTGGTCGAAAAGCAAGGGAACTTGTTCGGACTGTCACTCGATAAGTTCGCCGTCGCGCCCGCCACCGCCCCGCTCAAGCGTTTCGTCAACCCGCCGCGCGTCGTGGACGCCCTAGCCGTGAAGGCCAGCTCGCCCACCGAGATGCGACAAGCCATGACGCAGGCCGAGGCCGTGCTGCGCAGCCGGCGCCACCTGCGCCCGCGCCAGGCGGACGACTTTGCGCTCGAGACCGCCGATGAGGTGCTCGATTTCTGGGGCAAGATCAGCGGCATTCTCCAATACGCGCTCCCCTTCCTCCCGGGCATCTCGCTCGTCGTCGGCGGCATCGTGATCATGAACATCATGCTGATGGCCGTGGCGGAGCGGACCCGCGAGATCGGGATTCGCAAGTCGCTGGGGGCGCGGCGCAGCGACATCCTGCAGCAGTTCCTGGTCGAGGCCACGACGCTCGCCGTCGTGGGGGCGGCCGCGGGGGTCGGCATCGGCATCGCGCTGGCGGCCGTGGTCGCGGCCACGACGCCGCTCCCCGCCGCGGTCGCCCCGTGGTCCATCGTGGTCGGCGTGATTCTGGGCGCGGGCGTGGGGATCGTCGCGGGCGTCTACCCCGCCACGCGGGCCGCCCGTCTCGACCCGATCACGGCTTTGCGGGCGGAGACGTGACGGGACTGTTCGAAGGCGTCGGCATCGCGCTTGGCTCGCTGCGCGGCAGTAAGGCCCGGGCCGCGCTGACGATCCTCGGCGTCGCGATCGGCGTGATGGTCGTGATGTTGATGGCCGCCTTGATCAGCGGGATCAACAAAAGCGTGGCGGGCGTGTTTGAGTCGATCGCGCCGCGTACCTTCCTGGTGTGGCGCTTCTTCCAGGCCGGCGTGACGGTGTCGGACGGCTCCGAGGAGAACAGCCCGTGGCGGCGGAACCCCGCGATCGCCGAGCTGGAGGCCGACCGCATCCGGCTGCTGCGGTCGGTCCGCTACGTGACGCGCCGCGAAGAGAGCTCGGCGAACGTGGAGTTCGGAGGCGTGCACCTCGAGTCGGTGCAGATCTCCGGCGTGTCGGCCGAATGGGTCGAGGTGAACGGCGGCGACGTCTACCCGGGGCGCACGTTCACGCGGATCGAGGATCTGTCCAACAGCGCCGTGGCCGTGGTCAACCGCAAGCTCGAGGATCAACTGTTTCGCGGGCGCGACCCGATCGGCCAGACGATCCACGTCGCCGGCGCACCTTTCACCGTCATCGGCGTCTACACGCAGCCGCCGAGTCTGTTCAGCGGCGCCGCGCCGCCCAACGTGTACATGCCGCACGGCGCGTTCGTGAAGAGGGTGCCGTACTTCAAGGGCTGGATGCGCCTCGCCGTCGCGCCGGGGCCGGGATACACGCAGCAGCAGTCCATGGACGAGGTGGTCGCGACGTTGCGCTCGCTCCGCGGACTCAAGCCCGGCCAAGATAACAATTTCTCGATCGTCACACAGGACAAGCTGCTCGACTCCTGGAACCAGGTGACGGGGATGTTCTTCCTCGTCATGCTGGTGCTGTCGTCGATCGGCCTGATGGTGGGCGGCGTCGGGGTCGTCGCGATCATGATGATCTCCGTGACCGAGCGGACGCGGGAGATCGGCGTGCGCAAGGCGCTAGGCGCGACGCGCCGCGCCATCCTGTGGCAGTTCCTGGTCGAGGCGTCGACGCTCACGCTCGTGGGCGGCGCCGTCGGCATGCTGGGCGGGGGTTTGCTCGCGCTCCTCATCTCGGCCATCACGCCCATTCCCGCGAACGTGCCGCTGTGGTCGGTCGTGGCGGCGCTGCTCGCGTCGGCCCTCACCGGCGTGGGTTTCGGGCTGTATCCCGCGAGCCGAGCGGCGCGGATGGATCCGGTCGAGGCGCTGCGCTACGAGTAGGGCGGTAGCCCCTTAGCTTTGTAGCTGTGCCCCTCTTCGAAGGCGTGCGCCTCGCGCTGCAGACCGTCTGGAGCCATCGACTCCGATCCTTCTTCACATTGCTCGGCATCATCGTCTCCGTCGCATTCCTCGTCGCGGTCGTCGCCGTGATCCAGGGCATGAATGCCTACGTGCGGGAGCGGCTGGCGGGGGCGATCGTCGGCATCAACGCCTTCCAGATCCGGCGCGATCCGATTCAGGTCGGGTTCATCGACGACGAGACGTGGCGGCAGATCCAGCGCCGGCCCATCATCGCGCCGGAAGATGTCGGGTTCATCGAGCGCGCCGTCCCCGACGCCGAGGCGATCGCGCTGCAATCGGGTTGGCCGACGCCGATGGCGGACGTGCAGTGGCGCAACCGCACGACCGGGGACGTATTCATCTTCGGCGTGACCGCGCCGTATGTGGTCGTCCAGGACTATAAATTCGCCGCCGGCGAGCCGCTGACCGACATCGACCTGCAACAGCGGCGGTACGTCGCCGTGCTCGGCTACGACGTGGCCGACAAGCTGTTCGGCGACGCGACCGCCGCCGTTGGCCGCATGATCCGCGTCCAAGGGATGCAGCTGATCGTCAAGGGCGTCATCGCCCGCAAGGGAACCGTGCTCGGCCAGTCGTGGGACGGCTTCGTGATGCTGCCGCTGTCCACGTTCGAGTCGATGTATGGGCGACGCCAGACGATGGTGATCTCGGTAAAGATGCCCACGGCTGCGACGGTCGGACCGGCGATGCTGCGCGCGGAGGAGGCGATGCGCATCGCGCACCGGCTGCGCCCCGGTGCCGAGAACGACTTCACCGTGGATACGGGTGAAGGGCTCATCGCGTTCTGGGGCAAGCTGACGCGCGTGATTTTCACCGTGGTGCCCGCCGTCGTGGTCATTGGGATCGTCGTGGGCGGGATCGTGATCATGAACATCATGCTGATGAGCGTCACGGAGCGCACGCGCGAGATCGGCATTCGCAAGGCGCTGGGCGCATCACGCGGCGACATCCGCCGCCAGTTCTTCGCGGAGGCGCTGACGCTCTCGCTCCTGGGCGGCATCGCCGGGATGTTGATGGGCTCGGGACTCGCCGGACTCGTCCAGGTCGTCTCGCCACTTCCGGCCCGTGTCACCGCCTGGTCGATCGCGCTGGCGCTCGGTCTCGGCGTCGTCGTCGGCGTCACGTTCGGCGTGTACCCGGCGCATCGGGCATCGCGCCTCGACCCGATCGAGGCGCTGCGCCAGGAATAGATGCGCCTCGGCACGGTTCGCGAGGGCTGGCGCATCGCTCTCGAGCAGTTGCGCGCCAACAAGCTGCGCTCGGCGCTCACCGTGCTCGGTGTGGTGATCGGCATCGCGACGGTGATGGCGATGGCATCCATCGTCGCCGGATTCCGCGAGCAGATCGTCAACACACTCGAGGTCGTCGGGCCGACGACGTTCCGCGTGCTGCGCTACTTCTCGACGACCGGCGTGAATCCCGACGCCGTGCCGCGCGAGATCCGCGTTCGACCGAAGCTGAGTCCACCGGACGCCGAGGCCATCGCCCGCCTCCCCGAGATCCACTATGCGGCGATCTGGACGCAGGTCTTCGAGCGGTTCGAGTACCGCGGGACCCGCACGCGCGTTCTCGGCGTGTTCGGCGCCGACGACCGGTTCATGGAAATCCTCGGGGGCGGCATCGCGGCGGGACGCGCGTTCACCGCGGCCGAGCTGCGCGGCGGGGATCCGGTGGTCATCGTCGAACAGCGCACCATCGATCGGTTGTTCGGCCCCGTCAATCCGCTGGGCCGGATGATTCACATCGGGGGATATCCGTTCAAGATTCTGGGGGTCTGGCAACGCCCCACAAACATCTTCGAGGTGCCGGGAGCGCCGGAAATCGCCGCCATCATGCCGTTTGAGACCGCCCGCCGCAGCTTCTTCATCGACGAGTGGAATGGTCTCATTATCCTCGTAAAGCCGAAGGCGGAGGTCAGCGTCAGCCGGGCGATGGATGCGGCCACCGTGACGCTGCGACGCATGCGGGGACTGCGCGTCGGCGATCCCAACACGTTCGACCTGCTCACGTCCGACCAGGTCCTGGGCATCTTCGACAGCCTGACGTTCGCGTTCTTCTTCGTGATGCTGGTGTTGTCCAGTATCGCGTTGATGGTGGGGGGCATCGGCGTGATGGCGATCATGATGGTGTCGGTCACGAGCCGAACCCGCGAGATCGGTCTGCGCAAAGCGTTGGGTGCGACGCGCCAGGCCATCCTGTGGCAGTTCCTGGTCGAAGCGGCCACGCTCACCCTGCTCGGGGGCATCATCGGGATCCTGCTCGGGTTGGGCATCGGAGAGGTGCTCAAGCGCCTGCTTGCGTTCAACACGACGGTGCCTGTGGTGCCCGCGATGATCGCGACCGCCGCGTCGATCCTGGTCGGGCTGGTGTTTGGCATCGCCCCAGCGGCCCGGGCGGCGAAACTGGATCCGGTGGAGGCACTTCGCTATGAGTGACGAACGCGTCGATCTCCTCGCCATCGCCGCGCACCGCGACGATGTCGAGCTGACCTGCGGGGGAACGCTCGCAAAGGCCGCCCGCAGCGGTCATCGCGTGGGGGTCGTGGATCTCACGCAGGGCGAGATGGGCACGCGCGGCGACGCCGCGACGCGTGCGGCTGAAGCGGCGCGCGCGGCCCAAGCCCTGGGCGTGCACGTTCGCCTGAATGCGGGCCTGCCTGACGCTCACCTGACCAATGATGAGGCGTCGAGAACAAAAGTCGTTGAACTCATACGTCGAACCACACCGAGAGTCGTGATCCTCCCCTACCCCGTGGGCCGCCATCCCGACCACCGCGTGGCCTCGGAGCTGGGGCGGGACGCCTGCTACCTCGCCGGCCTTGCCAAGTACGGGGGCGCAACCGAGCCTCATCGGCCGTTCAAGATGCTCTACGCGCTTGCCTACCGCGAAGACCCCGTGAAGCCGTCGTTCGTCGTCGATATCTCGGACAGCTTCGCAGCGAAGATGCAGGCGATCCGCTGCTACGCGTCGCAATTCGACGGCGCCAAGGCCGCCGGGGAAATCTTCCCGACCGGTCAGGACCTGTACGAGCTGATCCGGGTGCAGTCGGCCCACTACGGGTCGCTCATCCGCCGGCCGTACGGCGAGCCGTTCTTCACCCACGAGACGCTCGCGGTGGACGACGTCATGACGCTTGGCGGGCAGTCGATATAGCAACACATTGGAGCGTGTCTCGCCCCACCCGCACGCTCATCCTGGCCGGCGCGCTCTACGCCATCGCCGTGGTTCTCATCAGCGCCCGTAAGGGCAACAGCCTCGAGCCCCACCTCCAGATCGCCAATCAGCTGCTCAACGGAACGCCGGTGTACGACCGGGCGCCGAACTACGGGACCTGGTGGCCCCCCGGGGCCCTGGCCCTGATCGCGCCGTTTGCGCTGGTGGCGCGCGCCAGTGTGCCGCTCGCCAAGGCGCTGTTCGCCGTCTTCGGCGTGGTGTGCCTGGTATGGGCGCTGGCACGCGCGCCGGCGGGACCGTGGACGGTCGCGGCCCTGGCGCTGGCGGCGGTCGCGAAGCCGGTGCAAACCGATTTCGAGACGCTGAACCTGAACGTCGTGCTGTTGGCGCTGGTGATCGCGACCTGGCGCGACCTCGAGACTGGCCGCGACGTGCGCGCCGGCGTGTGGCTCGGCATCGCTACCGCACTCAAGATCTTCCCCGCGCTGCTCATCGTCTATGCGGCGCTGCGGGGCCGCTGGCGCGCGGCCGCGTGGGGTGCGGGCCTGGCCCTCGCGCTCACCGTGGGGCCACTCGTACCGCGGGGCGGCGAGGGCATACGCGCCACGCTCGTGGATTGGGTGCGCCTGACGCGATCCGGAACGGCTGCACTAGGCGGCCACAGCCAGTCTCTCAGCGCGCTTGTCGACCGCAGCGGCGCGCCGCGGGCCGCGGGCATCGCCGCGAGCATCGCGTTGATCGCCTGGGCGGCGTGGTGGCTGCGGCGTCGCCGTCCGCTGTTCACGGAGCTGGCCCTCGTGACGCACGTCGCCGTCCTCGCGACGCCGTTTGTGTGGACGCAGAACTTCGTGCTGCTGTTTCCGACCTGGGTGGCGATCCTGGCCACCCCCCCGCCCGCTCTGCCGCCACGCTGGCGGCGCGCCGTCCTGATTCCCATCGGCTTCGTGACCTCGGGGGTCGTGGCGGCGTGGTCCCAGCTGGTGCGCAATGCGTGGTACGCGGCGGCGGCCCACACTTGGGGCGCGCTCGCGGCCCTGGCCGTGCTCGGTCTCACACCACCGCTTGGCGACGAGCAGCAGGCCGTCTAGATTGAGCCGTCCGATGCCCACGCGCGTCGTCTATCTCGACAATGCGGCCACCACGCCGGTGCGGCCCGAGGTGCTGGAGGCGATGCTTCCCTACCTGGGGAAGGACGCGTTCGGCAATCCGTCTTCCGCGCATCGCTTCGGGCGGGCGGCGCGCGCCGGGATCGAGGCCGCGAAGCGCCAGGTGGCGGAGGCCGTGGGCGCCGAGCCGAATCAGGTGGTGTTCACCTCGGGCGGCACGGAGGCCGACAACCTCGCCATCATCGGCGGCGCGCTGGCCGCCCGCGATCGCGGGGGACCGTTCCGCGTGGCGGTGTCGGCCACGGAGCACAAGGCGGCGCTCGCCGCCGCGCACGCCGTGAAGCACCTGGGGGGCGACGAGGTCATCCTGCCGGTGACGGCCTCCGGCATCGTGGAGGAGGCGGCGCTCGACGCGGCCCTCACCCACGGGGGGGGGGGTGGCGTCGCGCTGGTGAGCGTGATGTGGGTGAACAACGAGGTCGGCACCGTCCAGCCCGTGGCGCGCATCGCGCAGCGATGTCGCGACGCCGGCGTCCTGTTCCACACCGACGCCGTCCAGGCGTTCGGCAAGGTCCCCGTCTCGCTGCGCGACGTTCCCTGCACTCTCCTCACGCTCTCCGGCCACAAGATCGGCGCTCCCAAGGGCATCGGCGCGTTGATCGTGCGCGACGGCAAGGCGGTCGAAGCGATCATCCACGGCGGCGGCCAGCAGTTCGGCATCCGGCCCGGCACTGAGAATGTGCCGGGGATCATCGCGCTCGGCGCGGCCGCCGAGCTGGCCGTCCGCGAGCAGGCGGCGCTCGCGACACGTCTCGCCGCGCTGCGCGACGACCTCGAGCGCCGTCTGCTGGCGATCGTGCCCGACGCGGTGATCAACGGCTGGCAGGGGGAGCGCGCCCCCCACGTTTCGAACGCGTCGATTCCCGGAACGGACAGCGAAGCGCTGCTGATGCACCTCGACCTCGCCGGGATCGCCTGTTCCTCGGGCTCGGCGTGCAGCACGGGCGCCGTCGAGCCGTCGCACGTGCTCACGGCGATGGGTGTGCCGCGCGACCTTGGCGTGTCGGCCCTGCGGTTCTCGTTGGGGAAGGACAGTACCATCGAGGACGTGGAGGCGGTCGAGGCGGTGCTGCCGAGGATCGTCGAGAAGGTGCGGTCGCTTTCGACCGTGTTGCACCGATGAGAGTGCTCGTCGCGATGTCGGGAGGTGTGGACAGTTCCGTCGCCGCGGCGCTGCTCGTGCAGCAGGGCTACGAGGTGATCGGCGCCACGATGAAGCTGTTCTGCTACGGCGACGAGGTGCCCGATCGTCCCTGCTGCTCGCTCGATTCCATCACCGACGCGAAGCTGGTCGCGCACAAGCTGGGGATCCCGCACTACGTCCTGAACCTCGAAGACCGTTTCGGGCACGACGTGATCGACAACTTCGTGGCCGAGTACGCGCGCGGGCGCACGCCGATCCCATGCGTGCGCTGCAACTCGTTCACCAAGTTCCGCGATTTTCTTTATCACGCCGACGCGCTCGACTGCGCCTACATCGCGACGGGGCATTACGCGATCGCGCGGGAGGGCGCCCTGTACCGCGGCCAGGACCCGCAGAAGGATCAGTCGTACTTCTTGTGGGGCATCGACCGCAGCGTCGTCCCCCGGATGCTGACGCCGGTCGGGGCCAGCACCAAGCGGGAGACGCGCGCCGCGGCGCGACAGCTCGGCCTCGTCACCGCCGAGAAGCCGGAGTCGGTCGAGATCTGTTTCGTACCGGACGACGATTACGTGGCGGTGCTCGAGCGCCGGTTGCCGGCGGGTACCCCGGCGCTGGCTCCGGGCCCACTCGTCACGACGGGCGGATCCGTCATCGGCGAGCACGCCGGGTTCGCGCGCTACACCGTGGGCCAGCGCAAGGGACTGCCGGGCGGCTTCGGCGAGCCGATGTACGTCGTGGCGATCCGCCCCGAGACGCGCGAAGTCGTCATCGGCCGCGGCGCGGAGTTGTTCGGGCACGAAGTGTCCCTGGACGAGGTCAACTGGCTGGCCGATCCCGTCGGCCCCGGTGACCCGGTGTGGGTGCAGTGCCGCTATCGCGCACGCGCGGTGCCCGGCACGGTGGTTGCATTCGCACGCGGCCGCCTCGCGCTCCGTCTCGCGGAGCCGGTGCGGGCGATCACTCCCGGACAGTCGGGCGTCCTGTACGATTCGGACGACCGGCTCCTCGGCGGTGGCCTCATCGCCTGACCTGCCGACGGCGACACAAAGCCCCCCGCCCGGCTCTGGCCAGGCGGGGGGTTTTGCCGTATTAGGTAAGGGTGACCACACGACGCGGTTTTCTCCGCTCTCTCGTCGCCGCGACGGCGACGGTCCCCGCCCTGAAGAACGACGCCCTGGCGCGCGCCGTCGGCGCAAATCGGGGGGTGGTCGGTCGAGCCCCCGCCGACGTGGCTCAGGACGAGGACTACTGGCAGACGATCCAGCAGGCGTTCGACATCGACCGTGGGCTCATCAACCTGAACAACGGCGGCGTGGCGCCCAGCCCGCGCGTCGTGCAGCAAGCGCTCCAACACTACCTCACCGTGTCGAACCAGGCGCCGGCGATCACGATGTGGGGGTGGATCGAGCCGGAGGTCGAGTCGGTGCGGCGTCGCCTCGCCGCCAATTTCGGCTGCGACCCCGAAGAGATGGCCATCACGCGCAACGCGAGCGAGGCGCTCGAGATCGTCCAGCTGGGACTGCCGCTCGAGCGAGGAGACGAGGTCCTGACGACGACGCAGGACTATCCGCGGATGATCACCACGTGGAAGCAGCGCGAGCGGCGCGACGGCATCGTGCTGAAACAGATTCCCTTCCCCGTCCCGCCTCCGTCGCAGGACGATCTGGCGAGCCGCATCGAGCAGGCGATTACGCCGCGCACCAAGGTGATCCACGTCTGCCACATCACGAATCTCACGGGCCAGATCTTCCCGGTGAAGAAGATCTGCCAGCTGGGCCGCGCGCGCGGCATCGAGGTCATCGTGGACGGGGCGCACGCCTACGCCCACTTCCCGTTCACGCGCGATGAGCTGGACTGCGACTACTACGGCACGAGCCTGCACAAGTGGCTCACGGCGCCGATCGGCACCGGGTTCCTGTACGTGCGGCGGGCGAAGATCGAGAAGATCTGGCCGATGATGGCGGCGCCGCCCGAGATGAACGCCAACATCCGGAAGTTCGAGGAGATCGGGACGCATCCCGCGGCGAACCACAACGCCATCACCGAAGCGCTGAACTTCTACGAAAGCATCGGCGCCGCACGCAAGGCTGCGCGGCTCCGCTTCTTGCGGGACCGCTGGGCGAAGCGGCTCGAGCGGGTGCCCGGCGTGAAGATCCTCACCCCGTATGACCCCGCGCAGTCCTGCGGTCTGGCCTCGTTCACGCCCGCGCAACTCGACGTCGGGAAGGTCACGGGCTACCTGTACGACAAGCATCGCATCATCGTCACGGCGATCGCGCACCCCGAGTTCAACTGTCTGCGCATCACGCCGAACGTGTACACGACGCTGGGCGAGATCGACCGCTTCGCGGACGTGATGGAAACCGTCGTGCGCAACGGGATTCCCGCATGAAACAGACAATCGTGGCCCTCCTCGTCCTCTCCGTCGCGTGCGGGGGCGACAGCAAGGACAAGCAGGCGGTGAACCGCGACACGCTCACCGAGCGGCAGAAGGACAGCATCCTCGCCAAGTCGCGCATCCCCGGCGCCAGCGGGGTCGGCCGCGCCATGACGGCCGCCGACTCGACGAGCGCCGGCGCGCACCGGGCCGACTCCGTGGCAGCCGACACGACGCTCAGGTAGGACGATGCGCGGATCAGCGGCGCCGTGGGCGCTGGCCCTCCTGTGGAGCGCCGCCTGCGGGCCCGCCGATCCGTGCAGCGGCTACCAGTTCAAGCGGCTCGATCGGTTCTCGCGTCCCTACGCCGGCCACTGGGTCGTCGCGCACGGTGATACGCTCACGTTCCCCGATTCTCCGCAGATGAGTGACCGGTTCCGGCTGGCGGCCGTGGTGCTCGACACCATGACCGTCGTCGTGGGCCGGGACTGCCTGCTGCGCGGCCGTATCGTGTTCCGGGCCCCGCGCGCCGAGACGCTCGCGGTGACGTGGTTCGGTCAGCCGGAGCAGGCCATCGTCAACGGCTGGCCCGCCGACCTCGGCCCATTTGCCGGACTGTCGCTCGCCTGGTGGGGTGGAGATTCGCTCCGCGGATCGGTGTTGTTCGACTCCCGCCTTGGCGTGCAGGTGCGCCCGGGCGTGACGGCACAGTTCATCGCCGGGCGGTTATCTTCCTCTCCATGAAAGGGTTCGTCTTCCGTCTCCTGATCACCGCCTTCGGCCTCTGGGCCGCGGCGACGATCGTCCCCGGCGTGCAGATCAGCGGCTGGCGGGTGCTGCTCGTGTCGGCCTTGCTCCTCGGGATCGTCAACGCGGTGATCCGCCCAATCCTTTTGATCCTCACGCTGCCGCTGACGATCCTGACGCTCGGGTTGTTCATCCTGGTGGTGAACGGCATCTCACTCGAGATCGTGGCGTGGCTCGTGCCGGGCTTCCACCTCGCCGGGCTCCTCTCGGCAACGCTCGGCGCCTGCGTCGTGGGGCTCACCGGCTGGTTCGCCTCGGCGTTCGTGGGCGGCTCGGGCCGGATCGAGCGGATCCGTCGGGTCGAGGTCAGCGGGCGCCAGATCGAGTGAAGGCCGAAACGCCCGCGCTGCTGCTCCACCTCGACGTGGTGGAGCGGAATCTCACGCACATGGCAGAAAGAGCCAGGCGTCTCGGCGTCTCTTTGCGGCCCCACATCAAGACGCACAAGAGCGTCGAGCTCGCCAAACGCCAGCTCGCCCACGGCGCCAGCGGCATCACGGTGTCGACGCTGTTCGAGGCCGGAGCGTTCGCGCGCGCGGGCTTCACGGACCTCACGTGGGCGTTTCCGCTCGATCCGACGCACATCCCGCACGTACGCCGCATTGCCGAGCAGGCGACGCTGCGCGTCGTGGTGGACGACTTGACGACCGCGAAGGGCCTGGCGGGCACGGGCTTGCACGTGTGGCTCAAGGTCGATTGCGGCTACCACCGCGCGGGCGTCGACCCTGCGTCGCAGTACGCCCTCGAGGTGGCACGCGAGCTGGGGGCGGAGCGCGGTCTGACGTTCGACGGCATCCTCAGTCACTCGGGGCACGCCTATCGCACGCGCAACAAGGCCGAGGCGGCGGAGATCGCGGAGCAAGAGCGTCAGGTGATGGTCTGGTTCGCCGATCTGCTGCGCAAGGACGGGTTGCCCGTGCGCGGGGTCAGTGTCGGCTCGACGCCAGCGATGGCGGCCGTGAGAGACCTCACGGGCGTGACCGAAGCCCGCCCGGGCAACTACATCTTTTACGACCGGACGATGGTGTTGATCGGGTGCTGCGCGCCCGAGGACGTGGGCGTCACGGTGCTGGCGAGCGTCGTCTCGCACCAGCCGGGCGCCGCGCATTTCGTCGTTGATGCGGGCGCGCTGTCGCTCTCCAAGGACCTCGGGCCGACGCATCTCGACCTCCCGCCCGCGATGGGCGAGGTGCGGGGCCATCCGCACCTGACCGTCGCATCGGTGTCGCAGGAACACGGCGTCATCCGCGCGGCCGCGCCTGCGGCGATCGAGGGAAAGTTCAAGGTCGGGGAGCAGCTGGAGATCATCCCCAATCACTCCTGCCTCACGATGGCCCATTTCGACGAATACGCCGTCGTCGAGGCCGACGCGGTCACGGACCGCTGGAAGATCGAGCGGGGCCGGTGAGGACCGTTCCCTGGCAGGCGTGGTTCGCGCTCTGCTGGGCAGTGATTGGCCCCCCGCTCCTGGTGTACGCGGCCTTGCGGGTCGGCCGGGGGAAGATTCCCCTCCACGCCGCCTTGATGATCGCAGCAGCAGTCGTGACCGTGGGCATGGTGATTTCATTCGGGTTCGTAGCCGAACCGAGTTCGCGGCGGCCGGCCCTGCGCGGCTTGCCGCTTTTCAAGATCCACCTCGCGTTCGCATTCACCGCGCTGGCCGGGATCGCGTGGCAGCTCACGAGCCGCGCCGTACCCCGCTTGCGGGCCCTGCACCGCCACACCGGTCCGTACATCGTCCTCGTCTGGTGCCTCGCCCTGGTCACCGGGATCTACAATTTCGTTTTCCTTTACGTCATGGGCGGCCCATGAAAATCATCCTGAGGCATTTCTTGATCGCTTTGCTGCCCCTCGTCTTCGGCCTGGGAGCGGGCTGGGGCTTTGCGTTCTCCCAGAACACCTGCGGCCGGTTGGTGGGGCCGGTGTTCGCGCCAAAGTGTCACTGGATCCAACTCGAGTACCAGATCGGATTCATGATGGCGGGCACGGCCCTGGGCTGTGTCGTGGCGGCCACACTCGGCTCGTGGCTGGAACTTCGCCGCCGCCGCGCCGTACAACGGGCGGACCCGAACCAAGGAGGGCCGTGATGACGACGAAGACGATGCTCCCCATAGCGTTGGTGCTGGGGCTCGCGAGCGGACTCGCCGCGCAGGATACGAGTAAGGCCGCGCAGGCGCCTGCCGCCGCCCCCGCGGCGCCGAGCGCTGCGACGGTCGAGGCGGTGCTGGCGCGAAGCGTGGTGGATCGGGCGCCGCAGGATACGGGCGTCGCCTTCCCCCCCGACGTCGGTGCACTAGTGCTGTGGACGCGTGTGACCGGCGGCAATGGTCAGACGCTCAATCACGTCTGGTTCCATGGTGACACCGAGGTTGGCAACGTGCCCCTCACCATCGCCGGCTCGCCGTGGCGGACCTGGAGCCGCAAGACGATCCCCGCCGACGCGACCGGAGCGTGGCATGTGGAGATCCGGGATGCGGCCGGGACGGTGCTCAAGCGAATCGACTTTACGGTCGGACAGTAGATCGACGGTGAGTCGGTTAGTCGGTTAGACAAGGACGCCTAGCCGACTAACCGACTCACCGACTAGCTTTTCCCCACCATGGATCTCGTTCCGCAGGTCGTCGCCAATTTGGAAGTCGAAGAAGGCCAAGCCGAGAAGGGCGTCGGCGCAATTCTCATGGCGCTGCGGATGGTCGTCGACAAGCCCACCTTCGAGAAGGTCAAGGCGGCGGTGCCGAACCACGAGAGCTACATGGGACGCGCGCTGATGAGCACCGCGCGCACGGGCGAGATGATCGGCGTCATGGGCCCTGCCGCCCTCATGGCGGGTCTTTCAGCCGCCGGCTTCAAGAAGGACGACGTCCCGCGCCTGGGCCGCATCGTGACGGAGTTTCTGCGACCCGCCCTCGGCAACGACGCGATCGACCGGTTCCTCGAGGGAGCGCCCGCGCTCAAGAGTTGAGCGCCATCCACGCGGCCAGCGCCGCGGCCTTCTCCTCCGCACGCCAAGGTCCATCCACCACCTCACCGAGCACCGCGACGCGGGTCTTGATCCGCGCCGCCGGAGCCTGCAGCACCCGCGCTGCCGTGGCGTACAGGTCCCGTTCGACCGTGATCCGCACGGGCAGCCGGTAGGCGCGCACCGCCTGCTCGACCACAGTGCGGAACAGCCGGCCCTCTTCGGCGTGCGCGCGGATGTGGTCGTTCGCGATGCTGGCTGGATCCACGACGCTGCCCGCAACGATCCCGACCGCACGCACCCGGTAACCGGCGGCGCGGTGTTCGGCGATCAGGCGCGCCACCGAGCGGCGGGCGAATCGCGCGACAGACTTGGTGAGGCGCTTCACGGCCGCGGCGGCCCGAGCCTGGTGAGTGCCGAGGGCCGCGTGGTACGGCTGACGTGCCTCGGGATCATCGGGGTCCGCGAGCAACGTGACGCGTCGCTCGACGACGCGCGGCGCGGCGCTCGGACCGGCGAGCAAGACGGTGGTCGCCCAGCCTGATTTGATGCGGAACCCGAGCGCGCAGGCAGGCGACCGGTGCATGCTACGACCCGAACAGCGTGCGGAGCAGCCACGCGGTGAGGACCACGCCGCCGACCAGGAGCGCGCCGCAGAGGGTCATCAGGCCGCCCACGAGGAGGGCCACGAATAGGCGGTCGTCCTTCCCCGCCCCGGCGGGATCGATCGCGTGTCGCTCCAGCAGCGCCACGTTCTTGAGGTTGGCTTTCCAGACGACGTCGAACACGTCGCCGAGCAGGGGAACCGCGCCGACCAGCGCGTCGAGCGCGATGTTGACAGCCATGCGCCCGAGCGTGGCTCGCGACGCGCCCCAGCGAAGGGCTTCGACGAGAATCCAGGCCGCGAGGAGTGCACCGACGGCGTCGCCGAGGCCCGGGACGAGGCCCAGCACGGGGTCGAGACCCACACGGACCGAGGTCCCTGGTATCGCGATTCCGGCATCAAGCCAGAACGCGAAGCGGCGCAGCTTCGCTAGTTGGACCGCCGCCTCCCAGTGGCTCCTGATAGCTAATACAATAACCTAGCCCTTTGCCTCCGACGAGTTTGAGCGCAGCTTATCCCGACCTGCGAGACGCGAGGCGACGATCCCACCCAGTCTGAGTCACGCTCACTGGCCGGACAACGCGTACGGCCGCCGGGAGCTGCCGGAGCGCGTGCTCCAGTTCGGCACCGGAGTGCTGCTGCGCGCCCTGTGCGCCGCATCCGTGGACGCGGCTAACCGCGCGGGCGCGTTCAACGGCCTGATTGTGGTCGTGCAAAGCACGCCACGAGGAAGGGCACGGGCGATGAACGAGCAGGACGGCCTGTTCACGCTGGTGGAACGCGGTTTGCAGAACGGCGACCCGGTGGAGCGGACCCGCCTGATCGGATCCATTTCGCGCGCGCTCGTCGCCGAGAGCGAGTGGGACGCCGTGCGAGAGGTGGCGGCGCGGCCGGAGCTCCAGGTGATCGTGAGCAACGTGACCGAGTCTGGCTTCCAACTGGACGCCGGCTTCCCCGCTCGGCTGACCGACGTGCTGCGCGCCCGCTTCGAGCGCCTGCCCGACGGCCCGCCCCTGTTCGTGATACCTACTGAGCTGGTCCCCGATAACGGACCGCACCTCGCCGCCATGGTGGATGAGGTGGCACAGGAAGGACCTCGCCGCGACGAATTCCGCGCCTGGCGCTCGGCCCGCGTACGGTTTTGCTCCTCGCTGGTGGATCGGATTACGACCGGCGCTCCGCCCCCCGACCAGCGTGCGGCCCTCGAAGCCAGCCTGGGATACGCGGATGCGCTGCTCACCGTCACCGAGCCGTACGCCTTCTGGGCGATCGAGGCCGACCCGCCGGCGCTGCGGACGGCGTTTTCCATCGACGTCAGTCCCGACTCGGTGGTGTTCGCGCCCGACATCGGCTTCTACCAAGAACGGAAGCTGCGGCTCCTCAACGCGACGCACACAGCGCTCGCACCGCTCGCGCTCCTGGCGGGGATTCGCACGGTGCGCGAGGCCGTTGCGCACCCGCGACTCGGCGCGTTCCTGCGACGGATGCTGTTGGACGAGATCGTCCCCGCGGTCGCCATACCGCTCGAGGCCGCGGCAGAATTCGCGCGGTCGGTCGTGGAACGGTTTGGGAACCCGTGGCTCGATCATGAATGGCGCGTCATCGCGACCGACCAGGAGGCAAAGATGCGAATTCGCGTCGTGCCGTTGATCGTCGCGTTCGCGAAGCGGCGGGCGCACGCCCCCGAGACCCTCGCGCTCGCCTGCGCCGCGCACCTCGCGCTGCTGCGACTGCCGGTCGAGTCGCTCGCGGAAGCGTCGCGGCTCCCGGACTTCAGCGACGCTACGACGCGCTGGATGCGCGTACTCGAGCGCGAGGGCGTGGAGGCGGCGCTTGCCCATGACTGAACCTTGGCTCGCGAGCGGCGTGATCGCGGTCGTTCGGCTGCCGGAGTCTACCGGCCTCCGCAGCTTGGCGGCGGCGCTCGCTGCGGGAGGCGTGAGCGCGGTGGAGATCACCCTCACGACTCCCGGCGCCCTCGAGGCGATCACCGAGCTCGCGTCGCACGGCGGCGGCGCCGTCGTCGGGGCGGGCACCGTGCTCGACGAGAAGGCCGCCCGCAACGTCATTGCCGCCGGGGCGCGCTTCGTCGTGAGCCCGACGCTCGACCGTGGCGTGGTTCGCTACTGCCGCGACCAGGGCGTCCCCTGCCTACCGGGGGCGTTCACTCCCACCGAGCTGCTCGAAGCGTGGCGCGCCGGCGCGGAGCTGGTGAAGTTGTTCCCCGCGTCGGCGCTGGGACCGCGCTACCTCCGAGAAGTGCTCGCGCCATTGCCGTTCCTGCGCGTGGTACCGTCCGGCGGGGTGTCGCTCGAGAACACGGCCGAGTGGATCCGCGCCGGCGCGGCGGCGGTGAGCGTAGGGAGCGCGATCGTCAACGGGACGCTCGTCCGCGACCAGTCTTGGGGCGAGCTGACGGCGCGCGCGCGGGCGCTCGTCGACACCGTGGCAGCCGCGTGAGTCTGTCCACCGGGGCGCCGCGCGTGGTCGCCTTCGGTGAGCTGCTACTGCGGCTCAGCCCGCCTGGGGAGCAGCGGTTCTTCGAGTCCCCGGAGCTGCACACGTTCTTCGGAGGGGCGGAGGCCAACGTCGCGGTGGCGTTGACCCACCTGGGCCTGAGGACCGACTACGTGACACGCCTTCCCGAGGGCCCGCTCGGCGATGCGGCGCTCGACACGCTCCAGCGCGAAGGCGTCGGGACCGCATCGATTCGGCGCGGCGGCACGCGGATGGGGCTCTACTTCGTCGAACCGGGCGCGGACCTGCGCTCCATGCGCGTGGTGTACGACCGCGCGGGCTCGGCGCTCGCGCAGATCGATCCCAGTGAGATCGCCTGGGCACCGGTCTTGGCGGGGGCGGCGTGGTTTCACGCCACCGGGATCACGCCCGCGCTGGGGGACGGGCCGGCCGCGGCGCTGGCGCGCGCCATCGCCTACGCCCGCGCCGAACGCGTGCCGGTCAGCTTCGACCTGAACTACCGGGAAGCGTTGTGGCGCGGCCGGGAGCCGCGCGGATCGATCGAGCCGCTGGTGCGCCAGGCCGACGTCCTGATCGGCAATCGCGACGCCGTGCGTGCCTTACTCGGCGTCGAGGCGACGCCCGAGGAGTTGGGGCCGCGGCTGGCCGAGCAGTTCGGCTGCCGGGTCGTCGCAATCACGCAGCGGGAGATCCTGGGCGCGCGGGAGCACGCGTGGAGCGCCACGCTGTACGACGCCGCGACCAGTTCGCTCGCGACCAGCCGACGACACGTCGTCCGCGTGGTGGATCGGGTGGGCGGAGGCGACAGCTTCGCCGCGGGGCTCATCGCCGCCCTGCTGGGTAAGCAGGCGCCGGCCGCCGCCCTGGAATTCGCGGTCGCCGCGGGCGCCCTGAAGCTCGCCGTCGCCGGGGACTTCGGCCGCGCGACGGCCGCAGACGTCCAGCGACTGGTGCACCAGTGTACATGACGTTTCGTTGGTTCGGCCCCGGCGATGCCATCCCGCTCGCCCATATCCGGCAGATCCCCGGCGTCCGAGGCGTGGTCAGCGCTCTGTACGACGTTCCGGTCGGCGCGCCCTGGTCGCGCGAACGGCTCGAGCGGCTGGGCGGGGATATCGATGCGGCGGGGCTCACGCTCGCCGTTATCGAAAGCATCCCCGTGCACGAGGACATCAAGCTGGGCCGCCCCACGCGCGAGCGCCTCATCGCGAACTACTGCGAGAGCGTGCGGGCGATGGGCGAGCTCGGGATTCCGGTCCTGTGCTACAACTTCATGCCCGTGTTCGACTGGATGCGCACCGATCTGGCGATGCCGCTGCCTGACGGGTCGACGGCACTTGCCTACGACGACCGCGCCCTCGGCGCGGTGAACCTGGGGCGCGGCACCGGCGACCTGCCGGGCTGGGCCGCGGCCTACGGGCCCGAGGAGCTGCAGGCGCTCCTCGCCGCGTACCGCGACGTCGACACCGAGCGGTTGTGGGACCACCTCGCCTACTTCCTGGAGCGCGTGGTGCCCGTCGCCGAGGAGGCCCGCGTCCGCATGGCGATCCACCCCGACGATCCACCCTGGCCCATCTTCGGGTTGCCGCGAATCATCTGCCGCGGCCCGGACCTCGAACGGCTCGTGGGACTCGTCGACCGCCCGGCGAACGGCGTGACGTTCTGCACCGGATCGCTGGGGGCGCTGCCGGACAACGACCTCCCGACCCTGGCCCGCCGCCTCGGCGCCAAAGGTCGCATCCATTTCGCCCACTGCCGCAACGTGCGCGTGACGGGCGAGCGTCGTTTCCACGAAACGCCGCATCCCTCCGCGTGCGGCAGTGTGGACCTCGGCGAGGTGCTGCGCGCGCTGCGCGACACGGGGTTCAGCGGCCCGATGCGCCCCGATCACGGCCGGATGATCTGGGGCGAACGGGGGCGCCCCGGCTACGGCCTGTACGACCGTGCCCTCGGGGCGATGTACCTGCAGGGACTGTGGGAGGGCCTCTACTCCGGCGCCTAGCGGACCCCTGCGCCGCGCAGGTACCCCGCAGCCACATCCGCGAACTGGGAGAACGCCACCTCCGGCTCCTCGATCTCCGGGTGCCAGCGTTTCTCCCATTCGAAGCTGTAGAAACCGCGGTACCCAGTCTTCACCAGCGCCTCGATCTGCCGCTTCACCGGTACCTCGCCCGTGCCCGTCAGCACGTAGCGGCGATCGTTGCCGGCGGGGACGGAATCCTTGAGATGGGTGTGCCGGATGTAGTGTCCCAGCTGCCGCACCGTCTCCTCCGGCTGCTCCTTGCCCGACACGAACGTGTGATGGGCGTCCCACAACAACGCCACGTTGGGTGAGTCGGCCTTCTGGAGGATCTCGAGCAACGTGGGCGAGTCCGTGAAGTCACCGTGGGACTCGATGACGACCGTGACGTTCTTCGGCTTGGCGTAGGCGCCGAGTTCGCGCAACGCTGCGGCGATGTGCGCAAGCAGTTCAGCGCGCGGCACGCCGGGCACGTACTCGTTGCCGAACACGCGCACGTACGGGGCGCCGAGCGCGTGGGCGAGATCGATGAAGCGGCGCGCCTCGTCGAGCTGCGCCGCGTGCTTGACCGGGTCCATATCGTGCATCTGCGCCGACGCGCCCAGGCACGACACAGAGAGCCCGTGCGCCGGGAGTTGGCGCTTCGCCTCGCTCAAGTGCTCGCCCGTCAGCTCCGGGACCCTCGTAAGATCAATCTCCTTCAGTATCCCGCGCAGCTCGACGGCAGCGTAGCCGTGCGCGGCCGCGAAGTCGAGGATCTGCGACCAGCTCCACTGCGGGCAACCCAGCGTCGAGAAGCCGAGTGGTAGGCGGGCCTGGCTGGGCACCATGCGCGTGTAACGGGCAGCGAGCAGTGCGGCGGATGTCCCCAAGAATTCGCGGCGCGTCGTCATCGACCGGCTCCTTCCCGGGGTGGGGGCGGGAGGATGGTCGCGACCACGGCGGTCGTCCACTCGCCGTGGTTGTTCTTGTAGCTCCCCCGCATCCACACGAGGGCGGTCCGGCGATCCTTCCACCGGGGCACGAGTGGCCGCAGGTTGTCCATCGTCGAATTGGCGGTGATGGGTTCCCAGCTCCAAGTGGCGCCGAAGTCGCGGGTGGTGCCGCGGAACAGCTCGTGGTGGCGCTCGCCGTCCGCCGTACTGACGAGCGGTGTGCCAGTGACGGGCTCCGCGTCGGTCGAGATGTACACCACGTCCGGGTTGTTGGGATCGAGCGCGGCGAGGCCCGTGTAATCATCCTCCCCGGCATAGAGTCGGGTGCCGGCGTAGGCGATCTCGTGCACGTGCCAGGCCGATCCGTCCCAGCGGGCGTACTCGAACCGGTGGTCGAAGCCTCCCTGGCCGCGCGGCAGGCCCCGGCCGTCTTTCTGGACCGTGAAAATCACGTACGGCCGCTGAGCCGCATCCAGCTCGAGGTCGCACATCCAGGCCACGTTGTCGGGATCGCCCTGAAACACCTTGGTCAGGTCCCACGCGTTCAAGTCCGTCTCCGTCGTCTCGCTCAGCTTGCCACGGCGGGTTCCGTCGGACAGGTAGATGGCACCGTCGCGGATGAACGCGTGATACAGGCTGTTGTCGTAATTGCGCGGGTGGTTTTCCGTCATCACAAAGTGAATCGTGGCCACCCCGTCGAAGGCGTACTTGAG
>WNGR01000015.1_pt1 | contig 180603 bp, 183 predicted proteins | sample 5407581 | NCBI WGS metagenome assembly WNGR01 (sample SAMN13153383, study PRJNA577476) | soil metagenome | isolation source: 80 cm soil or saprolite under Garry oak tree replicate 2 | place: USA:California | collected 2016-06-15
AGCGCCTGGTTGGCGCCCTTGCCGCCCGGCACGGTGTGGAACGCCGACCCGTGGACGGTCTCACCGCGCCCGGGCGCGCGGTCGACCGTGACGACCAGATCCATGTTCGCGCTGCCGAGCACCGCGATCCGGGCCATGGCGTGATCCTTTCAGACTTGCAGCGTTGAACCGTCATATGTCAGGCTTCTCTTACAGGTGTAAGGGAGGATGCCCTGAACAGCGACGAGCTGCTCACGCTGCTCAGCGCAGTGGGCCACCCGCAACGGCTGCGGGTGATCGACGCGCTGGCCGGCGGACGCGTGCACGTCAGCGAGCTGGCTCGCCGGCTCGGGCTGTCGCGGCCGCTGCTCTACCTGCATCTGGACCGGCTGGAGCGAGCCGGCCTGGTCACCGGCACGCTCGAACTCGCCGAGGGAGGCAGGGCCATGAAGTACTACGAACTCACCGACTTCGACGTGCACATCACGCTCGACACCGTCCGCGCCGCTGTCCGGGCGGCAGGAGAGCACCCAATGGAAGGAACTCCGTCATGACTGGCGCGGTCATAGCGATCAGCATCGTCCTCATCGTGATCGGTGGCATCGCGGCGATCACGGTCTCCTACCACCGCTTGCAACGCCATCGCGCCGACGCAGTCGCGCTGGCCGGATACCGCAGGCTGGCCGAGGAGGCCGCCACGGCGCAGACCGACATCCGCGCCCAGTTGACGAGCTTCGACATGCGACTCGCCGCCATCGAGAAGTTGCTCAGGGACGTGTCGTGACTCCTTCGCGGCTGCGGTTTCGCAACCCGATCGCGTTGCTGTTCTCGCCCGCGCCGTGGACGGCGCTGTGCTACCTGGTGACGTTCCTGCTCGTCGGCTCACTGTCGTTCGCGGTGGCCTTCGCCGCACTCCTCGCGGGCCTGACGCTGAGCATCACGTGGCTGGGCCTGCCGGTGCTGGCCGCCGCGCTGGCGACCGTCCGGCTGCTCGCGGATCGCGAGCGCGCGCGCCTCCGGATGGTTGGCGTCGCCGCGATCCCCCGGCCGTACCGTCCCGTCCAGCCAGCCGGCCTGCGCGCGGGACTGCGCGAGCGGCTGCGCGACCCGGCCACGACCCGCGACGCCGTGCTGCTCGTCGCGCTTTGGGTCCCGCTGTTCGTGATGGACACGGTGGCCACCGCGATCTGGCTGGCCTTCGCGACGATGATCACGCTCCCGGTGTGGTACCGCTACGTGCCACAGACATTCGACAACGGCACGCATGCCCACGGCGTCGACTTCGGCAACTTCCCGAACGGCCCGAACGGCGGCGGCAGCTGGGGATTCTTCGTCGACGACGTGCGTTCGGCCCTGCTCGCAGCGGGCATCGGAGCGGTGCTGCTGGTGCTGGTCGGCAACTACCTGATCGTCGCGGCGGCACGGGCGCATGCCTGGGTCGCGGCATCGCTCCTTCGCCAAGCAGCCGATCCGCTCGCCGCGGCCAAGCAGCTGCTCGTGGAGGATCCCGCGCTCAGCCGAGGCTGATGATCTGGATGTTTGCGAGCACGGCGTCACATCCCGCGTCGGCCTTCGACGGTTGGTCGCGGCGCTCGCATTGGATGTAGACCACGCTCGTCCCACGGAACGCGTAGATCGCGCGCACGTGAGCGCCGAGCGGTGTGGTCGCCGTCTGCTGGTACGCACGGGTGTCCGCGACGCGGGTCGGCGTCAGGTCGCGCACGTTGAGCAGGCCGCTGTCGCCGGGGTGGAACCGCAGCCGGTCGGCGTAGGCGGCCAACTGCGCGTCGCTGTAGGTATCGGAGTCGAACGACAGCCGGCTGGCCAGCACCTCGACCAGGTCGTATCTCGCGGTCGAGACCAGGGTCTTGTAGGCCCACTTGCCGCCGTAGCTCCTCAGCGACGAGTTGTCGGTGAAGCCGGCCGGGCGCAGGTAGCAGAACGGCGCGCCCTTGCTCGTGACGGCCGCCGCCGGGCAGTCGAGCGTGGCCGCGCGGCTCGTCGTGGACGACGCGGGCGGCGAACCGGGCGAGCTGAGCGCGCCGTGCCCGGACGTCGCCGACGAGCACGCGACCAGCGTCAGCAGCGCGGCGAACAGGATGCTGCACAGTCGCATGCCCGAAGTATGACAAACGACCACATCCCCGCACGGCAAGCGAAGGGTCAGCCGGCCCGGTACTCGCGCAACAGGCCGCGGCTGATGATCGTCTTCTGGATCTCAGACGTGCCCTCGCCGATGAGTAGGAACGGCGCCTCGCGCATGAGCCGCTCGATCTCGTACTCCTTCGAGTAGCCGTACCCGCCGTGAATCCGGAACGACTCCTGAGTCACCTCGGCGCAGTATTCCGACGCGAGCAGCTTGGCCATGCCTGCCTCGACGTCATTGCGCTCGCCGGCGTCCTTGAGACGCGCAGCGTTGACCATCATCAGGTGCGATGCCTCAACCTTCGTCGCCATCTCGGCGAGCTTGAACGCGATGGCCTGATGGTCGGCGATCTGCTTGCCGAACGTCCTGCGCTGCTGGGCGTACGCGACCGCGAGCTCGAACGCCCGGATCGAGACGCCGCACGCCCTCGCGGCCACGTTCACCCGGCCGACCTCGACGCCGTCCATCATCTGATAGAAACCGCGGCCGCGTCCTTCCGTACCCCCCAGTACGGAGTCCGCCGGCACCCGCACCGAATCGAGCACCATCTCGGTGGTCTCGACGCCCTTGTAGCCCATCTTGTCGATCTTTCCGGGGATCGTCAGGCCGGGACGCGTCTCGCCGAAGCCCGGCTCCTTCTCGATCAGGAACGTCGTCATGTTCCGGTACACGGAGTCGGCGCCGAGCTCGTCGCGGACGAGCGTGGCGACGACACCGGCCCGTGCGCCATTGGTCAGCCACATCTTCTGGCCGTCGAGCACGAACTCGTCGCCGTCGGGTGTCGCCCGGGTCTTGATCGCGGCAACGTCGGACCCACACTCGGGCTCGCTCATCGAGAACGCGCCCCGCACCTCGCCGGTGGCCATCCTCGGCAGTAGCCGCTGCTTCTGCTCGTCGGTGCCGTGCTGGGCGATCAGGTACGCGACGATGAAGTGCGTGTTGATGACGCCCGAGATCGACATCCAGCCCCGCGCAATCTGCTCGACGACCAGCGCGTAGGTCAGCAGCGACTCACCCAGCCCGCCGTACTCCTCGGAGATGGTCAGCCCGAACAGGCCCATCTCCTTCATGCCGTCGACGATCGCGTCCGGGAACTCGTCCTTGTGCTCGAGCTCGGTGGCGTAGGGCAGGATCTCCTTGTCCACGAAGGTCTTCACCGTCGACAGGATCTCCGCCTGGAACTCGGTGAGATCGGCGGTCTGGGCAAGCCGGGCCATCTGCGTGCACCTCCAGGGTTACCCCGCAGTATCGGCCAGCCAGCGCGCGGACGCCTAACGAATCCGGCGGTGAGATGACTCTCAGCCGCTCAGTGCCCGATGCCCGACAGATCGACGGTCTGCCCCGGCGAGGGCTCGGAGAACGAATACGGCCTGCCGTAGTCGGAGAACGTGATCGACCCGCCCAGGCTCGACGGGTCGACGGCCTTGAGGATGACCGGTGGACCGGTGAGGGCGATGAACAGCTGCGTCCCGTCCGAGCCGACGTACTTCGTGGCGGCCACGCCGTCGACCGTCGCCGGGCCTGACTTCTTCAGGTCGGACGTCGATCCGGGGAGCAGCTCGCCGACGAATGACTGTCGGTCGAATGCCTGCTCGAGCGGCTTGAACGCCTTCTCGTTGGCCGGGACCTTGACCCACTTCCCGGCAAACTTCGCCTCGGCGTCAGCACCCTCCAGTTGCTTCCAGAGAGCGCCGGGGAGCTTGAAGTACAGGGACGACCCACCGAGATTGATCAGCTCGATCTTCTGCCCTTGCTCGGTCACTGATCCCGCCGTCTTGTTGGTCGCGAAGTGGATGTCGAACGCGACGGGCTTGCCCTGGTCGTCGGCCCCCGTGCCGACCATGTGGAAATCCGTGGCCGCTTTCATCGCCGCGGTGACCTTGCTGCCGAGGTCGCTCACCGGGATCGTCGCGTTCCCGCTCGCGCTCGACGAGCTGGTGGGCGGCGACGCCGTGCCGCTCGTGCCGGCCGGCGTGGTGCTCTTGTTGCCCGTGCCGGAACTCGTCGACGTGCACCCAGCGACGAGCGCCGAGCACGCGACGGACGCAACTGCGACGGCGAATGACTTGCGCAAGCCCGTGCCTTCCCGTGATTTGCGGGGTGCGGCGAAACTACCGCGATTGCGTCAAGACCCGCAGGAGCAAGGCAACCCTGCGCACGGCGCGCCGGAGTACCGCCGAACCGAAACTGTGGGTCAATGGCGGCTGTCGTCGAGCTTTGGAGGTCACCAATGACCGCAGCGATGCGGCAGCGTCTCGGCGCCGAGTTCCTCGGCACGTTCGTGCTGGTGTTCGCCGGGTGCGGCACGGCGGTGCTCGACGCGGGCAACAGGGGCGTCGACCTGCTCGGCGTCGCGGTCGCGTTCGGGGTCGCGGTCCTGGTCATGGCGTATGCGGTCGGCGCGGTCTCCGGCGGGCACTTCAACCCGGCCGTGACGATCGGTCTCGCGGTCGCCAGACGGTTCCCGTGGTCGGACGTGCTCGCCTACGTCATCACGCAGGTGGTGGCCGCGATCGTCGCGGCATCGGTGCTGTTCGGCGTGGCGTCGGGGCAGGACCGCTTCTCCGCGCGCAAGTCCGGATTCGCCGCGAATGGCTATGGCAGCCACTCGCCTGCCGGCTACAACCTCGGCGCCGGACTGCTCGTCGAGATCGTGCTGACCGCGGTCTTCCTGTACGTGATCATCGGCGTCACCGCCGCACGGGCGCCGGCCGGGTTCGCACCGCTCGCGATCGGGCTGTCGCTGACGATCATCCACCTGGTGAGCATCCCGGTGACGAACACGTCGGTGAACCCGGCTCGGTCCACCGGACCGGCCCTGTACGCGGGCGGCTGGGCGATGGGCCAGCTGTGGCTGTTCTGGCTCGCACCCCTCGTCGGCGCGGCCATCGCGGGAGCGACGTACCACTCGATCGTCGGCGGGCGGGCCAAGGCCGCAGCCTGAGGATCGGCTACTTGATCACCGACGCCAGGGCTATGACGTCGCCGGGCGCGGGCATGAGCGGCGTGAACGGCTCGCCGTACTCGCTGAACGTCAAAGCGCCGCCGCCCTTGCTGGCGGGCGCCTCGACCTTGAGCAGCAGCGGCGCACCGTGCGCGGCGACGTAGACCTTGCTCCTGTCGGACTGGTCGATGAACGCGACGGCAGCGGCGCCGCTCACCGTGGCGGTGCCGGCCTTCATGAACGGTCCCGAGCTCGTTGAGCTCTGCGAGAACGACGCGACGAACTTGTCCTTGTCGACGTAGTCGCCGAGCTGGGCGAAGTCGCTGCCGGTACTCGGCACCATCACCCAATGGCCGGCCAACGTCGCAGCGGCCTTGTCGATATCGGGACGGTCACCGATCGCGGCCTTCCAGGTCTTCGCGGACGCCTTGACGTAGATCGTGCCGGCCTTGCCGGACAGGTCGAAACGCTGGCCGCCGGCGCTGAAGTACCCCGAGCCGCCCTTGGTGCCGAAGTGGATGTCGAGTGCGTAGCTGGTGCCGTTGTTGTCCTTGCCGGTGCCGATGACCCGGAAGCTGTCGGCCGCCTTGACGGCCGCGAACACGTCGGCCGTGAGGTTCTTCGTGTCGATCGTCGCGTTGTCACCGGACGCCGGTGCGCTGGTGGACGGCGACTGCGTCGTCGCGTTCGACGCGCATCCGGCGAGCGTCAGTAACCCGATGACGATCGCCGCACTCCAGGACTTGCGCATACCGGAATCCAAACCTAGACGGTGCGATCGTGACGGATGACCGTAACGGAACCGCAGCCGCGTTTCTACTCAGAGGTCGGACGTCTGGCGAATGTGCGCACGCTGGGCCGGCCCTGCCCGCCATCGACCACGACGTTCGTGCCGGTGACCCACGCAGCGCGGTCACTGAGCAGGAACGTCACGACGTCGGCGACCTCTCCGACGCTGCCCAGCCGGCCCGACGGGAACTCGGCGGCGACCCATCGGGCGAACTCGTCGGCGTGCTCGCGGCGGAACTCGTCCCAGCCACCCTCGATCAACGAGCCGGGACTGACCGCGTTGACCCGGATGGACTGCGACGCGAGTTCGTGTGCGAGGTTCACCGCCAGGCTCACCTCGGCGGCCTTGGCCGTGGCATAGGACGTGCGGGGTGTCGGGCGCAGGCCGCTCACCGACGCGATGATCACCGCCGAACCACCCCCGGCAGCGACCAGGTGCGGCACGGCGGCGCTGATCAGCGTGGCAGCGTGGCCGACATTGAGCGCCAGCGTGTCGGCGATGTGCTGCGCGACGTCCTCGGGCGGCGTACCGAGTACGTCGCCGCCGACCGCGCCGCCCGCGTTGGCGACCACATGATCGAGCCCGCCCAGCTCTTCGGCGGCCGAGTCGACTGCGGCGTGCAGCGCGGCCGGGTCGGTGACATCCGCGCGTCCCGTAACGACGATCCCGCCGTGCGCAGCAACCTCGTCGCGCGCGGCTGCCAGTCGCTCGGCGCCCCGCGCGAGGAGTGCGACGTGCGCGCCCTCCTCGGCGAGCCGGTGCGCGATCGCCAGGCCGAGTCCGTCGCTGGCCCCGGTGATCAGGGCGCGGGCGCCGGACAGGTGCAGGTCCACCCGCTCAGCCCTCGGGCGGCGTGAACGACGACGTCCGTGACAGGCCGGCCGCCCGGCCCTTGGCCGCGACGACGAGCGCCATCTTGCGCGAGGCCTCGTCGATCATCTCGTCGCCGAGCATCGCGGAGCCCTTCTTGCCGCCGGCCTCGGAGGTCGCCCACTCGTAGGCGTCGAGGATGAGCTCCGCATGGTCGTAGTCGCCCTGGGACGGCGCGTACACCTCGTTGGCCGCGTCGATCTGCCCAGGGTGCAGCACCCACTTGCCGTCGAAGCCGAGGGCGGCGGACCGTCGCGCGACGCGGCGGAACCCTTCGACATCGCGAATTTGCAGGTACGGCCCGTCGATGGCCTGCTTGTCGTTCGCGCGGGCGGCCATCAGGATCGACATCAGGATGTGGTGGTAGGCGTCGCCGACGTCGTAGCCGGGCGGTTGCTCGCCCACCACGAGCGACTTCATGTTGATCGACGCCATGAAGTCGGCCGGCCCGAAGATGATCGTCTCGACCCGCGGCGACGCCTGCGCGATCTCGTTGACGGCGAGCAGGCCCCGCGCATTCTCGATCTGCGCCTCGATGCCGATACGCCCGACCTCGAAGCCCATCGTCTTCTCGATCTGGGTGACCGTGATGTCGAGCCACTGCACCTGCGCGGCGCTCTGCACCTTCGGCAACATGATGCAGTCGAGATTCGGCCCGGCGCCCTCTACGACCTCGCCGACGTCGCGGTACGTCCAGTGCGTGGTCAGGTCGTTGACGCGGACGACGCGGATCTTGTCGCCCCAGCCGCCCTCGTTCAGTGCTGCCACGATGTTCTTGCGCGCCTCGGGCTTGGCCAGCGGGGCGACGGCGTCCTCGAGATCGAGGAAGACCTGGTCGGCAGGGAGGCCCTTGGCCTTCTCGAGGAAGCGCGGGTTGCTTCCCGGCACAGCCAGACAAGATCGGCGCGGCCGAAGCGATTGACTCATAAGCACGGAGGATGCCACCTGCGCGGCGGCCGGGCACCCGACCGTTCGCGGCATCACAGCAATTCGCAGCAGCACAGCAAACGGCGCCGGCGACCCCCGAGTCACCGGCGCCGTCGCCGTTCGTTGCTGCGCTACCACCGATCGGTCGGCGGTTACCGGCCCGCGTGTCGCCGACGGTTCTCCGCCGCGGCCGGAGACATCTTGGACGACGCAGGGTCGAGTTGGAAAGTTCACGTTCGCGCACGAATTCGGCGCTGCATCCGGAGAATCCCGTGAAATCAGAATCAATCGGTCAATCGATCGCTTCGACGGGCATGTCGCGTCCGCGGCGGCGGACGACGAGGACGAGTCCGGCGAAGAGGAGTACCAACCCGGGAACCACGGACAACCGAAGATGCTGATGCAGCCACAGGTACGCGACGAGCGCGGCGCCCGGCGTCTCGAACAGCAGCACCAGGCTCACCACGGTCGGGCTGGTCGAGCGCAGGACGACGTTGATCAGGCTGTGCCCGAGCAGCTGCGCGAAGACGGTCACGAGCGCGATCTTGAACCAGGCGTCGGCGGGGAACCCGACGACGCGCACCCGCCCGACCGCGCAGGCGACCAGCAGCACAACCGCGCAGGTTGCGTAGCAGACCGCGGTGTAGGAAGCCGTCGACATCCGGGTGCGTGCCCGCGCGCCGATCGTCACGTACGCGGCCGCCGCCGCCCCACCGGCCAGCGCCAGGACGTCACCGGCGAGCGCGCGCGCCGACAGGCCCAGGTCGGCACCGGTGATCAGGACGGCACCGATCATGGCGACGCCGATGCCGATCCATGCGGCGCGGGGCATCCCGCGCCCGAGCAGCAGGGCGATCAGCCCGGTGAAGACCGGCTGCGTGCACACCAGCGCGGTGGCCGACGCGACGCTGGTCATCGTGAGGCTCGGCACCCACGTCGCGAAGTGGACGGCCAGCGCGAACCCCGCGAGTGTCGCCGTCAGCCATGCGCACGCGTCCACCCTGGCGCTGCGCAACCCGCGCGCGACGAGTACCGAAGCGGCCGCTCCGGCGCCGAGGGCGTTGCGCCACAAGGCGATGGCAAGTGCGGGCGCCGCCGTAGCCGCCATCAACGGCCCGGAGAAGGACACGCCCGCCACCGCGACGACCAGGAGCAGCGCGTCCGCGCGCGACGGCGCCGCGAGATCATGGTCGATCCGCACGGCATACGGTGGCAGATCGGCCACGATCCGGAGCGAGCAGGGCCTAATCTTCAACCTGTGAGCGCAGCGTCAAGGGTCTTCATCGCCCACCTGGCGGGCATCGGCGTCTTCGACCCGAACGGCGATCAGATCGGACGGGTACGCGATGCCGTGGCAACCCTGCGCATCGGACGCCAGCCGCCGCGCGTCCTCGGCCTGGTCGTCGAACTGCTGCACCGGCACCGGATCTTCGTGCCGATGGGCCGCGTGACCCGCATCGAGAACGACGCCGTCGTCCTGTCGACCGGCACCGTGAACATGAAGCGGTTCGAACGCCGGCAGAGTGAGTTGCTCGTGCTCAGCGAGTTGCTCGACCGCGCCGTGACGATCAGCGAGGACGGCCGGCACGTCGAGATCGTCGACGCCGCCATGGAACAGAACCGCATCAACGACTGGGAGATCACCCGGCTGGCTGTTCGCCGTGGCGGCGCGCGGATCACGCGCCGGCGCGGCGAGCTGTTCCAGGTCGACTGGACCGAGGTCGACGGGCTGTCGCTGTCGGAGTCGAGTCAGGGAACCGACACGTTGCTCGCCGTCCTCGCCGGGATGCGCCCGGCCGACGTCGCCGCCGCCTTCCACGACATGACCGACAAGCGCCGCCGCGAGGTGGCAGCGGGCCTCGACGACGAGCGGCTGGCCGACGTGCTCGAGGAGCTGCCCGAGGACGACCAGGTCAGCCTGCTCACTTCCCTCGAGGACGAGCGCGCCGCCGACGTGCTCGAAGCAATGAACGACGACGACGCCGCGGATCTGCTCGGTGAGATGACAGCCACCGAGCAGGAACGCCTGCTGCGGCTGATGGAGCCGGACGAAGCCGCGCCGGTGCGCCGGCTGATGACCTATGCCGACTATACGGCCGGCGGGCTGATGACCAGCGAACCGGTGATCCTGTTGCCGGACGCAACGGTGGCCGAGGCGCTCGCCCTCGTGCGCAACCCGGATCTGTCGGTCGCGCTGGCCGCGCAGGTCTTCGTCGTGCGCCCGCCGCAGGCGACGCCCACCGGCAAGTACCTCGGCACCGTCCACATCCAGCGGTTGCTGCGCGAGGCACCGTCCACGCTGGTGAGCGGCCTGGCCGACAAGGACCCGGCGGCGTTGCGTCCCGACCGTGCGATCACCGAGGTCACCCGCCACCTGGCCACGTACAACCTGGTGGCCGCTCCGGTAGTCGACGAGAACGACCGGCTGCTCGGTGCCGTGTCGGTCGACGACGTCCTCGACCACCTGCTGCCCGACGACTGGCGCGACGCCGTGCCGGCCAACACGACAGAGCCTGCAGCGGGTGAGCGCCTTGGCTGACCGCTACGACCGGCGCGAGCGGCGCGAACGCCGAGACCGCCTCGACCAGCCGCGCTTGCCACGCGGCTTGCGCCCGCCGCGCATCGACGCCGACGCGTTCGGCGAGGTGTCGGAGCGGATCGCGCGCTACTTCGGGACGGCCCGCTACCTCGCGATCCAGACCGTGTTCGTCATCGCCTGGATCGCGTTCAACGTCGCCGCAGTGACCCTGCGATTCGACCCGTACCCGTTCATCCTGCTCAACCTCGCGTTCTCGACGCAGGCTGCGTACGCCGCGCCGCTGATCCTGCTCGCGCAGAACCGGCAGGCCGACCGCGACCGCATCCAGGCCGAGGCCGACCGCGCGCGCGACGACCGGACGATCGCCGACACCGAGTACCTCGCCCGCGAGATCGCCGCGATCCGCATAGCGATGGGCGAGCTCGTCACCCGCGACTTCCTGCGCTCGGAACTCATGCGTGCCGACGGCGGCCGCGAAGCGGACTGACGGTCAGACCCGGGGCTCCCAGCTGAAGTACCTCGCGGCCACGACGAGGCCGGCCAGCCCCCAGCCGCCGACATCAGGACGTCGCTCCAGTGAAACCCGGTGCCGAGGAAGCCCGCCTGCATGTCGTCGGCGAAGTGGGTCGGCGGCCGCGCCGAGGTCGGCCGGTGGCTGAACGCCTGCCGGCACGCGATAGCGCACGACCGCCCGAGCCTGTCGGGCCGTGAGGCACACTAGCGGCGGTCAGGCCAGGCGGATCAGGGCTGCGGTGAGCGCCGCCGCGACGACCACCAGCGGGAACGGTGCCCGGCGCCATACCGCGAAGGCACCCACCCCGAATCCGGCCAGCCGCGCACCGTCCACGTGGATGTGCCGCCCGTCGCCGAACCCCTGCACGACGATGAGCGCGACGAGCAACGCCACGGGCAGCAACTCGACGGCCCGGCGCACTCGCGGCTGGTCGAGCACACGCGAAGGCACCAGATAGCCGGCGAGCTTCAATGCGTAGCAACCGGCGCAGGTGGCGATGACGAGCACCCAGAGGTTCATCGCGATCCGGCGAGCAGCAGGGCGGCGCAGGCGGCGAGCACCGGAATGCCAGGCGGCGTGAACGGGATGAGCGTCAGCGCGATCACCCCCGCACCGACCGCGACGCGACGCTCGACCGCACCGGCGCGCAGCCGCGGAGCGAGCAGTGCGAGGAACGCCGCCGGGATCACCGCGTCGAGACCGAACTTCGCCGGATCGCCGAGGGCGCGCGCCCCGACCGCGCCGATCGCCGTGGCGGTGTTCCAGACCACGAAACATCCGGCGAACGTGGTCCAGAACGCCAGCCGGCCAAGCGACGGATCGCGACGTACGACGGCCATCGCGGTCGTCTCGTCGATAGTTCCCTGGGCGACCACGAGCCGCCGGACGCCGCGCGGGCGCAGCAGCGGCGCGAGGCGCATCCCGTACAGCGTGTTCCGGGCGCCGAGCAGCAGCCCGCTGCCCAGCGCCGCCGCGAGGGTGCCGCCGCTGCTGACCACGCTGATGACGGCGAACTGCGTGCCGCCGGTGAACGCCAGCAGCGAGAGCAGCATGGTCTGCGGCGTCGAGAGGCCGGCGGCCGCCGAGGCGACGCCGAAGGCCACGCCGAACGAGCCGGCGGCCAGGCCGACCCCGAGCGAGTCACGGACTACCGCGCGGCTGCTTTCCGATTCCACGACCCGACGCTAGGCACGGGGCAAATTGGATTCTTGAACGATCCTGCGCTCTCGGGCGTAACGCCCCGGCGGGACGCCGGTGTGGCGCCGGAACTGCCTGGACAGATGGGCCTGATCGGCGAAGCCGACCTCGAAGGCGGTCGACGCGACGTCGGCACCGCCGGCCAGCAGGGCCCGCGCCCGGTCGATGCGGCACTGCGTCAGGAACGCGTGCGGGGGCATCCCGACGTGGCGCCGGTAAGCGCGGATCAGCGCGAACGGGCTGCAGCCGGCTAACTCGGCCAGCTCGTCGAGGCTCGGCGGGCTGACGAGTCGATCGCGCAGCACGGCCGCCGTCTCGGCGACGCGCCGCTGGCCGGCGTCCGGCTCGGCCGAGCCTGCGTGCGCCATCCGGGCGTAGCGCCGCACCACCAGGCCGAGCCCCGATCGAGTGAGCTCCGAGGACGCCAGCCGGTCGCCGGATGCCGCCGCGGCGTGTGCGCGGAGCAGGGCGGCAGCGACGTGCGGGTCGTCGACGGTGCACTGCGGGAAGGTCGGCAGCCCGTCGGCGCCGAGGTCGCGGGTGACCGACCGCATCAGGTCGACGTCCGGGTACAGCACCTGGTACCGCCAACCGCCCGGGTTGCCCGCCTGGCCGGTGTGCACGATGTCCGGGTCGACCATCGCGACGGTGCCCGGCCCGGCATGGTGCCGCGTGCCGCGGAGGTCGAACGCCTCCAGGCCGTGCGTGATGACGGCGATCGCGTACTGCGGATGCCGGTGGCGTCCGAACGCGTATGTGACGTAGCGCGCGTGCAGCAGGTCCGTGCCCGGGAAGGTCGGATGCGGCCAGTGCCGGGCACGCTCCAGGGCGGACGCGGTCAAGTGTCGTCCGCGTCAGCGCAGGCGGGATCGGCGGCGACGTCGGCGTCGAGGCGTCCGAGCAATCCGTCCAACGCCCGGAGCTCGTCGTCGGTGAACTTCGACAGCCAGTACGCCTGGACGCCGGAGAGGTGTGTCGGAGCGGCGTGGCGCAGCCGGTCGAGCCCGGTCGAGGTCAGCACTGTGTACAGCCCGCGGGCGTCGCCGGGAAAGGGTTCGCGGGTGACCAGTCCCTCGGCCTGCAGGCGATCGACGAGCCGGGTCAGCCCCGACCGCGACAGCAGAACCTTGTCGGCCAGGTCGGCCATGCGCAGCCGGCGCTCCGGCGCCTCGGCGAGCTGCAGCAGCACGTCGTACCAGCTCAGCGGCATGCCGGTGGCGGCCACCAGGTCGCGTTCGAGCTGGCGCAGGACCGAGCTGTGCGTACGCAGGAAAGCGCGCCACACGTCGATGCGCCAGTCGGCGGCGCGAATCGGCGAGCTCACGCGGGTCACAGCGAAATCCTAGTGGCGAGACCGGCCCGTACCATCGCAGTTGTGGCACACCCCAGCAACGACGAGCTGATGACAGCGCTCGCGACGGTTCTCGATCCCGAAATCCGCAAGCCGATCACCGACCTCGGAATGGTGTCGTCCGCGGACGTCGGCGAAGACGGCCGAGCGCGGATCACGGTACTGCTGACCGTGCCGGGTTGCCCGATGAAGGAGCAGCTGACCCGCGAAGTGACCGCGGCCGTCAGCCGGCTCGACGGCATCACCGGCGTCGACGTCAACCTCGGCGTGATGACCGACGCGCAGCGCGGTCGGTTGCAGCAGCAGCTACGCGGTGACGCGCCGGCCAACGAGATCCCGTTCGCGCAGCCCGGCTCGCGTACGCGGGTCTACGCGGTCGCGTCCGGCAAGGGCGGCGTCGGCAAGTCGTCGGTCACGGTGAACGTCGCCGTCGCGCTCGCCCAGCGCGGGCTGTCGGTGGGCGTGCTCGACGCCGACATCTACGGCTTCTCGGTGCCGCGCATGCTGGGCGTCACCGGCCGGCCGACCCAGGTCGAGCAGATGATCATGCCGCCGGTGTCGCACGGGGTGCGGGTCATCTCGATCGGCATGTTCACGCCGGGCAACACGGCCGTCGTCTGGCGCGGGCCGATGCTGCACCGCGCGTTGCAGCAGTTCCTCGCGGACGTGTTCTGGGGCGACCTGGACGTCTTGCTGATGGATCTGCCCCCTGGCACCGGCGACATCGCGATCTCGGTGGCCCAGCTCGTCCCGTCCGCCGAACTGCTCGTGGTCACGACGCCGCAGGTCGCCGCTCGCGAGGTGGCCGAGCGAGCGGGCTCGATCGCCCTGCAGACCCACCAGCAGATCGTCGGCGTGGTCGAGAACATGAGCTGGCTGCAGATGCCCGACGGGTCGCGCATGGAGCTGTTCGGCAGCGGCGGCGGCCAGGCAGTGGCTGACTCGCTAGCCGCGTCGACTGGGACCCGCGTGCCGCTGCTGGGTCAGGTGCCGATCGACCAGCACGTGCGTGAAGGAGGCGACGAGGGCGTCCCGGTCGTGCTGAGCGATCCGGACTCGCAGGCCGCGCAGGCCTACCGATCCGTCGCCGACGCGCTCGCCGAACGGCAGCACAGCCTGGTCGGGCGCTCACTCGGCCTGAGCGCGGTGCCGCACTAGCGCGTGTTGCCCTAGCTCACGCGTTGACCGGCCGCGAACTCGGCCAGGCTGGCGAGCACCTGGTCCGGCTGCACCGGCGCCCATTCGAGTTCGTCGCGGCTGGTGGCCCCCGTGAGAACGAGGAACGCGTCGAGGCCGGCGCGTTTCGCGCCTGCGATGTCGGCGTCGAGATGATCGCCGACCACAGCGATCCGCTCGCAACCGGCCAGCGATTCACGCGCGATGTCGAAGACGAGTGGCTCGGGCTTGCCGACGACCGTGGCGGTGACGCCTGACGCGACTTCGATCGCGGCAAGGATCGCGCCCGTCGCAGGTCGCAGTCCGTCGCTCGTCGGGAAGACGGCGTCGCGGCCGGTCGCGTACAAGGCCGCGCCGTTGCCTACTGCCGCCGTGGCTGCCCGCAGGTCGGCATAGCTGAACCCCTCGTGCCCGCCGACGACGACGACCTCGGCCTGCAACGCCATCGGCGATGCCAGGACGTGAAGCCCTGCCTGCCGGATCTCTTCGGCGAGCGCCGCCGATCCGACGACGAGCGCGCCGCCGCCGGCGAATCGCTCCTGCGAGGCCAGCGAGCGCGCCAGCGCGGCCGCTGAGGTCAGCACGTCGGACTCCGTCGCCGGGATGCCGACCGCCGTGAGCCGCCCTGCCTGGTCGGCCCGTGAACTCTGCGGGTCGTTGGTGAGGAACAGCATCCGCGTGCCGGCCGCGCGGAGCGCCGCGATCGCCTCGACCGCGCCGTCGATCGGCCGGCCGCTGAGCCACACGACGCCGTCCAGGTCGACGATCACCCCGTCGTACCCGACGGTGGGCGCGTCGATCTGGGGCGTTGCCTTGGCGTGGCCGGTACCGCCCAGGATCGTGCCCAGCACGGCGGTGTAGTCACGCTCGCCCGAGCCGGCTCGCTCGGCGTCGGCCAGCCAGGCCCGTGCGGCATTCGCGACGCGCAGGTCGACATGAGCTGTGGCGGCGGCGTCCCTGACCAGGTCGGCGTCCTTGCGGGCGAGTGCGAGCGGGAAGCGCGGCGGGTAGTCACCGGCGGCGATCGCGTCCCGGCGCCGATCGGCCTGTGCAGCCAGCGTGGTCGCGGCGAGAACCTCGTAGGCCACCTCGTCGGACAGCCCGAGCGCGCGGGCCAACGCGAGCGCCTCGCCCAGACTGGCCAGCGTCGCGAACAGCGTGGCGTTGGCGACCAGCTTGCACGCTGCACCGGAGCCCAGCGCGCCGACGTGGCTCACTGATCCGAGCTCGGACAGGACCGGCTGCACCCGCTCGACGAGCGAGTCAGGGCCGCCGACGAATATCCGCAACGAGCCGGCGTCCGCCTCGCCGATGCTGCCGAGCACGGGCGCGTCCAGCAGGCTGAGTCCGGCCGGCAACGCCGCGGCGAGCCACGCGATCCCGGCCGGTCCGACCGTCGACATCTCGACCACGGTCAGCGACGCGCGAGCGTCCGCGGCGATGCCGTCCGGGCCTTCGGTCACTGAACGCAGCGCGCGCAGGTCGGCCACCATGGTGATCAGGATCTCGACCCGGGACGCGACCTTGGCCGGCGTCGCCGCCGCGTCCGCGCCCAGATCGACGAGCGGCGCCGCGCGCTGCGGTGAGCGGTTCCAGACGACGACCTCGTGGCCGGCGTCGATCAGGCGGCGCGCGATGCGGCTGCCCATGCCCCCAAGACCGATGACACCGACCGCCGTCACGCGGCACTCGCCCAGGCGCCCACGAGCACGGGCCCCGAGCCGCGCACGAGTCGCCGAATTGTCACGACTGGAGGCTCTCACACTGGCTGCGACATCGCGCCCCAGACCGCTGAGAGCCGTCGCATAACTCGCAATGCGGTCTTGCCTCGGACGATCCGCTACCTGACTGAGTGCGTCATGCTCAAGTCTCCTGGGTCGGATTCGCTCAATGGCCAGGACACCCGAAATGCCAGGCTCTACCTGACCGGTCTGACCGCCTCGCTGCTCGGCGACTCCGCGATGACCCTGATCGCCGGTATCTGGGTCAAGTCCCTGACCGGCAGCAACTCGGCAGCAGCCCTCGTCTCGGTCGGCATCTACGCCCCGTCACTGCTCGCGCCGGTTGCCGGGCTCGTCGCGGATCGGGTTCGCCGGCGGCGGCTCGTGCTCGCCAGCAATCTTGCGATGGCCGCCGTCATGCTGACCCTGCTCGGCGTCGACCGGGCATCGCGGGTATGGCTGATCTACGCCGTGATGACGTGCTACGGCGCTGCCCTGGCGCTCATCGACCCGGCCGAGAACGCGCTGTTCGCGATCATGCTGGACGACGACGCGCGAGCTCGGCTCAACGGGCTGCGGATGACGCTGCAGGAGGGCTGCAAGCTCGTCGCGCCGCTCGCGGGCGCCGGACTGTTCGTGGCGATCGGTGGCGGCTGGGTTGCCGCCCTGGACGCGGCGACGTTCGGCGTCGCAGCCGTGGCAGTAGCGATGCTGCGCGTGCACGATCCGCGGCCGCGCCCGCCCGAGCAGCACTGGCGAGCTGAGCTATCGGCCGGAGCGAGGCGCGTGTGGCGTATCCGCGAGCTGCGCACCGTCGTCGGCACTGCGGCGATCGCCGTGTTCTTTTCCGGGATCGCCTTCGTGGCGATGTACGCGATGGCCGACGCGCTCCATCGCTCGCCGGCATTCCTCGGCGTCTTCACGAGCGTGTACGGGTGCGGTGCGATCATCGGCGGGCTCGCCAGCACGCGGGTGATGCGCCGAAGGGACGAGCGCCGGCTGGCGGCCCTGGGCATGGTCAACGGGACGGTGGGCTACCTCCTGCTGGCCACGCCATGGCTGCCGCTCGCGCTGGCGGGCAGTTTCCTGCGCGGATTCGCGCTGCCCTGGGCCGTCGTGGCGGCGTACACGCTGGCGCAGCGGCTCACCCCGGCCAACCTGCTGGGTCGCGTCGCGGCGGCGCTGAGCTTCGCCGTGTTCGCCACCCAGCCGCTCGCGCAAGCGCTGGGCGCAGCGTTGATCGGGTACGCCGACTACCGGCTGCTGTATCTCGGCGCGGCGGCCGCGAGTGCCGCCTGCGCCGCAGTGCTGTGGCGCCGCTAGGTGGCGTCCTCGTCGAACGGTGCCTTGTCGCCGCGACCCAGCGGCTGCTGGGCCGGCGGGCGCGCCGGCCCGGGAGCATCAGCCGGTGCGTCGTCTCGCGGGACGTCCACCACCTCGTCGTCGTCGCCGAGCAGCGCCCGCTGGATGGCCGTGCGTGGGTTGAGCGAGCGCAGTTCGCGCAGCGAGTCGAGGCCGACGTCGGCGAACTCCGGGCCGAGCTCGTTCTTGAGCTGGCTGCGCGCTCCGGTGGCCATGTCGCGTAACTGCCGGATCATTCGCGCCGCGTCGCGGGCTACGCCGGGTATGCGGTCCGGGCCGAGCACGATGATGCCGACGAGCGCCAGCACCACCAGTTCCAGCGGCCCGATGTTGAACACGGCTTACCTCAATCCGAACCCAGGGTGACGGTGACGGCGGATTGCTTTGCGCTGTTGTCACGATAGAAGCGAACCTTGACCTTGTCACCGGGCCGGTGGCCCTGGACGGTGACGGCCAACTGCTCGCGCGAGTCGATCAGTGTCGTGTCGATGAGCGTGATGACGTCTCCGGCCTTGAGCCCGGCCTGGTCGGCAGGCCCCTCGGGAACCACCTGCACGACGTATGCGCCGTCGCGCAGGCCGGTGGTCGAGCTCTTCGCCTGCAAACCGATCGAGGCGTGCTTGACGTCGCCGGTGTGGATCAGCTCCTCGGCGATCGTCCGCGCGCCGTTGATCGGAATGGCGAAGCCGAGCCCGACGCTCCCGTTCGCGCCGCCCTGCAGGACCGACGGTGACACCGCCGCCGTGTTGATGCCGACGACCGCGCCGGTGGCATCGACCAGCGCACCGCCGGAGTTACCCGGGTTGATCGCGGCGTCGGTCTGGATGGCGTCGATGACCGCATCGGTGTCGCTGCCCTCGCCGGAGACCGGCACCGGTCGGTCGAGCGCCGACACGATCCCGGTGGTGACGGTTCCGCGCAAGCCGAGCGGCGAGCCGATTGCGATGACCGGGTCGCCGACGGCCAGCTTGGCGGAGTCGCCGAGCGCAGCGACGGTGAGCTTGGACCGCTCGACCTTGATCACCGCGAGATCTGTCTTCGGGTCGCGGCCGACGACCTTCGCCGTCAGCCGCGACTTGTCGCCGAACGTGACCCAGATGTCGCCTTTATTCGTGGCGGCGTCGGAGATGACGTGGTTGTTCGTCAGGATGTATCCGGCCTTCTGGATGACGATGCCGGCGCCCACGGCGTCGAGCTCGGACGTGTGCTCCTGGATCGACACGACCGCGGGCGAGACGCGCTGCGAGATCTCGGCGATGGACCCCGGCGGACGATTGGCCGCCGTGCCGACCTTGGCGAGCTTGATGTCGCCGTTGTGCAGGGCGCCGTGCGCTCGGGTCGCGAACCAGTAGCCAGCTCCCCCGCCGAGCGTGCCCGCGACGAGCGCGACGATCAGCGCGAACAGCAGGGCGCTGAGCCCGAAGCGGCCACCACGCACGGCCGGCGCGGGTTCCTCGACGAGATCCTCCTCGGACGGCGGGAGCTCGTCGTCGGTCTGCTCGGTGTCCTCGTCCGGCCAGACCTGCGCCGGGCGCCCGCCGCTGAAGACCGCCGGGCGACCGAGCCAGAACGGCGACCGGGGATCACGCCAGGGGTCGCGCCGCGCATCGGGTTTCCACCACGGCGACTCGGGCTTGTGCAGCTCGGGGAAGATGCGGCTGCCCGGCTCCGGATCGAAGGCGCCGGCGGCGTCCGGGCGACCGTAGTCGCGCGTCAGTCCCGGGTGTACGGGCGGTGCCACCGACCGATGCGACGGCGGGATGCGCTCGCCGGGCAGCGGGGCGAACTCGGCGTTCGAGCCCGCGGGTCGGCCGAACTCGGCACGGTCCTCGGGCGAGACGGTGGGCGGAGGCGGGCTGTAGAGCGCCTCGGCCTCGCGCGGCGCGAACGGCCCGTCGACGTCGGACGGGCGGGCGAATGCGCCATCGTCTGAACCGCTGTCGACCGGTTCGCTCTGGCTTTCGTCCTCGACGCTCATGCCCTGCCGGTCCTCCTCGCGGTCAGTGTCGAGTCTGCCTCAGCACGCTGCGAGAAGGCCAATTGCCCGGTCTCAGCGGGGAGCGACCAGGCGCGCGCCCGCCGCCGGCTGCTGGTAGAAGCCGAGGTTCGGGTTGAACACCGCCGGGCTGACCTGCGCCGGCGCGCCGGGGGCGGCCGGCACATCGCGTCCCGCGCCGCCGGTCGTGGCGACCGCGATGCCCGCGGCGCCGAGCGCCACGACCGCGGCGGCCGCGGTGAGCAGGCCGTACGGGCGGTGGCGCCGCTCGACACTCATCGTCTGCGGCGTCGGCGGCTCGGGCTCGACGGTCGGCGTGCCGAACGCGGCGAACACCGCCGAGCCGTCCGGGTCGAGCGCGAGCGGGCGCTGGTTGAGCGGCGTCGTCGACGGCACGGCACGCAGCCGGTCGAGCAGGCCGAACGGAAGCGAAGGTGCGACCGCGCTGCGCAATGCCCAGACGGCCTCGCGCTGGACGGCCACCGCGTTCGAGCACTCGGCGCATTCGGCGAGGTGCCGGGCCGCCCGGTGCCGAGCGCTCACGCCGAGCGCGCCGTCGGCAAATGCCGCGACGGCTTCGTCGCTCAGGTGCTGCACCGGCAGGCTCGGGAGGCTCACTGCGGACTGCCCCCGGCAAACTCGGAGAACCCGGTCGGCTCGCCGAACTCGCCGAACTCGGCGAGCTCGGCCGCGCCGGGCTCGGCGGGGCGGGTTCCCGGCGCGCGGTGGGCCAGCGCCTCGCGCAGCAGCACACGGCCGCGGTGGATGCGCGATCGCACCGTGCCGACCTTGATGCCGAGCGTCGCGGCGATCTCCTCGTAGGACAGGCCCTCCAGGTCGCACAGCACGACGGCCGCGCGGAAGTCGGCGGGCAACGCGTCCAGTGCCTCCTGGACCTCGGGGTCGAGGTGCATCTCGGCGTAGGCCTGCTCGGGGCCGGCCGCGTTGGAGGCCAGCCGGTCGCCGGCGTCGTCGGGCAGCGCATCGAAGCGGATGCGCTGGCGCCGGCGCACCATGTCGAGGAACAAGTTCGTGGTGATGCGGTGCAGCCAGCCCTCGAACGTGCCCGGCGTGTACTCGGCCAGGGACTTGAAGACCCGGACGAACGTCTCCTGGGTCAGATCCTCGGCGTCGGCGCGGTTGCCCGACAGGCGGTAGGCGAGCCGATACACCCGATCGGCGTGCTCGCGCACGACCTCGTCCCACGTGGGCGGCACCCACACGGCGGCTTGAGTCACGGTCTCTCCTACCCTGCCCAGACGGTTTGCTGACCGGGTCCAGGCAACCAGTATCCGCTGTGCCCCGGGGAAACGCCTCAGCGTTCCCTTACGTTCCCAGGCTTGTCATGCGAGACTCTGTTTGATGCAGCTAATTACGCACTGTATGTCGGGGAGGTGCTGGCTGTGACGCTGTGGATCGTCGTCGGCGTGCTTTCGATCACGGTGCTCGGATTCGTCTGCTCATGGGTGCTCAATGCCCGCGGCGGGCTCGAGCCGGCCCATCCGACCGACCGGAGGAAGCCGGCGGTCCCGGACGACGACCCGCGCGGGCTTCCGAGCCGACGGCACGGGAGCGGCTGATCGCCAAACCCGGTCCCTAGTCTGGCGGCGTGCATCGATACACGCCTGACGACGACGTCACCGCCCGGGCACTCGCCGAGTACTGCTTGTGGCGCCTGGAGATCAACGCCCCGCTCGACCGCCCGTCAACTCCGGCCGAGCTCGAGGCACTCGCCGGCGCGACGATCACGGAGAAGGGCATCGGCGGCGCTGAGGCGATGCGGATCTGGGCCGACGTGCTCGCCCCGACGTGCCTGTCGGTCGACCACCCGCGCTACCTGTCCTTCATCCCGAGCGCCCCGACCAAGGCGGCGGCAGCGTTCGACATGGTGGTCGGTGCGTCCAGCGTCTACAGCGGTTCCTGGCTGGAGGGATCCGGTGCCGTGTACGCCGAGAACCAGGCGCTGCGCTGGCTGGCCGACCTCGCCGGCCTGCCGCGGACGTCGGGCGGCGCATTCGTGCAGGGCGGGACGATCGGCAACTTGTCCGCGCTGGTCGCCGCCCGCGAGGCCGCGTTCGAACACCGGGGCCGCCGTCCCGAGCGATGGGCCGTCTGCGTCACCGGGGAGACCCATTCGTCGGTCAAGCACGCGCTCCGCGTCGTCATGGACGTCGAGATCGTCGAGGTGCCCGGCGACGAGCGCGGCCGGATGACCGGTGACGGGCTGCACTCGGTGGTCGACGCGCTGCCGGATCACCGCCGCGAGCAGATATTCGCGGTCGTCGCCACCGCCGGGACGACCAACCTCGGCGTCGTCGATGACATCGCGGGCATCGCCGAGGTCGCCAGCGGGCACGGCTGGTGGCTGCACGTCGACGGCGCGTACGGCGGCGCGGGGCTGGCCGCGCCGAGCGTCCGGCACCTGTTCGACGGCATCGAGGCGGCCGACTCGTTCATCGTCGACCCGCACAAGTGGCTGTTCGCCCCGTTCGACGCGTGCGCGCTGATCTACCGCGATCCCGTGCTCGGCCGGGCGGCGCACACGCAGCGCGCAAGCTACCTTGACGCGGTCAACGTCGAGGGCGAGTGGAACCCGTCCGACTACGCCGTCCAGCTCAGCCGGCGGGCGCGTGGGTTGCCGTTCTGGTTCTCGCTGGCCCTGCACGGCACGGCCGCGTACCGCGAGGCGATCGAGCAGACGCTGACGATCGCCCGGGCCGGGGCGGAGCTCATCCGGTCGGCGCCGCACCTGAACCTTCTCGTCGAACCGGACCTCAGCGTGCTCATCTTCGAGCGCCTGGGCTGGGACGCCGCCGACTACGACCGGTGGAGCGCGCGCCTGCTCGACCAGCAGCTGGCGTTCGTCACGCCCACCCGCCATCGGGGTCGCGTGTGCACCCGATTCGCGATCGTCAACCCGCTGACCACCGAGGACGACCTCGCGTTGATCACCGAGTCGATGGCCTAGCGCGTCTACTCTGCCTGCATGGCAGACGCGATGCTGGGCACAATCAGCCTGTCCTACGCCGAGTCGTTCCAGGCCGAGGACGAGATCGTGATCGGCGCCCGGGCGCGGGCCGCCGAGCTCGGGTGCGTGCCGATCGGCCCCGCCGGCGGCGCGACACTCCGCCTGCTCGCGACGGCAATCGGGGCGCGAGCGGTCGTCGAGGTCGGCACCGGTTCCGGCGTCTCGGGACTCTGGCTGCTCGGCGGCATGCTCCCTGACGGCGTGCTCACCACCGTCGACCTCGAGTCCGAGCACCAGCGCGCCGCACGCCAGGCGTTCACCGACGCGGCGATCGCACCGACGCGATTCCGGCTGATCAACGGTTCCGCAGGCGAAGTGCTGCCCCGGCTCACCGACGCCGCGTACGACCTGGTCTTCGTCGACGCAGACAAGACTTCCTACCCGCTGTACTTCGAGCAGGCGCTGCGGCTGCTGCGTCCCGGCGGCATCGTCGCGTTCGACAACGCGCTCTGGCACGACCGGGTCGCCGACCCCACGGCCCGTGATGCCGACACCGTCGCGATCCGCGAGGTGGGCAAGGTCGTCCGTGACGATGCGCGCGTCGTCTCGGCGATGCTGCCCGTCGGCGACGGCCTGCTGGTGGCCGTCAAGCGCTGAGAGAGTGGGCGTCCGCTCGCGTCAGCGGGCGGCGTCGGCCAGCGCGTCCAGGACGGATTCCACGACGGGACGCGACGACGCGCTCGACCGGGTCACCGCCGTGATCCGTCGGCGGAGCGGCGGCGAGCGCAACGGGCGCACGTCGACGTCCGCGATGCCGTCGACGACAGCCAGGCGCGGCAGTACGGCGATGCCGTGGCCAGCGGCGACGGCGCGGACCAGCAGCAGCAGATCGTCGGTCTCCCAGCGCACCCGCGGCTCGAACCCCGCGGCCCGGCACGCGGACCTGACCGCCAGCCCGCAGGCGGCGTCGTCTGGTGGCATCACCCAGTCCTCCGACATCAGCGACGCCAGTGACACGCCGCTGCGCTGGCCGAGCACGCCCGGAGCGGACACGACGACCAGCTTCTCGGCGCACAGCTCGTTTCCGAGCAGGTAGTCGGGCAACGCCAGCGGGACGTAGTCGTACTCGTCCACCACCGCGATGTCGGCGTCGTCGGCGAGCAGTCTGCGCAGCGCGTGCGCGGGCTCGGCGACGACCACCGACACGTCGACGCCCGGCTCACGCGTGCGCAGCCCGACCACCGCGGCCGAGACCAGGGTCGCCGCAGCGCTGGCCACCGCCGCCACCGTGACCGGACCGGTCACCGCGCCGGATATGCGATCGATGTCCGCCCGCGCCGAGGCCAGGACGTCGACGATCGACGCCGCTCGCGCGGCGAGCGCATGCCCGGCACCGGTGAGCGCGACGCCGCGTGGCGACCGGTCGAGCAGCGCGACGCCGGCCTCGCGTTCGAGCACGGCCACTTGCTGCGACACGGCCGAAGGGGTAAGCCCGAGAGAGCGGGCCGCCGCCGCGATCGTGCCGCGCAGCGCAACCTCGCGCAGCATCAGCAGGCGCCCCGCGTCCAACGTGAACCCCGAACTGGCCATAAGAAGAACTTACGGCATACTGGGGAGAATCATTAACGACAGTGAAGGGGGCGAGCGCGTGATCAGCTCGGTGCGGGTCATCGGCCTCGGCAAGGTGGGCGAGCTGGTCGCCTGCCTGCTCGACGAGTCCGGCTTCACAGTCACGGCCTATGACGCGCGCGGACGCGACGACCTGCCGTTCGAGACGGCCACCCTCGACGTCCGCGACACCAGCGCGGTGCGAGCGGCACTGAAAGGCGCCGACGCCGTCGTGTCGTGCATGCCGTTCCACCTCAATCTCGGCGTCGCCGAGGCGGCCCACGACGTGGGCGTGCACTACTTCGACCTGACCGAGGATGTCCCGACCACCAACCGGGTCATGGAGCTTGCCGCGCTGGACGACGACGGTGTCGTCTACGCCCCGCAATGCGGCCTCGCGCCGGGGCTGATCGGCATCGTGGGCTCGGCGCTCACCAAGCACTTCGAGCAGATCCGCAGCATCGAGCTGAAGGTCGGCGCCCTGCCACGGCACCCGTCGGGCCTGCTGGCATATGCGTTCAACTGGTCGCCGGAGGGCGTCGTCAACGAGTACCTGAACGACTGCGAGGTGTTGCGCGGCGGCGTCCGGCAGATGGTTCCGGCGATGACCGAGCTGGAGCGGGTTGTCATCGGCGGCATCACGCTCGAGGCGTCGCTGACCTCGGGCGGGCTCGGCACGATGTGCGAGACCTACGAGGGACGCGTGCAGCGCCTGGACTACAAGACGATGCGCTACCCCGGCCACTTCGAGCTGATGCGCTTCTTCTTCGACGAGCTCGGCATGCGCGAGCGACGCGAGCTGGCCGGCGAGATCCTCGTCAACGCCAAGCCCCCGGTCGACGACGACGTCGTGTACCTGCACGCCGCCGTCGAGGGAACCGCCAACGGCGTCGGCGACACCGCAGCCGGGCAGCTGACCCGCAAGCAGTACGTCCGCGCTTACCAGCCGCTGGAGATCAACGGGCGGCTGTGGCGGGCGATCTCCTGGACGACCGCCGCGTCGGCCGCCGCCGTGGTCGAGCTGGTGGCCACCGGCAAGCTGCCCGGCAGCGGCTTCATACGGCAAGAAGACATCCCGTTCGAGGCGCTGCTCGACACCCGCCACGGCGCCCTATTCGCAGAGCTAGGCAAGGTGTGACATGACCGTTCCCGCACACGGCGAACTCGTCGCCGAAACGACTGCGATCCTCAGCCGCCTCGGCGTGCGCGACCTGCCGGCCGACGGCGACCTGATCGCCCGGTCGCCGATCACCGGCGGCGAGCTGGCTCGCATCAGGTCGCACACCGCCGAGGACGTCTCGGCGATCGTCGGTCGCGCGCACGACGCGTTCGCGCAGTGGCGCAGCGTCCCGGCACCGGCGCGTGGCGCACTCGTTCGCGAGCTGGGCGAGTTGCTGCGCCAGCACAAGGACGATCTCGGCGCGCTCGTGTCGATCGAGGCGGGCAAGATCCGCTCCGAGGGGCTGGGCGAGGTGCAGGAGATGATCGACATCTGCGACCTCGGCCTAGGCCTCTCGCGTCAGCTGTTCGGGCTCACGATCGCGTCCGAGCGGCCGGGCCACCGGATGATGGAGCAGTGGCACCCGCTCGGGGTCGTCGGCGTCATCAGCGCGTTCAACTTCCCCGTTGCCGTGTGGTCGTGGAACACCGCGCTGGCGCTCGCCTGCGGCGACCCGGTGGTGTGGAAGCCGTCCGAGAAGACCATGCTGACGGCCCTGGCGTGCCAATCGCTGGCTGCGCAAGCGGCCGCGCGCGTGGGCGCGCCCGAGGCCGTCTCGTCGGTCGTGCTCGGTGGCGTCGAGGTCGGCGAGGCGCTGGTGGACGATCCGCGCGTGGCGCTGATCAGCGCGACCGGCTCGACACGCATGGGCCGCTCAGTGGCGCCGCGGGTCGCCGGACGCTTCGGCCGCCTGCTGCTCGAACTCGGCGGCAACAACGCGGCGATCGTCGCCCCGTCGGCCGACCTCGACCTCGCGGTGCGCGGCATCGTGTTCTCGGCGGCCGGCACGGCCGGTCAGCGGTGCACGTCGCTGCGCCGGGTGATCGCTCATTCGTCGATCGCCGACGAGCTGGTCGAACGGATCAAGGCGGCATACGAGACGCTGCCGATCGGCTCGCCCCTGGCCGACGGAACGTTGGTGGGCCCGCTGATCGACCGCAGCGCTTACGACGGGTACGCCACAGCACTCGGCAAGGCGCAGGCCGACGGCGGCGAGCTCGTGGCAGGCGGTTCGCGCGTGCTCGCCGATGAAGGCGCCGATGCGTATTACGTACAGCCGGCACTCGTCCGGATGCCTGGACAGACGGCCATCGTGCGGGCCGAGACGTTCGCGCCGATCCTCTACCTGCTGACCTACGACGACTTCGACGAGGCGCTCGCCCTGCACAACGATGTGCCGCAGGGCCTGTCGTCGTCGATCTTCACACTGAACGTCCGCGAGGCCGAGCGGTTCACGGCCCCAGACGGATCGGACTGCGGCATCGCGAACGTCAACATCGGCCCGTCCGGCGCGGAGATCGGCGGCGCGTTCGGCGGCGAGAAGGAGACCGGCGGCGGGCGCGAGTCCGGCTCGGACGCGTGGAAGTCCTACATGCGCCGCGCCACCAACACCGTGAACTACTCGACCGATCTGCCCTTGGCCCAAGGCGTCGAATTCGGCTAGGCCAGTCGGGTGACTTCGACGCCGACCTCGAGGGTCGAGGTACCTGATCCGCCGATGATCCCCTTGATCGGCGGCACGTCGTTGTAGTCGCGGCCGCGGCCGACCATGACGTGCCGCTCACCGACCGGAGCATCGTTGGTCGGATCGTGCGCGGTCCAATCGCCGAGCCACCACTCCACCCAAGCGTGGCTCTCCCCGGTGACCGGCTCGCCGATCGCCGGGTTCTGCTTCGGATGCAGGTAGCCAGACACGTAGCGCGCCGGGACGCCGAGATGGCGCAGCGCTCCGACAACGAGGTGGACGTAGTCCTGGCAGACGCCGCTGCGCGATCGCCATGCCTCGCTCGCCGCCGTGTGCACTCCCGTCGAACCGGGCAGGTAGCTCATCGCGGTGTTCACCCGCGTGCACAGGGCGAGCGCTGCCTCGTGCGGGGTCAGCCCGGCGGCGCACTCGTCGGCCAGCGCGGCCAGCTCGGCGTCCGGCTCGGTGCTGCGCGTCTGGGTCAGGAACTCGCCCCACCGGTCGCCCACGGGCTCGGCACGCAGGTCGTCCCACGACGTGTCGAGCCGCGCCGGCGGGCGGCGGCTGGCATCGATCTCGACCACGCTCGTCGACTCGACGACCAGGCCCGAGTGCGGGCGCTGCGCCTCGAAGACGCGGACGTGCGTGCCCCAGTAGTCGACGTACTGGTGCTGCCAGGACGCCTCGTCGACCCGCAGCACGGATTCGAGCAGCGTCTGCCACGGTGTGCCCAGCGGCGTGAGGCGGGCCTCGTTGAACGACGCGACAACCGGCTGGTCGTAGGAATACCGCGACACGTGGTGAACCCGCAGGCGCGATGTCATCGGCTCACGACACCACCCACGCCGTGACGGCACCGCGCGGGAAGTAGCGCCGCGTCACCGCCTCGCTGGCCACCGAGCACGCGCTCTGCACGCGTTCCATCAGGTGGTAGAGATCCTCGAACAGCTCGGCCGTCGGGGCGAACTCCAGCTCCGAGCGGATCATGCCGAGCACGCGGTGGGCCTCGTCGGCGCGTCCGCCGCGACTCGTCGGCTCGGCGAGGTCGTCCAGGCATCGCTCCGCGCTGACCAGCGAGCACATGAGCGAGCGCGGGAACAGCGGATCGAGCAGCAGGAACTCGACGGCGCGCTGGTCCTCGATCGCACCGCGCGAGCTGCGCAGGAACGCCTGGTAGGCGCCGCAGCTCTGCAGCAATGTCACCCACGACGGTCCGGCGCTGCCCGCCAGCGCGCGAGCCGCGACCAGACGAGCCGTCATGTCGGCGCGCTCGATGCTGCGGCCGAGCACCAGGAAGTGGTACGCCTCGTCGCGGGAGAGCGTCGCGTCCGCGATGCCGTTGAACCCCGCGGCGCGCTCGCGGACCCAAGTGAAAAAGGCATGCGGACGTGCTCGCCGGCTGCCGTGCGTGGCGTCGTACCAGGTGACGTTGATGCTCTCCCACAGCTCGGTCGACACGATCTCGCGGGAGCGGCGCGCATTCTCGCGAGCCACGCCGATCGAACCGACGACGGAGCCGGGGTATTTCCGGTCCCAGGCGAGCTGGTCAAGCACGTCGGTACTGGTCATGGCCCGCTCGACCTCGTCGCCCTCGACCGGCTTGCCCATCGCCGCGAACAGCGAGGCGCACACGACGTTCTCCGGCGCCCACGGGTCGTCGAGGAGGAGGTTGAGGTGGACGTCGAGCAGTCGGCTGGTGTCCTCGGCACGCTCGACGTAACGGCCGATCCAGTACAGCGACTCGGCGATGCGGCTCAGCACGGGCGGCCCTGTTGCTGCTGTTGTTGCTGCTGCTGCTGCATCTCGGTGTCGTCTGCCTCGTCCGGCGCCGGCAAAGGTACGCGTTCGGCGCGCGAGGGCGTCTCGCGACGCACGCCGTTGCCGGCGACGGCCGCCGGGCGCTCGCCGGCCAGCACCCAGGTGTCCTTCGACCCGCCGCCCCGGCTGGAGTTCACCACGAGCGATCCCTCGACCAGGGCCACTCGGGTCAGGCCGCCGGGCAGCACCCAGACGTCGTTGCCGTCGTTGATCGCGAACGGGCGCAGGTCGACGTGGCGCGGCGCGATGTCATCGCCGACAAGAGTCGGCACCGTCGACAGGGCGATCACCGGCTGCGCGATCCAGCCGCGCGGGTTCTGCACGATCCGCTCCCGCACCGCGGCAAGCTCGGCGGCCGATGCCTGCGGACCGATTACCAGCCCGTGCCCGCCCGCGCCGCCGACCGGCTTGACGACGAGCTCGGCGAGACGGTCGAGCACCTCCTCGAGCGCGTCCGGCTCCTCGAGGCGCCACGTGTCGACGTTCGGCAGGACGGGCTCCTCGGCGAGGTAGTAACGGACCAGGTCGGGCACGTAGGTGTAGATCAGCTTGTCGTCGGCGACGCCGTTGCCGACCGCGTTCGCGATCGTCACGTTGCCCGCCCGCGCCGCGGTCAGCAGGCCGGGGCAGCCGAGCATCGAGTCGCTCTTGAACTGCACCGGATCGAGGAACTCGTCGTCCACGCGCCGGTAGATGACGTCGACGCGGCGCTCGCCGCGTGTGTCGCGCATCCGGACGGTGCCGCCCGAGCAGGTCAGGTCACGCCCCTCGACCAGCTCGACACCCATCGCGCGCGCCAGCCAGGCATGTTCGAAATACGCGCTGTTGTAGACGCCTGGCGTCAGCACGACGACGTTCGGCTCGGCGACGCCGGCCGGTGCCGCCCGGCGCAGCGCCGCCAGCAGCCGCTGCGGGTAGTGCGAGACGGGGCGCAGCCGCAGCCGGGCGAGCGTCGCGGCCCATTGCGGGCGCATCGCACTGCGGTTGGCCAGGACGTAGCTGACGCCGGACGGAACTCGAACGTTGTCTTCGAGGACGCGGAACGTGCCCTTCTCGTCGCGGATCAGGTCGATGCCGGAGATGTGCACGCGCACGCCGTTCGGCGGCTCGATGCCGTGGGCCTCGCGGTGGAAGTGCTTGGACGACGTGATCACCCGGCGCGGCACGACGCCGTCGTCGATCACCCGGCCGGGCCCGTACACGTCGGCCAGGAACGCCTCCAGCGCCTGAACCCGCTGCCGGACGCCGCGCTCGATGATCTGCCAGCTGGCGTCGTCGATAATGCGGGGCACGATGTCGAGCGGGAACGGTCGCTCCTCGCCGCCGACGTCGAACGTCACGCCCTGGTTGAGATACGCGCGCGCCAGCGAGTCGACGCTTGCCCTCAGCTCGTGGACGCCGGCGTGCTTCATCGACTCGTACAACAACCGGTACGGCGCGCGGGCCGCCCCCTCGGCGTCGATCATCTCGTCCCAAGCGGCGCCGAGCCGGTAGTCGTCGAACAAGTCGGCCACCCTCCGGATCGTATGGAGGTTCTGTGTCGGCAGTATTGCAGCCGCCGCGAGCCCGGCGCGCGTGCGCGGCTGGCATTGCGGCCCGCAGCCTCGGGGTGTGTGCTGCCGCTCGCTTGTGGGCTGCTCACATTGATGTAGGCAGAGCACAAGCAACCAACACAACACCCCCGGCGGTGGCGGGTCGGGCGCTCAGGCGCCTACTCGCTGCGCAGCGAGGGCGATGCGATCGTCGGGCTGCACGGCCGCGACCCGGAAGTGGGCCGCCGAGCTCGCGCCGTAGAACTCGCCGGGCGAGACGACGATACCCGCCTTCGCGGCGAGGTCGCGCGCAGCGGCCCAGGCGTCGCCGCCACCGGGCGCAGGCACCCACAGGTAGAACGCACCGGCCGGCAGCGGCGCGTCGTAGCCGGCGGCCTTGAGCACCTGCTGCAGGCGCTGCAGGCGGGCAAGGTAGCGCGCGCGCTGCGCCTCGACGTGCACGTCGTCGCCGAGCGCGATGACGGCGGCGGCCTGCACCGGGCCGGGCGGCATCAGGCCTGCGTGCTTGCGCGTCTCGCGCAGGTAGTTCACCAGCGTGGCGTCACCTGCGTAGAAACCGATCCGCGCGCCCGCGAAGTTGTCGCGCTTGGACAGCGAGTGCAACGCGATCACGCCCTGCGTGCCGCCGCGCAGGATGGTCGTCGCCGCGTCCTGCCACGCGAACTCGGCGTAGCACTCGTCCGAGAACACCGGGACGCCGCGTGCCCGGCCCCATTCGGCGACAGCCGCGAGGTCGAGCACCTCGCCGGTCGGGTTCGCCGGGGAGTTCGACCAGATGCACAGGGCACGATCCGCATCGTCGTCCTGGATGTCGTCCAGCGTGCGGTACGGAACCGGCCGGCATCCACCCAGGATGGCGCCCATCTCGTAGGTCGGATAGCTGATCGCCGGGTACAGCACGGTGTCGCGCGAGGGGTCGCGCAGCCGCAGGAACTGCGGTACGGACGCGACGAACTCCTTCGTGCCGACGCACGCGGCGAGTTCGGTTTCGGGGTCGACGTCCGCGCCGAGGCGCCGGCTGACCCACTGCGCGGCTGCTGTGCGGAACGCCGTGGTGCCGATCGACGGTGGGTAGCTACGAGCACCGTCCACTGTGGACAGTACAGCGAGCACCTCGGGCGGCGTCGGGTCGCACGGCGTGCCGATCGACAGGTCGACAGCGCCGCCCTTGTGGGCGTCGGCGATCGCGGTCACCTCGCCGAGGCGCTCGTAGGGGTACGGCGGTGGGACGAAACCGGGCATCACTTCTCCAGGTGGTCGGCGAGCAGTTCGGCCAGGTGCAGGCTGTGCGTCGCGGCGAGTTGTTCGAGTTGGGTACGGCAGGAGAACCCGTCGGCAAGCACGATTGCATCGGGCGGCGCGGCGCGGACGGCGGGTAGCAGCGCCGTCTCGGCGACCGCAACCGATATGTCGTAGTGGCCGCGCTCGACGCCGAAGTTGCCGGCCAGTCCGCAGCATCCGCCGACCGGTTTCAGGTCAGCTCCGGCATCGGCGAGCAGCGCGGCGTCGGCGTCCCAGCCGAGGACGGCGTGCTGGTGGCAATGCGGCTGCGCCACACCGCTGATGCCGTCCAGCCGCGGTGGCGTCCAGCCCTCGGTCGCCTTCAGTAGCTCGGCGAGCGTTCGGGTTGCCGCCGCTGTACTCGCCGCGCGTGGATCGCCAGGCAGCAGCTCGGCGGCGTCGGCCCGCAGCACCGCGGTGCACGACGGCTCGAGTCCCACGATCGGGATGCCGACGTCGAGCGCCGGGCCCAACGCATCGAGGCTGCGGCGCAGCTGCCTGCGCGCGCCGTCGAGCTGGCCGGTGGAGATCCAGGTCAGCCCGCAGCACACCGGCTTGTCGGTGACACGCACCTCGTAACCGGCCGCTTCGAGCACGCGCACTGCGGCCTGGCCGACCGACGGCGTGAAGTGATCGGTGAACGTGTCGACCCAGAGTAGGACGGGATTGCCTTGTGCCGCCGAGTGATTCGCGAACCACTGCCGGAACGTCTGCCGCGCGAACTGGGGCAACGGACGGTGCGCATCGATGCCGCCGAGCCGCTTGGCCGTCGTCGCCACGGCGGGCCGGCGCAGCGTCGCGTTGACGAGTCGCGGCGTGCGAGCAGCCACCCGGGCCCACCGCGGCAACCAGCCCAGCGCGTAGTGCGACGGCGGGCGCAGCCGGCGACGATAGCGCTGGTACAGCACCTCGGCCTTGTAGGTCGCCATGTCGACACCGGCCGGACAATCGCTCGAACATCCTTTGCAGGAAAGGCAAAGGTCCAGCGACTCGGCAACCTCGGTAGAGCGCCAGCCGTCGCGCAGGAGCGAGCCGTTCGCCATCTCCTGCAGGACGCGGGCGCGTCCACGTGTGGAGTCCTTCTCGTCACGAGTTGCCAGGTACGACGGGCACATCACGCCGCCGGTGCTTGTCGTTTCTGAGCGGCACTTGCCGACCCCGACACAGCGGTGCGCGGCCGTTGACAGGTCGCCGTGGTCGTGCGGGTATGCGAAGCCGAGCCTCGTCGTCAGCGCGCGCGCCGCGGGCACCCGAAGGTCGGCGTCGAGCGGCGCGGGCGCGACGATCACGCCGGGGTTGAGTAGGTCGTCCGGATCGAAGGCGTGCTTGATCGCCGCGAACGTCTCGATCGCCGCGGGCGAGTACATGTACGGCAGCAGCTCGCCGCGGGCTCGCCCGTCGCCGTGCTCGCCGGACATCGAGCCGCCGTAGCCGCCCACCAGCGCCGCGGCGTCCTGCGTGAACGCGCGCAGCACACCGGCCCGAGACGACAGCGGGAAGTCGATGCGCGCATGCACGCAGCCGTCGCCGAAGTGACCGTACGCCAGGGTATCGAGGCCATGCTCTTGTAGCAGTGTGGCGAAGTCCCGCAGGTAGGCGCCGAGCTTCGCCGGTGGCACCGCGGCGTCCTCCCACCCCGGCCAGGCCGGCTCGCCAGCCGGGGTGCGACCCCCGAGACCCGCGCCGTCCTCGCGGATGCGCCACAGCGCGCGCGCCGCGGGGCCGCTGACCACCGCGGAGTCCAGGCTGCCGGCGTCGGCGATCAGCTTCTGCGCGGCGGCGCGCGCCTCGTCGTCGGTGTCGCCCGCCGTCTCGGCGAACAGCCAACCACCGCCACGGGGCAGATCCGGCACGGCGGCTGCGCCTCGTCGAGTGCGGATGACGTCAGCCAGGCGGGCGTCCATGCCTTCGAGGGCGACCGGCCGGTGCGGCAGCAGGCCGGCAACCGCATCGGCGGCCGCGGGCAGGTCGGGATAGCCCAGTACTGCGAGGGCGGTCGCCCGGGGCGCTTCGACGAGCCGCAGCGTCGCTTCGACGATCACGGCAAGCGTGCCTTCGGTGCCCACGAGAAACTTCGCCAGATCGGCCCCGTTCTCGGGCAGCAGATGCTCGAGCGAGTAGCCCGACACCTGCCGGGTGAAGCGGCCGAACTCGGTGCGGATCAAGGCGAGCCGCTCGCGCACCAGACTGTCCACAGTGGACGGAAGGTTGGTGAGAGGCACGCCGTCCGCGGTCAGTGCCTCCAGCGCGACGACGTTGTCGGCAGTGCGCCCGTATGCGAGTGCGCGCGAACCGCAGGCGTTGTTGCCCAGCGAACCGCCGACCGTCGCGCGCGCGTGCGTGGACGGGTCCGGCCCGAACCGCAGGCCGTGCGGGGCGGCTGAGGCGGTGACCGCGTCGAGGATCGCGCCGGGCTCGGCGACGGCCGTGCGCGCCTCGGGATCGACCGACACGACGCGGTTCAGGTGCCGCGAGAAGTCCAGGACGAGCCCGGTGCCGACGGCATTGCCCGCGATTGACGTCCCGGCGCCGCGCGCGATCAGCGGCACACTGAACTCTCGGCAGACGCTCAACGCGGCGGCGACCTCGTCGCGATGCCTCGGGAACGCGACAGCCTCGGGCACGACGCGATAGTTCGACGCGTCCGCGGAGTACTCGGCGCGGCGCCTCGTCGATGCGTCGACCTCGCGCACGCCGGCTCGGCGTAGCGCGGCTGCGAGCGTCTCCGGTGCCGGCACGGCACCCATTCTTCCCGCGCAGGCTCAGCGGACTCCGCGCGGCCGGAACTGGACGCTGATCCGGGGGCCGACCGCCCGCGCCGTCTTGGGGATCGCGTGCTCCCAGGTGCGCTGGCAGCTGCCACCCATGACCAGCAAGTCGCCGTGACCGAGGTCGAATCGCAGCGCCGTGCCACCGCCGCGGGGACGCAGCCGCAATGATCGTGGTGCACCGAGTGACACGATCGCGACCATGGTGTCGTGGGTTGCGCCGCGGCCGATTCGGTCGCCGTGCCAGGCGACGCTGTCGGCGCCGTCGCGGTACAAGCACAGCCCGGCCGTCCGGAACGGCTCGCCGAGCTCGTCGGCGTAGTGGGCGTCGAGAGCGCGCTTGGCCTCGTCGAGCGCGGGATCGGGCAGCGTGTCGCCCTCGTCGAAGAAGCTGAGCAGCCGCGGCACGGCGACCACACGCTCGTACATTCGCCGCTGCTCGGCGTGCCACGACACGTCACGCAGCAACCGGTCGAACAACGCGTCGGCCCCGGCGATCCAGCCGCAGCGCACGTCGACCCAGGCGCCGCGCGAGAGCGCCGTCCGCTCGACGGACGCGCCGAGGTGCCCGACCCGGACGTCGTCGCCGAAGCCGAGCAGCGAGCCCTGGAAGGCAGCTGTCACCCGTGCGATGCTACGCCGCTCGTCAAACACATGTTCGACCGCTGGCGTATCTACTGCGTCAAGATTTGCGGCACACCTGGGCAATAGAATCCTCGGGTCGAGCCGGGAGGTCTGACGGGTGCGCAAGCCTGCGAAGCGGTTACCGATCGAGGAGAAGGTCCGGGTCGTGCTCGCGGTGCTGGGTGGGGAGATGACCGCCTCGGAGGCGGCCCGGCGGCAAGGGGTGAGCGTGCAGGCGGTGCTCACCTGGCGGGACAAGTTCCTCGACGCTGGGCGGCGTCCCTCGATGACAAGGTCCCCGGGACCGGGCAAGAGCGCGGGCTCGGCGGAGGAGCGGCGGTTGAAGTTGGAGAACAACCAGCTCAAGCTCGCCTTGGCCGAGGCGGCGGTGCCGCTGCGGATCTGGCAGAAGGGTGCCGAGTACGCCGAGGCGGTCCCTTCGCAGACCTCGAGACCCTGAGCGCGGCAGCGGGTCTGCCGGTCTCGAGGTTCGCCCGCTTGGCGAGCATTCCGCGGGGCAGCTACTGCCGCCGGCTCGCTCGGTTGCGCCACGGCGCGTCGCGCCGGTCGTCGACAGGGTCGAGGCGGTGTCGGCGAAGTATGCCGAGGCGTGGCCGGCGTGGGGGCATCGCAAGATCGCCGCGCTGATGCGCGCGGGTGGCCACCGCACCCCACGCACCGCCTACCTCAACGGGCATTAATCGCTGAGGAGCGCGATATCGGGTCGCACCCTCGACCGGAGGGGTTCTATGACCAGGTGCGGTCTGCGAATGTGTCTTCTCCAGGCCGCCACACAGCCAACTCGGTCGTCTGCCACATCGGGTCATAGACGCTCAGCATGGCGATCTCCGGGCCGTGCACGTCGGTCGGCTCCGGATTCGTGATGATCGTTCCGAGGCCGAACCGGAAGACCAGCCCGACGTCCGGCGACTCCTCGGTGGCCACCAGCTGTTACCGCGCGGGCCGCGCCTCGCCGATGACCCAGTCCTGGCCATCGCGGTCGACTCGGCACTGCCAACCGAGCTGACCCAACTGGGCAGTCAGCTGCTCCGGGTCCACAAAGTTCTTGACGATGCGGAACTCACTGCCATCGCGCAACCGTCGTTCAACCATCTCCGCGGAACCCTCGCCGTAGGCCTCCTTGCCGTGTTCATCGACGTGCTCGTCGATGAACAGCACCCGACCGCGATCGGCAAGCAGACGCCGCAGCGACCTCCAGAACTGTTCGAACCGACTCGTCGGCACGTGCGAAAGCCATGCGGAGAAGAAGATCACGTCGAAGCGCGCCGCCGTCGTCCACGCGAACACGTCGGCGACCTCGAACGTGACATTCGGGGAATCGACACCCTCGCGAGCGATCGCGATCATCTCCGGAGCCGCGTCGATCGCCCTGACTGTGGACGCCCAACGAGCCAACGCCGCCGTCCAGATGCCGGTGCCGCACGCGATCTCCAAGACATCGCCACTCGGCCGCATCTGCGTGACCAGCCGCTGGATACGCACCCGCGCCGCGGCGACATCGCCATAGGCAGTCACGTCGTACTCGTCAGCGCGCCTGCGGTAGTAACTCACCTGCTGCGCGAGAACCTCGTCGATCACGATCACATCATGATCCGCCAACAAGGACGGGGACCAACTCGGCACGCGAGTAGAACGGGCCACTACCGGCCGAGGCCGCCCAGCAACTTGCCCAGCGAGCCGCTCAGCCCGCCCAGGTCGGGCAACTTGCCGTCCGGGCTCAGCTTGTCGACGAGGCTCGGCACCAGCTTCGCCAGCTGGGACTTCGCGTCCTCGTGTGAGACGCCCGCATCCTGGGCGACCTGGGCCACGGTGTCACTGCCGAGGGTGTGTTCGACCTGCTCGCCACTGATCGGCTCGTTGGCTCCCGTGCCGACCCAGGACTGCGCCTTGCCGGCGACGGCCGCGTCACCGCTGCCGGTGAACTTCGACACCAGCTCACCGAGACCACCGCCTTGGGACTGGGCCAGCTTCAGCAGCGACTGCGCCACGTTGCCGCCACTGCCGCCTAACAACCCACCGAGCATGCCGGTCAAGCCTTCAGCCATGTCCGTTCCCCTTCGAGCGACGAAGCCGTCGCGGAGCGACTCAGTCGGTCTGGTCGTCGAGGCTGGCGTCGGCGGCGTTGCGCCTGACCGAGTCGATGCCGTTGAGCGCGGACGGCTTGGACTCATACGCCTCGCCCACCGCGATGATCTCGCCGTTGCCTGCCTTGAGGCGGAACCGGTACTTGCCCGCCGCGTCCTCCTACAGCTCGAACTTGTCTGCCATCAGAAACCCCGATCGGTTGCCGCAGGCTGGTCAGCCCATCGGCATCATGTCACCATTCGGCAAACTCCGCCTTAACGTCGGTTCGGCGACGAGCAGCCGAGGCGCCAGGCACCCGAATCCGGCTACCGTCGAAGGCTCTACGGCGCAACGCAGTCCCGACGCAATAGAGGTGATCCGCATGCGAGGCGATCGGGTCGAGATCGTCATCGACGCCGGTGGCGAGACGAAGACGTACGAGGTCGTCGCGACCCGCGCCGGCCGGCGGGTAGAGATCACCACCGGACGGGGACTCGTGCAGGTGTCAGAGGTCCGTCGCGGCGGCACCGCGGTGCGCACCGCCCAGTTCATGGCCAGCCGGGTGCTGGCCCTCGTCGAACACCCGGCCGACCAGCGCCCGCCCAGCCCGCCCACCGCAGACAGCGGCTCACCGTAGCCGGCTGTCGGGACGCGTCGAGTAATGCGCCGGGTGTCGTTCATTCAGCGCGTGTCGGCGATCTCCGCGATGCTGTTCTTGCTGGTCGCGGCGAACGGCCGCACGCCACGGACCGTGACATAGTCGGGCGAGCCCTTCTGCGCGACGCGGTAGGTATCCGCGGTGGTCCCGGGAACCGGGGTTACGACCGGGCTGCGCCAGCCGTACACGGCAATTCCGTAGACCTCGGCAACCGACTCAGGGCTGAGCCGCCACGGCTGGTGCCCCTGATCGACTGCCGCCTGCTCGTCTCGTGCCGCGGCCAGGCTGTCCTCGGGCCACATCCGCCAGGCCGGGGTTTCCGCGACGTCCACGACCAGGCGGTCCGGGGAGCCCAGGCGCGCGACCCGGAAACCGGCTGTCCGGCTGAGCCCGATGCCGAAACTCAGCACCGCCTCGAAGTCGCCGGATATCGAAACCTGCTTCATCGTCGGATAGCCCGGCGTCACTGTCGACGGTCCCGAGTACGGGGTGATGGGTGACGCCTGCCATTGGGCGACGGCCCCATGGACCACGACCTCCAGGAACGACCTGCCCTGCAATGGCACGATCTTGTATGAAGGATCCGCACGGACGACGGGCACGTAGCGCACGTTCGCCGCGCCGTACGGGGCTGTGAACTCGAGAACGAGTCGCTCGTACGAGCCGTGCCGGCCGGTCCGGATCGCTTTGAGCACTGACCCGCCGGACGCGGAAGCGGCTGCGACTGTGCGCGGTTCGATCGGCCAAACCGGACCGACCAGTTGTGCCGTCTCGGCTGGAGAGGTCGACGACGGCGCCGGACCGGCTGTAGTTGACGTTCCCGCGGCCGCGACCGCAGCTGTCGAGGATTGCTCGGTGGTCGAAGCACGCGCCGGGGAGACACCCGCGGTTCTAGTGCTGCAGGCTGCAACTCCCGCCAGTACGGCGGCGCAGACGGCCAGGACTGCAGCAACGCGAAACGCACGCACCGCACGTCCAGCGCCCTGCTCGAGCGGCCCGGTCCAGGATCGTTGTGGGCCTGATCCCGCTCCGGTGGCCATCCATGTCTTCATCGTGGTCGTCCCCCTGATCGTCTGCTGTGTGGAACCTGTGACTCCAAAGACGCTCAGGCAGAGCAAGGGTTGCGCCCGTTACCGGACCGTGACGAAGAACGCGTAGGTAGTGGCCCGGGTGGCATCGCGATTTCACGACACGGCACGGCGTGTGCCGAGATGTCACCCGTTGCCGCCGCGCACACGCACAACTGATCTTGGCGACGGCCTGTTTGTCCGTCGACATGCTGCGGCGCGCGACGTACGTTCCGCTCGCACCCCGCCGGGACCGTCTCGGACAGCTCGCACAGCCGGGGTAGATCCACCGATCGTGGGGGGCAGATCCATGGGCTATGGCATCGTCCATCAGTTCCAAGGTGGCACCAAGGAGCAGTACGAGGCATCGATCGCGGCGGTGCATCCGGCCGACGGGAGCCTGCCCGCCGGGCAGGTGTTCCACGCCGCCGGCCCGTCCGCGGACGGCTGGACCATCGTCGCCGTCCACGACTCCCAGGCCAGCTGGGAGACGTTCCGCGACTCCATCCTCCTGCCGCGCATGCAGGCAGGCATCGAGGGCGGCTTCGGCTCGCTGCCGCTCGAAAGCCGATTCGAGGTCGCCACGGAGATTCGCGCCTGAGCGAGCCGCCGACCGTCACCGTCGCTCGGGCTGGGACGGCGACGGCCGGCGGTTGCCCGCGGCGGGCGGGCCGCTCAGCGGACGGTGACCACCATCTTGCCGAGGGCCTGGTTCGCCTCCATGACCTTGTGTGCCTCGGGTACCTCGTCGAAGCCGAAGACACGGGCCGGCTTCGCCTGGTAGACGCCGGCTTCGGCCTTGGCGATCAACTCCTGCACGGGCACGGCGTCCAGCGGGAAGTGCTCGGAGCCGAACATGAAGCTGCCGAAGAAGCTCAGCTGAACGCCGGAGGGCAGGTCGACCAGCGGGTCGAAGTCGACGACCGGTCCCAAGCCGCCGAGGAAACCGACCTGGCACACCCGGCCGCCCGGCCGCACCGCGGCAAGCGTGTCGCGCAGCGCGCTGCTGCCGACCAGGTCCACCGCGGCGTCGATGACGATGCCGGCGGCCTGTGCCTGCGTAGCAAGTGCGCCGTCGTCGAGCAGCACGTCCTTCGCGCCTAGGTCGAACAGCAGCCCGCGGCGCTCGGGGTTGCGGGTCGTGGCGATGACCGCAGCGCCGAGGTCGGCGGCGATGTTCACCACGGCCTGGCCCAGCGCGGACGTCGCGCCACGCACCAGGATCGTCTGTCCGGGCGCCACGGCGAGGTTGTGGTGCAGCGTTGTCCACGCCGTCGCATAGGTCTCCGGCAGGGCGACCAGATCGGACCATGACAGGCCGGTGTCGACCGCCACCACGTTGGTGGCCGGCACGGTGACCTTCTCGGCGTACGTGCCGTTTCTCGTGCGGCCCATCCCGCCCATGATCGCCACGACCTTGGTGCCGGGGGCCAGCCGCCCACTGCGGTCCAGGGCGACCGTGCCGGCGCACTCGATCCCGGTCACCGGCGCGTCCTGCAGGTCTCCCCAGCGCCCGTCCCGGAAGTACAACTCGGCATGGTTGAGCCCGAAGGCTTCGATGTCGATGAGAACCTCGCCGTCGGCCGGCTGCGGGTCCGGCAGTTCGGTGATCGTGAGCACGTCGGGCCCGCCGTGGGTGGACGTGACGATTGCGCGCATGATCTTCTACCTTTCTTTAGGGATCGTTCAAGTATTGTTGCCGAAGAGAGGGCCACCGGACTTCTCGGTGGCCGGGCGGGTGGCCTCAGTGCAGGCCGGAGAACGCGTTGTCGACGATCGCTCGCAACACCTCCTCGTCCGGGTTGGCCTTCCCGACGACCATCAGGCCCTGGCTGGTGGCCACCAGCATCCGGGCCGCGCCCACGGGGTCGATCCTTCGAGGCAGCTCCTTGCGGCGGATGGCAGTACGCAGCGCAGCGGTGAAGCACCGTTCCAGCCGGGCGAGATGGCCGCGCACCACGGCCGCCACCTGGTCGTCGTGCGCGGCGAGCTCGACCGCGCTGTTGACCAGCAGGCACCCTTGCCTGCCCTCAGCCGAGAGCAGATCCTCGATGAGCCCGTCGAAGTAGCCGCGGGCCTCCGCGATCGAGGCGCCCGGTTCGTCGAGGTCGCGCAGCTTCTGCGGCACGACCAGCTTCGAGTAGCGGTCGAGCGAGCCGATGAACAGCGCGCGCTTGCCGCCCGGGAATGCCCCGTACAGACTTCCCGGCTTGACCCCGGTGGCCCGCACCAGGTCGTCGACCGACGTGGCGCGGTAGCCACGCTCCCAGAACTCGCGCATGACGTCGTCGAGAACCTGCTCGGTCTCGAACTCCCTACGACGCGCCATGAACCGGAACGATACCTGAACGATCACTCAACAATCAAGAGCCGTCATACAGCGCGTCGACGGCGGCAGTCGCCGCACCGAGCTGACTGTCTCGCTGCGCGACGGCCCACGCCCGGCTCGCCCGATCGAGCGCGATGGTCGTCCAGCCGTTCCCGTCCTCGTCGCTGACGTGGACGAGCAGCGTGTGGTTGTCGTGCTCCACCCGGGCGCGATGCCGCGAGTTGGCCTCGTCGCACAACTGGCGGGACTTGCCGCCTGCCGGTGCCACCGGCGCGACGAAGGAGGTCCAGCGTCCACGGCTCGTCTGCGGTCGTCGGACCGGACCGCTGCACCCATCTGTCACGGCCTCATTGTGCCGACGTCGCTGAGTGTTGGGCCTCGTCGGTGAGACCCGCGAACGGGATGGGGCACGACGGGTGCTTCGAGCAGGCGACGAGGTCGTCGCATCCGGCGAGCACGGCCGCCTGCAGGGTGTTCCGGATCCGCTGCAGATCGCTGATCCTCGCGTCGATCTCGTACAGCTTTGCCGCGACCCGGGTCCGCAAGCCGAGATCGAGCAGCTCGGCCACCTCGTCGAGTGTGAAGCCGAGCCGCTGCGCGGACTTGATCACCCGCAGCAGGGCCACCGTGCTCGACGCGTACAGACGGTGGCCGCCCAAGCTTCGTTGCGGCGCCGGCAGCAGCCCACGCCGCTCGTAGTAGCGCAGCGTTTCGAGGTTCACCCCGGCGGCGTGCGCAACCTGCCCGCTGCGGAGCCCTTCAGTCACGCCGGCCGCCCGGCCGCGGCACTGGCGCGCACGGTCAGGCCGTCGAGCACGTCGACCTGAGCTGGCGGTGCGCCGACGGTCAGCGCCAACGCGTCGCCGTCCTCGACCAGGTCGAACGTGAAGAACGCACAGCACTGCGACTCGCGGGCGACGAGGTCGGCAACGGTGGCCGCGACCCCTGGACCGGCAGCGAGCTTGAACCGCGCGCTGAGTGCTGTCGACCGGTCGACCGCGACCAGCGCCGTCGCGAACAGCTCGTCGAACTCGGCAGCTCGCGTCGGCCGCTCAGCGGTCGGCAGCGTGCACGCATCCGGAGCCCAATCGATGTCCATGCTTCGACGGTAAGCCCGTACCCGGGTACGAGATGCAAGCGCTAGGACTGGCACCAGGACGGGGGGGCCGTGCCCTCGAGGGCCAGCGCGACGGCTGCGCGCGCGGTGACCGGACCGACCAGGTTTCCCGTGCCGCTGTAACCGCCGCACGCCACGACGCCGGGCGCGACCTCGACGCACAGCGGCTTGCCGTCCGGCGTGTAGCCGACGGATGCGGCCCACCGGTGCCTCACCTCGACCGGACCTCCGGCCATGCGAGCGGCCACTTGCTCGATCCACGCCTGAACCGGCGGTGTCGGCGTTGCCTCGGGCGTCCACTCGTCCTCGGCGAACCGGTCGCGGCCACCGCCGGCGAGAATCCGACCGGCGGCGTCCTGCTGCGCGTAGTCGTATCCCCAGCGGCCGTACACGGGGCACGGCAGGCGCCGGCCGACCGGTTGCGTCGCGAGCATCTGCAGCCGCGCCGTGCGTACGCGTCCGGCGAGCTGCGGCAGCAACGCGTCGAGCCGTCCGTCGACGGCGACGAGCACGACGCCGGCGCTGATCACGCCGTGCTCCGTCACGACGCGCTTACTGTCCACAGTGGACACTCGGGTGTGCTCGTGCAGGGCAGCCTGGTCGCGCAGCGCGGCGGCCGTGGCCAGCGCGCGGCGGGCCGGGTTAGTCGCCGCGTCGTCCGGCAGGAACAGGCCGTGTCCGAGCTCGCCGTTGTACTCGTCGACCGCGATGCCGTGCTCGCGCAGCGCGGCGGCATGCCTCGCGCAGTCTTCCAGCTCGGCGGCGCGATCCGCCTCGTCGGCGGCATCAAGCGGCGGGCCGGGCAGTCCGGCGAGCCGGATCGAACCGACTTGTTCGATCAACGCCGGGCCGAGCGCCTCGGCCAGCCGGTCGAGTTCGCCGAGCGTGGCGCGGTAGAGAGCGAGAGCCGGTTCGGCGCCCCACCGCGCGATGGCGTCGTGCAGGTACGGCGCGGGGCCGCCCAGCAGGAATCCCCCGTTGCGTCCGGCCGCACCGGCAGCAACCCGTCCGGCGTCGACACCGACGACGGACAACCCGCGCGCGGCGAACTCCTCGATCGCGGCGAGACCGGACGCGCCGAGGCCGACCACGCAGGCGTCGGCGACGCGGTCGCCGGGCAGCGGTGGCAAGCCCGGCCAGTCCAGGTCCGCGTCCCAACCGACCGTCAACGTCGAAGCTCCTTCCCGCCCCAAGGGGCGGGTCGTCGGTCAAGCGCGCGCTCCTGGTTCGCTCCGCAAGCGTCGCTCACGGCAGCGCGAGCTGGCTCTTGCCGAGGACCGCGATCCCGCTGTCGGTGACCTTGTACCGGGCGCGGTCGAGATCCAGCTCAACGCCGACATGTGCGCCCTCGGGCACGACGACGTTCTTGTCGAGGATCGCCCGGCGGATGACGGCGCCCCGCCCGATCTGAACGTTGTCCATGATCACCGATGCTTCGACGTAGGCGCCGGCGTGCACGCGGACGTTGGGCGAGATGACGCTGTTGCGCACGGTCGCCCCCGCGACGATGGTGCCGGAGCTGACGATCGACTCCTGGGCGATGCCGCCCTCGACAAACTTCGCAGGCGGTAACTGCGGCGGGTTCGTGTAGATCGGCCAGAGCTGGTTGTAGAGGTTGAAGATCGGGTGCACCGCGACGAGATCCATGTGCGCGTCGTAGTAGGCGTCGAGCGTTCCGACGTCACGCCAGTAGCCACGGTCGCGTTCCTCGGCGCCCGGCACGTCGTTGTCGGAGAAGTCGTACACGTGCGCCGTGCCCTGCTTGACCATCAGCGGCATGATGCTGCCGCCCATGTCGTGCACCGAGTTGTCGTCCTCGGCGTCGGCGCGCAGAACCTCCAGCAACGCCTCGGTGGTGAACACGTAATTGCCCATCGACGCGAAGCATTCCTCGGGACTGTCAGGCAGTACCGGCGGATCCTTCGGCTTCTCGACGAAGTCGACGACCGTGCCGTCACCGCTCGTCTCGAGGATGCCGAACGCGCTCGCCTCGGCTCGGGGCACGCGCACCGCGGCGATCGTCACCCCCGCGCCCGACTCGATGTGCTGGGTGACCATCTGCCGCGGATCCATCCGGTACACGTGGTCGGCGCCGAACACCACGATGTACTCGGGCTTGTCGTCGAAGATCAGGTTGGACGACTGCAGGATCGCGTCGGCGCTGCCGGTGTACCAGCGCGGGCCGAGCCGCTGTTGCGCCGGGACGGGCGTGATGTAGTTGCCGAGCACCGCCGACATCCGCCAGGTCTGGGTGATATGCCGGTCGAGCGAGTGCGACTTGTACTGCGTCAGCACGCAGATCCGCAGGTATCCGGCGTTGACGAGGTTCGACAAGACGAAATCGATCAGCCGGTAGTTGCCGCCGAACGGCACAGCGGGCTTGGCGCGATCGGCCGTCAGCGGAAAGAGCCGCTTGCCCTCTCCCCCCGCGAGGACCATGCCAAGAACCCGGGGTTCCCTCGCCATGCACCTCACCCTAGCCGGGGCGCGCTGCCAGTAGCGAGCCCGTCATGTCCCAGTAGGGTCGGATGCATGCGCGTCGGCATCCTCACCCGCGAATACCCCCCTGAGGTATATGGCGGCGCCGGCGTGCACGTCGAATTCCTATCCCGGGAGCTGCGCCGACTGGTCGACGTGCAGGTGCATTGCTTCGGATCGGGACGTTCCGAGCCGGGCGTTTTCGCCTACGTCCCGCCTGCCGGGCTCACCGGCGCGAACCCCGCCCTGCGCACGATCGGCGTCGACCTGGAGATCGCCGACGCGGTTGCCGAGCTGGACGTCCTGCACTCGCACACCTGGTACGCGAACCTCGCCGGCGTGCTCGGCGCGACGCTGCACGGGCTGCCGCACGTGCTCACCGCCCACTCGCTCGAACCGCAGCGCCCTTGGAAGGCCGAGCAACTCGGCGGCGGCTACGGGGTCTCGTCCTGGGTGGAGCGGCAGGCATACGAGACCGCCTCGGCGATCATCGCGGTGTCGTACGGGATGCGCGCGGACGTGATCGCCGCGTACCCGTTCGTCGACCCCGCGCGCGTCCACGTGATCCACAACGGCATCGACACGACTCTGTACGCGCCGAGTACTGCGGTCGACGTCCTCGACCGCTACGGCATCGACCGTTCGCGTCCCATCGCGCTGTTCGTCGGGCGGATCACGCGGCAGAAGGGTCTGTCGCACCTGCTTGCCGCCGCGCCGCAGATCGACCCGGCTGTGCAGCTCGTCCTGTGCGCGGGAGCCCCGGACACCGCCGAGATCGCCGCGGAGACCACGTCCGCTGTTGCGGCGCTCTCGTCACGGCGCTCGGGCGTGGTCTGGGTGCGCGACATGCTGCCGCGTACGGATCTCGTCCAGTTGCTGACCCATGCGACGGTGTTCGTGTGCCCGTCGGTATACGAGCCGCTGGGGATCGTCAACCTCGAGGCAATGGCCTGCGAGACGGCGGTCGTCGCCAGCGCCGTCGGCGGCATCCCGGAAGTCGTCGCCGATGGCCTCACCGGCCTGCTCGTCCCGTGTCTCGCCGTCGAGCCGGCCGAGTTCCAGGCTGGGCTGGCGGCCGCCGTGGACGAGCTCGCGTTGAACCCGGAACGCGCCGCAGCGATGGGACTAGCCGGCCGGGAGCGGGCAGTGCGCGAATTCGGCTGGGACACCATCGCGCACCGCACCGTCGAGCTGTACGAGTCGGTGCTGTAGCGGCGGCCGCACGTCATTCGCGGCTCTGGTCCCGTCGCAGCGACACCTTTCCAGCCGCTCATAGGCGGACTGGTCGTCCGACTCGGGACATTGGTTCCGAACGGCCGGGCCGAACGGCCCGTGTCCATCGGCCATCTCCTGTCGATATGGGCGGTGACGCATCGTGCGGTGCAGGAGATGAGGTTTCATGTCGGCCAGACACGTGCGTCTGATGGCGTCGTTCGGGCTCGCGCTCACGGTCGTCGCCGGCAGCCTGACGCTCGAGGCCCCTGCGGGTGCCACTACCGCTCCGCGCGCCTCGACCGGTCACATCGACCACAGCGCCGCCGTCGGGGGAGGCATGCTCGCGATCAGCGGCTGGGCTCTGGACCCGACAGCGCCAACGCGGTCCATCCCCGTCGATGTCTACGTCGACAGCAAGCGAGTGGGCCGCTATGCCACGACCAGGCTGCGAGCGGACATCAATCGCAAGTTCGCGACGCACGGCATCCACGGTTTCGCGGTGACGATCACGCGTCCCAGGGGCACCAGCGTGGTGCGCGTCTACGCGATCGGGCGAACGCCTGGACGGCTGCTCGGGACGGCGCGCTGGCTGAAGACGCCGCCTGCCGGGTCACGCATCATCGCGCAGGCGCGCAAATACCTCGGGGTGCCATACGTGAACGGCGGAGCGTCGCCGTCCGGCTTCGACTGCTCGGGCTATGTCATGTGGGTCTACCGCCACGCCTCCGTGGCAAGCCTGCCGCACAACGCCGAGGCACAGCGGCACAAGGTGCGGATCATCTCCCGCCACGCCGCCCGTCCCGGCGATCTGATCTTCTATCTGTCCGGCGGCTACGCCTACCACGTCGCCATCTATGCAGGCAGTGGCCGGCAGTACGCGGCGCCCGCACCCGGGCAGCGGGTCAAACTGGAGAACATCTGGTCGTCCGCGATCCAGTTCGGCACTGACTGGCACTGAGCCCGCCGGACAGCTATTGCGGATCGGTTATCCACAGGGGCAATTCTCGGTTGGACGATAGCTGCGGGCGCCTACTAGGCTCGAATGCATGTTCGACGATCGGGAGCCGCCGACGGTCCTCGACGCCCTAGTGGCGCCGGCGGATGTCGCCGCGTGGGCGACGATCGCGTCGCCTGGTCCTGATGCGGTCGCTCCGCTGGCGGCGATCGACCCGGCGCGGGTGGACGGCGCGGCGCGTATTGATCTGCTGGTCGGGTTGGAGCGTCAGATCGCCTGGTTGCAGGCCTGCCAGCAGCGGGTCCTCGCCGCGCTGGACGGCGAGGCGCTGAGCTGGGCCGGTGAGGAGTCAATCGACTTCACGCAGGAGCAGGTCGGCGCGGCGCTGCGGCTCTCGCCCGGCACTGCTGCCAATCGACTGGCGGTCGCGCGGGCGTTGACCGACCGGTTGCCGGGCACGGTCGAGCGGCTCGCTCGCGGCGAGATCACGTACTTGCAGGCGAGGAAGCTCGCCGAGGCTGTGACCCCGTTCGATGAGGCCACGTGCGGCGTGATCGAAGAGAAGGCGCTGCGCCGGGCCGGGGACCAGACGTTGAGCCAGTTCACCGCCACACTGCGCCGCGCGGTCCTGTCGGCTGATCCGCGCAGCGCCGAACAACGCCACGCCGACGCGCTCGACGAGCGGCGCGTGGTGATCACCCCGGCCGATGACGGCATGGCGCAGTTGTGGGCGCTGCTGCCCGCCGAGGGTGCCGCACTGATCGGCTGCGTCCTCGGCGCGCTCGCCGTCAAGGCACCCGGTGCGACGCGTACCGCCGATCAACGCCGCGCCGACGCGCTGGTCGACGTGTTCGCCGGTGCACGCAACGACCCGAACCTGCCCGAGCAGCACGGCGCGCGCCCCAGCGTGCAGGTCACCGTCGCCGCATCGACCCTGCTCGGCGCCGACGAACAACCCGGTGAGCTGACCGGCTACGGACCCATCACCGCCGAACAGGCACGCCGCATCGCCGCCGATAAGAGCGGCACGTGGCGGCGACTACTCACCGACCCCGCCACCGGCGCGCTGCTCGACTACGGCCGCACCACCTATCGCCCACCCCGCGACCTCGCCGACTTCGTGATCGCCCGAGATCGCACCTGCGTCTTCCCCACCTGTCGCCGAGCCGCACGCCGCTGCGACCTCGACCATGGCCAGCCGTGGCGCGACGGCGGCACGACGTGCCGACACAACCTGCACCCGCTGTGCCGCCGCCACCACCGCGCCAAACACCACGCCGGGTGGGCCGTCACCCACCAACCCGACGGCACCTACCACTGGACCAGCCCACCGGCCACCACTACACCGTGCAGCCCACGCCGTACCCACCCGACGATGGTTAGCGGAGCAGCCCAGCATCGGCATCCGCACTCGTCGCGAGAGGTCAGCTCGATCGCAGCCACGGCAACATGGCGAGCGCAGTCTCGGCGCCAGGCTCGACCTCGGTGAACCCGCCGTCGCGGACGACCGGAGCGCCCGAGGCGACAGCCGCGGCCCACGATTGCGGAGACGCATCGCGCACCGCGAGCCCGAAGCCGCCATCGCGCCATGCGACGCGATCAGCGGGCGACGAGGCACGCCAGCCGAGCTGCGCGGCATGAGCCGCCTGCGCCATCGCCTTGCCCGCGGTCATCGCCTGATGCGGTGAGAGGAGCACCACCGCGACACCAGTCGGTACGGGCGGCAACTCGTCCGGATCGTCGAGCTCGGTTCCGCCGACCTGCAGCCGTGCGAGGTCCCGCGGCCAGTCATCGACCGGGATCGGCGGGAACACTCGCACCTGCGCGCTGCCGTGTCGCACCGTCAGGCCGTCCAGGGCCGATGCCCGTTGCCACTCGGCGCCGCGGGCGCGTCGCACGACTTTGCGGATGCGCTGCGCGTCCCAGGACGTAATGGCCTCGTGCCAGGCCGGTCGCGGATCGGTGAGGATGAGCAGGACGCCACGTGCCGCGCCTCGAGCGCGTCGGTGCGTTTCGGTGGCGCTGCCCGCTCGATCCGAACGACGAACGGCAACACCAGCTCGGGCACGTCGTGGCCCGCGGCGGCGTTGCCCACGATTGTCACCCCCGGGCAGTGTGCGACTCGGCCCAGCTGGCCAGCAGCCGCGCGCCGAACCCCGTTGCCGCCCCCTTGCCGGCCAGAGCGCCGTCCGACACGGCGCGCGCCGTCCCCGCGATGTCGATGTGTGCCCACGGGGCGGAGCCGGCGAACGGGCGCAGGAACATAGCCGCCGTGATCGCCTGCGGATTGCCGGCCGAGTTGTTCGCATCGGCGATGTCGGAGTCCAGCTGCGACTCGTGCTCGTCGAGGAAGGGCAACCGCCACAACGGCTCCCCCGTCGCGGACGCGGCACGATCAAGCCCGGCCGCGAGATCGTCTGATGTGGCGAAGTAGCCGGCAGTCCCTGTCCCGAGGGCCACCTTCACCCCACCGGTGAGTGTCGCGATGTCGACGAGCGCGGTGGGACGCAGCCGGGCCGCGGCGTAGGCGAGAGCGTCGGCGAGCACGATGCGTCCCTCGGCGTCGGTGTTGCGTATCTCGGTCGTCCGGCCGCCGTAATGCCGCACGACATCGCCCGGGCGCATCGCCGAGCCGGAGACGGCATTCTCGGCAAGCGGCACGAGGACCGTCACGCGGACCGGCACCTGCAGCGCCGCGAGCACACGCAGCGCGCCCAGCGCTGCCGCGCCTCCGGCCATGTCGGTGTACATCATCTTCATCGACTCGCCCGGTTTGAGGTTGTATCCGCCGGTGTCGAATGTGATGCCTTTGCCGACGATGACGAGGTGCTGGCCAGCGATCGCATCTCGCGAACGCGTGCCAGCCGCCGCACCTCGCGGTCGCCAGGTCGCCTCGACCAGGCACGGCGGCGACACCGAGCCCACCCCTACCGCCAGCACGCCACCGAAGCCCTGCTCGGCCAGCCACTGGGCGTCTCGCGAGACGACGCGCACACCGAGCGGGGTGAGTTCGCGATCGGCCTGGTCGGCCACCCAGGTCGGCGTCTTCGTGGACGTCCGCGTATTGGCCAGGTCGCGCGCCCAGACGGCACCACGCGCGTAAGCCAGCCCGCGCTCGAAGGCGGCCGCGTCGCCGACGCCGGCCAGGAACACGGTGCCCGGGATGTGCGGTTCGGACTTCACCTCGTAGCGGTAGCCGCCGAGGATGGCCCCGTCGACCAGGGCTGCGAGCTCGGCACCCTCAACGCCCGGCAGCGCTACCGTGAGCGATTCGGTTCGGGCCGCCCGCCCTAGGGCCGCCCCGGCCAGTCGCAGGTCAGCGACGCTTGCCTTGCCCACCCCGGCGACGATCACGCGAGCGGGCATTTGGCCGGGCAAGGGCAACTCGCGCACCTCGCCGGGTTTCGCCGACGGCTCGCTCTCGCGGACGAACGACTCGAGCGTTTCACGGACCGCCAGTGGCAGCACGCGGGTCGAGATGCCATCGAGCAGCGGCCCGGACTCATCGATGCCGACCGCCAGAACAGCAGGAGTCTCGTCGGCGACTAGCTGAACGTCGGTCATGGGTGGCGCTTCTCTCTGGCCGGGTCGATCGTAGGCGGGTTGAGCAGGACAGGCGGGACAGAATTCGGCCCCGACACCCCTGCTCGGGGGGCCGGGGCCGATCTGGTTCGCGGGTGACTGGCTGCGATCAGCCGACAGCAGCCTTCAGCGCGTCGCCGAGTGCGGCCGCCTCGTCGGCTGACATCTCCACGACGAGACGCCCGCCACCTTCGAGTGGTACGCGCATGACAATGCCGCGCCCCTCCTTGGTCACCTCGAGCGGGCCATCGCCCGTCCGCGGCTTCATGGCCGCCATGCGCGCCTCCTCCGTGAACGCCGAGCGCGTTCGTCCGAACCGAAAAACGGGCGCCGGGCAGCACACCCGGCACCGGTGCTGCGGCCATTGTCCCGCACGCTCGGTCCAAGCCAAGTCGAGGGGTCACGATCAGTCCGGATCGGCACTTGGGCGCACTGTCGTCTCGACGGTCGGCCGTCTAGCGTCACCGGCATGACCGATGCACTGATCATCGAGCGCTCCGACGGCGTCGCGACGTTGATCCTGAACCGCCCGGAATCGATGAATTCGCTCTCCGTCGAGCTCAAGGAGGCGCTCGTCGACACGGTGGCACAGATCGCCGCCGACGACTCGGTGCGTGCGGTCGTGCTGACCGGCGCCGGGCGCGCGTTCTGTGTCGGCCAGGATCTGCGCGAGCATCAGGCACTGCTGGACGCCGGCGACACCGCCCCGTTGCGGACGGTCGACGACCACTACAACCCCATCACCGCCGGGCTGGCCGCGATGCCGAAGCCGGTCGTCGCGGCCGTCAACGGCGTGGCCGCCGGCGCTGGCGCCGGCTTCGCGTTCGCCTGTGACTTCCGGATCGCGAGCAAGTCGGCGTCATTCCTGCTCGCGTTCGCGAACGTCGGGTTGTCATTGGACAGCGGGGCATCCTGGACGCTGCCCCGGCTGATCGGCTCGGCACGAGCGACCGCCCTGTCACTGCTCGCCGAGCCCGTCACCGCGGACGCCGCCCTCGACATGGGTCTGGTCAACGCGGTCGTCGAGCCCGAACGCGTGCTGCCTGCAGCCCACGAGCTGGCCGCCCGCCTGGCTAATGGCCCGACGCTCGCCTACGCGTCGATCAAGGAGTCGATCGCGTTCGCCGCAACGTCGACGCTCGGCGAGGCGCTGGCCAAGGAGGCCCAGATGCAAACACGCACCGGCGCCAGCGAAGACCATCGCAGCAGCGTGGCCGCATTCGTGAACAAGCAGAAGCCGACGTTCACGGGCCACTAGCCAGTCGCGCGCCAGCAGGTCGCGATGTGGTCGTCGACCATGCCGGTCGCCTGCATCAGGGCGTACGCCGTCGTAGGGCCGACGAATCGAAACCCGCGCTTGCGCAGTTCGCGGGCCATGGCGACCGATGCCGGGGTCCTGGCCGGAACGTCGGCCAACGTCAGCGGGCGGCGGGACTCGTCCGGGGCGAATGACCAGAGCAGCGCATCGAGTCCCTCCGGCACTGCCTCGACGACCCGCCGGGCATTGCTGATCGTCGCCTCGATCTTCGCCCGGTTGCGCACGATGCCCGCGTCGGCGAGCAAGCGCTCAACGTCACGCTCGTCGAAGGCCGCGATCGACGCGACGTCGAACGCGGCGAAGGCAGCCCGGAAGGCCGCGCGCTTGCGCAGGATGATCAGCCACGACAGCCCGGACTGGAAAGCCTCCAGCGACATCCGCTCGAACAGCGGCTTCTCGCCGTGCAGCCGGCGACCCCACTCCTCGTCGTGGTAGGCGACGTACTCCGGTGCGGACGTGGCCCATCCGCACCGTGGCAGGTCAGCGTTCATCCACCGGGGCGTAGGCGTCGGAGTCGTAGGCGCCGGGCTCGGACGGGTCGGCGTCATCGGGCGCCTGCTGGCTGCGGGTGCTCCGACGCAGCCGCTCGATCTCCTCGTCGCGCTCGCGCAGTTCCAGGGTCAGCCGGTCCAGCAGCAGGTCTGTCTCGGCGAAACGGTACCCGCGCAGGGCGACCGGCAGCCGGGTCGCGATGACGTCCTCGGGGAGCAGCGGGCGGTCGGGCAACGCCTCCCAGGGCCGCGTATCCGGGGTCGGCGGGGAGATCTGCTCGCCCTTCGGCAGCACGAAGACGGCCAGCCCGAACAGGGCGGCGATCACGAACACGGCGAGCAGACCATACAGCAACAACGTCAGCACCTGACGATCGTGGCATGCCTGCCTGAGCTCCCGCCATCTGTCACCGTGGTCAGGTGATGCTTCGACTGGGCCAACAGGAGTTCGTGGCCGGGCAGTTCGTCGTAATGGCGATCGTCAACCGAACGCCGGACTCGTTCTACGACGGCGGCGCGAATGTCGACCTCTCCCGCGCTTTGGACGCGGCTGAGCGTGCCGTCGACGCCGGCGCCGACATCGTCGACGTGGGGGGCGTGCGCGCCGGATACGGCCCGCCGGTCGACGCGGAGGAGGAGCTGCGGAGGGTCCTACCGGTCATCCGCGGCATTCGGCAGCGTTTCGGGCACCTGGTCATCAGCGTCGACACCTGGCGTGCACTGGTCGCCGCCGAGGCGATCGCGGCCGGCGCCGACCTGGTCAACGACACCTGGGCCGGCGCTGACCCCGCTCTGATCGAGGTGGCGGCCAGCACCGGCGCGGGCCTGGTATGCAGCCACACCGGCGGCCTCGGCCCGCGCACCGATCCACACCGCGTCGACTACGCCGACGTCGTGGCGGACGTCGTGGCCACCGTCACGGACGCCGCCGAGCGGGCGGTCGAGGCGGGCGTGCGGCGCGACGGCATCCTCGTCGACCCGACGCACGACTTCGGCAAGAACACCTGGCACTCGCTCGAACTGACCCGGCGCCTCGACGAGCTGACCGGCACGGGCTGGCCAGTGCTCGTCGCGCTGTCCCGCAAGGACTTCGTCGGCGAGACGCTCGACCTGCCGCCCGCCGAGCGGCTGGCCGGCACGCTTGCTGCAACGGCGATCTCGGCCTGGCACGGCGCGCGCGTGTTCCGTACGCACGACGTCCGCGAGACCCGGCACGTGCTCGACATGGTGGCGAGCATCCGCGGCTCCCGACCGCCGTCGGTGGCCCGTCGCGGCCTGGCCTGACGGCCGTCACTCCGCGGCGCGGCCGCCTGAACGCTCGCCGGCGGCGGAGACGATCCGCGCTACGATCTCGTCGACGTCGTCGGTGACGGCCAGCAGGTCCGCGTCCGCCTCGCCGATCTTGCCGGCCGGGAGCACCGAACCGCGGATCCAGTCGAGCAGTCCGGCCCAGTACGCCGTGCCGTAAAGGATGACCGGGAAGCGGGTGACCTTGCGCGTCTGGACCAAGGTGAGCGACTCGAAGAGCTCGTCGAGCGTGCCGAAGCCACCCGGCATGATCACGAACGCCTGCGCATACTTGACGAACATCGTCTTGCGGGCGAAGAAGTAGCGGAAGTGGATGCCGACGTCGACCCAGTCGTTGAGCCGCTGCTCGAATGGGAGCTCGATGCCGAGCCCCACCGAGACGCCTCCGGCCTCGGATGCGCCGCGGTTGACCGCCTCCATCGCGCCCGGCCCGCCGCCGGTGATGACCGCGAAGCCCGCCCGGGCCAGCGCACCGCCTAGCGCGCGGCCAGCGTCGTACTCCGGATGATCGGCCGGCGTGCGCGCCGAGCCGAACACCGACACCGCACGCGGCAACTCGGCCAGCAGGCCGAACCCCTCGACGAACTCCGACTGGATGCGCAGCACGCGCCACGGATCGGTGTGCACCCAGTCCGAAGAGCCGCGCGAGTCGAGCAGGCGCTGGTCGGTCGTGCCGGGCTGCACCTGTCCCCGCCGCAGCAGCACCGGCCCGCGTTGCCGTTCGACTGGCTGACTTGCTTTCGGTTGCGTCGACATGGCGTCAGCCTGCCAAGAACCGCAACAGCGCGGCCTCGGCCTCTGCGATGTGCGCGATCTCGACGTACTCCTCGGGTTTGTGCGCCAGGTTCGGATCGCCGGGCCCGTAGTTGAGCGCCGGGACGCCGAGTTGCGCGAAGCGGGCCACGTCCGTCCAGCCGAACTTCGGCTGCGGCTGCCCGCCGACGGCGGCTGCGAACGCCTTCGGCAGCGGCGAGTCCAGGCCCGGACGAGCCGCCGGCGCCGAATCGACGATCTCGACGGCGAAGCCGGCGAACACCTCGCGGACGTGTGCCTCCGCCTCGGCCTCGGACCGGTCGGGCGCGAAGCGGTGGTTGACGGTGACGGTGCACTCGTCGGGGACGACGTTGCCGGCCACTCCCCCGCTGATGCCGACCGCGTTGAGACCCTCGCGGTAGGTCAGGCCCTCGACCTCGACGCTGCGTGGCCGGTACGCCGCGAGGATCGCCATCACCGGTGCGGCCGCGTGGATCGCGTTCTCGCCGAGCCACGACCTGGCGCTGTGTGCCCGCCGGCCGCGCAGCGTGATGTCTGCCCGCAGCGTTCCCTGGCAGCCGCCCTCGACCAGGCAGGACGTCCCCTCGAGCACGATCGCGAGGTCGACGGCGAGCACGTCGGGGCGCTCGCGGGCCAGCCGGCCAAGTCCGTTGCGGTCGGCTTCGACCTCCTCGCAGTCGTAGAACACCCAGGTCAGGTCCGTGCCCGGATCGAGCACGCCGGACCCGACCAGGTGGGCCACCCGCAGCTGCACCGCGACTCCGGATTTCATGTCGGACGCCCCGCAGCCGAGCAGCCGCCCGCAGTCGACGCGTGATGGGACATTTCCGGCGGTCGGCACGGTGTCGAGGTGCCCGGCCAACGCGACCCGCTGCGCACGGCCCAGCGACGTGCGGGCGAGCACGACGTTGCCGTCGCGCTCGACGCCCAGCGCCGGGTAGCGCCGAAGCGCCGCCTCGACCAGGTCGGCCAGCTGGGCCTCGTTGCCGGACACGGACTCGACGTCGATCAGCGCGGCCGTCAACGCGCCACCGTCCTGGCTCAGATCAAGCACGTGCCGCACGCTACCGCCCGCGCTGACATCGAACCGCTCCGCGCGCCCGGAAGTCCGGGCCCAGCGTCTTTCGTTAGGGTTGCCTCGTGACTGTCAATGGCTCGCGCCCGTGAGCAACAAGGCCTGGGGGTACGGCCTGGCCACGTCGATCAGCACAGGTAGCGGCGTCGGGCGGGTGCTCGACACCTGGTACCCGGCGCCTGCGCTCGGCGATACGCCGGCTGCCGCGTCGGCGCCGCACGAGCTCGCCTCGCTGACCGGGGCAAAGGAGGGCGTGGGCGATCGCGGAGTCCGCCTCGACGTCGTGTTGCGCGAGATCGACATGGACGTCCCGCCGGTAGACACGTCCGACGCGTACCTCCGCCTGCACCTGCTGTCGCATCGGCTGGTCGCGCCGCACGGCGTCAACCTCGACGGCATCTTCGACGTGCTCCCCAATGTCGTGTGGACCTCGGTCGGGCCGTGCGCCGTCGAGGACTTCGAGCAGACCAGGCTGGCGCTGCGCCGCCGCGGCACGCTGCAGGTGCTCGGCATCGACAAGTTCCCGCGGATGACCGACTATGTCGTGCCGGAAGGAGTCCGCATCGGCGACGCCGACCGGGTGCGGCTGGGCGCGCATCTCGCCGAGGGCACGACGGTCATGCACGAGGGCTTCGTGAACTTCAACGCCGGCACGCTGGGCGCGTCGATGATCGAAGGGCGCGTCTCGTCGGGTGTCGTCGTGGGCGAAGGGTCCGACGTCGGCGGTGGGGCGTCGATCATGGGGACGCTCTCCGGCGGCGGACGCGAGACCATCTCGATCGGTGCGCGCTGCCTGATCGGCGCTAACGCGGGCGTGGGCATCTCGCTGGGTGACGACTGCGTGGTCGAGGCCGGCTGCTACGTCACCTCGGGTGCCAAGGTCAAGCTGCCGGACGGGTCCCTCGTCAAGGCCTCGTCGCTGTCCGGACGGCCCGGGCTCTTGTTCTGGCGCAACAGCGTGACGGGTGCCCTCGAAGTCCGTCCGCACGGCGGCGACGGCGCCGAGCTCAACGCCGCGCTGCACGCCAACGCCTGAGCATCGCCAGATGGCCAACGCTGTACGCCGGACGCTCGTCGCCGCGATTGTCGGAATCGCAATCCTCGCGGCGTGCGGCATAGGCCTGTGGGCCCTGTGGCGCGCGGTCCAGTCGCACACGGTGGCCGAGGAATGCCGGGTCGGTAATTACACGCTCGACCCGAGCCAGGCGTCTGTCGCTTCCACCATGGTCGGCGTGGTGATCACCAAGCAGGTGCCCGAACGCGCGGCCGTCCTCGTCCTCGCCGCCGGGTTGCAGGAGAGCAAGCTGGCCAACATCCCCGCCGGCGAGGGCGACCGCGACTCAGTCGGCGTCCTGCAGCAGCGCCCGTCGCAGGGCTGGGGCACTGCGGCTCAGCTGCACGACATCCATTTCGCGACACGTGCGTTCCTCACCGCCCTGCTCAAGATCGACAACTGGCAGACGATGGACCTGGCCGACGCCATCCAGGCCGTGCAGATCTCCGCCGACGGCAGCGCGTACGCCCGGCACGAGGGCGAGGCGCAGGCGCTGTCCGACGCACTGACCGGACGCGCGCCGGCCGGCATCACGTGCACGTTCCCGAAGCCGAGCCAGGTCGCCGCGGCGGCGAAGGTGGCTTCGCTGATCGGCAAGGATCTGCCGGTCAACAAGCCGGTGGCCGTCGAGCCGACCGTGAAGGTGCCGGGCGCCTCGTGGACGACAGCGGCCTGGTTCGTCGCGAACGCCGACCGCCTAGGCATCGACTCGGTGGCCTACTCCCGACGGGAGTGGACGCGTGCCCACGGCTGGCGCGACAACAAGGACGCGGCAACCACGGCCGTCATCGCCACCATGCACAAGTGAGCGCGACGAGCGCTCGCGCGAAGAGCCCCGCCGCGCGCGCGAGAGCGCAGCTAGCTTGCGTGCGGCGCGAGGCATCCGCCCCTCGGGGCGGTGCCGAGTGTCGCGTGCGGCGGATCGGTCAGTGCTCGGCGGCTGTGCCCTCCAAGGCGCCTGGACCTCCGGTCGGCGCGCCGCCCCTAATGCTCGGCGGCTTGGGGCGGCAGGCTGGCGATGAGGCTCGGGTCCTTGTCGATCCGGCCGACCTTGGCCGCTCCGCCCGGTGAACCGAGCTCATCGAAGAAATCGACGTTCGCTTGCGTGTAGTCGCGCCACTTGTCCGGCAGATCGTCCTCGTAGAAGATCGCCTCGACCGGGCAGACCGGCTCGCACGCACCGCAGTCGACGCATTCGTCGGGATGGATATAGAGCATCCGCCCGCCTTCGTAAATGCAGTCGACAGGGCACTCCTCGATGCATGCCTTGTCGAGGACGTCGACGCACGGCTCGGCGATCACGTAGGTCACTGCGGTCCTCCGGGCGGGAATCGGGTTGTACGGCGTTGCTGCGCCCTAGTATGCCGCTCGTGCTAGAACCGGGTTGGGTCGGGCAGCGCGTCGTCATCCGGCACGCGCCGGACGCGAGCGAGCCGCCGCGGCGACGGCTGACCGACGTCGTAGGCGATCTCAGCGCGTTGTCCGCCGATGCCGCAATCGTCGAGACGCGGACGGGTCAGCAGCGCATTCCGCTTCGTCAGATCACCGCCGCCAAGGTGGTCGCGCCGTCGCGCGCTGACATCCTCGCACTCGAATCGGTGTGCGCCCGTGGGTGGCGCGCCGAGGACACCGACGAGCGGGCCGGTTGGCTGCTGCGCGCGAGTGGTGGCTTCACCGGCCGGGCGAACACCGCGCTGCCCCTGCACCCGCCAGCCGACTCGCTGGACGACACCCTGGACGCCGCCCGCGCCTGGTACGCCGAGCGAGGTCTGCCGCTGCGCGTCCAGGTCCCGCTGCCGGTACGCCACCTGCTGGACGCCGAACTGGCCGCACGCGGCTGGCCGGCCGATCCGGACGTGCTCGTGCTCGTGGCTCGTCTCGACATACTGCGGGCCAGCCTGCCGGACGCGGGCGAGGTAGGCATCGTCGACGCGCCCGACGCCGCCTGGATGGCCCGATACCGCGACGGCAAGACGCCGGCGAAGGCCCGCGACATCCTGCTCCGCCACGACCGGGTGGCCTTCGCCGAACTGCGCCGCGACGGCAGCGTCCTCGCGATCGGACGCGGTGCGGTGGACGACGGCTGGCTCGGCGTGACCGCGGTCGAGGTCGAGCCCGGGTGGCGCCGGCAGGGCCTGGCCACCGCGGTCATGTCGGCGCTGTGCCGGTGGGCCGTCGAGCAGCATGGGGCGACCCGCAGCTACCTGCAGGTGACCGCCGACAACCACGCCGCCGTCGCGCTGTACGAGCGGCTGCGCTACTGGCGGCACCACACCTACCGTTACCGCACCGAGCCCACTGCGCCGCGTGCGGTCCCCTAGGCTGAGCGACATGCCCGAGCCGACCAATCAGAAGCTGCTCGTCATCTCCTTCGACGACCAGCTCAAGGCGCAGGAGTTCCTGCTCACCGCCGTCCGGCTGCAGAAGAGCAACGAGCTGCAGATGCACGACGCCGTGTTCGTCCGCCGCGATGCCGACGGCACGTCGCGGGTCACCGAGACCACCGACGTGACCGCGAAGCGCGGCGCGCTCGGCGGCGGGGTCTGGGGCCTGTTGCTCGGCACGATTTTCGGCGGGCCGATCGGCGGGCTCGTCGCCGGAGCCGCCACAGCCGGCGGCGGCGCGCTCTACGCGAAGCTCGTCGACACCGGCATCAAGGACGCCACGATCAACCAGCTGCGCACCGTCGTGCCGCCCGGACGCACGGGGCTGGCGCTGCTCGTCAGCCACCTGTCCGTGGCCGACCTGCAGCGCGAACTCGCCCGGTTCCCCGGCGCGGAGCTGGTCGAGACCGACCTTCCGCCGGCAGCCGTCGCCGCCGTCCAGGAGGCATTGAACGAGGCCAACCGCGCGCCGTTCACCGACGCGCCGGCGAACCTTCCGGGCCCGCCGGCCCAGCCGGGCCCGCCGCCGGATCGCTAGCCGGATCGCTCGAAGTCGGGCGCGGGATCGCGAGCCCGCGCACCATCAGCGTCAGCGCGCCGGCGACGCCGCCTGCCAGCACCATCCCGTAGGTCACCCATAGCTGTCCGCCGTTGCCGCCGGGCAGTAGCACGTCGCCTTCGGGACGCGAGATGCCGAGCACGATGACGGTGAGCAGCCAGACGCCGAACGGCAGCGCAGCAGCCAAGCCCGATCTGCCGAGCCGCAATGCGAGCATCGGCAGGACGACATTGCTGATCGCGGCAAGGACCACAGCCAGCGGTACCAGGGCACTGCCCCAGTACAGCGGGGTCAACAGCACCGCGATGATGCCGGCGAGCACAGCGGTGGCGCAGCACAGCACGACACCGGCGATCTCCAGCACGCCGAGCGGCTCGCGCGCCGGCCGAGGTGGACGAGCCGGCAACGGCGCAGCCGACGGTCGTGGCGTCGGCTTGCTCACGCGTCCGTTCCGCTGAACAGGTCGATCTCCAGGCCCTGCGCGTCTCGGTCCGGGCCAAGTTCACCCTGCGCCAGCCGGAAATGTTCGACGGCGAGCACCTCGCGCCCGAGCCGGTTCGACAGGGCGAAGAACGGCCCGTCGAGGGTGATCTGCGTGGCGTGTGCGGCCAGGGCGGCGAGCTTGGCCTCGCCGAAGCCGGTCGCGTCGATCACCGTCGTGACCTCGTCGTCCTCGACACCGAACGGCAGATCCTCGACTCGGTCGACACCGAAGAAGGACGACGCAGACTCCTTGAGGGCTTCGAACCCGCGCCGCAGCATCGAGCGTGGCACGCACGTCCAGTACACCTTGGCGACCTGCCACGGCGCACCGTCCGCGCTGTACGACGCCCGCCCCGCCTCGTCGACTGCGGCCATGGCGACCCGGTGCGCCATGATGTGGTCCGGATGCCCGTAGTCGCCGTTCGGGTCGTAGGTGACGACCACCTGCGGGCGTACCTCGCGGATCACCTCGACGGCGGCAGCCACCGCTTCGTCGAACACCGCCTTGTCGTCCGCGGCGCGCCAGAATGCGCGGGGCTTCACGTTGGCCGGGGTGTCCATCATGCCGCTGTCGCGAAAGCGACCCGGGCCACCGAGGAACCGGTGGTCGGTGACGCCGAGATGTGTCATCGCCGCCGCCAGCTCGCCGATGCGGTAGCCACCGAGCTGGTCAGCGGCGTCGGCAGACAGCCCGGCGAGGTCAGGCGCGAGAACCTCACCCTCCTCGCCGAGCGTGCAGGTCAGCAGGGTCACCTGGGCGCCGGCAGCCACGTAGTAGGCCATCGTCGCGCCGGTGCCGATCGACTCGTCGTCCGGATGCGCGTGAACGGTCAGCAGGCGGCGCGACGGCGTACTCACGACGCGTGACAATAGCTAATCGGCAGACGGTGGCGGTGTCGCGGTTGCGGCCGAGACGGCGACGTTCGTGGCATCCGGGGCGACGATGTCGCGGCGTACCTCCGGGAAGTGGCAGGCCGCGAAGTGGCCCGCCGCCTTCAGCTCGAACGGCGGGACGACCGTGCGGCAACGTTCCTGGTCGGACTCGCTGAGCTGGTCGCGGTACTTCGGGCACCGGGTGTGGAATACGCAGCCGGGCGGCGGGTTGATCGGGCTGGGCAGGTCGCCCTTGAGCAGGATGCGCGGGCGCTTGGCCTCCTTGGCCGGGTCCGGCGTCGGCACCGCCGACATCAGCGCGTGCGTGTACGGGTGCAGCGGCGCGCCGTAGAGGACGTCGCGCTCGGCCAGTTCCATCAGCTTGCCCAGGTACATGACCGCAACCCGGTCGGAGATGTGCCGCACGACGGACAGGTCGTGCGCCACGAAGATGTAGGCGAGGTCGTACTCGCTCTGCAGATCCTCGAGCAGGTTGACGACCTGGGCCTGGATCGACACGTCGAGCGCAGAGACCGGCTCGTCGCAGACGATCAGCTTCGGCCGCAGCGCGATCGCCCGCGCGACGCCGATCCGCTGCCGCTGCCCGCCGGAGAACTCGTGCGGGTACCGGTTGTAGTGCTCCGGGTTGAGCCCGACGCGCTCGAGCAGGGCCTGCACCTCGGCCTTGATGCCGTGCTCGGTCTTCGTCCCCTGGATCTTGAACGGCGCGCCGACGATCGTGCCGATCGTGTGCCGCGGGTTCAGCGAGGAGAACGGGTCCTGGAAGATCATCTGGATGTCGCGCCGAATCGGGCGCATCTGCGAGACGTTCAGGTGCGCGAGCTCGCGACCGTCGAAGCGGATCGACCCCGCAGTCGGCTCGTGCAGCTTCGTGATCACCCGGCCGATGGTCGACTTCCCGCAGCCGGACTCACCGACGAGCCCGAGCGTGTCGCCACGACGCAGCGTGAACGAGACGCCGTCGACGGCCTTCACCGCGCCGACCTGGCGCTTGAAGAAGACGCCGCGCCGGATCGGGAAATGCTTGCGAACCTGGTCGACGCGGAGCAGCGCCTCAGGATCGTCGTCCGCCGCGGGATTCGGCGTGTCCTGCGGCGCGAGGGTAGCTTCCGGTGCCGGCGTGCCGGCGCTCGCGCTGATGTCGTCCGTCATGCCTGAACCCTCTTCCTGCTCAGCTCAGCTTGGTCGAGATGTCGTCGCGGAAGATTCTGCGCCGGTCGGACGGCTCGATGTGGCAGCGCACGGCGTGGCCGACCAGGTCGTCCACGAGCTCGGGATGGACGTTGAAGCAGGCCCGGTTGGCGACGTGCTCGGTGAACCCGCAGCGTGGATTGAAGACGCAGCCGGTCGGGACGTTGATCAACGACGGCGGCTGGCCGGCGATCGGCTGCAGCCGCTCCTGCCTGGTGCGATCCAAGCGGGGCATCGAGGTCAGCAGTCCCCAGGTGTACGGCATCTCCGGCCGGTAGAAGATCTCCTCGACGGTGCCGCGTTCGACGCACTGGCCGCCGTACATGACGACGACCTTGTCGCAGGTCTCGGCAACGACGCCCAGGTCGTGCGTGATCAGCAGGATCGCCGAGTTGAACTCGCGTTGCAGATCCTTCATCAACTCCAGGATCTGCGCCTGCACGGTGACGTCGAGCGCCGTCGTCGGCTCGTCCGCGATGAGCAGCGCGGGATCGCAGATCAGGGCCATCGCGATCATCGCGCGCTGACGCATGCCGCCGGAGAACGCGTGGGCATACTCGTCGAAGCGCCTGTCGGGATTCGGGATGCCGACCCGGTCGAGCATCTCCACAGACCGCTTGCGGGCGACCGCCTTGCTCACCTTGTGGTGAACCCGGTAGGCCTCGACGATCTGGTAACCCACCGTGTAGAAGGGGTGCAGTGCGGACAGCGGATCCTGGAAGATCATCGCCATCTTGCTGCCGCGCAGCCTGCGTACGTGCTCGTCGCTGGCGGCACTGATGTCCTCACCGTCCAGCCAGATCGAGCCGGTCACCCTGGCCCGGGTGCGGCGATGCAGGCCGAGGATGGCCTGGCTGGTCACCGACTTTCCGGAGCCGGACTCACCGACGATGCCTACTGTCTGGCCCCGCTCGACCGAGAACGACAGCCCGTCGACGGCCTTGACCAGCCCGTCGTCGGTGGGGAAATGTACTCGTAGATCCTGAACGTCCAGGAACGCGCTGGGCGCCTTCTCCGGCTCGAACGTGATCTCGGCTGCTGCGCTCATGGCCTCATCTCTTCACGGAAGCGTCGGAAGCGGTGAACGGTCGGCTGCGTCACTCTACGTGTACCTGACCCGCGGATCGATGACTGCGTATAACAGGTCGACTGCGAAGTTCAGCACGACCACCGCCGTGGCGGCGATGAGCACCACGGCGACGATGACCGGCAGGTCGAGATCGCGGATCGCGTCGACGCCGATCTTGCCGATCCCGTTGAGGTTGAACACGACCTCAGTGACCGCGGCGCCGCCCAGCACGGACGCCAGATCGAGTCCCGCGATGGTCACGATCGGCGTCAGCGCGGAGCGCAGGCCATGCTTGAAGATCACCCTGCCCCTGGACAGGCCTTTGGCCCGCGCCGTCCGGATGTAGTCCTCCGTCAGGGTCTCGAGCATCTTGGCTCGAGTCAGTCGTATGTAGAGCGCCGCGTACACCGCCGCCAGCGTGATCCAGGCACCGAGCATCCCGGACGCCCACCCGACCGGATCGTGGAACGGCGACACGTAGTTGGGCTGCGGCAGCAGGCTGTACTTGATGGTGATGATCTGCAGGATGATCAGGCCGATGAAGAACGTGGGGAAGGAGTAGCCCACCAGCGAGACGCCGAGCAGCACCTTGTCGACGATCTTGCCGCGGCGCAGGGCCGACAGCACCCCGAAGCTGACACCGACGCCCACCCAGAGCACGAACGCGCCAATGGCGATCGACAGGGTAATGGGCGTCGCCTGCCCCAGGATGTTGTTGATCGTCGTCCCTTGGTGGGGTGAGTACCCCAGGCACGGCGCCTTGCAGTGCACGATGTTCTGCGGGTTGGTCTTCTCCAGCTGCGGGTCGTCCGGGAACTTTCGCTCGGCGACGAATCCCTTGAGGAAGTCGAGGTACTGCGTAGCGATCGGCTTGTCGTAGCCGAGGACGTGCCGGTTGGTCTTCAGCAGCGCCGGCGTGCAGTTCTTGCCGCAGGTCAGCCTGGCCGGATCGCGGGGAATCGCGAAGAAGAGCAGGAAGGTCACGATGCTGATCGCGAGCAGCATCAGCGCTATCGCGACCGTACGGCGGATGACGTACTGGAGCATCCGTCACCCGCCCTCTCTGATCGGTCCTCGACGTCGGCTGCAGACATCGGCTGCGGCCGTGCCCGCGAGGCTCATTCCGGGCACGGCCGCCTTGCAACCTGGGTTACTTCACGGCCACTACGCCGAGGTCGACGTAGCCGCCGAACGCGCCGTTCATGATGAAGCCCTTGACGTTGGACCCGTGGATGAAGAACCACTTGTTCGCCATCATGGGTATCGCCGCGGCCTGCTTGACGATCTTCTCGTCGAGGTTCGACCACTGCTTCTGCTGCTCAGCGCTGTCGGTGAGATTCAGTGCGGCGTCGATCGCCTTGTTCGCCTCGGGGTCGTTGTACTCACCGGGGTCGTTGCCGAGGAAGTCCGACGTGATGTTCTGCCGGCCGTCGAACAGCGGCGGGATGACGGTCGAGGCGGACGGCCAGTCGGCACCCCACGCCGTCCACATGAGCTGCGGCGACTGGGCCGGGTTGCTGATCACGTCGTAGTAGTCGTCACCGAGCGCGTTGAGCGTGACCTTGAAGCCGGCGGCCTCGAGGTTTGACTTGATCGCGGCGGCCGCCTTGTCGTACGGGTCGCTCTTCTGGTAGTCGTAGGTGATCTTGTAGGGCAGCGGGATGCCCGCCGCCTGCAAGACCGCTTTCGCCTTGGCCGGATCACCCTTGTCGCCGGTGCCGAACGGGTCGTACTTCGTGTACGCCGGCAGCAGCGGGCTGATGACCGAGTTCGTGGGGACACCGGCTGACGCGCCACCCAGTGCGGTGACGTACGCGGTCTTGTCGAGCGCCATCGCGATCGCCTGCCGGACCTGCTGGCTGGGGATCTTCTTCACGTTGACCGACAGGTAGTCGACGTACCCGTTGTCGTTGATCTCCGCGCGCTTCATCAGCGCCGGATTCCCGATGACCTGGGCGACGTTCGACGGCGGGATCGCCGTCATCGTCACGGTGTTCTTGTCATTGCCCTGGTCGGCGATCAGCTTCGACGCGATCACAGCCTCGGTGTCGCCGAACTTGACGTTGATCTGGTCCGGGTACGCCTTGCGGACGTTGTCGGTGGACGGCACCCAGTTGGGGTTACGGACCAGCGTTCCGCCGCGGCTCGCGGTCCACTTGCCCTGCAGCATGTACGGGCCGTCCGAGAACGGGGTGAAGTCCATCTTCGCGCCGGTGTCCTTGTCCTGGCGCACCGCCGCGAACGCCGGCAGCGTCACCGTCTCGTCGAAGTCGGCGACCGGGTGGCGCAGGTGGAAGACGATCTTGTTCGCTGCCGGGCATTCGACCGCCTTGTCGTACTCGGCTTGCCCCTTCTTCTTGTACGGCCCGTTGTAGACCGACCCGCCGTCGGGGTTGCGCGGGATGTTGAGGTAGTCGACCGCATAGGTCGGGCCGGCGGTGATCCCGTCGTCAGCCGCGAACGTGCGCGATATCCCGTACTTGAAATCGGCGCAGGTGACTGCCTTGCCGTCCTGCCATTTGAGGTCGGCCTTCAGGGTGAATGTCCAGGTCTTCGCGTCGGCCGACTTCTGGCCGCCGTCGGTCGCAGCATCCGGGACGACCGATGTCGCGTTGGCGCCCTCGGCAGCAGGGAAGGTCTCCAGGGTGCGGTACATCGTCCGGGTGGTGAAGCTGATCGCGGTGCCGACATAGATGCGCTGCGGGTCCAGGTGCGGGAAGTTGTGGAGGTCGTCGACGAAGAGCGTCCCGCCCTTCTGCTGACCCTGATTCGCGTTCCCCGACGCGGACTTCTGGCCACCGCCGCCCTTACCGCTGGTGCACGCGGCAAGGACAAGCGCTGCGACCACGCCACCGGCGAGGCACACCACCCCGTTCTTAGCGAGCCTCATGCAAATACTCCTCGTTGCTGCTGCCGCCCGGTCTGACGGCATCGTTCCCCCGCGGCGGTTACCGCGGAAGGTGTGCTTAACGGCCAAAGGCTCATAGCCGGTCAGCCTTGGGATTGAGCGCGTCGCCGAGGCCGTCGCCGAGCAGGTTGAACGACAGCACGATCAGCACCAGCGTGACGCCCGGGATGAAGAAGTACGTCGGGTCGGTCTGCGAGTAGTTGACCGAGTCCGACAGCAGGTTGCCCACGGTCGGCGTGGTCGACGGATCGACGCTGACGCCGAGGTAGGCCAGCGCCGCCTCTTCGGCCACGTACGTGGGCAGGATGATCGTCGAATAGACGAGCATCGGCGCGCGCAGGTTGGGCAGGAGCTCCTTCCACAGGATCCGCCTGCTGCGCGCGCCCAGCGATCGGGCAGCTTCGACGAACTCGCGCTCGCGCAGCGACAGCACCTCGGCGCGGATGATGCGAGCGAAGTACGGCCAGCCGAAGACGGCGAACACCAGGATCAGGTAGATGATCACCCGAGCGTTCTTCGCCGGCTGGCCGATGAACAGCGGCGACAGCGCGAGCAGCATCAGCAGCTGGGGGAACGCCAGGATGATGTCCATGACGCGTCCGAGCGAGCCGTCGGCCCACTTGCCGAAATAGCCCGCCGCGAGGCCGGCAGCCACGCCGAGCGCGACGGTCACAACGGTCGCCGCCAGCGCGATGCTGAGGTCCAGCGTTATGCCGAGGAAGACGCGAGAGAGCAGATCGGTGCCGCTCGCCGGGACGACGCCCAACCAGTGTTTGGCGCTGACACCGCCGAAGTGGCCGGTCGGGATCGAGCCGAGCCCCTGCACGAGGTCCGGGTGTGGTGTCGACGGGTCAATGACGTGGAACGCGTGCAGGATCGGGGCGAGGATCGCCATCACGACGATGACGATGACGACGACCAGCGCCGCGACCGTGATCTTGTCGCGGGTGATCCGATGCCACGCGATCTGGGCCGGCGAGCGACCCTCGATGTCGCCGGATGCGCCGGTCGGGTCCTCGGAGGGTTCGACGAAGGACTCGATCTCGCTGACCGGCACGGACATCGCAGCGCTGCGCCCCCTTCGACAGTCGAGCCAGATCGCGGTGTGCCCGGCCGCTCCCTACACGCTTGTGGCTAGCGTCGGACGCTATTACGTCACGGAACGACACTGGCTGGGGGGGTCAGGTTGTCGCCAGATCGTGACCGTCCTGCGATCGACTTTGCCCGGAGGGTGACGAGCCCTTCACGCAGCTGGCAGGTGTCCTTCACATCGCCAGGGCCGCGCGGACCAGCGGCAGGAGCTGCCGGTTGGTGCCGAGCCACCCCAGGGCGTCGAGCTCAGGCGCACCCACCCAGCGCAGCCGGGCGTGCTCGCGGGCCGCCGGGGTCGCGCCCGGCACACTCAGGCTGCATCGGTACAGGCGCAGCCGCCCCGGCACCGGCTTGGGCAGCTGCAACGGCACGTCGTCCCCGAGCCGTTCGTGCACGGACACGTCGACGCCGAGCTCCTCGCGGATCTCGCGCACCAGGGCCGCGGTGGGCTTCTCGCCAGGCTCCACCTTGCCGCCAGGGAACTCCCAGCAGTCCGCGAGTTCAGCCGGGTAGGAGCGCTGCGCGGCGAGCACGCGCCCCGCCTGCACGATCGCGGCCGCGACGACCAGCACCGTCAACCGGCCGGCGCCGCAGTGCTGATCGCGGCCAGCTCCCGTTGCAGCGACCTGATCGTCCGCCGCCGCGACACGAACCCATTCTTGCGCTCCAGCGTGACGAGCACGCCTGCGCGGGTCTCGACCAGGTAGGCCGTGACATCGGCCGGAAGCATGGCTACCGCGTCGCGGACCTGGGATGGCTGCGCTTGCACGATCGCTGCCACCCGCAGGGTGCGCGGCATCAGCGCCGGTCACGCAGGAACGGCAGGCTCTCGCGAACCTGGCGCACCTGCTCGGCGGTCACGTCAGCGACGAGGACCGCCTCGCCGATCGATGCCTCGGCCAGCGTCCGCCCGAGCGGGTCGATGATCGCGCTGTCGCCCACGTGCTTGAGCTCGTTCACCGCGCCCACGCGGTTGGCGCCCAGTACGTAGGCCTGGTTCTCGATGGCGCGAGCCCGCAGTAGCGTACGCCAGTGCTCGCGGCGCGGTTCGGGCCAGTTCGCTACGACCAGGTACAGGTCCGTGTCGTGCGCGAGCGCCCAGAACTCGTCGGCGAACCGCAGGTCGTAGCAGACGAAGACGCTGGTCCGCAGTCCTTCGACGTCGACCGTCAGGAACTCGGTGCCGGCCTCGTAGTGCTGGTCCTCGCCGGAGTACCCGAACGGGTGGATCTTCGCGTAGCGGTGCACCGTGCCGTCCGGGCCGGCGAGCACCGCGACGTTGCGCGCGCGGCCGTTCGGCTCCCACTGGGCAATCGAGCCCGCGAGCCAAGCACCGTGCTCGCGGGCCTGGTCGACAAGGAACAGCTCGTTCGGGCCGCCGGGCTGCTCGGCAATGCGCTCGGGACGCATCGAGAAGCCGGTCGCGTACATCTCGGTGACCGCGATCAACCGGGCGTCGGCCGCCGCTGCCTGCGCGATGAGCGGTACGAGCCGCTTGCGCGTCGACTCGGCGTCCTCCCACACGATGTCGTGCTGGATCGCGGCAACCTTCATGACAGAACCTCCAGCCGGGTGAGCGCTTCGGCCAGCAACTCCGGCCGCTTGCAGAATGCGAAGCGCACGTAGCGGGCGCCGGCGTCGGAGTCGTAGAAGACGCTGCTGGGTATGGCGACGACTCGCTTCTCGCCGGGCAGCGCACGGCAGTACTCGACGCCGTCGGCGTGCACGTCGGCAGTTGCGAAATAGGTCGCCTGCGGCCTGATCACGTCGTAGCCGAGCTTGTCCAGCCCGTCGCAGAGGATGTCGCGCTGGGCACGCAGCTGCGCGGCGATGCCTCGGTAGTAGGCGTCGGGCAGCCCCAGGCCGAGCGCGATCGCGGGCTGGAACGGGCCGCCGTTGACGTAGGTGAGGAACTGCTTCACCGTGCGCACCGCTGCCACCAGCTCCGGTGGCGCGCAGACCCAGCCGATCTTCCAGCCGGTGACGCTGAACGTCTTGCCGCCGCTGGAGATCGTGACGGTTCGCTCTCGCATGCCGGGCAGCGTCGCGATCGGGACGTGTTCGCCGTCGAACACGAGATGTTCGTACACCTCGTCGGTGACGACGATCAGGTCGTGCTCGATCGCGAGATCGGCCACGAGTTGCAGCTCGGCACGGTCGAACACCTTGCCGGTCGGGTTGTGCGGCGTGTTCAGCAGGATCAGCCTGGTGCGCTCGGTGATTGCGCGGCGCAACTCGTCCGGGTCGAATACCCAGCCGGCGCCGTCGCGCCGCAGCGTCACGACCCGGCGCTGCGCACCGGACAGCGCGATGCATGCGGCGTACGAGTCGTAGTACGGCTCGAACGTCACGACTTCGTCTGCTGCCTCGACCAGGCCGAGCAGCGCCGCTGCGATGGCCTCGGTGGCGCCCGCGGTGACGAATACCTCGGCGTCAGGATCGAACTGCAGGCCGTAGAACCGCTGCTGGTGCGCGGCGATGGCCTGGCGGAGCTCGGGGATACCGGTACCGGGCGGGTACTGGTTGTGCTTGCCGTCGCGGATCGCGGCGACGGCCGCCTCGAGCAGGTCCTCGGGACCGTCGGCGTCGGGGAAGCCCTGTCCGAGATTGACGCTTCCGGTGGCGAGCGCGCGCGCCGACATCTCGGCGAAGATCGTCGTACCGAATCCCTGCATTCGCGCGACGAGCGGTTCCACAGCAGTCACGAGCCGAGGTCCTTCACGAGCATCGCAACGAGTACCGCAGCGTCAGCGCCCTCGGGCGCTGGAGTTGCCAGCACGCAGTGAGGAGCGGAGTGGAGGGCCGAGGCGGGGGTGCAGTCACCCGACCGAGCCTACGGGCCCGCACCGGGCGGCTGCGCGGCCGTGCGGCTAGTCCAGGCGGACCCTCGGGTCGACCACCGCGTACAGGATGTCGACGATGATGTTCGCCACGATGATGAAGAACGCGGCGAAGAGCACGATCGCCAGAATCTTCGGTAGGTCCTCGTTGGTTACCGCGGTCGCGGCTGCCCTGCCGATGCCGGGCAAGCTGTAGATCGACTCGGTGAGGACGGCACCGCCGAGCAGCCCGCCGAGATCCAGGCCGAAAATCGTCACGATCGGCGTGATGGCAGCACGCAGGCCGTGCTTGAGGGTCACGGTTCGCCGCGGCAGCCCCTTGGCGGTCGCGGTACGGATGAAGTCCTCACCCATGGTCTCGATCATGTTGGCGCGCGTAAGCCGGACGTAGCTGGCGCCGAAGACGAGGGCGAGGGTGATCCACGGCAGGATGAAGTTCTTGAGCCACGCGATCGGCCCAGCCCCGTCCCATGGGAATGCTGGAGCCTGCCCCGAGGTGTAGGGCAGCCAGTGCCAGTTCGTGTTGACCATCAGGATCAGCGTGAGCCCGATGAGTGGGACCGGCAGCGATACGCCCAACGCCGAGGCGCCCACCGCCAGCCGGTCGACCAGCTTGCCGCGGTTGAGCCCGGCCACGATGCCCAGCGCCACACCGCAGACGAGCCAGATGAGGGCAGCGCCGACCGCGAGCGAGATCGTGTACGGCAGCGCCGCCTTGATCACGTTCCAGACGAACTGGTTGTCCTGATAGGAACGACCGAAGCACGGCCACGCGCAGTGGTATCGGCCGTCGGGCGGCCCCATCTCCCGGCCCGCGACCAGGCCCTTCATGTACTCCCAGTACTGCGTCACGATCGGCTTGTCGAGACCGAGCGCGATCTTGATCTGGGCGATCCGCTCGGGCGTGCAGCTCTTGCCACACGAGTCCGCCGCCGGGTTCGACGGAGCGATGGTGAACAGCGCGAACGTCACGATGCTCGTCGCGATGAGCAGCGCGATCAGCGCGACGAACCGACGGATCAGAAACTTGGCCATCGTGGTCGGGTTGGGCCGGCCCTGAAGGGCCGGCCCAACTCCTTCCTCCTACTCGTTGCCGTTGATCGACGGACTCGCGTTCCTTACGGTGCGACGCCGATCGTGTTCAGATCCGGCAGGCTCCAGATCGACGAGACGCCCGCGTTGCGGATCTTCGACCCGACCAGCGTCGGGTTGAGGCTCGCCTGAACCGGAATCAGCGGCCAGTTCGTGGTCTGGATCTGGTTCGCCAGGTCCGCGAACTGCTTGTCGAGCGTCGCCGGGGGCGCCGTCGACCCCGCCAGATCGGAGATCTGCTTCGCGGTCGTCGGGTCGAAGTACTTGGAGAAGTTGTTCGTGCTCCAAGTCTTCATCGAGCTGTCCGCGCCGAGGATCGGCGGGACAACCGAGGCCTGCGTCGGCCAGTCCGAGCACCAGCCGGCCATGCCCATAGCGGCCGGACCCGGGTCGGTGCGAAGCGATGGGTAGTAACCCTTTGTCGGGATGCTCTTCAGGTTGACGGTGATCCCGATCTTCTTCAGGTCACTTTGCACCTGCACACCGACCGCGTGCTGTACCGGACGACCCGCCGACACGCTGTAGTCCAGCGTCTTCGGGAAGTCCTTGCCCTGCAGCAGGGCCTGGGCGGCGGCAGTGTCGCCCGTGTCCTTCAGGCCGAGGTTCGCCGGGACGAATCCACGGACGTTCGCAGGCATGAACGACTGCGGGATCGAGCCGAACAGCGCCCCGTTCATCGCCGTGATGACTGCTTGCCGGTTGATCGCCAGTGCGATCGCATGGCGCACGTCAGCGTCCTTGATCTTCAGCTCGTTGAGGTACAGGTAGAACACACAAGGACCCGCACCGTTGACGAACCGCGACTTGACGTCCGGCTGGCGCAGCTTGGCCAGGTCGCCGGCTTGCAGGTCACTGGAGTTGTCGATGCTGAGCGCCGTCTGGTCGTCGCCCTGGTTGGCGATCAACCGCTGGCTGATCGTCTCAGGGGCGATGTTCATCGTGATGACGAACTTGTCGGGCAGGGCCGGCCGGTTCGGGTCGGTGGCCGGATCCCAGTTCGGGTTGCGCACCAGTATGAGCTGCTTGTCAGGCGTGTACTTCTGGATCATGTACGGCCCGGACGAGACGACCTCGTGGTCGTAGTCCTGCTTGGTGTCCTTGGCCTTCGGCACCGGCGCGCTGTAGAACAGCGACCACATCCAGTCCGAGTCCGGCTGCGCGCCCGTGAAGTGGAACACGATCGTGTAGTCGTCCGGGGTCTGGACGGAGGTCAGATCCTTGTTCGGGTCCTTGTACGGACCCTTGTAGTTGTTCGAGTTGACGAGCGTGTCGGTCGGGTAGGTCGCGCCGTCCTTGTAGATGTCCTGCGCGAACTGCCGCTCGATGTTGTACTTGATGTCCTTCGCCGTGATCGGCGAGCCGTCCTGGAACTTCAGGCCGTGCTTGATCTTGTAGGTCCAGGTCTTGCCACCGTCAGACGCGACGCCGAGGCTCTCCGCGAGGTCCGGCTGGATCGACGGGGTCTCACCCGGGGTGTCCTTGATGACGGTCAGCGTCCGATAGATCAGCTTGCCGACGTCGCCGGAGTTGGTGACGTAGTTCTGCACCGGATCCAGGTGGTCGAAGTCGGCCTGCTGGAGAAGGTTGACCGTGCCGCCCTTGGTCGTGTAGCCGCCGTTGATGATCGGCGGACCGATTCCTGCGCCGGCGGACGACGATGCCGACGTCGACGGCGCCGGATTCGTGCCGGTGCCTTCGGTCTTCTTCTTGCTGCTGGAGCAGGCCGCGATCACCATGATCGCTGCTGTGGCCGCAGCCGCTGCGATGAGCGGTCTCCGACGATTCATATGGATCTCCATTCCTCTCTGGATACCTCGGCAGCCTTGGCGCCAGGGTCTGATCACTGTTGCGGAGCGGGTCTATTGGTCAGTTGCGGCTCGCACGGGGGTCGAGGGCGTCGCGCACCGCGTCGCCGAAGAGGTTGAATGCGAGCACCGTGAGCAGCAGCGCCACGCCGGGCACCACCATGAACCACGGGTCGACCTGATACCAGCTCTCGTGCTGTGCCTCGTTGAGCATCTGTCCCCAGGAGGGCGTGGGGTCGCGCACGCCTGCCCCGAGGAACGACAGCGCGGCCTCGGCGGTGATGTTCGTCGGGATCAACAGCGTCGCGTAGACGAGCACGACAGTGACCACGTTCGGAATGATTTCGCGCATGACGATGCGCCTCGGCCCCGCGCCGAGCGCCCGTGCCGCCTCGACGTACTCGCGTTCACGCAGGCTCAGCACCTGGCCGCGCACGATCCTGCCGAGGTAGGGCCAGCCGAAGAATCCGAGGATCAAGACGAGCGAGACGATCGGCAGGGTGCTGCCCTTGCCGAGGAACGTAGTACCCAGCCGGTCCTGCAGAATCGGGGTAAGGGTCAAGATGAGCAGCAATTGCGGGAACGCGAGCAGCAGGTCCATGAACCGGCTGATGATCGAGTCGATCGGCCCGCGGAAGTACGCGGCGACCGCGCCGAGCACGGTCCCGAGCACGACCGACAGGGCCGTGGCCAGCAACGCGATGGTCAGCGAGACACGCGCGCCATAGACCAGGCGGGCGAAGATGTCGCGACCGTTCACCGGTGAGACACCGAGCCAGTGCGATCCGCCCGGGAACTTGTAGGCGTTCAGCGGCATGCCGGGAACCTGGCTGAGGTCCAAGCTGCCCTGCGAGATGAGCTGGTTGTTCACCGTCAGCGGGCCGTGCCCCTCGATCGCTGTGAGGACCGGCGCGAGGATCGCCACCAGGATAAGCAGCACGATGAAGCCGAAGCTGGCCATCGCAACCTTGCTCTGCCGGATGCGCCGCCTTGCCAGCTGGTAAGGCGACTTGCCCTCGATCTCCTTTGCTATCGCCTCTTCCGGCAGACCGGCGTCGGCCGAAACGACGATCGAGTCGAGCTCGCCGGTGGGCATGGTCATCTTGCGGCGAACCTCCCCGGACCGATCACGCGTGAGTGATGTGATTACACAGCTTGTGGCTAGCGAGGGACGTTATCCGCCGCTACCGGACCGGGCCGCCCCTGCATCGAGGTTGTCGCCAGATCGTGACCGTTCCGCAATGAGCGTTCTCGCGGCGTCCGTTGGCCTCGTGCCGAGTATGTCCTGAGTGCGCGGTGCCAGTGGCGCAAGCGTGTCACGACCGCCGTTCAGCGGGTGCTGCGAGGCCCCCGGGCGCGCAGCTTTTCGCGATCTTGTGCCGACAGCCGCACCTTGCGGATGCGCACCGCCGCGGGCGTGACTTCGGCGCACTCGTCCTCGCGGCAGAAGTCCAGGGCCTGCTCCAGCGAGAGCTGCCGGTACGGGATCAGCCGCACGAGTTCGTCACCGGTCGACGAGCGGACGTTGCTCAGCTTCTTCTCCCGCGTCGGGTTGACGTCCATGTCGTCCGAGCGGGCGTTCTCGCCTACGACCATGCCCTCGTAGACCTCGGTGCCGGGGCCGACGAACATCGTGCCGCGCTCCTGCAGGTTGAACAGCGCGTACGGCGTGACGACACCCCTGCGGTCTGCCACCAGCGATCCGGTCGGGCGGGTGCGCAGCTCGCCGGCCCACGGCTCGTAATGGTCGAAGACGTGGTGCATCAGGCCGGTGCCGCGCGTCTCGGTGAGGAACTCGGTACGGAAGCCGATCAGGCCGCGCGCGGGCACCCGGTACTCCATCCGGACCCAGCCGGTGCCGTGGTTGACCATCTGCTCGAGCCTGCTCTTGCGCATGCCGAGCAGCTGGGTGACGACACCGACGTAGTCCTCGGGGATGTCGATCGTGAGTGCCTCGACTGGCTCGTGCACCTTGCCGTCGACGATCCGGGTGACGACCTGCGGCTTGCCGACGGTCAGCTCGAAACCCTCGCGGCGCATGAGCTCGACGAGCACCGCCAGTTGCAGCTCGCCTCGTCCCTGCACTTCCCAGGTGTCGGGTCGCTCGGTCACGAACACACGTAGCGAGACGTTGCCGACCAGCTCGGCGTCGAGACGGTTCTTCACCAGTCGCGCGGTCAGCTTTGCGCCCGACTCCCCCGCGAGGGGTGACGTATTGATGCCGATCGTCATGGAGATCGACGGCTCGTCGACGGTGATCAACGGCAGCGGCCGCGGGTTGTCGGGATCGGTGAGCGTCTCGCCGATCGTGATCTCGTCGATGCCCGCGATCGCGATGATGTCGCCCGGGCCGGCCTCGTCGGCGGGTACCCGGTCGAGAGCCTCGGTCATCAGCAGCTCGCTGATCTTGACGCGCTGCATGGTGCCGTCGGTGCGACACCAGCCGACGATCTGCCCGCGCGCGATCCGTCCATTGTGGACACGGCAGAGGGCGAGCCGGCCGAGGTACGGCGAGGCGTCGAGGTTCGTCACGTGCGCTTGCAGCGGCGCGTTCTCGTCGTACGTCGGCGGGGGAATCGTCGTGAGCATGGTGGCGAACAGCGGCTGCAGATTCTCCTCGACGGGCATCTCGCCGTCTGCCGGGCGGATCAGCGACGCTCGTCCAGCCCGTGCCGACGCGTACACGATCGGGAACTCGATCTGGTGCTCGTCGGCGTCCAGATCCAAGAACAGCTCGTAGGTCTCGTCGACGACTTCGGCAATGCGCGCGTCCGGCCGGTCGACCTTGTTGACCACCAGGACGACAGGCAGCTTCTTCTCCAGCGCCTTGCGCAGCACGAACCGGGTCTGCGGCAGCGGGCCCTCGGACGCGTCGACGAGCAGCAGGACACCGTCGACCATCTCCAGCCCGCGTTCGACCTCACCGCCGAAGTCCGCGTGGCCTGGCGTGTCGATGATGTTGATCGTCACGCGCTCGCCGTCCGGCGTCGTGTAGTCGACCGCCGTGTTCTTCGCGAGGATCGTGATGCCCTTCTCGCGCTCGAGGTCCATCGAGTCCATGACGCGCTCGTTGACGTCACCAGTGTCGGCCTGGTGCGCGGTGAACGCGCCGGACTGCCAGAGCATCGCGTCGACCAGCGTCGTCTTGCCGTGGTCGACGTGAGCGACGATGGCAACGTTGCGCAGGTCGCGGCGGAACATGACGCCTCGATTCGTCAGAAGTGGCGCTTCGCGCGACGCGGACGGTGCTCGCCGCGCTGCGGACGGCGTGGTCCGTGTCGCGTCCCATTCTGCGACGTGGCCGAATTCCGCCGACCGGATGTCGCGTGTTGCGGGCGAGCAGGTACTCGCCGCTCGACGAGCGGCTGCCCGGACGCCGTGCGCGCACCGGTGATCGTCGCAACCACGTCGTCGCCGGGCGTCACGTCGCGCTGCTCGGCCTGCACTCCGGCGTCGCTCAGCATGCGACGCACGACGCGCTCCTGGTCGGGCGTCGCGAACAGCACGACCACGCCGGCCTGCCCGGCGCGCGCCGTACGGCCCGAGCGGTGCAGGTAGTCCTTGCTGTCCTGGGGCGGATCGACGTGCACGACGAGCGAGACGTTGTCGATGTGGATGCCCCGAGCGGCGACGTCGGTCGCCACCAGCGCCGGCACACTGCCGTCGCGGAACGCGGCGAGCGCGCGATTACGCTGCGCCTGCGTACGTCCACCGTGCAGGGCACCAGCCGGCACGCCGACCCGGCCGAGCTGGCGGGCGAGACGGTCGGCGCCGTGCTTGGTACGCACGAAGAGCAGGGTGCGCTCGGGCCGTCCGGCGATCTCGGCGACGACGCCGAACTTCGACTCGTGCGGAGCGCGGAACACGTGGTGGGTCATCGTGTCGACCGACGCCGTGGCCGAGCTGAGCGCGTGCACCGCGGGGCCGGTCAGGTAGTTGTCGACGAGCGTCGCGACGTCGCCGTCCAACGTCGCGGAGAAGAGCAGCCGCTGCCCGTTGCGAGGCGTCATGTCGAGTAGCTGGCGAACGACCGGCAGGAAGCCCAGGTCGGCCATGTGGTCGGCCTCGTCGAGTACGACCACCTCGACGTCGGACAGCACGCAGGACCGTCGCTCGATGAGATCGACGAGCCGCCCGGGCGTCGCAACCAGCACGTCGACGCCTCGTTCGAGCGCGGTGATCTGCTTGCCGATCGGCATGCCTCCGGCGACGATCCGCACCTGTACGCCGCGCGAGTCGGCAAACGGCGCGATCGCGTCGCCGACCTGCATCGCGAGCTCGCGGGTAGGGACGAGAACCAGCCCGCGGGGCCGGCGTGGCGCGCTGCGCGACCCTTCGAGCCGGGTGATCAGCGGCAGCCCGAACGCGAGCGTCTTGCCGGAGCCGGTGGCGGCGCGGCCGAGCAGGTCGCGCCCGGCCAGCACGTCCGGGATGGTCGCTGCCTGGATCGGGAACGGCGTCTCGATTCCGGCGCGGTGAAGGGCGCTGACCAGGCTGGGCGCGAGGCCCAGGTCGGCGAATCCGGGGAGGTTGTCGGTGGGGACGATGCTTACGGGCAGGTCGTCCCAAATGGATCGGGAAGCGGTCGAACGGGACGCGGTCGAGCGCGGACGGCTCGAACCGGTATTTGTACGGCGGCGCGGCAGAGCAGCGCTGGCTTGCCTGGACATGGTGAATTCCTTCGGGACACGGCACGTCCCGGCAATCCACGATCAGATCCTGGTACGAGCCCGACGTGACTTCGCACGTCGTTGCGGTTGGCGCGAAATCCGCGCCGCTGCGGGCGGTTGGCCCGGCAACTTGATCCAGTCTACCTGCTCGCGGGCCCGGGCCGGACCAGTCGAGGCCGCGCCCGGCGGATCGCGCCACGCAGGCACCACGTCCACAGGCCGATCAGGGTCGTCGCGCCCGCCACGCCGAGGGCAGCGGCCGTCGGGTCCCAGTGGGCGGGCAGTGGGATCACGTCGCTCGTGTCGGCGTTGTAGACGACCCGGTGCCGCGTACCGAGCTTCCACCGGTATATGCCCAGCAGGTCGCGCGCGACGACCCGCTTGTCGTCGCTCGTGAACGTCCCACCGGTGATGCACAGCCGCTGCTGGCAGGTGTGCGTCGTGACCAGGAAGCTGCCGCGCACGCCGGACGGGACGTGGTTGATGTGGCTCACCAGGCGATCGACGCCGAGGCCGATCGTCACCAGGCAGATGACCGGGAGGACAGCCCAGAACAGCACGGCGGCAAGCGTCGTGCGCCATCCGCCGAATCGCCGCGGGCGCCGGCCGAGAGACGCGGCGGGCGGGGCGGCTGCGGTCACGCCGCAATCATCGCAGCCACGCCGCCGGCGCCTCGCCGGTGACCGGAGTCAGCTGCGCGCGCGTCTGTGCTGTGCGTCGAGCAGGGCAATTGCCAGCGCGCGCACGCCGACCCTGATCCGTTTCGCCGGCACGCCGGAGCGGCGCAGCGCGTGATACAGGTCAGCAGCGAGCGGGGCGAGCAGCGCGTGCGCCTGGTAATCGGCGTCGACGTGCGGAGCGGCTTGCTCGAGCAGCACCGTCACGTGCCGGTGCCAGAAGTAGTAGACGCCCACGCGGTAACGCGCGCCCGCCACGGCAGTCTCGCTTTCGAGCACGACGTCGCCGTGCGCCTCGAGGAAATCCGCGTACGCGGAAAGGAACGCCAGCAGCCGATTGCGCGGCGAGGCGGACGGGCCGAGCGGCGCGGGCCCGTGCAGGATCCGTTCCTGCAACTCGCGTTCGCGCTCGTCGAGTAGGGCGACGGCGAGGCCGGCCCGGTCGCCGAAGCGCCGGAACAGCGTCCCCTTGCCGACCCCGGCGGCCTTCGCGACGGCGTCCATCGAAACGTTCGCGATGCCGTTCGCGGCGAAGAGCCGCTCGGCGGCGTCGAGGATCTTCAGCCGGTTGCGCTGCGCGTCGGCTCGCTCGGCAGCGGGCTCGCCGAGAAGCGGCAGCGCATCCGACCGCATGAACGCCGTTGACGAACCGGACCGCGGTCCGGTAGCTTTCTTCACGTACCGGACTGTAGTCCGGTTGACCGATACCCACCAGCTCAAGGACTGTCAATGACAAACACCGTTCGGGTCGCGATCGCGTACCACTCCGGATTCGGCCACACCGCCCGGCAGGCGCAGGCGGTGGCCGACGGGGCGCGCGAGGTGCCCGGCACCGCCGTCGACATGCTGCCGCTCGACGAGCTCACCGAGGAGCTGTGGCGCACGCTTCGCGCCGCTGACGCCATCATCTTCGGCGCGCCCACCTACATGGGCAGCCCGAGCGCGGTGTTCAAAGCGTTCGCCGAGGCGAGCGCTGAGCCATGGGCCGACAACCTCGCGTGGCGCGACAAGATCGCCGCGGGCTTCACGAACTCCAAGGCGATGTCCGGGGACAAGCTCAACAGCCTCGTCGACTTCGCGGTCCTGGCCGCGCAGCACGGCATGATCTGGGTCGGCCTGGACGACTACCCCGGCTGGTCACACAGCAAAGCCAGCATCGAGGACGTCAACCGGCTCGGCAGCTGGCTCGGCGCCATGGCGCAGTCCGACTCCGACCAGCCCGCCGATGTCGTCCCGCGAGCCACCGACCTGCGCACCGCAGCCTCGCTCGGCCGCCGGGTCGCGACCGTCACGTTGCGGCAAGTGCGAGGAGCAGACGCCGACGCGGACGAGTTCGCCGCCACGCATTGACATGGCCTGGCTGCTGCTCTTCGTCGCGTCGGCCTTCGAGGTCGCGTTCGCGCTGAGCATCAAGCCGGCCGACGGCTTCAGCCGCCTGTGGCCGAGCCTCGCGGTCGTCGCGTTCGGGGCGATCTCGGTCGTGCTGCTCTCCAAGACACTCGACCGGCTGCCGCTCGGCACCGCCTACGCCGCTTGGACCGGCCTCGGTTCGGTAGGGACCGTCCTGTCCGGCATCGTGTTGTTCGGCGAGCCGGTGACGGCGACGCGAATCGCCTGCCTGGCGTTGATCGTCGCCGGCGTGGCCGGCCTGCGTCTGCTCGGTGCCGGCTGAGTCAGGCGATACTGCGCCCGCGTTGCTCGATGCCCAGTCCGCCGTAGGGGTAGTCGGCCGCGGCCGGATCGCTCGCCGCGTCCAGGCGCTCGGTCTCGCCTGCATCGAGGTGCAGTTCGGCGGCGTCGAGATTGTCGTCGAGCTGCTCGAGAGTGCGCGCGCCGAGGATCACCGACGTGACGGTCGGACGATCGACCAGCCAGGCAAGGGCAATCTGCGCCATCGACACGCCACGCTCGGCGCTGACAGCCCGGACGGCGTCGACGACGTCCCACGTCCGCTCGACGCGGCTGCGGCGGTCGTACGCCTCGACGCCACGGTCGGGGTTCTCGCCGAGGCGGGTCGCGCCGGAGGGACGCTCCTCGCGGCGGTACTTGCCGGTCAGCCAGCCGCCGCCGAGCGGTGACCACGGCAGCAGGCCGAGTCCGGCGGACTGCGCCGCAGGCACGATCTCCCACTCGATCTCGCGTACCAGCATGTTGTACTGCGGCTGCAACGTGACCGGCCGGGATAGCCCGCGGAACTCGGCAATGTCGACGGCCTTCTGCAACTGCCAGCCGGTGAAGTTCGACAGGCCGACGTAGCGCACCTTGCCGGCGCGCACCGAGTCGTCGAGGAACCGCAGTGTCTCGTCCAGCGGTGTCAGCGGGTCGAATGCGTGGACCTGATAGAGGTCGATTTCGTCGATGCCCAGCCGGCGCAGCGACGCGTCGAGCGCCGCGCCGAGGTGTCGTCGCGACAGCCCGAGGTCGTTCGGGCCGCGGCCCATCGCGAAGCGGCCTTTCGTGGCAAGGACAATCTCGTCGCGGGCGCCCGCCCGGCTGGCCAGCCAGCGCCCGATGATCTGTTCGCTCACGCCAGCGCTGTACACGTCCGCGGTGTCGATCAGGTTGCCCCCCGCGTCGAGGTACTGGTCGAGCTGCGCGTGCGCGCCGACCTCGTCGGTCTCGGTGCCGAACGTCATCGTGCCCAACGCGAACGTCGACACGACGGCGCCGCTCGATCCGAGCATGCGGTATTCCATTCGGTCTCCTCGTCGATCAGGCGCGGTTCGACTCTAGTAACCGCGCCCGCGGGTCTCCGCCGATGAACTGCCGCCGTCCGCGTCCGCGGACCAGGCGTGGACGACCTCGACGTGCCGTAGCCCGCCACTGGCTGCGATGTGGCGGAACCACGCCGCGCACTCGGGCACCGATTCGATCTCCCGGGCCGCTCCTCAGCCTCGTCCCTGCTGCGCCACAGCACGACGTCCAACCACGAACCGTCATCCTCCTTGGTCAGGAACGCGGCAAGGCATGCCGGAAACCGCTTGTGAAGCGCTTTGATCATCGTCGTACGCTCCGCGATCAGCTGCGAACCCGCGTCCTCGTGCACCGCGAATCGGGCTAGCTCGATGGCCATCGTCATCGGCGCAGCCTATGCGGCTCGCCGACAGCCGGGCCGCGTCGACGCTCAGACGTTGAACCGGAATTCGACGACGTCGCCGTCTGCCATGACGTAGTCCTTGCCCTCGATGCGGACTTTGCCGCGGGCTTTGGCCTCGGCCATCGACCCGGCGTCGACGAGGTCGTCGTAGGACACGATCTCGGCCTTGATGAAGCCGCGCTCGAAATCGGTGTGGATAACGCCCGCGGCTTGCGGAGCGGTGGCGCCGCGCTTGATCGTCCAGGCCCGCGACTCCTTGGGGCCGGCGGTCAGGAACGTTCGCAGGCCGAGCGTCGCGAAGCCGACTCTGGCCAGGACGTCGAGGCCGGACTCCTGCTGGCCCATCGACTGCAGCAGTTCGAGGGCTTCGTCGTCGGGCAGCTCGATCAGCTCGGACTCGGTCTTGGCGTCCAGGAAGATCGCCTCGGCCGGTGCGACCAGCGCACGCTGCTCGTCGGTGAACGCCTGGTTGGTGATCTCGTCCGGGTCGACGTTGAAGACGTAGAGGAACGGCTTGGCCGTCATCAGGTGCAGCTCACGAAGCGGCTCGGGGTCGAGCCCGGCGCCGAACACCGTCCGTCCCGCCTGAAGGGTTTGCTCCGCAGCGTCGACCGCTGCCACGACGGCGGCCTTCTCCTTCTGCAGCCGGGCTTCCTTCTGCAGGCGGGGCAGCGCCTTCTCGATGGTCTGCAGATCGGCGAGGATCATTTCGGTCTCGATGACCTCAATATCATCGCGGGGGGAGACCTTGCCGTCGACGTGCACCACGTCCGGATCCTCGAACGCGCGGATGACCTGGCAGATCGCGTCGGCCTCGCGGATGTTCGCGAGGAACTTGTTGCCGAGGCCGGCTCCTTCGCTGGCTCCCTTGACGATGCCGGCGATGTCGACGAACGACACCGTCGACGGGACGATCTTGGCCGAGTCGAAGATCTTCGCGAGGACGTCCAGGCGAGGATCGGGCACGCCGACAACGCCGATATTCGGCTCGATCGTCGCGAACGGGTAGTTGGCGGCTGGCACCTCGTTCTTCGTCAAGGCATTGAACAGGGTGGATTTGCCGACGTTGGGCAGGCCGACGATGCCGATCGTTAGTGCCACGGGCCGCCAGTCTACGGGTGGCGCCGGCCAGCTGGACCGAGTGAGGCGGCTCGCTCGGCGAGCATCGCTCCCCTGCTGAAATAGCCCCGGATCGGCGCGAGCGAACTGGGGATCTCAGCGGGGAAGGTGGGGGGTGCGCAGCCGCACGTGCCAGCTCGCCGGCCGCCGCTTCCCAGCCGGTGACACCGGATCCGCCGGCGAAATCCGGTGGCAACGGCCGGGGAGTGGCGCGCACCGCGGCGTTGGCAGGCCTGACCGCGCGTCGGTCGCCGAAATTGTCGTCGCCCGCTGTCAACATCGAGGCATGGAAGTTGTCCTGCTCGTTGTCGGGCTGCTGGTCGGCCTCGGTGCCGGCCTGGCCGTCGGCTGGCTGGCCGCCGCCCAGCGCTCGGGCGCCGAGGCGGCGCGGCTCGGTGCGGCGCTCGAGGCGGAGCGTTCGGCTGCCCTCGCGCAGCAGGATTTTCAGGCGCGCACGGACGACCAGCTTCGCGAGACGTTCGGTTCGCTCGCCGCCGACGCGCTGCGCCGCAACAGCGAGGCGTTCGTCCGGCTCGCCGAGGCCAAGCTGGCGACCGCCGAGACGGCCGCGGACGGCGCTCTCGCCCAGCGCCAGCAGGCGATCGAGGGCCTCGTGGCGCCGCTGCGCGAGTCGCTCGAGCGCGTGCAGCAGCAGCTCGGAGCGGTCGAGCGCGAACGGGCAGGCTCGTACTCCGCGCTGCTGGAGCAGATCGGCACCATGCGTCAGACGTCCGAGCAGCTGCGCACCGAGACGGCGCAGCTGGTCACCGCCCTGCGCGCACCCCAGATCCGCGGGCGGTGGGGCGAGCTGCAGCTCGAACGCGCGGTCGAGGCAGCGGGCCTGACCGAGCACGTCGACTACGTCACCCAGGCCTCGGCCACCGGTGAGGACGGCCGCGTCCGGCCGGACCTGATCGTGCGCCTCGTCGGGGGCAAGAACGTCATCGTCGACTCGAAGGTCGCGTTCAGCGGCTACCTGGAGGCGATGGAGGCTCGCGACGAGACGACCCGGGCCGCCCGCCTCAAGGCCCACGCCAGGCATCTGCGCGACCACATCGACTCTCTCGGCGCCAAGGCGTACTGGCAGCGCTTCGCGCCGACGCCGGAGTTCGTCGTCTGCTTCGTGCCGGCCGACGCGTTTCTCGACGCCGCACTGCGCGAGGAGCCATCGCTGCAGGAGCACGCGTTCAGCCGCAACGTCATCCTGGCGACGCCGTCCACACTCGTCGCGCTGCTGCGCACCGTGGCCTACACCTGGCGGCAGGACGCGCTCGCCGCCAACGCCGCCGAGGTCCACCAGCTCGGGCGTGAGCTCTACCAGCGGCTGTCCACGATGGGTGGCCACATCGACAAGCTCGGCCGGTCGCTGTCCACCGCGGTCGGCTCGTACAACCAGACCGTCTCGTCGCTGGAGAGCCGGGTGCTGGTCACGGCCCGGCGGATGGTCGATCTCAAGGTGATCGATCCCAACGACAAGTTGGAGCCGCCGCAGCAGGTGACCGACATCGCGCGATCCACGCAGGCGCCTGAGCTGACCGAACAACGGGTAGTGGCACTCGCCAAGCAACGCATCCCGGTCGGCCAGGCCGAGTTGCCAGCGGTGACGCCGGAGGCGTCCGGCGCCTGAGCCCGCCGTGCCCAGCACCTGGCGAGGTGCCCGAAAAGCAGGGCCGCAGCGCCGCTCGCGATGATCTCCGGCGTTTCGTCGACGCGCCACACCGAGGTCTTACGGGTACCGTGTCAAGCAGTCCGCCCGCTCGAAACGACACCGGCAGGCAGGCCGCGACTCACTGGGTCCGCGCCCGCCTGGCCCACGCCGCGAAGGAGCGACGTCTTGGCCCACGTGCCCGCACAACAGGGCGCCCGGTACGGGCGGCCCTCGGCGCAGGCCTATCCGCCGACGGCCCAGCCCGGCGGCTACCAGTCCGGGTCCGGCGGCTACTCGCCGGGCGGCCACCAACCCGGGCCTGGCCGATACCAGCCGGGTTCGGGCGGATACCAGCCGGGTTCGGGCGGATACCAGCCGGGTTCGGGCGGATACCAGCCGGGTTCGGGCGGATTCCAGCCTCCGACCAGGCCCGGCCCCGCGTACGCGGACGGCTGGGACACCCCGACACACACCGTCTCCGCTGCCTACCAGACCGGCCCGCGACCAGGCGTCCCCGAACGGGGAGTGGCCGGTTGGTTCGCCGTCCTCGTCCTGATCCTCATCGCCGCGATCGGCGGGGCCGTCGACGTCGCCAGTGGCTCGCAGGTCAGGGGCGGCTTCAATGTCGGCATCGTCGTAGCATCGATCGTCGCGATCATCATCGTCCGGCGGCGCGCGATGTTCCCGGTCGTCGTGGCGCCCCCGCTGGTCTACTTCGCCGCGTCGGCGATCATGCTCTACGCGCGGTCCGGGGGGCTGCACGATCGCAAGGTGCTTCTGGACGCGGCCGCGAACTGGCTCGTGTACGGCTTCCCCGCGATTGCCGGTGCCACGGCGGCGGTGCTGATCATCGCCGGCATCCGGATGTTCAGCGGCCGCTAGACCAACTCAGATCGCGCAACTTCTGGCGGTCTCACGCCGCCAGGAGTTGCGCGATTCGACGACGGGCGGCGGCTCAGCGATTCGCGCGCAGGTCGCGACGCAGCTCCTGCGGCAGCGCGAACGTCAGCCGTTCGTCGACGTGCGTCACCTCTTCGAGGTCGGCGTACCCGCGTTCGGCGAGCCACGTCGCGACGTCGCGCACCAGCACCTCCGGCACGGACGCACCACTGGACAGCCCGACGGCCGTCACGCCGTCGAGCCAGCTCGCGTCGATCGCGGCGACGTTCTCGACCAGGTGCGCGGCTGGTGCGCCGGCGGCCAGTGCGACCTCGACCATGCGCACCGAGTTCGAGGAGTTCGCCGAGCCGACGACCAGGAACAGGTCGACCTGCGGGGCGATGACCTTCACGGCCGCCTGCCGGTTCTGGGTCGCGTAGCAGATGTCGTCGCTCGGCGGCGCTTCGAGCAGCGGGAACCGCTCGCGAAGCGCGTCGACGGTCTGCATGGTCTCGTCGACGGACAGCGTGGTCTGCGACAACCACACCACCTTGGCCGGGTCGCGCACGTTCGCGTTCGCGACGTCGTCCGGGCCGTCGACGAGGTGGATGCGGTCGGGAGCCTCGCCGGTGGTGCCGACGACCTCCTCGTGCCCGTCGTGGCCGATGAGCAGGATGTCGTAATCGCCGGCAGCGAACCGCTTGGCCTCGTTGTGCACCTTGGTGACGAGCGGGCACGTGGCGTCGATGGCCTTGAGATTGCGCTGGCGTGCCTCGGCGTGGACCTCCGGGGCGACGCCGTGTGCCGAGAACACCACGATCGAGCCCTCGGGCACCTCGTCGTTCTCCTCGACGAAGATCGCCCCCCGCGCCTCGAGCGTGCGGACGACGTGCAGGTTGTGCACGATCTGCTTGCGCACGTAGACGGGCGCGCCGTAGAGATCCAGTGCGTGCTCGACGGTCTGGACCGCCCGGTCGACGCCTGCGCAGTAGCCGCGCGGCTTGGCCAGCAGCACGCGCCGGCGGGCCGCCGGGGCAGCGGGCGGGCCGCCGGGAGATACCGTCATGCCTCCGATGGTACGGACGCTGCGCGACGGGTCACGCGGCGCGATGCAGTGACGACCCGGCCCGCCACCCCACTTCGCGCGGACCGCCCCGTGTTGGTGCAAGCTCTAGGCCATGGCGCAGATCCCCACACCGTTACGTGCGGCACTCGGCCTGATGGCCAACGCCATCGAAGGCGCGCGCACGCTGCCCGACAAGGCCGTCGAGCTGCCCGTCATGGCGGTGAGCACTGCGTTGCAGTTCTCGCTGCGCGCCCAGCAGCGCTATGCCGAACTGACGTTGCGCGGCGACGAGCTGCTCAGCCGGCTGCACGGGCTGCCCGAGGAGCCGCCCGACTGGGCGACATTCGACGACGAGCCGGTGAGCGCCAAGCCGGCCGCGCCGAGCGCCCAGCCTGCTCCCCCGCCGACGAGCGCGGCGAAGCAGCCGCGGGCTCGCAAGGCGGCGCCGGCGAAGAAAGCCGCGGCCAAGAAGACCGCCGCCGCCAAGGCGAAGACCACCAAGCGCACCGGCGCGAAGACGGTGCGCGCGAAGCGTTCGGCCGAGCCGTCGGCTTTCGACGCCGTGGGCGACGCCAGCGCGGCCCCGGGGACGTCCGAGGGCTGATGGCCCGGCTGGAGTCATCGCCGGAGCGGCCGGTTCCGGTGCGCGTCGTCGCGCAGAAGATCGCCGAGTGGATCAACCGGCTCGGCGAGATCTGGATCGACGGGCAGATCGCCCAGCTCACCCGGCGTCCGGGCATGGCGACGCAGTTCCTCGTGCTGCGCGACACCGACGCGAACATCTCGCTGAACGTGACGTGCCCGCGCGGCGTGCTCGCCGACACGATCGGCGAGGGATCGCGGGTCGTGTTGCGCGCGCGACCGGATTACTACATCGAGCGCGGGACGCTGAGCCTGCGCGCGACCGAAATCCGCCAGCTCGGCCTCGGCGAGCTGCTCGCCCGCCTCGAGGCGCTCAAGCGGCTGCTCGCCGCCGAGGGCCTGTTCGCCGCCGACCGCAAGCGCCCGTTGCCATTCCTGCCGCACCGGGTCGGTCTGATCACCGGACGGGCCAGTGCGGCCGAGCGTGACATCGTCGAGAACTCCCGCCGACGGTTCGCCGGGGTGTCCTTCCGGATCGAGAACGTCGCGATACAGGGACCGTCCGCCGTCAACGAAGTGGTAGACGCGCTGGAACGCCTCGACGCGGACGACGACGTCGACGTGATCGTCATCGCGCGTGGTGGCGGCAGCGTCGAGGATCTCTTGCCGTTCTCCAACGAGACACTGATCCGAGCCGTGTCGGCGTGCCGCACGCCCGTGGTGAGCGCGATCGGCCACGAGGCCGACTCGCCGCTGCTGGATCTGGTGGCCGACGTCGCCGCGTCCACACCGACCGACGCCGCGAAGCGGATCGTGCCGGACGTCGCCGAGCAACGGCGCGGCCTGACCGAGCTGCGCGAGCGAGCAAGGTCGTCGATCCGGCGCCGCCTGCGCTCGGAACGCGAACTGGTCGCCGGCGTTCCGGGGCGGTTGCGAGGAGTCCTCCGCGCCCGGATCGAACGCGAGGCCGGCCAGACCGAGGCGTTGCGCGAGCGGGCGCGCCGGTCGACACGCAGCGCGGTGATCGCAGCCGCGAGCGATCTCGACCACGTACGGGCACGCGTGCGGACGCTGTCGCCGCAGGCCACTCTCGATCGCGGCTACGCCGTCGTGCAACTCGCCGACGGGCGGGTCGTCCGCGACCCGACCGATGCGAGCGGGCGACTGCGGATCCGTGTGGCGCGTGGCGAGTTCGGGGCAACAGCAGACTGATCAGCGGTCGAACACCGTCACCTCGATCGCGTACGCATCGGCCCGGTAGACGTGATCGCCGAACTCGATGGCCCGCCCGTCGGTGTCGTACGCGGTGCGCTGCATGGTGATCAGCGGCTGGCCGCGGCGGATGTCGAGCACCAAGGACAACGCCGCCGCCGTCATCAAGCTCGCTGCCGGAGGCACCCGATGACTGCCGACACCGTGACACCAGCCGACGAATCGGTTCCTCTTGCTCAAACGCGGCCGCAGCCTCCGCGACTTCGCCAAGTCGGAGATCTCGCTGGCCGAGCTGACCCGGCTGATGGCCGGCGGCGCCGAGCTCGAAGCAGTGGCCGACGAGCTGGAACGCGAACCCGGTGCGGACGCGGCGAGCGTCGGCCGGGAAACTGCTCAGGGAAACGGAGACCCTGGGCTGAGGCCGCACGAATCCAGGTCGATCTGCTACCGAATTCGGTGCAGATCGACCTCGATCCGGGGTCAGTCAGCGGGCGATGCGATCGGCGGCCTGACGGCGCAGGATCGATCTGATCTCTCGGGTCTCGTTCGGGTCGTGCCGGTCGAGGACGGTCTCGATCTCGAGCCGGGCGGCCGGTGTGTCGTATGCCGCGAGCTGCCGTTCCAGTTCCTTGCGCCCGTTACGGGCATTGCGTCGGTTTGCCACTTCTGCGCGGATAGCTTGCAGGGTGCTCATTCTGGATCCTTCACTTGGTGTCATCACCTCGTCCAACTAATGGCGGGGGCACCGTGATCCCTGATGTGGGCCCAACGTGAGGCACTTCTCAGCCGTACAGCGGCGGACGGGCCTCCAGTTGCACGTCGGTGCGCCGGCCCGACTCGAGGGCGGCCACGCAGGACTCGGCGACGGCGATTGCCGCATACCCGTCCCAGCCGGACGCGCCGCGCGCCTCGCCGGCGACGATGCCGTCCACCCAGTCCTGCAGCTCGGCGCGGTAGGCACCGGAAAACCGGTCGCGCCAGTCGCGGGCGACGCCGCGCGACTCGGCACCCTGGCGGCGCAGCACGGACGTCGCCGGCTCGTCGAGAGCGGCCGCGCCTTCCTCGCACACGAGCTCGCAGCGCACCTCGTAGCCGTAGCGCGCGTTGACGAAGACCTCGACGTCGATCAGCACGCCCGAAGCGGTTTCGAGCACCAGGAACTGCGGGTCCTGCGTCGGCTCGGCGACCAGCGCGGAGCGGCGCGGCCGGTAGCACGACGCCGCGACGATCTCCTCGCCGAGCAACCAGCGGCTGATGTCGATCTCGTGCACCGCCGAGGCGGTGATCAGCATCTCGCTCGGCCAGCCGTCGGGCGCCCGGACGTTGCGGTGCACGCAGTGCAGCAGCAGCGCCCCGCCGATCAGCCCGCCGTCGAGCATCCGCTTCAGTTCGAGGTAGCCGTCGTCGTAGCGGCGCATGAAGCCGACCGACACGAACCGGCGGCCCAACGCGACCTCGGCGTCGACGAGGCGCAGGCAGGCGGCCGCCGTGGGCGCGAGCGGCTTCTCGCAGAGCACCGGCTTGCCGGCGCCCAGGCAGGCGAGGACGAACCGCTCGTGCGTCTCGTCGGACGACGCGATCAGGACGGCGTCGATGTCGGCGTCCTTGATCAGCGCGAGCGGATCGTCCAGCACCCGCGCCGTCGAGATACTGGCGACGGCGGCGCTCGCGCGTTCCCGGTCGACGTCGAAGACGGCGCCGACCGTGGCGCCTGAGACCACGCCGCCGAGCAGTCGAGCGTGGTCGGCGCCCATCACCCCGGTGCCGATGATGCCGACGTTGACGGTCATCGCGGCACCTCGACCCAGGTGCCGGTGCGCGCCGACTCGACCATGGCGTCCAGCGCGAGCGCGCTGCGTACAGCGTCGTCGATCGTCGCGCCGTGCGGCTTGCCCTCCGCGACCGACTGCAGGAATTGCGCGGCCTCGATCACCTTCAGGTCGTCGAAGCCGAGCGCGATCCCAGCGCCCGGCTGGAACGCGAACGCCTCGCCCTGGCCCGGCCCGACGAACACGGTGCTCGTCATCTTGTCCTGGTAGCCGTCGCCGGCGCAGACGCCGAGCTCGCCCATTCGCCGGAAATCCCAGTACAGGGCGCCTTTCGTGCCGTGGATCTCGAAGCCGTAATTGCACTGCTCGCCCACACTCACGCGGCTCGCCTCGAGGGTGACGCGTGCGCCGCTCGCAAGGCGTAGGAGGCAACTCGCGTAGTCCTCGTTCTCGACCGGACCGAGTTCGCCGGACGCCGTGTCGAAATGGCTGACCGCCCCGGTTGCCTTGGGCCGCTGCGGGATGAACACTGCCGTGTCGGCCACCAGCGAGTCGATGCCGCCGAGCAGGTGACGGGCCAGGTCGATGCCGTGCGAGACGAGATCGCCGAGCACGCCGTTGCCGCCCCGGTCACGCTCGAACCGCCAGGTGAGCGCCCCGTCGGGGTGCGCCGCGTAGTCGCTGAGCAGCCGGAAGCGCGCGTGTGTCGGCCGGCCGATGCGGCCCTGCTCGATGAGCGTCCGGGCGTAGTCGACGGCTGGGGCGTTGCGGTAGTTGAACCCGACTTTGCTCTGCACACCGGTGCGCAACACCTCGTCGGCCACGGCCTGCGCGTCCGCGGCGTCGAGCCCGACCGGCTTCTCGATCCAGATGTGCTTGCCCGCACGGGCCATCGCCGTGGCGATCTCGCGGTGCAGGTAGTTCGGCGCGGTGATGCTGACGGCCTGGACGTCGTCGTCGCCGGCCAGTTCCTGCCAGGATGCCGCGGCGCGGGCGAATCCGTACTGGTCGACGGCTTCGTCGAGCCGGCCGGCCTCCGGATCTGCGACGGCCACCAACTGCGGGGCGAGCGTTAGCTGCGGAAAGTGGTGCAGCACCCGCGCATACGCCTGGGTATGGACGCGTCCCATCCAGCCGAATCCGACAACAGCGACGCCGAGCGGCTCCCTCACCGCGCTGCCCCGAGGAACGCGATGCTGCGGGCGACGTCGCGCACCGGACCGTCGCCCGGCGTCGGCTCGCCCGGCAGGGCAGCGTCCTGTTCGAGCACGTACCAGCCGTTGTAGCCGGTGGATTCCAGGGCGTCGACCATGCCGGCAATGTCGAGGTCGCCGTCGCCGAGCGGCGCGTAGAGCCCACGGCGGACGGCGTCGATGTAGCTCGTGTCGCGCACCGTCGAGGCGACCGAGAGGCGGACGTCCTTGAGGTGTACGTGGGCGATTCGATCCGCGGCGGCGCGCACGAGTTCGAGTGGATCGGTGCCGCCGATGACGAGGTGGCCGGTGTCGAGGCACAGCGCGATGTCGCTCGACTCCAGCAGCCGGAGCACCGCGGCTCGATCCTCGATCGCGGTGCCGACGTGCGGGTGCAGGGTCGGTGTCATGCCGCTGTCTCGCACCAGGCCTTGCAGCCGCTTGAGGTTGTCGAGCAGCGTCGTCCACTCGGCATCGTCGAGGGCCACCTTGCGGTCGTAGCTGCCGTCGATCGACCGCGCGGCCAGCACGACGACGTCCGATCCCGCGGCGGCAAGGGTGCGGATCGCGCGCTCGGCCTCGTCCAGATCAAGGCCTTCGACGTGCATCGGGACGGGCAGGAAACCGCCGATCAGGCGCATTTCGTAGCGGGCGAGACGATCGCGCACCTGGTCCGGATCGTCGCCGAGGTAGCCGGTCGGACCCAGTTCGGTGGCGGACAGGCCGAGTTCGCGCATCTCGGACAGCACGCGATCGGCGGCGATCTCATGGCCCCAGTCCGGCGCCTCGCAGACGCCCCAGGAGATCGGCGCACCGGCAACCCGGGCCAGCTGGACGGAATGCATCGACGTCTCCAAAAGCCTAGAGCGCTCTAGCTCTGGGAAGTATCATCGCCCTCGTCAGCCGTGTCAACGAGAGGTGGGCGAGTGTCACCCGTCGACGCGGTGCGCCCGCCCACACTGGAGGACGTCGCCCAACGCGCCGGAGTGTCGCGGGCGCTCGTCTCGATCGTCGTACGCGGCGTCCCGGGCGCGAGCGATGCGACGCGGCAGCGGGTGCTCGAGATCGCCGCGGAGATCGGCTACCGTCCCGACTCGCGCGCTCGCCTGCTGGCCGGACGCCGCTCCCGGCTGATCGGCGTCACGCTCGCGCTGAACCACCCGTTCCACGCCGACCTCGCCGAGGGCATCTACGCCGCGGCCGAGCCGCTCGGCTACGAGGTCGTCCTCAGCGCCGTGACCGCGCAGCGCGAGCCGCGCCAAGCAATCGACACGCTGCTCGACTACCGGTGCGCGGCGGCGATCCTGGTCGGCCGCTTGGTGCGCGAGCCGTGGCTGTCGGCGCTGGGTGAGCGCCTGCCGGTCGTCATCGTTGGGCAACGCGCCCGCAGCCGGGCCGTCGACGTGATCCGGACGGCCGACGCCGCCGGAATGCGGCTCGCGGTCGATCACCTGGCCGGGCTGGGCCATCGCGACATCGTCCATGTGGACGGCAACCGCGGCCCCGGTGCGTCCGATCGTCGCAACGGCTACCGGCGGGCGATGCGCCAGCACGGCCTCGACGATCACACGCGGATCGTCTCCGGCGGGCAGTCCGAGGAGGACGGGGCCGCCGCCGCCCGAACGCTTGCCGACGAGGGACCGCCGAGCGCCGTGCTGACCTACAACGACCGGTGTGCCGTCGGGCTGCTCGACGTGTTCGTCCGCGCCGGGATCGCCGTACCCGACGACACGTCCGTCGTCGGCTACGACGACACCCAGGTCGCCCGGCTGCCGTACTTGCGCCTGACGACCGTCAGCCAGGACGCCGAGCACATGGCTGCACTCGCCGTGCAACGTGCGGTTGCCCGGCTCGAACATGACGAGGTTGCGCAGCGCGAGCTCGTCCTCACCCCGCACCTTGCCGTGCGCGGCACGACGGCTGCACCGCGGCGCCGCTAGGCTCGCATCCGATGACTGACGACATCGGCTACGAAGCCGCCCGGGCCGAGCTTGCCGAGGTCGTACGCAAGCTCGAGACCGGCGATCAGCCGCTCGAAGAGTCCCTGGCCCTCTGGCAGCGCGGCGAGGAGCTCGCCGACATCTGCCAGCGTTGGCTCGACGGCGCCACCACGCGCCTGGACGAGGCGATCGCCGGCCAGGACGGCAGCGAGCAGTGATCGACCACATCACGCCGCCAGACGTCGCGCCCGGCTTCGGCTACTCGCATGTCGTCGCCGCGACCGGACGCCTGATCGCCATCTCCGGGCAGGTCGCGCTCGACGAATCCGGTCGGCTCGTCGGCCCCGGCGACCCGGAGGCCCAGGCCCGTCAGGTCTTCGAGAACCTGCGCCGCTGCCTGGCGGCCGCCGACGCGACGTTCGCGGACGTCGTGAAGCTCACCATCTACGTGACCGACCTGGCCACGATGGCCGCGGTCCGCGCGGTGCGCGACGAGTACGTCGACACCGCGCGGCCGCCCGCGAGCAGCGCTGTGCAGGTCGCCGGGCTCGTCCTGCCCGAGCTGCTGCTCGAGATCGACGCACTCGCCGTCAGCTGAGCACGGGCCGGACGTACAGGCCGGCCAGCGCGAGCAGCAGCAGCGCCGCGCCGACCGTCGCGGCCGAGCTGAGCGTCTCGCCGAGCAGGGCGGCCGCGAGCAGCGTCGCTGCCAGCGGCTCGATCAGGGTAAGCACGGCGGCGACCTCGTACGGTGTCGAGCGCAGGCCGCCGAAGAACAGCCCGTACCCCAACGCCGTCGGCACGACACCGAGATACAGCAACGCCGAAATGGTCGGACGATCGGCCGGAAAACCCATGCCGGACGCGAGCGCTATCGGCAAGAGGGTCATTGTGCCGATCAGGCTGGCCGCACCCGTCAGCGTCAACGGGTCGGCCAGATCGGACTGCCGGCGGTTCAGCGCCGTGCAGCCCGCATAGGTCAGCCCCGAGCCGAGTGATGCGGCAATCCCGATCAGCGGATGAGGCCCGGACGCGGAGCCCGTCGAGGACGAGATCAGTGCCAGTCCGCCGACCGCGCAGGCGACGGTCGCGAACGCGGTGACGGACGGGCGGCGCCTGGCCGCGACCGCCGACCCGAGGGTCAGCACGACAGGCGCGGTGCCGATGCTGATCAGGGTCGCGAGGCTGACGCCGGCCTCCTCGACACCCACGAAGTACAGCGCCTGGTAGACGCCGAGCCCGGCGCCGGACGCGACGAGCGGGACACCGCGTCGCAGGCCGACCGTTCGAGCCAGCCGCAGCAAGGCCGGGCCGCGAAGCGCGGCCAGTACGACCGCCGCGACGAGCAGGCGGTAACAACCGATCGAGACAGGCGAGAGTCCGGTGTGGGCGTGCACGGCATGCACGACGACGCCTGTCGTGCCCCACAGAATGGCGCCGCTGGTGATGGCGAACGCACCCGTTCGGGCACGCAGATGAGCAGAGAGATCCATGGTGATGCGCTCCGAGATCGATCCGGCATGGGGTCGTCTGGGCGCATCTCGACCGATCGCGCAACTCACGGCGGCGTATGGCCGCCGGGGGTTGCGCGATCCGGAACCGCTACTGCGGAACGGGCGCCCCAGTCAGGAGCGCGGAGGAGGCAGAATGCCCCGGAGAGGTGTCACGGGCCGGACCCTACCTGGCGCAGCCCGTTTCGAGCGAGCGAGTTGGCCACACAGGCACGACGACCTCTGCCAAGATGGCCGCCATGGCTGTGCGTCCCCGCAAGAGCGCGAAGGCGGCAGCGCCGCGCAAGGCGGCGCCCGCGCGCAAGGCAGCCGCTCCGCGCAAGACCGCGAAGGCCGCGCCCCGGAAGGCAGCCGCTCCGCGCAAGACCGCGAAGGCCGCGCCCCGCAAGGCCGCCGCGCCAAGTAAGAGCACCGAGGCCACTCCCCGCAAGACAGCCGCGCCCCGCAAGACAGCCGCGCCCCGCAAGGCCGCCGCGCCCCGCAAGGCCGCCGCGCCACGCAAGGCCGCCGCGCCACGTAAGGCAGCCGCGCGCCGCGAGAGCGCCACTCCGGTCAGCGTGCCGCCGGCGCTGGCCGTCCCCCGCCAGGCGCCTGACCGAAACCTCGCCCTCGAACTCGTGCGCGTCACCGAAGCGGCGGCCATGGCGGCCGGACGGTGGGTCGGCCGGGGCGACAAGAACGGTGGCGACGGCGCGGCGGTCGACGCGATGCGCAAGCTGATCGGCACCGTCTCGATGCGCGGCATCGTAGTTATCGGTGAGGGCGAGAAGGACAACGCGCCGATGCTCTTCAACGGCGAGGAGGTGGGCGACGGCACCGGGCCACTGTGCGACGTGGCCGTCGATCCGATCGACGGAACCACCCTGATGGCCAAGGGAATGCCTAATGCCCTTGCCGTGATCGCCGTAGCCGAGCGCGGCAGCATGTTCGACCCGTCGGCCGTGTTCTACATGGAGAAGCTCGCCACGGGACCCGAGGCGGCTGACGTCGTCGACATCACCGCGCCGTCGGCCGTGAACATTCGCCGGGTGGCCAAGGCGAAACGTGGTCATCCCGAGGACGTCACGGTCTGCATCCTGGACCGCCTGCGGCACGCCTCCCTCGTCGAGGAGGTACGCGACGCCGGCGCCCGGATCAAGTTCATCAGCGACGGCGACGTCGCGGGCGCGATCATGGCCGCCCGGCCGGGCACGGGCATCGACTTGCTGCTCGGCATCGGCGGCACGCCCGAGGGCATCATCGCGGCCGCGGCGCTGTCGTGCATGGGCGGCGTGATCCAGGCAAGGCTCTGGCCCCGCGACCTCAACGAGCGCGAAAAGGCCATCGCCGCCGGGCACGATCTCGACAAGGTGCTGACGACCAAGGATCTCGTCGGCGGCGAGGACATCTTCTTCTGCGCGACCGGGATCACCGACGGCGAACTCGTACGCGGCGTGCGCTATTTCGCGGATTCGGTGCAGACCGAGTCGATCGTCATGCGGTCCAAATCCGGCACGATCCGGGTCATCGACTCGCTGCACCAGCTGGGCAAGCTGCGGGCATATTCGGCCATCGATTTCGACCGACCGACGTAAACCGACCTGGGAGGTATCCCGCACGATGCTGGTAGTGACGACGAACGAGATCGCCGGCTGGGAGATCCAGCGAGTCTGCGGCGAGGTCTTCGGTCTCACGGTCCGCTCTCGCAACGCGTTCTCGCAGATGGGCGCTGGACTCAAGTCGATGTTCGGCGGCGAGCTCCAGGGCATGACCAAGAACCTCATCGAGAGCCGCAACGAGGTCATGGGCCGGATGCTTGAGGCCGCTCGCGCGCGGGGCGGCAACGCTGTCATCGGCATGAGATTCGACACATCCGAGATGGGCGATGTCTGGACGGAGCTCTGCGCATACGGGACGGCCGTCGTGGCCGTGCCAGTCGACGAAGGCGCCCGTCAGACCGCGGCGCAGCTCGGCTACGGCCCAGCCGCCGGGACGCCCGGCCCGAATGCCCAACCGCCCGCGGACTACCGGCCGCGATAACGGAATGCCGCCGCGCACCTAGGATCGCAGGCGAAGCGACCTAAGGGGCAATCAGCGGCATGAGCGAACAGGACTACCGGGTCGAGCAGGACTCGATGGGCGAGGTCCACGTCCCGGCGAACGCCAGGTGGCGCGCGCAGACGCAACGAGCAGTCGAGAACTTCCCGATCTCCGGGGTGCGGATCGAGCGGCAACTCATCGGCGCCCTCGCCTCGATCAAGGGCTGGTCGGCCGCGTTGCGCGGTGAGCTCGGCATGCTCGATCCGGCGAAGGCGAAGGCGATCCACGACGCTGCGGTCGAGGTCGCTCGCGGCGACTGGGACGAGCACTTCCCGATCGACGTCTTCCAGACCGGTTCGGGCACGAGCTCGAACATGAACGCCAACGAGGTCATCGCCACGCTCGCCGCCGAGCGGCTCGGCGCCGCGGTGCATCCGAACGACGACGTCAACGACCCGTTCTCGTCGAACGACCAGTTCCCGGCGGCGATGCACGTCGCGGCGACCCGTGCGGTCGTCGACGACCTCACGCCGGCGCTGGCCGCGCTCGAAAACGCACTCGCCGCGAAGGCCACCGAGTTCAGTGAGGTCGTGAAGTCAGGGCGTACGCATCTGATGGACGCCACGCCGGTCACGCTAGGCCAGGAGTTCGCGGGCTACGCGGCGCAGGTCCGATACGGCACCGAGCGCCTGCACGCCGTGCTGCCCCGGGTGGCCGAGTTGCCGCTGGGCGGTACTGCCGTCGGCACCGGCATCAACGCTCCGGCCGGCCTGGCCGGCAAGATCATCGCCCGGCTCGCGTCCGATCTCGGCCTGCCGCTGACCGAGGCGCGCGACCACTTCGAGGCACAGGGCGCGCGCGACGGGCTGGTCGAGCTGTCCGGCACGCTGCGCACGATCGCGGTCGGGCTGAACAAGATCGCCAACGACATCCGATGGATGGGCTCGGGCCCGCGCACGGGGCTCACCGAGGTGTTTCTGCCCGACCTGCAGCCCGGCTCGTCGATCATGCCCGGCAAGGTCAACCCGGTCCTGTGCGAGGCCGTCTGCCAGGTCGTCGCGCAGGTCGTCGGCAACGATGCGGCGGTCGCCTGGGGTGGCGCGGCGGGCAACTTCGAGCTGAACGTCATGCTGCCGGTCATCGCGCGCAACGTGCTCGAGTCGATCCGGCTGCTGGCCAACGTCTCAAAGGTGTTCGCCGAGCGCTGCGTCGCCGGCATCGAGGCGAACGTCGAGCGCTGCCTGGAATACGCCGAGTCCTCCCCGTCCATCGTCACGCCGCTGAACCACTACGTCGGCTACGACGAGGCCGGCAAGATCGCCAAGCAGGCACTGGCCGAGCGCAAGACGATCCGCGAGGTGGTCATCGAGCGCGGGCACGTCCCGGGCGCGATCAGCGAGGCCGAGCTCGACAAGGTTCTCGACGTGCTGTCGATGACGCGCCCCGGGGAGTAGCCATGGGCAAGCTGTACGACGCGATCGACGACAGGCTGCGCGAGTGGATCCTGAAACAGCCGATGTTCTTCGTCGGCACGGCCCCGCTCAGCGGCGACGGCCACGTGAACATCTCGCCGAAGGGCATGGCTGGCACGTTCGCCGTGCTGGGCGATCGCCGGGTCGCGTACCTCGACTACTTCGGCAGCGGCGCGGAGACGATCGCGCACCTGCGCGAGAACGGCCGGATCGTCCTCATGTTCTGCGCGTTCGACGGACCGCCGAAGATCGTGCGCCTGCACGGCCGGGGACGCACCGTGCTGGCCGGCCAGGCCGAGTTCGCCACGCTGCGCGGCGAGTTCGGCAAGGAGCTCACGGCCGGGCAGCGCTCAGTCGTCGTGGTCGACGTCGACCGCATCGCCGACTCGTGCGGCTACGCCGTGCCGCGACTGGACTTCGTCGCCGACCGCGACGTGCTCGACCTGCACCACCTCAAGAAGCCGGACGGGTTCTTCGCCGAGTACTGGGACGCCAAGAACGCCGCGAGCATCGACGGCTTACCGACCCGGTAGTTGACCGAAAGACGTCATCCGGCCCGTCCGCCTCACCTGGGTACATTCTGTACATTCAAGGTCCGTCGCGACGAGTTCACCTTGCGGAGAGGGATTACATGGGCAACTTCAAGGTCGATCCAGACAAGTTGCGCGACAGCGCAAAGCACCTGTCCGGGCCAGTCGCGTCAGGCTATGCGAACTCGGCGACCGCGCTGCGGACCAACGGCAAGATCGACATGCCGGGCTTCGGCATCGCGCTGTCGATCGTCGAGGGTGCTTACGCGTCCCGGCTCGACTTCATGGCGCTGGACGTTCAGGGCGCGCACGACGTCGTCACCGAGGTCGCGACGCGGCTGAACCAGACCGCCGCGGAGTACGACCGTGGCGAGAACCTCAACATCTCGGGATTCGACGGCAAGGGCAGCACGCCCGAAGGCTTCGGTTCGGCATTCCTCGGCGCACTCGGCAACTCGGTGGCTCCCGGTGTGACAGCCGGCATTCTTGAAGTGAGCGTCATATTGACGTGCGCCGGATCGCTCGAAACCTGCGCTGGCCTGTGCCCGACGTTCATCCCGGCAGCGATCGCCATCCCGCTGTTCATCTGCAATATCCCGAGCATCATGGGAGCGGGCGCGGCCCTGGTCAACGAAGCGGCGCATATCAAGGACGTGCTGAACAGCGCCTTCCAGTCGATGTGCGACAACGCGCATGGCGACTGGACCGGCGAAGGCTCGTCGGACTTCGCGCTGCTCACGACCAAGATCAAGGCCCACATGGACCAGCTCGGCGGCTACATCGACACCGTCGGCAAGGTCCTGGAAGCCATCGGCGGCGCCCTGATCGCGCTGTGGATCGGCTTGATCGCCATCGCGGGCCCGTTCCTGGTCTGGCTCATCGCCATGCGCCTCGCCGAGGCGTCGCCGCCGTGGCTGCAGGACGCCGTCCTGGAGCCGATCATCGAGGGTGCCGGCGCCGTGATCGGCACCGGCATCTTGACGACGCTCGCCGGCGTGACCGAGGCCGGCGGCGCTGTTGCCGCCCTGCTGACAGGCATCGGCGGCCAGTTGCTTGCGTCGTTCTCGATGCCGGACGGCGGTAAGGGTGGCGTACCGGACATGCAAGAGTTCCACGTCGACCAGAACTACCAGGCATCCCTCTAGAAAGAGCACTGATGACACTCAACGAAGAGACCACTCGGCTCGTCGAGCAGATGGGCGCGAGCGCGCAGCAGATGGCCGAGAAGGTGCAGAACGTCTCCGGCACCGGTTCGGACGACGACGAGCTCGTCACCGCGACGTGCGGTCCGGGCAACCGGCTGACCAACATCGAGTTCGATCCACGGTCGCGCCGCCTCGACACCCACGAGCTCAAGGAGAAGGTCATCACGGCCGTCCAGCGGGCAGGCGAAGCGGCGCAGAAGCAACTCACCGACGTCATCGGCGACTTCTCCGCGGGCTTCGGCGGCATGCACGGCAGCGACATGGGCAACCTGCAGCGGTCGATGACCGAGGCGCAGGCGAAGATCGCGGAGCAGCAGCAGAAACTGGAGGCTATGTACAGCGATCTGAAGAGCCGCAGTTGACCTCGACGCAGGTGCGCTGCGAGCGCAACTCCTGGCACGCCTGCGCGTGGGCCGGGACGTCGCGAGCGCCGCGCACCACCGCAACGACGCCGCGCACGCGACTCGACCCGAGCGCCGCGATCCTGTGGTTCGGCCTCTACGTCGTGGCCTTCCTCGTCCTGATCGGGCTCGCGGTCGCGTTCGGCGCAGCCTTCTGGTTCGGCGCCGCCGGTGTTCTCGTGCTCGGCGCTGTCGCGACGTACGTGTACGTGATCGGCACGATGTGGTGGGCCGCCGGCGCTGGCGAGCCGGTGCTTCTCGTCCAGGACGGCTTGCTACACGGGCGGATCCGCCCGGTGGCGAAGGGCGGCCCGGCCGGGCCGGAGACCGCCGGCTGGTGGGACTTCGTCGTCCCGACGGCCGACCTCACGGGCGTGCGCCTGTCGGGCTCGGACGCGCGCACCGTGCTCATCGTCGGCCTGCCCGCCGAGGTAAGCGCGCAGCTGGTGAACGGGCTCGCGACCGGGTGGTACGCGAAGCGCTGGCTGAGCCGGAACCGCAGTCCCGCCGTGTGGCCGGTCGGCCGGATGCTGCGGCGCGCCGGACGCCGACGACGGCTGGATCAACTGCTCGCAGAACTCCACGCCGCCGCCACGCAGCGCTGAGTTACAGCGGCAACCCCTCGAGCATCTCGGTGACCAGGGCGGCAATGGGCGAACGTTCCGAGCGGGTCAGCGTGACGTGCGCGAACAGCGGGTGCCCGCGCAACGCCTCGATCACCGCGGCGACGCCGTCGTGGCGGCCGACTCGCAGGTTGTCGCGCTGCGCGACGTCGTGGGTCAGCACGACCCGCGAGCCCGTGCCAATACGCGACAGTACGGTCAGCAGCACGTTGCGCTCCAGCGACTGCGCCTCGTCGACGATCACGAACGAGTCGTGCAGCGAGCGTCCCCGGATGTGCGTCAGCGGCAGCACTTCGAGCATGTTGCGATCGAGCACCTCGTCGAGCACGTCCCGGCTGACCAGCGCGCCGAGCGTGTCGAAGACCGCCTGCGCCCAGGGCGCCATCTTCTCGCCCTCGCTGCCCGGCAGATAGCCGAGATCCTGTCCGCCCACGGCGTAGAGCGGCCGGAAGACGACGACCCGCTTGTGCGCGCGGCGTTCCAGCACGGCCTCCAGCCCGGCACAGAGCGCGAGCGCCGACTTGCCGGTGCCCGCGCGCCCGCCGAGCGAGACGATGCCGACGTCGGGATCGAGTAGCAGGTCCAGGGCGATGCGCTGCTCCGCCGAGCGGCCGTGCAGGCCGAACGCCTCGCGGTCACCCCGGACGAGCCGCAGCTGCTTGTCGGACGTGATCCGGGCCAGCGCCGAGCCGCGCTCGGAATGCAGGACGAGCCCGGTGTGGCACGGCAGCTCGGCGGCGCGGACCAGCTCGTCGCGTCCCGCGAGCGGCACCCGATCACCGTCGTACAGCGCGTCGATCGTCGCGGCCGACACGTCGAGTTCGGCGGTACCCGTCCAGCCGGACTCCACCACCGGCTACGTGTCGTACTCGTCGGCGTCGACGCCTACAGCGGCCGCCTTGACGCGCAGCGGCATGTCCTTGGTGACGAGCGTGACGTCGCGCCCCTCGTTACCGAGGTTGAGCGCGACGGCGAGGATGCGCGAGTCGTTGTCGTCGAACCGGAAGCCGGCCGGCAGCCGCGACAGGTCCGAGTGGTTCAGCTCCACGTGCAGCGTGCCGCCCGCGTCACCGATCGGGACCGGAGCGTCCAGCCGGCCGTGCTGTACCCGCAGGTCGTCCAACAGCCGCAGCGTCTGCCGAGCGAACCATCCCAGCTCCGGGTGGTGCCGCTTGCCCTCCAGCTCGCTGATCACGACCAGCGGCAACACGACCTCGTGCTCGGCGAACCGTCCCAGCGCTCCCGGGTCGGAGAGCAGGACGGACGTGTCGACGACGAACGTGCGAAGAGCTGAGCTACGCTCGGCATTTGTCTGCGACTTGCGGGCAGAGGTCATTGGACGCTCCTGAGGTTGGCGAGATCTGCCCCGCCGGCGACCGGGGTAACGGCACAGGCGGGGCAGACGTGACGGCGTCGGTGACACCGCTGGGCGAGCGGCGCGGCGCTGCGTGCTCGCTGATTCGGGAGCGACCGCCTGCAATCGGCGCTGGGACGACTGCGGCGGCTGCCGGACCGCGGGTCTAGGCCGGCCAGTCTTCTCGTCGTCACCACCGTGCGGGACCTCCCGGGGGCGGTTGGGTGTTAACCCGATGTCACCAGAACGGACGGTACGGCGTCAATCTTCGTCACTTCGGAAGCCACGCGGTTACAGCCGTGAAACCAACTGGCTAAGAACTCGCGCCTATCGCGCTAGCCGCCGTAGCGGCGCTCGCGGCTGCCGTAGTCGCGCAGCGCGCGCAGGAAGTCGACCTTGCGGAACTCCGGCCACAAGGCGTCGCAGAAGTAGAACTCCGAATGCGCCGACTGCCAGAGCAGGAATCCGGACAGGCGCTGCTCGCCGGACGTGCGGATCACCAGGTCCGGATCCGGCTGCCCCTTCGTGTACAAATGCTCGGCGATGTGGTCGACGTCGAGAATCTCGGCAAGCTCCTCGATGGACGTTCCCGCGGCGGCGTGCTCCTGCAGGAGTGAGCGGACGGCGTCGGCGATCTCACGCCGCCCGCCGTAGCCGACCGCCACATTCACGACGAGCCCGCGGCGCTCGACCGTGCGTTCCTCGGCGGCCTTCAGCACCCCGGCCGTGCCCTCGGGCAGCAGGTCCAGGGCGCCGACCACGGTTACCCGCCACGGCTTGCGGTCGGCCGACAACTCCTCGACGACGCCCTCGATGATGCGCAGCAGCGGGTCGAGCTCGTCCGGCGGGCGGCTGAGGTTGTCGGTCGACAGCAGCCACAGCGTCACGTGCTCGACGCCCGCCTCGGTGCACCAGTCGAGCAGGTTCGCGATGTGCGCCGCACCGGCGAGGTGCCCCTCGTTCACGTCCTCGAATCCGGCCGCGCGCGCCCAGCGCCGATTGCCGTCGAGCATGACCGCGACGTGCCGGGGAACGGGGTGGCCGGAGAGTTGCGCGCGCAGCCGGCGCTCGTAGAGCGAGTAGACGACAGCGCGCACTCCCACGGCAGCAAGCCTAGAGCGCGCGTAAAGATCTGATCTGGCCAGCGACCAAACCTACGTGCGGGTAACTTGAGAGAGTGACGACGGCCGGATCACCCGCGGCAGGCGCCGCCGTCGGTACAGCCGGGCACCTCGCCGGTGCCGTCGCCGAGCTCCACCCGCGTCTGCGCGGCTGGCTGCACACGTACGCGGCGGCGATCTCCATCGCATCCGGTGCGTCGCTGGTCGCCGTCGCGGCGGCGCTGCGCGGCCGGACCCCGGGCTGGTCCACCTCGGTCTATGCAGCAACCGTCACGCTGCTGTTCGGCACATCGGCCATGTACCACCGCCTGCACTGGGGCGAGCGCGGACGCGCGGTCATGCGGCGGCTCGACCATTCGATGATCTTCGTGTTCATCGCAGGCACTTACACGCCCATTGCCGCGTTGACGCTGCCGCGCACATCGGCCGTGGCTGTGCTCACCGTGGTGTGGTCGGGTGCCTTGTTCGGAGTGCTCCTCAAGTCCGCATGGCCGATGGCTCCGCGCTGGCTGGGTGTGCCCTGCTATGTCGGACTCGGCTGGGTCGCCGTCTTCGTGATGCCCGACCTGCTGCACAACGGCGGCGTCGCCACGTTCAGCCTGATCGTGCTCGGTGGCGTCATCTACACGCTCGGTGCTCTCGTATACGCGACCAAGCGGCCGAACCCGGTTCCGCACGTGTTCGGCTTCCACGAGGTGTTCCACTCGTGCACGCTGGTCGCCGCCGTGTGCCATTACGTCGCCATCTGGCTCGCCGTCTTCTCATGACCGGCCGCTTCTCCTGACGGGCCTGGCCTCCCAGAACGTGATCGGCCGCCGACTGCTCGCTGGCGCTGCGCCTCGCGTCGTGTAATCCTGTAATCAAGTAACGAACAGGAGGCATCAATGCACGGGAGAATTCATCACGAACGCCGCCATCACGGGCAGGACGACGAGGGTCATGCGCACCACGGCGGCTTCGGGCCGCGCGGGCACGGCCGCGGACGGCGCGGCTTCGGCCGTCCCGGAGGCTGGCAACAAGCCGACCTCCCCAGTGCCGAAGGCGTCGAGGCCTGGCTTGCCGGACGGCTGCCCGACGACTGGTTCGCCAGCGCGCCGGACGTGACCGTCGACCGCGAGGAGATCACCGTCATCGGCGAACTTCCGCCGCCCGCAAGCGACGACGACGCCGCGGTGGCCGGACGCATCAGCCGGTTCCGCGAGGAGACTCGCGAGAACCGCATGCAGATCGCGGACGAGGCCGAGGCCCGCTACGGGCGCAAGATCGCGTGGGGTGCATCGATCGGCGACACGCGCGTGCTGTTCACGCACCTGTCCGTGCCGGTCATGACGCGACTGCGCCAGACCGAGCGCCGCGTGCTCGACACGCTCGTCGACGCCGGCGTCGCCCGCTCTCGCTCCGAGGCGCTCGCCTGGTGCGTGAAGCTGGTCGGCGAGCACACCGACGAATGGCTCGCCAACCTGCGCGAGGCGATGTCCGAGGTCGACAAGCTGCGCGCCGAGGGACCGGGGCTCGGTGTCCCGGACGACGCGACCGAGGCGGACGAGGCGACGGAGTAGTCAGCGAATCGCCGCTTCCAGGGCGGCGACGTCGGTGACCGGGGCGTCGCAGACCATGCCCCGGCAGACGTAGGCAGCAGCCGCGTCACGGACGAGCGGGCGCGCCGCCAGCAACGGCATGCCCGGAGCATCCGGCGAGCCGGATAGGACGACGGCGCCGGGAGGTCGACGCATCCAGGCCGTGCTCGTCAGCGGGCCGCGCCCACTCTCGCCGACAATCGCGACCTGCAGCGGTCCGCTGACGAGGGCCTCCCCCGCCGCGAGCGCCCAGCCGAGGAAGCGCGGTTGCTGCACCCCGAGCGACGACGCGGGCCGCAGCGCGTGCTCCGCTGCTCGGCGATGCTCGAGCGAGCCGGTCAGCGCCGAGTACGTCACCAGTGCATTCGCCACGGCGCTCTGACCGGACGGCGCCGCGTTGTCGGTCGGATCCTTCGGGCGGCGCACCAGGCGCTCCGCATCGTCTGCGGTGTCGAAGAACCCGCCGCTGCCGTCGGCGAACCGGGCCAGCGCGGTGTCAAGCAGCTGCCCCGCGGCGTCCAGCCAGCGCGGGTCGGCGGTTGCCTGGTGCAGCGCGAGCAAGCCCTCGGCGAGGTCGCCGTAGTCCTCGGCGACGCCGGCCGCCGTGCCGGCACGGCCGTCGCGTGACGTCCGGCGCAACCGCCCGTCGCGTATATGTGTGCAGAGCATAAGCTCTGCACACTCCTGCGCAACGTCCACATAGGACGGTTCGTCGAATAGTGCGCCGGCCTCGGCCAGTGCGGCGATGACGAGGCCGTTCCAGGCTGTGACGACCTTGTCGTCGCGACCCGGCTGCGGGCGGAGATTGCGAGCCTCGAGCAGCCGTGTTCGCCAGTCTGTCCACTGTGGACGGTCGGACGGGTCGCGCGGCAGCTGCAGGGTCGACGCGCCGTGCTCGAACGTGCCGGTGGGCGTCACCGCGAACAGCTCGGCGGCGGCATCAGCGTCGGCGCCCAGCACCTCGTGCAACTGCGCCCGCGTCCACACGTAGGTCAGCCCCTCGACGCCGTCGGTGTCGGCGTCGAGCGCAGAGGCGAAGCCGCCCTGTGGCGTCCGCATGTCGCGAAGCAGGAAGCCGGCCGTCTCGCGCGCGATGCGCTCCGCGAGGGCGGACCGTCTCAAGCGCCACCAGTGCAGGTAGACGCGCAGCAGCAGCGCGTTGTCGTAGAGCATCTTCTCGAAATGCGGCACGACCCACGCCTCGTCGACGGAGTACCGCGCGAACCCGCCGGCGAGCTGGTCGTACATGCCGCTGCGCGCCATCGCGTCGAGCGTGCGCTCTGCCATCGCCAAGGACGTCGCGTCGCCCGTCCGCTCGTGGTGGCGCAGCAGGAACTCGAGCGTCATCGAGGGCGGGAACTTGGGCGCCCGCCCGAATCCGCCGTGCTCGGCGTCGAAGGACGTGGCCAACCGGGCGGCCGCGGCGTCGAGCTGCGACGCGCCGGGCACGGGGGCACCGCCGTCGTCAGGTACTGCCGCTTCGGAAAGTGCAGCGACGACCCGCTGTCCGGCCGCCAGCACCTCGTCGCGGTCGTCGTGCCACGCCTGCGCGACCGCGGTCAGCAGCCGGCTGAATTGCGCGCGTGGGAAGAACGTCCCGGCGAAGAACGGTTCGCCGGACGGTGCGAGCAGGCACGTCATCGGCCAGCCGCCCTGGCCGGTGAGCGCAGTCGTCGCCTCCATGTAGACGGCGTCGACGTCCGGACGCTCCTCGCGGTCGACCTTGATGTTGACGAAATGCTCGTTCATCAGCGCGGCTACGCCGGCGTCCTCGAACGAGTCGTGCGCCATGACATGGCACCAGTGGCAGGCGGCGTAGCCGACCGACAGCAGGATCGGCCGGTCGAGCCGCTTGGCCTCAGCGAACGCCTCGTCCGACCACGGCCACCAGTCGACCGGATTGTCCTTGTGCTGAAGGAGATACGGGCTCGTCGCCGTCGCCAACCGGTTAGTCACCACACCGACTATCCCCGTCGGCGCGGACGGGCACTTACCCGGGCGGCGGCTTCGTCTCCCACAGCGTGTTCAGCCGACGCTGCAGGTAGCGAGTCTGCGACGCGTACCAGAACGCGCCGAGGATCGTGATGCCGGCGGACACGCGCACCGGCGAGACGACGGACGCGTGCGCGGCGTTCAGCCGACCGGCCGTCCTGGCGAGGCTGACCAGGTTCAGGATCGGCACCAGCTGCGCGAGCACGGCAAGTCCTGGCCTGACCGTCACAGCATCGGGGGCGAACAACTGCAGCTCGCGGTTGATCTTGTAGTACCAGACGAGGTAGTAGATACCGAGCGTGAGGATGGACAGCAACCACACGGCCCAGGCGTCGCGCGTCTGGCCGACCGTCCCCGACTCCGGCTGCGCGGGACGGTACGCGTGCCGGCCGACGGCCGCCGCCTTGGCCTTGGTCGCCACGGGAGCCACGGGCGACACGGAAGACAGGGAAGACACGTCGTGCTCGCCGGCCTCCGGCGACGCATTCGGCTGATTCGACTCGGTCATACCGGGTCCTTTCGCGGCGGGGTCGATCTTGGTACTGGCGGCTCCACGGTGATCTTGATGCAGCGCAGTGTCAAGCTGGCGTTAAGGTGCCGCCGAAGTTGTTGCACGTCCGCAATCTGGCATCGTGCAGGGCATGGCCCCCGAGCGTCCGTACGACATCGTGCTGTTCGGCGCGACCGGGTTCACCGGATCGCTGACCGCCGAGTACCTCGCCCAGAACGCGCCGCCCGGGTTGCGCTGGGCGATCGCCGGACGCAGCCCCGCGAAGCTCGAGGCCGTGCGCGCACGACTCGGCGCGGAGTGCGCGGAGCTGCCGCTGCTGCGGGCCGACATCCGCGACCACGACTCGCTGCGTCAGCTGGCCGAGAGCTCGCGCGTCGTCATCACGACGGTCGGCCCGTACATCACCTACGGCGAACCGCTCGTCGAGGCGTGCGCAACTGCCGGCACCGACTACGTCGACCTGACCGGCGAGGCGGAGTTCGTCGACCGGTGCTACGCCCGCTATCACGATCGAGCCGTCGAGAGCGGCGCACGTCTGGTGCACAGCTGCGGGTTCGAGTCCATCCCGCCCGACCTGGGCGTGTACTTCACCGTGCTGCGGCTGCCGGAGGGAGTGCCGCTGCGCGTCCGGGGGTTCGTGCGCGCGTCAGCGGCGCTGTCGGCTGGGACGTATCAGACCGCGATCACTGGCATCTCGCGGGCCAGGTCGGCCGCGGGCGCCGCGCGCGAGCGTCGCCGGCTCGAACCCCGGCCGGCGGATCGGCGAGCCCGGGCGGTCGGCGGGCGGATTCACCGCGACGCGGACGCTCAGGCGTGGGCGGTGCCGTTGCCGAGTATCGACGGCGGGGTGGTTGCCCGGTCGGCACGAGCGCTCGACCGCTACGGCCCGGACTTCAGCTACACGCACTACGCCGCGGTCAAGCGGCTGCCGGTGGCGCTGGGTGGCGTCGCCACGGCTGTCGGCCTGGCAGGCCTCGCCCAGATCCCGCCGGTGCGCGGATGGCTGCTCGGCCGGATGCAGGCGGGCGAGGGCCCGTCGGCACAGAAGCGGGCCAGGAGCTGGTTCACGATGCGGTTCACCGGCGAGGGCGGCGGGGCACGGGTGATCACGGAGGTTTCCGGAGGAGACCCCGGCTACGGCGAGACGGCCAAGATGCTGGCCGAGTCTGCGATGTGCCTGGCCGCCGACCGGCTGCCGGCCACGTCGGGTCAGGTCACGACAGCCGTCGCGATGGGCGACGCACTGATCGAGCGGCTGACCAGGGCGGGCATCGCGTTCACCGTGCTCGACGGCGCGCCGAGTGCCGCGCCGTCGCGGAACACGGGTTCCTGACGGCTCGGCGCGCTACTCCCCGACCGCCTTGCGCGGGGCGGTCTTGCGCGGAGTGGTCTTCCGTGGCGCCGCCTTGCGTGGCGCCGCCTTGCGTGCCGTCGTACTCGACGCCGCCGCGGCCTTGCGAGCCGTCGGGCGCTTGCCGGGGGTAGCCGTCTTGGCAGCCGGGGTCACGGCGCGGGTGGCCTTCGGCCGGGCCGCCTCGCTGGTGGCCGCCGTGCGCTTGGCCGCCGCTGCCCGCTGCGCGCGCGCCGCGTCGGCTTGCGCCTCGTCGAGCCGCGGCTGCGACTTGGCCGGACGCGACCTGGCCCGCGGTTGCGACTTGGCCGGACGCGACTTGGCCCGGGCCGCCGTCTTGGCAGGCGGCACCGGATCGACGACGGCCTCGACGACCGGCGCGGCCGCAACGATCGGCTCCGCTGCGATGACTGGCTCGGTGTCGACGACTGGCTCCGCCTCGGCAACCGGTTCGGGCTCACGCTCGACATGCGTCAGGGGCGAGATGGTCAGCCCGGCGCGGTATTCGGTCTCGACGGGGATCCTGGCTGACTGGCCCCGGTCGCCGAGGTAGGTATCCGGTAGCTCAGTCCTCGTCCTCGTCACTTTTCTTGCCCGCCTTGCGACCACCCGGGCGGGCACCCGACCCCTTCGTCGGCACGCTCTGCCCGAGCATGACCTCGGCGAAGTCAGCGAGCGCTCCGTCGAGCTGCTGGGTGATGCGGCGTTCGGAGTCGTGCTGCGAGTCGCGCAACACCCGCGCGAACTCGTTGCGGTCGGGTCTTGCGTCGACGCCGCGGTCGATCTTGTCGATGCCGTTCTCGATTGCACCGGTGAGCGAGCCGACGCCGGAGTGGACGCTGTCCTCGACCGACTTCACTCGACCGGTGACCGACTCGAGCCGCTCGGCGATCTGCTCGATCCGGCCGGAGATGCCGTCCAGGCGCTCGCTCGGGTCGACCGCCGGGCGAGCGAGCAGCTCCTCGAACCGGCCCTGCAGGCGGTTCATCTCGTCGTCCAAGCGCTGGTGCAAGCCACCGGAGAGCTCGTCGAAGCGCCGGTGCACCGAAGCGGGGTCAAGCGTGCCGGGCAGCAGGTCGACGGCGCCGTGAACGCGCGCCACGGTCGCGTCGAGCTCGTCGAGGCGGGCGTGCAGGTGCTGCAGCCGGTCGTCGAGCCCGTCCAAGCGTCCGGAGACTCCTTCGAACCGGCCGGTCACGCCCTCCAGCCGCCCGTCCAGCGCGTCGAGCGGAGTGCCGACACGGTCGCTGACGGCCGTCACGACGTCGATGACCCGGTTGAGCACGGTGTCCTGGGCGTCGATCCGCGAGAGTGCCTCGTCCAAGCGCTCCGCGATGACGCTGACTTCGGTGCGATCGGGCAGCTCGGACAGGCGCTGCTGGATGGTCGCGACATTGTCGTGTGTCGAGGACAGGCGCGTCGCGCTCTCACCGGCGACGCCTTCCAGCGGCGCGAGCCGCGCCCGGATGTCGTCGAGCATGTCGACGACCTGTTGCTGCTCGTCGGCTCGGACATCCGAGGCGCGCGCGAGCATTGCGCGCATTTTCTCGAAGCCGACTGGAGTCTGCCCATTGACGGTCTGGTCCACCGTGCTACTACCTCTCTGGAAACTGGGGCCCAAACGACCGGTGCGCTCGCACCAGGACGTCGGCACGAGCGCGAAGGATCGCGATGGTACGGAGGGTGTAGCTGCACAGCATGCACCACTCGCCGATGCGCCGGAAGGGGTGGGTCGGCACCTTTCGCCGCGCCGTCAGATACGGCCCGGTGTCGCCGCCTCGCGACCGGCGATGTGGTCGGCGTCCGCGAACCGAAGACCAAGATCACCAAGCAGTGAAACCACGTCCCGCGTCGGCCCGCGGAGCAGGCGTGATCGGGACAGCCGGATGATCCGCTCCGCGAGCGGCACTGTTCGGTCGATCAGCACGCGCGTGCGCCGGGCTCCGGACGACGCGTCGTGCACCCAGAACAGCACGATGCCCATCTGGTATAGCCATAGCAGTTCCGGCAGCGCCGCGCGGAGTTCGCGGTCGACGGAGAGGTCAGCTCCGTCGACGACGCGACGCATGACCGACACGGCGCCGTCGCGTGCCGCCGCGGATCCCTCGGAGAACGGGCTGAGCGGGCTGCTGGGATCCGCAGCGTTCTTGAAGAACTGCGCGGCGAACTCGTGATACGGCGCCGCGACATCCAGCCAGGCGTGCATGACGCCGGACAAGCGATCCGCGAAGTTCGTCGTGCGAGCGAGCACCGCTTCGCTCGCTGCCATGTGCTGGCGTTGCATCTGGTCGTAGAAACCCTGGATCAGGTGTTCCTTCGACCCGAAGTAGTAGTACGCGTTGCCGACGGCCACGTGCGCTTCGTCGGCGATGGCGCGCATGGTGGTGCGCTCGTAGCCACGCTCGGCGAACAGGCGCAGGGCGGCCTCGACGATCTGTGCCCTGGTCTGCTCGCCCCTGCCGCCCACACTCATCAGCGGTGCGTGCCCACGTCTCGGTACGGATAGGCCGTTGGCAGCGGCGGCGCCTCCTGGCGGACACGGTTTCGCCGCAGGTGAGTGAACAACCACAGGTTGCCGAGATGGATGCCGCCGAGCACGAGCAGGACGACGCCGACCTTCACCGACAGCGCGTCGAACACCTGCCGCGTGTCGTGCACGTTCGTCGACGGGCGCAGGTACCACACCACGAAACCGAAATTGATCAGGTAGAAGCCGGCCACCAGCAGGTGGTTGACCGCCTCGGCCATCCGCCGATCGCCACAGAAGACGTCCTCGAGGAACACCCGGCCGTTTCGCGAGAGCGTGTGGCCGACCCACATGGTGAGCGCCACGCCGAGCAGCAAGTAGATCACGTACGTCACGACCACCAGACCGTCTTGCATGGCCACCAGCCCCTGTCTTGAACACGTTCAAGTCAATGGCACCACGGTATCACGCATACTTGAACGTGTTCGAACCGAGAGCTGAACCGAATCAGGAGCCGAACGGCGGATCGCTCGGCCGCGGGAATCGCGACCGCTCTTGAGGCGTGGGCCACGAAGCCTTCGCTCCCGCCGAGCCGAACGCAGGCCGGGCTGGCTTGCTCCACCCCGCTGATCCGGTGGTGCCGCTCAACCCGCCTGATCCGGCCGGCCCGCCCGGCGCGCCGGAGCCGGACGATCCGCCGCCCGAGCCACTCGGCCCGCCGGAGCCGCTGGTGGGCTCGGTAGGCGCCGGCCCACTAGGCCCGACCGGCCCGGCGGGTCCAGCCGGTGTGCCTGACCCGGCGATCCGGCCCGACGAGCCCGCCGGGCTGCCGCCCTCGAATCGCTCGCTGGAGGTCTCCGGCCCGGCCGACCAGCGCGCGGCCGTGGTCGTCGGCGCCGACCAGGACCGGGGCGTGCTCTCGGCCTGTTGCCACGGCGGCGCCACCCGGGTATCCGAGTCGTCACCCGACATCATCGAGCCGCCTTCGGGCACCGGGCTGAACGCGTCCTCTTCCTCGTCGCGCCGGGTCGCGGTCTGGTTGGTCGCCGACGCCAGGATCGCCGCGACGATCGCGACGAGCAGCCCGGTCACGCCGCCGAACAGCACCGACTCGGCCGTCGGGCCATGGAAGACCGGGTTCCAGAACCGGCCGAGACCTTGCGGATCGCGACTGTGCTCGTACAGGTCGCTGAAGGCGATTGCCAGCCGGCCGATCGCGGCCAGCTGGGTCAGGCCGAGGACGAGGCCCCAGGTGCCGAACAGCACGGCGAAGAAGCTGCGCGGCGGTCGTATCGCACCCACGAATGCGAGGACCACCAGGAAGACGACGACCACCATTCCGGCCGCGGCGATGATGCCACCCAGCCAGATCGCCCGCTCGTGGCTGACCGGGGTGAATCGCCACGAGAAGTTGGTGAGTACCGCCTTGAGCTGGTGGTCGCGCGGCAGTTCGTCGGTGCGCGCGCGCTCGACGAGATGCTTGACGATCCACTGGTTTCCGGCTGCCGCCACGAGAACCAGTTCGGTCACGGCCGCGCCGAGCGCGACCAGCAGGGAGGGTGAGCGTCGCATTCGCGGAGCATAGGACCAACTCGGCCACACGCGAAGAGGGTCGGGCGTGCCTAAATGGCAATTTGACGCCGACCCGCGAAAGGATGGACGCAACCGGCGAAAGGACCGCAGTGCCTGACGACGAACCGTCCGGCCTCGTGCACGCCGCTGCCAGGCTGTCGACGGCGTGGCGACGAGCGGTGGTCGTGCTGCGCCGTGCCTTTCGGTGGGAGCGCGGCCACCATGTGGACCGGCGGCTGGTCATCGTGGCGCTCGCGCTCGTCGGCTCGACACTCGGCGTCGCTCTGGCCGGCAACGTGCATCACAGCGTGGGCCCGGTGCGAGTGCAGTTCGCGCTGCGGCCGACTTTGCACGGCGGGTCGGAGGTCGACGTCCCGCCGCTCGGCCGGCTGACCATGCGCAGCCACGTCGGGCCGCTGCGCGTGCGGGCCACGGTCACCGGCATCAGCCTGACTGCGGCGCAGCGCGTGCTGACCGGCGGCATCGACCGCGACGAGCTCGCCAAGCAGGTCGACCGAGACGTACGCGGCGCGCTGATCCAGCTCGTGGTCAAGTCGCTCCTTGCTGCTCTGCTGGGCGGCGCCGGTCTGGTCGCACTGACATTTCGCCGATGGCGCCCTATCGCCGCGGCCGCGAGCACCACCGCGATCGCCCTGGCGGCCTCAGCCGGGCTCGCCGCGGTGACCTGGGATACGAAGGCACTCTCGCAGCCGAAGTACACGGGCGTGCTCGCGTCGGCGCCGTCGCTGATCGGCAACATCGACGACATCCAGGATCGCTTCAACTCCTACCGCGCCGAGCTGTCGAGGATCGTCACCAACGTCTCCAAGCTCTACAACGTCGCCTCGACCCTGCCCACCGCACCGGAGAGCAACGCGATTCCGGTGCTGTGGGTGTCCGACATCCACGACAGCCCCGAGGCGTTCAGCGTGATGGCGTCGCTGATCACCCAGTTCAAGGTGCAGGCCGTCGTCGACACCGGTGACATCAGCGACCACGGCACCAGCGCCGAGACCCAGCTGGCCACACCGATCGGGACGCTCGGCGTCCCGTACATCTACGTGCGGGGCAACCACGATTCGATCGGTGCGACGCAGCGGTTCGTCGCCTCGCGCCGCAACGCCATCGTGCTCGACGACGGCGACGCAGCCGACGTCGCGGGACTGCGCTGGGCCGGCATGGGCGACCCGCTGTTCACGCCGGACAAGACCGATGTCCAGGACAAGGACGCCGACCGCGAGACGCTCCTCGCCAGCGGGCAGCGCCTCGCCGACAGCATCGGTAACCAGTCGCCGCCGATCGACGTGGCGCTCGTCCACGATCCGGCGATGGCCGGCCCGCTCTACGGCCACGTGCCGCTCATCCTCGACGGGCACGTGCACCATCGCGCGTCCCACGTCGAGACCAAGACGCTCGAACTGACGCAGGGCTCGTCCGGCGGCGCGGGCCTGCGCAATCTGGAGGGCGAGCAGCCGTTGCCCCTTGAGCTGTCGATCATCTACTTCGACGTGACGACCCATCGTCTGGTTGCCGTGGACGACGTGACGGTCAGCGGCCTCGGCGAAGAGTCGGTGCAGATCGAACGCCACTCGGCCGACTCGTACCTGCACGACAACAAGGCCACCGATACGTCATCGCCGTCCTAGTCCGGCAGCCATAGACTCGGCGCATGAGTGACGAGGCCGCCGAGACACCGAACGCCAACGCTACGACCGCATCGCACGACAGCCCGATGTCAGCCGAACTGCGTGCCGCGATCGCGCAGGACTGGGATCCGGCGCCGGTGATGCCGCACCCGGCACGTCCCGACGGCGCACCGTTCACTGCGAACCGTCGCGCGGCGCTGTCTGCCGCCTTCCCGGGCCAGCTGATCGTCGTGCCGGCCGGACCTATGAAGCCACGGGCGAACGACACCGACTACCCCTACCGGGCGGCCAGCTCGTTCGCCTGGCTCACCGGCGAGACCGTCGAGAGCGCCGTGCTCGTCATGATGCCGAGCTCCACGGGTCATGACAGCACGCTCTACGTCGTCGAGTACGCCGCCCCGGGAAAGCTCGAGTACTTCACCGACCGTATGCACGGCGCGCTCTGGGTCGGCGGCGTGCCGACGCCGGCCGAGACCGCGGAGGCGCTCGGCATCACCACCCGGGCCCGCGGCGACCTCGAGTCGGACGTCGCCGCGTGGCGCGACCGCGACTGCGCCGTGCTCACCGGCTTCGACCCCGCCGTCGACTCGCTGTTCCCGCGCGGCAACGGCAACAAGCTCGGCGAGGTGCTCGACGAGCTGCGGCTGGTCAAGGACGCGTGGGAGATCGGCCGGCTGCAGGACGCGTGCGACGCCACCGCTCTCGGTTTCGCCGACGTCGCCCGCGAGCTGCCCGTCCTGCTGGCACGTGGCGGCGAGCGCGGAGAGCGCTGGCTCGAAGGCACGTTCTGGCGACGCGCCCGGATGGAAGGCAACACGGTCGGCTACACGTCGATCGTCGGCGCTGGCGTGCACGGCACGACCCTGCACTGGTGGCGCGACGACGGGCCCGTCCAGGCAGGGCAGCTGCTGCTCGCCGACATGGGCATCGAGACCGACGAGCTCTACACGGCCGACGTCACCCGCACGATGCCGGTCAGCGGCGCGTGGACTCCGGACCAGCTGCGCATCTACCGCGCCGTCTACGAGGCACAGAGCGCGGGCATCGCCGAGGTCAAGGCCGGCGCCGACTTCCTCGCCGCGCACAACGCGGCGATGTGGGTACTCGCCGACCACCTGCACTCGTGGGGCATCCTGCCCGTCACCGCCGAGGTCTCCTGCGCCGACGACCCGGAGCGTCCCGGCGCCGGGCTGCACCGTCGCTACACCCTGCACGGCACGTCACACATGCTCGGCATCGACGTCCACGACTGCGCGCTCGCCCGCGAGCAGAACTACCGCAAGGGGACGCTGGCCGCCGGCTACGTCCTCACCGTCGAGCCGGGCCTGTACTTCCAGCCCAACGACCGGACGGTCCCGGCCGAGCTGCGTGGGCTGGCGGTACGCATCGAGGACGACATCCTCGTCACCGACGGCGACCCGCTGAACCTGTCCGGCTCGCTGCCGAGAGACGCCGACGAAGTAACGGCCTGGATGCGTGAGGTGCAGTCGACGCCAGCCGTTCCGTGACCGATCGCGCGCCCGGCGATGACGTCGCAGGCATCACCGCGCAGTGGGCACGCGAACGACCCGAGCTCGACGTCACGCCGATCGAGGTGTTCGGCCGCATCGCCAAGCTGCACCGGGCGCAGATCGAGGCGAGCGAGCACGCCTACCGGCAGCTCGGCATCTCCTCCGGCGACTTCGACGTGCTGGCGACCCTGCGGCGTGCCGGGCGGCCGTATCGCCTGACACCGTCCGACCTGACGTCGTCGATGATGATCTCGAGCGGTGGCGTCACGCAGCGGGTCGACCGCCTCGAACGAATCGGCCTCGTCGAGCGCCGGCCGCATGAGTCCGATCGGCGCAGCACGACGGTCGCACTGACGCCCGGTGGGCGCAGGCTGATCGACAAGGCGATGCCACTGCACCTGGACGCCGAACGGGCGCTCCTCGCGGGCCTGTCGAAGACCGACCGGAAGACTCTCGCCAAGCTTCTCAAGAAAGCGCTGGCCAACTCGGAATAGTTCGCTCGCCAGATACCTTAGTTCTAAGACTCTCAGAGCTAAGGGGACTTCCGTTGACGCGAACCTCGACCGTGGCGGTCACCGCGGTCGGCCCGGCGATCTGGGGAACCACGTACTACGCGACCACCAAGTGGCTGCCGTCCGGGTACCCGATCCTGGACGGTGCGGTGCGCGCACTTCCGGCCGGCCTCGCACTTCTCGCGTTGCGGTGGCAACTGCCCAGCGGCGTGTGGTGGTGGCGGATCGGCGTGCTGGGCATGCTGAACATCGGCCTGTTCTTCCCGCTGCTGTTCGTCGCCGCCGAGCGCGTGCCGGGCGGCATCGCCGGCGCCGTCGGCGCGATCCAGCCGCTGATCGTCCTGATGATGTCGACGGTGATCCTGCGCTCGCGCATCACCGCCACCGCGCTCGCGGCCGGCGTCGGCGGTGTCGTCGGCGTGACGCTTCTCGTCGTCCGCGCCTCGGGCCACGTCGACATGGTCGGAGTGCTCGCGGCAGTGGTCGGCACCGCCGAGATGGGACTGGCCATCGTGCTCGCGAAGCGCTGGGGCCGGCCGCCCATGTCGCCGGTGACGCTCACCGGCTGGATGCTGACCGCCGGCGGCTTGTTCCTCACCCCGCTCGCGCTGGCCACCGAGGGGCTGCCGCAACACCTGTCGGGCACGAACTGGTTCGGCCTCGTCTACCTGGCCGTCATCGGCGGCGCCGTCTCGTACTTCCTGTGGATGCGCGGGGTTGGCGCGCTGCCCGCATCCGCGATGAGCTTCCTCACCCTGGTCGTCCCGCTCGTCGCCGCGACGATCGGCTGGCTCGCACTCGGACAGAGCCTGACGCCGTTGCAGCTGCTGGGCATGGCCGTCGCGCTGGCCTCGCTCGTGGTCGGTCAGCGCGTCGTGGCACGGCCCGCCGGGCGGCCGATCCCGGCGGCGGGACAATGGCGCCATGGCAGCACCGCGGCGGGTCTCGTCGACCGGAGACCTTCACCTGCCGCCGGGTCGCGGCCTGCCCGACGGGCTGACCATCCCGGCCGGCGAGCTGGTCGAGCGATTCAGCCGCTCGTCCGGACCAGGCGGGCAATCGGTCAACACGACTGACAGCAGGGTCGAGCTGAGCTGGGACGTCGGTAACTCGGCGGCGCTCGGGGACCACCAACGTGACCGGCTGCTCACCCGGCTCGACGGCCGGCTGACGAGCGGCGTGCTGACGATCAGCGCGTCCGAGCATCGGTCGCAACTGCAGAACCGGGCGGCCGCCCGCACCCGGTTGGCCGCGATGGTCACGGCAGCGCTCCGGCCCGAGCAGGTACGCCGCCCGACGCGCCCGTCGCGGGCGGCCAAGCAGGCGCGCCTGGACGCCAAGAAGCGGCGCAGCAGGCTGAAGGCCGACCGCCGCCTGCGCGGCGACTGACCGATCAGGCGTCCGTCCAGCGGACGCGCACGTCCGGGGCCTCACGCACGGCCGCGACGCGCTCGGCCTCCCGCTCGGCTTCGCGGCGCACGGCCGGGGGCAGCGGCGCGAACGGGTCGACGGTGATCTCCAGCCGAGCCTTGCCGCTCTTGGGACGCCACGTGCCGACCACCTCGCCGTCGACGAACAGCACGCCCGGACGCCCGAGAATCGGCCACAAGACCTTGTGCACCGCCTTGTCGGGCACGATCAGCGGGCGATCGCGAGCTTGCAGGTACGGGTCGAACGCCCCGAGCAGGCGAACCAGCCGGGGTGCCTTCGCCTTGCGCAAGGCGGCGAGCTGCTCCGGCGATATCCACGCGGGGCGGCCGTCGACGTCCACCTCGACAAGGTCGTCCGGCCACAACGGTGCGAGGTCAGCGCGCCGCGCGCCGAGATAGCCGGCGACGTCGCCCTGCGTCGCCGGGCCCAGCAACGTGAGGTACGCGCGGATCAGACGCTGTACCGCCGCCGGGTCGGCGCTCGTCGGGACGGCCGCTCCGGGCCGCGGCACGAGCACCGGCGGCGCGGTGCCGGGCTCGAGCTCGATGCCGGCGGGCAGGCTGCCCATCCGGAAGATCAGCTCGAAGACGTGCGTGGCCTGGCAGCTGCGGCAGTAGCGGTGCAGCGTGTCGGGCGTCGCCGCCGTCACGGCGGTGCTCGCGGCACCCTTGCCCATCGGCGCCGTGACGACCTTGCGCATCGCCTCGGCGCCGGCGGCGAATCCGGCCAGGCCCGCCATGCCTGCCTTCTTCATGGTCGATCCCGCGTCGACGCGGCCCAGCGCGTCCGCGTCGGACAGTGGCCACAGCGCGGCGGCCAGCCAGTCGAGGTCAGTGCGCCGATGCACATGCGGCGCGCCGCGCAGCGTCCACGCCAGGGCGAGCGGCTCGCCGGGGCCGACGCCCCGCAGCGACGGCGTGCGGCGCAGGCGCGCATCGAACGCGAGCCGCGCCGAGTCGCCGGAGTCCTGCACGCCGAAGTCGAGCACGGCGAGCTTGCCGAGCGACGACCCGTCGCGCAGCAGGCCTTGCGCACCGACGCGGTAGCCGATGACCTGCTCGCGCCCCACGTGTGGCATCAATGCACCTCAGGCCCGGGATCGAACGCGTAGGACAGCGTGACGTCGAAGGTCATGTCGCCCGCCGCGTACTCGACCTCGCCGCGCAGTCCCCCGAATTCGCCGCGCCCCGAGCCCGGCACGATCTGGCCGGTCGTCCTGGCGACGGAGTCCTCGTGCCGTCCACGGAGCTCGACGACGAATGAGCCGGTGCGCCCGTCGAGCGTTCCGGTGACGCGTTCCAGCCCGACGTACTCACCGACCAGGCTGGCCGGCTCTGCCGGATCGCCTTCGGTGTACGCGATGAGCATCCGCGTCGAGGACTCACCGACCAGATCGCCGCTGTAGGTCAGGGCGAAATCCGCCTGGGCCAGCGCCGCCTGACGGTCCGGCGCGTCGTAGCGGGCCTCCTCCCAGGACTTCGCGGTCGCCGTGATGTTCGCGGTCTTGCGCGGCTGCGACTTGATCATGTCGCGTCTCCTCCTTGGTACTCGGTCCCGTTCATCCTCGCGCTCAAACCTGTCACGCAGTGACATGATTTATCGACAAGAATGGACGGCATGCGCGCGAGCCGCCTGATGTCGATGCTGGCATTGCTCCACGTGCGCGGCCGGGTCAGCGCACGGGCGCTGGCCGACGAGCTCGAAGTGTCGCTGCGCACGGTGTACCGCGACATGGAGGCGCTCAACTCGGCCGGCATTCCGATCTACGCCACGCGCGGTCGCACCGGCGGCTTCGCCCTGGTCGACGGCTACCGCTCACGCCCGTCGACACTGACCGGCGACGAGGCTGAAGCGCTGTTCCTCACCGGCCTGCCAGGCCCGGCGGCAGAGCTCGGACTCGGCGGCGTCCTCGCGGCGACCGAGCTCAAGCTGCTCGCCGGGCTGCCGCCCAACCTACGCGAACGGGCCGCGCGCATCCGCGACCGGTTCCACCTCGACGCCCCGGGCTGGCTGCGCGAGACCGATCCGCCGCCGCATCTGGCCCTCATCGCGGACGCGGTGTGGGCACAGCGCCGCGTGCAGGTGCGCTACGAGCGCAGTAACCGCGTCGTGGTCGACCGGCGCCTCGATCCGCTCGGCATCGTGCTCAAGGCGGGTACCTGGTACGTCGTCGCGAACGCCGACGGCTCCCGGTCGCCGCGCACGTACCGCGTCTCGCGAGTGCGGGAGGCGGTCACGCTCGACGAGACGTTCGAGCGTCCGGACGACTTCGACCTGCAGGCGCATTGGGCCGACTATCAGCTCGACTACGCCCGGCGGGTCTTTCGCGGTTCGGCGACGGTGCGCCTCTCGCCCGCGGGCCGCGAGCTGCTGTTCCTGCTCGGCCCGATCGTGGCGCGTGCGGGGCGGGACGCGATGGGCGAGCCGGATGCGGACGGGTGGGCGCGCACCACGCTGCCGATCGAGTCGACCCGGCACGCGCTGCATGCGCTGATGCAGCTCGGGGCGGACGTCGAGGTGCTCGAACCGCCCGAGCTGCGCGACCTCGTCGCAACCGCCGCCCGAGAACTCGCGCGCCGCTATGACGGCTAGCCCGGCGGCGGCTGCGGCTCGCTCGGGCCGTTCTCGTGCAGCGTCGGCGCCTCCGGCTGGTCGTTCTCGGGCGGCGCGGCCGCGGGCCTGTCGGCCGGGAAGTCGTCGCGTACCCGCCTGAGGTGCTTGGTCATCGACCGGAACAGGAAGTAGCACGAGATCGCGAGCAGCAAGATCACCACGAGCGCGATCGGGCCGGCCTTCTTCGACTCGCCGCCGCTGTCGTCGGCGAGCACGGCCACCGCAATCGCGTACTGCGGCAGCATCAGGTCAGTACCTTGTCACGCACGCCGGCGAACAGGTCGTCCTCGGGCACCGTGGTGTCGACATGCGAGCGGACGAGCTCGAAGTCCTCGGTCGGCCACGCCTCGCGCTGGATGTCGAGCGGCACCTTGAAGAACCAGCCGTTGGGATCGACCTGTGTCGCATGGGCGATCAAAGCGGCGTCACGCCGCTCGAACCACTTGGCGCAGGGCACGCGCGTGGTCAGCGTCGGAACCCGTCGCTTGTCCTCGTTGTCGAACCAGCGCTGCATCACCTCGTCGTACGGCGATTCGAGGCCGTGCTCGGTCATCGCGACGTGCAGCGCGACGACGCGTTCCTTGCTCCAGCCCACGTCGTAGTACAGCTTCAGCGGCTGCCACGGGTCGCCGGCGTCGGGGTAAGCCTCGGCGTCGGCCGCAGCGTCGAAGGCCGCCATGCTGATCTTGTGGCACATGATGTGGTCGGGGTGCGGGTACCCGCCGTTCTCGTCGTACGTCGTGACGACGTGCGGGCGGAACTCGCGGATCTGCGCTACCAGGCCCGCCGCGGCCTGCTCGACGGGCTGCAGCGCGAAGCATCCCTCGGGAAGCGGTGGCAGCGGATCACCTTCGGGCAAGCCGGAATCCTCGAAACCCAGCCAGGACTGCCGCACACCGAGGATCTCGCGCGCGTGGTCCATCTCCGCCTTGCGGATCGCGGCGATGTTCGCCTCGATGTCCGGACGATGCTGCAGCGCGGGATTGAGGATGCTACCGCGTTCGCCGCCGGTGCACGTGACGACCAACACATCGACCCCTTCGTCGACATATCGGGCCATCATTGCCGCACCCTTGCTCGACTCGTCGTCGGGATGCGCGTGTACGGCCATCAGCCGCAGCGCGTCGGGCTCACGGGGGGCGAATCGATCACTCACGTCGCCTATTGTGGCTGATGGTCGGACAACGCTGACGGCGAGGCGTCCACAGCGTTAGGCCGTCGCACAATCAGGTGCGGCGATGTTACGTTCGACGTTCGTCTGCAAACCCGCAAGGAGAGCTCGTGTCCACCACCGACAGCGTCAACAACACCAAAGTCACCTGGCTGACCCAGGAGGCTCACGACCGACTGTCGAAGGAACTCGACGATCTCGTCGCCAACAAGCCCGTGATCGCGAAGGAGATCAACGAGCGCCGGCAGGAAGGCGACCTGCGCGAGAACGGTGGATATCAGGCGGCTCGCGAGGAGCAGGCCAAGCAGGAGGGCCGGATCCGCCAGCTGCAGCAGTTGCTGCGCGACGCCCGGGTCGGCGAGGCGCCGACGACCAACGGCACGGCGGGTCCGGGCATGGTCGTGACCGCTCGGTACGAAGGCGACGACGATATCGAGACGTTCCTGATCGGCTCGCGTGAAGAGGCCGCTACGACCGATCTCGAGGTCTACTCGGCGGCCTCGCCGCTCGGTCAGGCGCTCACCGGAGCGCGCGAGGGGCAGACCGTGTCATACGAGACACCGACCGGCAAGACCGTGCGCGTCACGCTGGTCAGCGCGAAGCCCTTCAGCGCCTGATCGCCAGGCCGACCCGCAGCTGATTGCGGACCCGCCGCTCATGATCATCTCTGCGCGAGGTGCGTTGGAACGCAGTCGCGGCAGAGATGATCAAGTCCGTGGACACGACCGGATCCCTGCCGGACCGGATCGCGCAACACCTGGCGGCCTCAGACCGCCGCCGGTTGCGCGATCGGCCGTGGCTAGCGGCGGTTGGCCCGGTCGATCAGCGGCAGGACGCGATGCGCGATCGGGTTGGACATGGCGATCACGGTCGACGTGCGCATGATCGCGATGTGGCGGTTCACCCGGTCGATGACCTGCTGCAGGTCAGTGTTGGACCGCGCGACGAGACGGCACAGCATGTCGCCCTGCCCGGTGATCGTGTGCACCTCGAGCACCTCGGGAATCGCCGTCAGATGCTCGAGCACCTGACGGCCGTTGCCCTGGCGGATCTCGAGGGTGGCGAAAGCGGTCACCCCGTAGCCGAGCGCTTCGGGTTCGACCTGGGGCGCGAAGCTTGCGATGACACCCCGCTTGACCAGTCGGTCCAGGCGCGCCTGCGCGGTCGCCCGGGCGACGCCGAGCCGGCGCGACAGCTCCAGCACGCCCATCCGGGGCTCGGCGTCCAGCTCACGCAGTAGCCGGGCGTCGAGCTTGTCGATCGAATCGGGGTGAGTCACCGCATCAGCCTGGCACGACACGCGCAGTCACCGGCACCGCAATGCCCGGCATTCCAGCTGCCCAGGCGCACACGTGACCCGCGCGGCCAGAACCGCGCCGGTCAGCCGGACAGGCGACGGAAGCGCATCACGCAGAGCGGGACGAACACGGCCAGAACGCCCGCGATCCACAGCAGCGACTGGAAGGCGTTGGCCGCCACGTGAATGTGCAGGGTCTGCCGGACGCCGTCGTCGAACCCGCCACGCAGCGCGTTCACGATCAGCGTGATCGGGTTGTACTTGGCGAAGGCCTGCAGCCACCCCGGCATCCGCTCGACCGGGACGAACGCCGCGCTCGCGAACGTCAGCGGGAACAGCCAGATGAACCCGCCCGACTGCGCGGCCTCGACCGACTTCACCGACAGCCCGATGAAGATGCCGATCCAGCTGAAAGCGAAGCTGAACAACAGGATCAGCACGATGCCCGCCGCGACATGCCCGACCGAGCTGTGGAAGCGGAACCCGGTCAGCACGCCGACCACGATCATCATGACCAGCATGAAGGTCGCCCGCACCAGGTCCGAGATCGCTCGGCCGACGAACATCGCCACCGGCGAGATCGGCATGGACCGGAACCGGTCGACGATGCCCTTCGCCATGTCGTCGGCCATGCCGATCCCGGTGACGGCGCCGTTGAACGCCAGGGTCTGCACGAAGATGCCCGGCATCAGGAACTGGACGTACGGGATGCCGCCCGTCTCGATCGCGCCACCGAACACGTAGCGGAACAGCAGCACGAACATGATCGTCTGGATCGTCGAGAACATCAGCAGCTCGGGCTGGCGAGGCGTCGCCTTGAGCAGCCGCCATGCCATCGTCCACGAGTCGGCCGCCAGTCGGGGACCTACCAGCAGACGCCGATCGATCGCCTGCTCGCTCATCGCCGGGTTCCCTTCTCGCGCACGTGCGGTTGCTCGGGCTCGGCCTCGTCATGTTCCTCGGCGACGTGACCGGTCAGGCGCATGAAGACGTCGTCGAGCGTGGGCCGGCGCAGTGCCAGATCACCGATGACGATGCCGGCGGCATCGAGCTGACGCACCACGTCGGCCAGCACACCGGCACCCTCGGCCACCGGCACCGCGATGCCGCGGCGGTCGGCGTCGACGGAGGGATCGGTGCCGTCGCCGACCTTGCGCATGATCTCGGCGGCGGCGGGCACCGACGCCGCGGACTCGACGACCAGCTCGAGCCGCGAGCCGCCGACGTGCGCCTTCAGTTCGTCGGACGTGCCGCTCGCGATCACCTTGCCGTGGTCGATCACCGCGATGGACGAGGCGAGCTTGTCGGCCTCCTCGAGATATTGCGTCGTCAGCAGCATGGTCGTGCCGTCACGGACGAGATCCTCGATCACGCCCCACATGCCGAGCCGGCTGCGCGGATCCAGGCCGGTCGTCGGCTCGTCGAGGAACATGACCTGCGGCCTGGCGATCAGCGACGCGGCGATGTCGAGGCGGCGCCGCATGCCCCCGGAGTAGGTCTTGGCGATCCGCCCGGCGGCGTCGACGAGGTCGAATCGTTCCAGCAACTCGTCGGCCCGGTGCGCCGCGGCCTTCGCGCCGAGGTGGTACAGCCGGGCGAACAGGATCAGGTTCTCGCGCCCGGTCAGGTAGTCGTCGATCGCGGCGAACTGACCGGTCAGCCCGATCAACTGCCGGGCCCGCCCAGGATCGTTCACGACGTCGACGCCCAGCACGGACGCGCGGCCCGCGTCCGGCCGGAGCAGGGTCGAGAAGACCCGCACGGCCGTCGTCTTGCCGGCGCCGTTCGGCCCGAGCAGGCCGAGGACGGCGCCCTCGGGCACGGCGAGATCGAGACCGTCCAGGGCACGGGTGGCCCCGAACGTCTTCACCAGCCCTTCGGCGAGTACGGCATCAGTCATGCTTTGCAACCTATCGGGACACTCCGACAGGAGTCGCCAGGATTTCCCTGAGCGCGAACACCGTGCCAGCCCGCCGGCAGTCCCTGGCAGGCACGGCGGCCGCCACGTAGCGTCGAACGGGTGATTGCCCCCACCATCGCAACGCTCGGCGAACTTCGCAGCTCGGGCCACGTCCATCGCAGCGTCAAGACCGAGATCCGCAGCAACCTGATCGCCCGCCTCGCGGCGGGCCTGCCGTCGCTGCCCGGCATCGTCGGCTTCGACGACACCGTTACGCCCGAGGTCGAGCGTGCCCTGCTCGCCGGACACGATCTGGTGCTGCTCGGCGAGCGCGGCCAGGGCAAGACGCGGCTCATCCGCACGCTCGCCGGCCTGCTCGACGAGTGGACTCCTGTCGTCGGCGGCTGCGAGATCAATGATCATCCATACGCCCCGGTATGTTCGCGCTGCGTCGCGCTGACCGAGCAGGACGGCGACCTCACGCCGGTCGCCTGGAAGCACCGCAGCGAGCGGTACGGCGAGAAGCTCGCCACCCCCGATACGTCAGTGGGCGACCTGATCGGCGACATCGACCCGATCAAGGTTGCCGCCGGACGCACGCTCGGCGACCCGGAGACCGTCCACTACGGGCTCGTGCCGCGCACCAACCGCGGCATCTTCGCGGTGAACGAGCTGCCCGACCTCGCCGAGCGCATCCAGGTGGCGCTGCTCAACGTGCTCGAGGAGCGCGACATCCAGGTACGCGGCTACCAGTTGCGGCTGCCGCTCGACCTGCTGCTCGTCGCGAGCGCCAACCCCGAGGACTACACGAACCGCGGCCGGATCATCACCCCGCTCAAGGACCGTTTCGGCGCCGAGGTCCGGACGCACTACCCGCTCTCGCTCGAGGACGAGCTGGCGATGGTGGCGCAGGAGGCCGCCGTGCTCTGGGACGGCTCGCCGCACGAGGCGCCGCTCGTCCCGTCCCACCTGCTCGACGTCGTGGGCCGTTTCGCACGGGCCGTGCGCGACGCGCCGCAGGTCGACCAGCGCTCGGGTGTGTCGGCGCGCTTCGCCATCGCCGCGGTCGAGACGGTCGCGGCGTCAGCCGTGCGGCGCGCGGCGATCACCGGCGAGACAGCGGCGGTTGCCCGGGTCGCCGACCTGCCGTCGATCGTCCCGGCGTCGCTGGGCAAGGTCGAGTTCGACGACGCCGACGAGGGACGCGAGTTCGAGGTGCTCGAACACCTGCTCCGCCGGGCGATCGCCGAGACGACCCGTGCTCGGTTGGCCGGGCTCGATCTTCGTCCGCTGCAGGAGAAGTTCGACGGCGGCCTGCTCGTCGAGTCCGGCGACACGGTGTCTGCCGACCGGCTGCTCAGCCAGATCGGCTCCGTGCCCGGGCTGTCCGAACTGCTCGACCGGCTCGAGCCGGACGGCGTCGGCGAGGGCCCGGCGGCGGTCGGCGTCGCGGCGTCGGTCGTCGAGTTCGCTCTGGAGGGGCTGTACCTGAACAAGCGGCTGGCCAAGGAGAGCGCCGGCAACCGAACGGTCTACGGTGCCTAGGTCCCGGTACGGGGCGTGGCACGGCGGGCCTGATCCGCTCGAAGCCCCGTACGACATCCGCCGCGCGATCGACGAGATCGGCGAGGACGTCCTCGCGGGAATGTCGCCGCGCAACGCGCTCAACCGGCTACTCCGACGCGGGGCCAGCGGCCGGAACGGGCTGGACTCCCTTCGCCGCCGCGCACGTGAGCGTGCCCGCGAACTGCGCCGTCGCGGGCAGCTCGACGGCACGTTGCAACAGGTCCGCGAGCTGCTCGACCAAGCCGTCGGCGCCGAGCGCCGTGCCCTGTTTCCAGACCCGCACGACTCGGCGCGCATGGCTGAGGCCGAACTCGACGCGCTGCCGCACGACACCGCCCGTGCCGTCCGCCAGCTCAGCGACTACCAGTGGCGCTCCCCCGAGGCGCGCGAGAAGTACCAGCAGATCCAGGATCTGCTGCGCTCCGAGGTGCTCGACGCGCAGTTCGCCGGCATGCGCGACGCGCTGGCCAACGCGACGCCGGAGGACTTGCAGCGCGTCCGCGAGATGATGCAGGCGCTCAACGACATGCTCGACGCCGACGCCCGGGGCGAGCACACCCCTGAACAATTTGCGCAGTTCCTCGAGCGATACGGCGACTTCTTCCCGGAGAACCCGCGCAACCTCGCCGAGCTGGTCGACTCGCTGGCCCGTCGGGCGGCCGCGGCGCAGCGGCTGATGGACTCGCTCACGCCCGAGCAGCGCGCCGAGCTCGGCGGGCTGATGCAGCAGGCCATGGGCCAGGCGGGCCTGGGCCAGGAGATGGCCCGGCTGCAGAGCTCACTGCGCGCGGCGCGTCCCGACCTGCAATGGGGCGGGCGCGAACGCATGGACGGCTCGGACCCGATGGGCTTCTCAGACGCGACCGAGGCACTCGCCGAGCTCGCCGAGGTAGACGACTTGGCCGACCTGGCGTTGCAGGACTACCCCGGCGCCAGCCTGGACGACATCGACGAGGAGCTCGTCCAGCGAGCGCTCGGCCAGCAGGCGGTTGACGACCTGGACCAGCTGCGGCGCATCGAACGCGAGCTGCAGCGTCAGGGCTATCTCGAACGCGGCAGCGACGGCCTGCAGCTCACGCCGCGCGCGCTGCGGCGGCTGGGCGCCAGCGCGCTGCGCCGCGTGTTCTCGACGCTCGACGCCGGCCGCCGCGGCGACCATGACGTCCGCGACGCCGGCGCGGCGGGCGAGGTCACCGGCGCGACCCGCGAGTGGCGCTTCGGCGACGAGCAGCCGATCGACGTCGTCCGCACGGTGCGCAACGCCGTGCAGCGCGGCGGCGGGTCGCCCGTCCGGCTCGCCGCCGAGGACTTCGAGGTCGCCGAGACCGAACGGCGAAGCTCCGCGGCGGTGGCCCTGCTCGTCGACATGTCCTACTCGATGGAGCTGCGCGGCACCTGGGGCGAGGCGAAGACGACGGCCCTGGCGCTGCACGCGCTGGTGACGTCGAAGTACCCGCAGGACTCGATCGAGATCATCGGTTTCTCCGACTACGCGAGGGTGATGAGCCCGCGGGCGCTCATCGATCACGACTGGGACCGCGTGCAGGGCACCAACCTGCAGCACGCGCTGATGATGGCCCGCCGCTATCTCGACCGGCACCGCGACGCCGAGCCCGTCATCCTGGTGATCACCGACGGCGAGCCGACCGCGCATCTCGCGGGCGACGGATTCGCCGACTTCGCCTGGCCGCCCACGCGCGAGACGATCGCCGCGACGCTCGCCGAGGTCGAGCGGTGCACGCGGCGGGGCGCGACGATCAACGTGTTCATGCTCGACGACGAGCCGCGGCTGGTGTCGTTCATGCACGAGCTGGGCCGGCGCAACGGCGGCCGCGTGTTCCTACCCAACCGCGGAGCACTCGGCGAGTACGTCGTCGCCGACTACCTGCGCGCCCGCCATGGCCGGCGCCGCCGGGCCAGCTAGCCGGGTGCGGGTCGAGGTCGTCGACCAGGCGCGGACCCGCGAGCTGCGCCGGGCCGTGTTGCGGCCGAACCTCGGCGTGGACGATCCGCTGCCCGGCGACGAGATCGCGGACGCGATCCCGATCCACATCGCCGCACTCGACGGCGACACCGTGATCGGCACCTGCTTCGTCTACCCGGCGCCCTGCCCGTGGCGCCCGGGCGAGCACCCGTCCTGGCGACTGCGCCAGATGGCCACCGCACCCGAGCGGCGACGCGCCGGCATCGGATCGGCGGTAGTGGCTGCCGCGATCGAGGCCGTCTCGGCGAGCGGCGGCGGGACGTTCTGGCTCGAGGCCCGCGAGCCGGCGGTGCCGCTCTACGCACGCCACGGTTTCGTGCGTGAGGGGCCGATCTACGTCGACGAGCAGCATCCGACTCCGCACCAGCGGATGTGGCAGCTGGTCACGGCGCGCTGAAATTCGCGAAACGTTCAGCCACCGGTCAAGGCCTGCTCGGCAGACCGAAGGGCGTCCGTCCATGAATCGGCTGACGCGGCGCGGCGCGTCTCCGATCGCGAAATTGCTAGTCGCGCGGGTCGTGCGGGTCGAGGCCGAGCAGCGGGAACGTTGCCTGCCGGGTCGCGCCGATCGCGCGGTCGAGCCAGGACTCGCCGCCGGGCGCCCAGGGTTCCGCTGCCGGCCGCGTCCCGTCGGGCAGTTCGCCCATGCGCTGTGGCGGGTGGCCGCCGAAGCCGCGGACGTGGTTCGCCCACGCGGGCGGGATCGCCGTTGCCGGGTCGACCGGCCGCCCGGACGCCTCGGCGATCAGGTGCGTCCAGGTGCGCGGGACGCAGCGGACCAGGCCGTAGCCGCCACCACCGAGGGCCAGCCACCGCCCGGACGCGACCTCGTGGGCGAGCGCGTGCAGCTCGGCGATCGCGGCCCGCTGACCGTCCACGGAGAGTTCGAGGTTCGCGAGCGGGTCGTCGTGGTGGGTGTCGCAGCCGCACTGGGTGACCAGCACGTCCGGCCCGAACGCGCGCACCGCTCCGGGCACGACCGCGCGGAACGCGCGCAGCCAGCCGGAGTCGTCGGTGCCGGGCGGCAATGCGACGTTGACGGACGTCCCCTCGGCGGCGCCGCGGCCGATCTCGGACGGCATGCCTGTGCCCGGGAACAGCGTCCGCGGATCCTGGTGCAGGCTGATCGTCAGCACGCGCGGGTCGTCGTAGAAGGCGGCCTGCACGCCGTCGCCGTGGTGCACGTCGACATCGACGTACGCGATCCGTTGCGCGCCGGCCTCGAGCAGCGTGCGGATGCCGAGCACGACGTCGTTGAAGACGCAGAATCCGGACGCCCGCCCGCGCATCGCATGGTGCAGCCCACCGGCGATGTTCACCGCGTGCTCGACAGTGCCACCAGTACCGGCCCCGTATAGCAGCCGTGCAGCCAGCGCGGATCCGCCGGCGACCAGGGCCGACGCCTCGTACATTCCCGGGAAAACCGGGTCGTCGGCGGTGCCCAGCCCGTAACCGGTGAAGGACGGGTCGGCACCGGCCTGGCGCACGGCCGCCAGGTAGTCCGCGTCGTGCACGGTGAGCAGCTGTGGCTCGTCGGCGGGCACCGGCGCGAGCACCGTCACGGCGTCCAGGACGCCCAGTTCGCGGGCCAGCCGGATCGTGAGGTCGAGGCGGACCGGGTTCAGCGGGTGGTCACCGAAGTCGTAGGCGAGGTAGCCCTCGTCCCAGACGACGCTGGCCGTACAGCCCATGGCCGCAACGTTATCCCGTGGTGCCTTCCCAGGTCCGGCTGCGACGATGACCGAGTGCTGCGACCTACATACCCGATCGAGACCAAGCGCCTGCTGCTCCGCCCGCTACAGGCCGGCGACGCCGACGCGATTTATGCATACCTGTCCCGCGAGGACGTCTGCCGGTACCTGCTGCACCCGCCGCGCACGTTCGGCGAGGTCGAGGACCGGATCGCCGCCAGCCGCAGCGAGATGACCGAAGCGGGACAGGCGATGCTGCTGGGCGTCACCGAACGTGACAGCGGCGCGCTGGTGGGCGACGCCGTGCTGTTCTGCCGCAACGCCGAGCATCGCAGCGGCGAGGTCGGGTACGTGTTCAACCCGGACTACAGCGGGCGGGGCTACGCCACCGAGGCCAGCGCCGCGCTGCTGCGGTTGGGCTTCGACGAGCTCGGCCTGCACCGCATCGAGGGACGGATCGACGCCCGCAACACTCCGTCGGCCAGAGTGCTGGAGCGGCTCGGCATGCGCCGCGAGGCACACTTCGTGCAGAACGAGTTCATCAAGGGCGAGTGGACCGATGAGGTCGTCTACGCCGTCCTCGCCGCCGAATGGCGCGACCCGACCTAGGGTCAGATGAGCGCCTGGCTCAGGTCGGCGATGAGATCCTCGACGTCCTCGATGCCCACCGACAGCCGGATGAGGTCGCTGGGCACCTCCAGCGGCGAGCCGGCCGCGCTGGCGTGCGTCATGCGGCCCGGGTGCTCGATCAGCGACTCGACCCCGCCCAGCGACTCTCCGAGGATGAACACCGACGCCAGCTCGCAGACCTTCAACGCGGCCTCCTCACCGCCGCGCAAGGTGAACGACACCATGCCGCCGAAGCCGCTCATCTGCTTGGCCGCGAGGTCGTGACCGGGATGTTCGGGCAGCCCCGGGTAGTACACCTTCGCCACGGCCGAATGCCCGGCGAGGAACGAGGCGACCACGGCGGCGTTGGCGCAGTGGCGGTCCATCCGGACGCCCAGCGTCTTGATGCCACGCAGTACCAGCCACGCGTCGAACGGCCCGGCGACGGCACCGATCGCATTCTGGTGGAACGTGAGCCGCTCGGCCAGCCCGGCGTCGCCCACCACGAGCGCGCCGCCGACCACGTCGGAATGCCCGCCCAGGTACTTCGTCGTGGAATGCACGACGACGTCCGCGCCCAGCGCGAGCGGCTGCTGCAGGTACGGCGAGGCGAACGTGTTGTCGACGACGAGCGTCGCACCGGCATCATGCGCGAGAGACGCCAGCCCGGCGATGTCGGCGATGCCGAGCAACGGGTTCGTCGGCGTCTCGCACCACACGACACGCGTGGACGGCCGGACAGCCGCCCGCACGGCGTCGAGGTCGGCGAGCGGCACGGCCGTGTGCTCGATGCCCCACCGCGAGAGCACGCGGGCGATCAGCCGGAACGTGCCGCCGTACGCGTCGTCGGGCACCACGACGTGGTCGCCCGGCTGGCAGATCGCCCGGAGCAGCGTGTCTTCGGCGGCGAGACCGGACGCGAACGCCAGCCCGCGCACGCCGCCTTCGAGCGCCGCGAGGGCGTCCTCCAGGGCGGTACGGGTGGGATTCGCGCTGCGGCTGTACTCGTACCCACCACGCAGCCCGCCGACGCCGTCCTGCTTGTAGGTCGAGGTCGCGTAGATCGGCACAGTCACGGCACCGGTGAGCGAATCCGGCTCCTGCCCGGCGTGGATCGCGCGCGTATTGAAGCCCTGCCGGGCGGAGACGCCATCGTCCATGCCGTCACGATAGTTGGCCTGTTCACAGCCGCTGGACAGCCGGGGCCGTAACGGGCTGCCGGTACTCTCTGTCGCGATATGAGCGGAAAGCATTCCCGGCCGCAACGGACGTGGGCCGTCGTCGGCGCAGTGCTGACCGTGCTCGCACTGGTGGCGGTCGTTCTGGTCGTCGCCCACCAGTTGCAAGGATCGACGCGCACGGCCGGGCAGACCACGACGATCCCGACGCCGACACCGACGCGACCGTCGTCTTCGCCTGCGAGTTCGACTCCCCCGCGCACACCGAGCTCGACGAAGCCACCGGCGACACACAAGCCGGCGGTCATGTCACGGGCAGCCGTCGACAGCATCGTCGGCAAGCTCGGCAAGCAGCTGCCGGCCGGTGGCGTGTCCGTCGCGGTGGTCAACACCCGGACGCACGCGCGCTACGCCTACGGCTCGACCAGCGGTATGCGTACCGGCAGCGTCTACAAGCTGCTCGTCCTGGAGACGCTGCTGCTGCAACGCCAGGACGAGGGCAGTCAGCTCAGCGAAGACGACCTCGAGCTCGCCACTCCGATGATCGAGAACAGTGACAATGTCGCTGCATACCAGCTGTTCCTCCGCATCGGCGGACGCGACGGGCTGGCCGACGGCGCGAAGCGGCTCGGCCTGACGCACACCGTCATCGGCCTTGCCGATCCGGCAGTGACCACGACCAGCGCCCAGGACTACCTGCTGCTGCTCGCGGCCCTCGAGCCGGCCGGCAAGTCGAGCAAGCTCAGCGCGTACTCGCGATCAGCAGCGCTCAACCTGATGGAGCACGTCGAGAGTGACCAGCGGTGGGGCGTCGGCGCCGTCGCCGACCCGGGCACGACGTTCGCCAACAAGAACGGCTGGCTCTCGGTCGACAACACCAACGGCCCGGGCGAGAACGACAACGGGCTGTGGCTGGTCAACAGCGTCGGCGTCGTCATGGTGCAGCACCAGCAGGTGCTGATGGCCGTGTTCACGCAGCACGGCCAGTCCTACGAGGACGGGGTCGAGCTCGTCGAGTCGCTAGCGAAGTCGATCGTCCGGGCCGTCGTCGCGACGGACTAGCCGGCGGCTGCGGCACAGTACGCTGCCGTACGCTCCGGCCCAATGAGCGAGAGGACCGCGCGACCGCGGCGCTGGCTGGCGGTTGCCGGGGCACTGTCGCTCGTTCTTGTCGTTGCGGCCTGCGCGCCGCGCCAACCAGCCACGTCCACGTCCGGCGCAGCACCTTCGACGACGCAGTCGAGCCCGCCCCCGTCCGCGAAGCACCTGCCTTCGCCAATAAGGACGGCTGGCTGGCGGTCGACCAGGACAACCCCGGCGGGCTAGGCGACCACGGGCTCTGGCTGGTCAACAGCGTCGGCGTGCTCACCGTGCGTCATCAGCAGGTTCTGATGGCCGTGTTCACCAGCACGGCGAGTCTTTCGAGGACGGCGTCGAGCTGGTCGAGGCGCTGGCGACGGCGATCGTGCCGGCCGTCGCCTGACTCACAACGCCGCGGCGAGATGCCCGAGCAGGTCCTGGCGGGTGATCACGCCCGCGGGCTTGCCGTCGATGTGCACGAGTAGCGCGTCCGCACCGCCCAGCGCGTGGATCGCGGCAGATACCGGTTCGCCTGATCCGATGATGGGGAGCGCCGGCGACATGTGCGGCTCGATCGAGTCGGCCAAGGACACCTTGCCGGCGAACAGGGCATCGAGCAACGCTCGCTCGGACACGGACCCGATGACCTCGCCCGCGGTCACCGGCGGTTCGGCCTTCACCACCGGCATCTGCGAGACGCCGTACTCGCGCAGGATGTCGATCACCTCGCGCACCGTCTCGTTCGGGTGCGCATGCACCAGCGACGGCGTCTCGCCCGACTTCTCGCGCAGCACGTCGCCGATCGTGATGCGTCCCGATGACTGCAGGAATCCGTAGTCGGCCATCCACTTGTCGTTGAAGATCTTGGACAGGTAGCCGCGGCCACCGTCGGGGAGCAGCACCACCATCACCGCGTCCGGCCCGAGCACCGCCGCCGCGCGCAGCGCCGCGACCACGGCCATGCCGCACGAGCCGCCGACGAGCAACCCCTCCTCGCGAGCCAGCCGGCGCGTCATGTCGAACGAATCGCGGTCGGAGACGGCGATGATCTTGTCGCATACCGTCCGGTCATAGGTGTCGGGCCAGAAGTCCTCGCCGACGCCCTCGACGAGATAGGGACGCCCCGTGCCTCCGGAGTAGACCGAGCCCTCGGGGTCGGCGCCGATCACCTGCACGTGACCGCCGGACACCTCCTTGAGGTAGCGCCCGACGCCGCTGATCGTCCCCCCGGTGCCGACGCCGGCGACGAAGTGGGTGATGCGCCCGTCGGTCTGGTCCCACAACTCGGGGCCGGTCGTCTCGTAGTGCGAGCGAGGATTGCCCGGATTGGCGTACTGGTCGGGCTTCCAGCCACCCGGCGTCTCGCGGGCGAGCCGGTCCGACACCGTGTAGTACGACCGCGGGTCCTCCGGCGCGACGGCGGTCGGGCACACGACGACCTCGGCGCCGTACGCACGCAAGGTGTCGATCTTGTCGCTGCTGACCTTGTCCGGGCAGACGAAGATGCATTTGTAGCCGCGCTGCTGGGCGACGATCGCCAGGCCGATCCCGGTGTTGCCCGACGTCGGCTCGACGATGGTGCCGCCGGGCTTGAGCTCACCGGCCTCCTCAGCCGCCTCGATCATCCGAACCGCGATGCGATCCTTGACCGAACCACCCGGGTTGAAGTACTCAACCTTCGCCAGGACGGTCGGCGCCAGATCCCCGGTGACGCTGCGAAGCCGGACCAACGGGGTGTTGCCGATCAGATCGACCAGCGATTCGTAGTAGCGCATGCGGGAGAGGTTAACCTCGATCTCCGGGCACGTGCCGGTTGAATCCACGGCGCACCGACGAGCAAGAAGGGGGCGGCATGAGCCGGGCCACGCGCGCGAGGCGCATCGCCACTGCTGCGGCCGTCGGCGGTGGCGGGGTCGGTGCGCTCGGACTGCTCGGCGGGGCCGCGCTCTACGGGTTGCTCGTCGGCGAGACCAAGCTCGCCCGGCGCCGCATCCCGCCGGCCTTGTCCTCGTTGCCGAACTCGCACGGCACAACCTGGCGAGCGGACCGAGTGAGCGCGGCGCGTCCCCCCCTTCGAATGGCGATGCTCGGCGACTCGACGGCGGCGGGATACGGCGTGCACCGCGACCTCGACACCCCCGGCGCTCGCGTGGCAATCGGCATCTCGGCTGTGGCGCGGCGTCCGGTGCACCTGGCGAACGTCGCGGTCGTCGGTGCGGAATCCAGCCACCTGCCTGGGCAGGTCGCCGAGATCGTCGACCCGCTCGACCTCGCGGTGATCATCGTCGGCGCGAACGACGTGACCCATCGGGTGAAGCCCGCCGAGTCGGTGCGGTATCTCGGCGAGGTCGTACAGGCGCTGCGCGCGTCGGGCGCCGAAGTCGTAGTGGGCACCTGTCCCGACCTCGGGACGATCCGCCCGCTGGCCCAGCCGCTGCGCTACGTGGCGCGTCGGCTCTCGCGCAACCTCGCCGCCGCGCAGACCATCGCCGTTGTCGAGGCGGGCGGGCGCACCGTGTCGCTCGGCGACCTGCTCGGCCCGCTGTTCGCCGAGCGCATGGAGTTGTTCAGCGAGGACCAGTTCCACCCGTCCGCACAGGGCTATGCGCACGCCGCCGACGCGCTGCTGCCGTCCGCGCTGGACGCGCTGGGCCTGCGCACCCGGGCGCGCTCGGCCAGCGCGTTCACCACGCGACGAGCCCGCCCGGTCGCCAAGGCCGCGGCCCAGGCCGCTGCCCGTCCCGGCACGGAGGTCGCCGCCGCCGAGGTACACGGCGAGACCGAAGGACGGCGCGGGCGGTGGGCACGGCTGCGGCGGCGCCGTCCGCAGGAACCGTTGCAGACCTCGCCCGAGCAGGCTCACCCGATAGCCGAAGATCCGCCACTGTCGAGGAGTACCGCATGAGTGAAGCCGTAATCGTCGCCACGGCGCGTTCGCCGATCGGTCGCGCCGGCAAGGGCTCGCTCGTCGACGTCCGTCCCGATGACCTGACCGCCCAGGTCATTCGAGCGGCGCTCGAGAAGGTGCCGCCCGTGCTCCAGGATCCGGGCATGATCGACGATCTGTACCTCGGTTGCGGACTGCCCGGTGGCGAGCAGGGTTTCAACCTGGCGCGTGTCGTCGCCGTCCAGCTCGGATACGACGCGCTGCCCGGCGCGACCATCACCCGCTACTGCTCGTCGTCGCTGCAGACCACCCGGATGGCGTTCCATGCGATCAAGGCAGGCGAGGGCGACGTGTTCATCTCGGCCGGCGTCGAGATGGTGTCGCGGTTCGTGCACGGTTCGTCGGACTCGTGGCCGGACACGCACAACCCGGTCTTCGCCGACGCCGAGGCGCGCACGGTCGAGGCGGCGGCCGGCGGTCACGCCTGGCACGACCCGCGCCACGACAACACGCTGCCCGACATATACATCCCGATGGGCCAGACGGCCGAGAACCTCGCCCAGGTCGAGCACATCACGCGCGAGGAGATGGACCACTTCGGCGTCCGCTCGCAGAACCTCGCCGAGCACGCGATCAACGAGGGCTTCTGGGCGCGCGAGATCACGCCGGTCACGACGCCGGCCGGAGTCACGGTGTCGGCCGACGACGGGCCGCGAGCCGGCGTCACGTACGAGGCCGTGTCGCAGCTCAAGCCCGTGTTCCGCCCGGACGGCCGCGTCACCGCCGGCAACTGCTGCCCGCTCAACGACGGCGCGGCCGCGGTCGTGATCATGAGCGACATGCGCGCCGCCGAACTCGGGCTGGCCCCGCTGGCTCGGATCGTGGCCACCGGCGTCACCGCGCTGTCGCCGGAGATCATGGGGCTGGGCCCGGTCGAGGCGTCACAGCGCGCGCTCGCCCGTGCCGGCATGACGATCGGCGACATCGACCTGGTCGAGATCAACGAGGCGTTCGCGGCGCAGGTGATCCCCTCGTACCGGGCGCTGGGCGTCGACCCCGACAAGCTCAACGTCAACGGCGGGGCCATCGCGGTCGGTCACCCGTTCGGCATGACTGGGGCTCGGATCACCACCACGCTCGTCAACTCGCTGTCGTGGCACGACAAGCAGTTCGGCCTGGAGACCATGTGCGTGGGCGGCGGACAGGGCATGGCCATGATCATCGAGCGGCTGTCCTGACGGGCCAGCTCGCGTAACCTGCGCAAGATCGGATCGTTCTTCCCCAAAGGGGGGCGTAACCGGCCACGGTTGGCGCCCACCCGACGGCGGCGCCGCGCCTGCCGAAGCGGGGCCGCGGGTTCGGCGCCCGGAACGGCGGCGGGTCCGAGCATCGTGGGACTGCCCGGACCCGCCGTCTCGGCGCTGACTCATTCGCGCAGGTAGCCCAGCAGCCGCAGTATCTCGAGGTACAGCCAGATCAGCGTGACCATCAGCCCGAACGAGGCGTACCAGGCGAACTTCTCCGGAGCGCCCCGCCGGATGCCCTGCTCGATGACGTCGAAATCGATGACCAGGTTCATGGCGGCGATCGCGATGCAGACCAGGCTGAATATGATCGCCATGCCGCCGCCGTCGCGCAGGCCCAGCCCGCCCGGGTGGAACAGGTAGGCGATCAGGTTGACGAGCATCAGCCCGACGACGCCCAGCGTGGCGCCGAAGACCATCTTGGTGAATCGGGGCGTGACGCGGATCGCGCCGACCCGGTAGACGACGAGCATGCCGCCGGCGACCATCACCGTCCCGGTCAGCGCCTGGACGACCACACCGGGAAAGCGCTGCTCGAACGCGCGGCTGACGGCACCGAGAAGCAAACCTTCGAGCGCCGAGTAGGTCAGCGCCGTGAACGCGTTGGCGCGCATGGTGAACGCCATGTACAGGCCGAGACCGAGGCCACCGAACGCCCCGATCACGATCAGGCCGGTCGCGGAACTCGACGGGGTGAGCACCCAGGCGAACGCCCCGGCAACAAGCAGCACGCCGAGCATGGCGCCGGTGCGGACGATGACGTCGTCCAGCGTCATGTACCGGGTCGGCGCCGCGGGTCCGGCGTAACCCCGCGTCACATCAGCCGGTGGGTAAGTCGGCCCGCCGTAAGCGGGTTGGGTGTAGGACCGCTCCAGGTCATCGGGCGGCGGGACCGGCCGCGCCGGCGCCGCCGTACCGGCGGAGCTGAACCTGTTGAGAACGGCATTTGTCACGACTCGTCGCCTCCTGTTGACACGCTGCGTACCGGTGCAGCGTCTGTTGGGCCAACGATAGGAAAACCGTTCCAGTTCCTGGAAGAGCGTCCAGGCGGGCGGGCCTAGGCGAACACGACCGTCTTGGCCCCGTTGAGCAGGACGCGGTGCTCGGCATGCCACTGCACGGCCCGGGCCAGGGCTACCGCCTCGACGTCTCGCCCGACGGCGGCGAGTTGTTCCGGCGAGTACGAGTGGTCGACGCGAGCGACCTCCTGCTCGATGATCGGGCCCTCGTCCAGGTCCGCCGTTACGTAGTGCGCGGTCGCCCCGATCAGCTTGACGCCACGCGCGTGGGCCTGGTGGTACGGCTTCGCGCCGCGGAAGCTCGGCAGGAAGGAGTGGTGGATGTTGATGATCCGGCCGCTCAGGTGATCGCACAGCTCGCTGGACAGCACCTGCATGTACCGCGCGAGCACCACCAGGTCGATCCGGTGCTCGGCGACCAGGCCGAGCAGCTTCGACTCCTGCTCCGCCCTGGTCTCGGCGGTCACCGGCAGATAGTGGAACGGCACTCCGTAGGCCGTGGCCAGCGCCTCGACGTCCGGATGGTTCGAGACGACGGCCGGGATGTCGACGTGCAGCGCGCCGATCTGCCAGCGATACAAAAGGTCGTTGAGGCAGTGGCCGACTTTCGACACGAGCAGCAGCGTGCGGCAGTTGACCGTCGAGTCGTGCAGCTCCCACTGCATCGCGAACCGCTCGGCGACGTGCGCGAAACCGTGACGCAAGTCGGCCGGACGCGTCGCACCGTCGGTCGCGACGAAGTTGACCCGCATGAAGAACTTGCCTGTGCTGTCGTCGCCGAACTGCTGGCTGTCGACGATGTTGCACTGTCGCTCGGTGAGGAAGCCCGATACCGCGTGCACGATGCCGATCTGGTCGCGGCACACGAGCGTCAATACATGGTTCGGCATGTCGGGCCGAGCGTAACGGCGCCGGACGGGACGCGCGCGGTACAGCGGTGGCCGCGAGCGGGCGAGGCATGCGACGCTGGTGGGCATGAGCTCCTCCACGCCGCCTCCGCAAGATCCCGAAGACCCCGAGAACGAGCCCGACGTCAAGGACAAGTTCCGCGAGGCGCTGGAACGCAAGCGTGGCCACCAGGCCGAGCGCAACGCCGAGGGCGAGGGCCACGACTCGTCGAAGATCCACGGCGCCCACGGCCCCGCCACGAGCCGCCGCGAGTTCCGCCGCAAGAGCGGCGGCTAAGCCCGCTTACGAGGTAAGCCGCGGCGAGATCATCGACTGCGGAGTGCCGTGACGATCCAGGCATGTGAATCGAAGTACACGCCCCGGCCGGTGTCGTGCGCCGCGAGGGTCGTGCGCAGGCGGTCGAGCGCACTCTCGGTTCGCGCAGCGTCCAGCCGGGCGAGCGGATCCTTCGTCATCTTCAGCTTGAGCACCGCGTCCAAGGCACTGGCGGTGTCCGGGCCGTAGTAGAGCGGTTCGTGCACGCCGGTGACGTCCACCCCGGTGAAACCCGCCGCGGCCAGGATGCCGTCCACGTTGGCTGGATCGGCGAGCGAGAACGGATCCGCGCCCGGCGCCGGGTGCGAGTCGCCGAAGACGCCACGGATCGCGGCCTCCCACTCCTGGCGGTCGCGGTGCTGCCAGACCAGCTGCACCAGCCGCGCCCCGGGACGCAACGCCCGCCCGATGTTGGTGAACGCGGCGACCGGGTCGGCGAAGAACATCGTGCCGAACCGGCTGATCGCGATGTCGAACTGCTCGGGCGCGAAGCGGTGGACCTGCGCGTCGGCCTGCACGAAGGAGATGTTGCGCAGCCCCTCTTCCTGGCTCAGCCGGCGGGCCTGGGCCAGCATCGGCGCGGATACGTCCACGCCGAGCGCGCTCCCCGACGGCGCGGCCCGGGCGGCCTCCCGCGTCGTCTGACCGCTGCCGCACCCGATGTCGAGGACGCGATCGGCGACGCCGATGTCGACGGCCGCACGCAGCCGTCCGTGATAGCGGTGCAGCTCGGCGTCGTAGTCGAAGAGGGCAGCACCGCCGTGTTGATCGGGCGTCGCCATAACGTGCCCCCGGTCGGGCTCGAACCGACACTTGGACCCTTTTAAGGGGTCTGCCTCTGCCAATTGGGCCACGGGGGCAGCGTCAGGATAAGCGTTACGACACGCGTGGCACGGAACGCTTTCCGGCGGCCTGCTCGAATTCGGTACGTGGCTCCTGCAACTGGCCGAGCGAGACGACCTCGCGGCGGAAGAACAGCGCGGCCGTCCAGTCGGCGAGCACACGGATCTTGCGGTTCAGCGTCGGCATCCGCGAGACGTGATAGGTGCGGTGCATGAACCAGGCGACGACGCCGCGCAGCTTGATGCCGTAGACCTCGGCCACGCCCCGGTACAACCCGAGCGAGGCGACCGAGCCCGCGTACTTGTGCTCGTAGTCCTTGAGCGCGGAGCGGTTGAGGTACGCGGCCACGTTGCGGGCAAGCACCTTCGCCTGACGTACCGCGTGCTGCGCGCTGGGCCCGGTGAGCGCATCCGGCTCCTTGCTGGTCACGTCCGGTACCGCCGCGCAGTCGCCCGCGGAGAAGACGCCCTCGACGCCGCGAACGGTCAGGTTCGCGTTGCAGGGCAGGCGGCCCTTGTCGTCGCGTGGCAGGTCGGTGGCGGCGAGCACGGGGTTGGCCTTGACGCCGGCCGTCCAGACGACGGTCTCCGCGTCGAACTCGTCGCCGTCGCTGAGCATCACGTGCCCATCGACGACCGAGTCGAGCCGGGTGTCGAGGCGCACGTCGATCTTGTGCTCGACGAGCCGTTCGACCGTGTACAGCGACAAGCCGAGCGAGACCTCGGGCATGATCCGCGTCGCCGCCTCGACGAGCACCCAGCGCATGTCGTCCGGCTCGATGCCGTCGTAGTAGCGCGTCGCGTACCGCGCCATGTCCTGCAGTTCGGCAATCGCCTCGACGCCCGCGTAGCCGCCGCCGATGAAGACGAACGTCAGCGCACTGCGGCGCCGGTCGGGGTCGGTGATCGAGATGGCCAGGTCGAGCCGGGCGAGGACGTGGTTGCGCAGGTAGATGGCCTCGCCGATCGTCTTGAAGCCGATGCCGTGCTCGGCGAGCCCCGGCACGGGCAGCAGCCGCGAGATCGAGCCCGGGCACATGACGAGCACGTCGTAGCCGACCTCGTACGCCTCACCCTCGCTCGGCTGGATCGTGGCGACCTTGCGCGCGTGCTCGACGCCGCTCACCGCCGCGGTGATCACCCGGCACTTGCCCAGTACGCGTCGTAACGGGACGACGACATGCCTCGGCTCGACAGAGCCCGCCGCTGCCTCGGGCAGGAACGGCTGGTAGGTCATGTTCGGCTGCGGGTCGACGATCGTGATCTCGGCGCGGGACGCCTTGAGCTTTCGCTGCAGCCGCAACGCCGTGTACATGCCGACGTAGCCGCCGCCGACGATCAGGACGCGGACCGGCTGGTTCACGGTGGTCATCCGTGGCGCCCTGCTGGGGCTAGTCCTCGTCGTCGTCGGGAGCCGCGTGGTCGGGCACGCCCGGCGTCGGGTCGCGCGACACGTCGAAGTCCGGTGCCTCGTCGTCGTCACGCAGGTGATCCGGGACGCCCGGCGTCGGGTCGCGCGACACGTCGATGCGGCTGCGATCCGGAGTGAACTCACGCTCGCTGTCTGCCATGCGAGCGAGCGTACTGCCGGGCTCAGTCGGCCAACTCGGCCGCCCGGGCGAACACCGCGTCGAGCATCGGCTCGGTCAGCTTGCCGGTGAACGTGTTCTGCTGGCTGACGTGGTAGCAGCCGAGCACGACGCGGCCGTCCAGTGCGATCTCGGCGCCGTGCGCGAACCGCGGCATCGGCCTCGGGACGTCCACGCCGACGGCCCGGAGGGTCGGCCACAGCCCCACCCAGGCGAACGCGCCGAGCACCACGACGGCGCGAACGTCCGGCCAGAGCAGTTCGAGTTCGCGAACCAGCCATGGGCGGCACGTGTCGCGCTCTGCCGGAGCCGGCTTGTTGTCGGGCGGCGCGCACCGCACGGTGGCCACGATGCGCGTCTGATCGAGGACCAGGCCGTCGTCGGCCGACACCGACGTGGCCTGGTTGGCCAGGCCGCAGCGGTAAAGCGAGGCGTAGAGCCAGTCGCCGCTCCGGTCGCCGGTGAAGTTGCGCCCGGTGCGGTTCGCGCCGTGCGCGCCGGGCGCCAGGCCGACGATCAGGATGCGCGGGTCGGCCGGACCGAATCCGGGTACCGGGCGGCCCCAGTACTCCTGGTCGGCATAGGCGCGCCGCTTCGACGCGGCGACACCCTCGCGCCACGAGACGAGGCGCGGGCAGGCCCGGCACACCGACACCCGGGCGTCCAGGGCTCGAACGGAACCCGCCGAGGACGCGAGCCGGACGACATCGCCCGCGTCGCGCGCGACCGGGGTCCTGCTCGTGGCCGGGTCCGCAGGCCAGCCGGAGCCGGGGCGCACCGTCATGCGCACAGCGTGTCACGCCTCGTAGAGTGACCGGTTGCAGCATCGAACCGGGACGGAGCGTCATGGCGAGCATCGTGAACAAGGCCGGCTGGCGGATCGTCACCATCGTGATCGGGATTCCGGTCGGCATCCTCACCAAGAAGGGCGTCGAGCGCGCCTGGGCCGCAGCCCGGCCGGGCGACCCGCCGCGCAAGGCCAAGGACCCCGAGGCGCGATGGGGCGACGTGCTCGGCTGGGCCGCCCTGTCGGCAGTCGGCGTCGCGGTCGCCGAGCTGGTCACCACCAAGGGCGCCGCGACGGTGTGGCGCTCACTCGTCGGTGCCGAGCCGCCCGGGACGTCGTCCGAGGAGAAGGCCACGAAGGACAAACCTCGCGAGGACGCGCCCGCGAAGTAATGCACCCAGCGGCGCGTCACGACGATGATCGTTCCGAGCACACTTGACCGCACCCCGCAGTTGGAGTTGTCATGGTTCGGGCATGCTCGGGATGAGAACGTGCTCACGAATCTTGCTCATGTGTGATTGGTTCTTCCCACAATCACGCAGCAACAGTATCGTATTGCGCTTCGGGGACCCATGACAGCGTCCCGGTCGAGCCGGGAAACGGCAGGAGGAAACGGGATGAACAGACGCACCACGGCGCTGCTCGCCGGGGTGAGCGCCCTCGCGCTCACACTCGCCGCATGCAGCAGCGGCAAGGGAGCGAAGAACGTGCCACCGGCGAGCGGCTCCGGTTCGGGCAACGGGGGCGGCAGCGTCAAGTCGATCAAGGTCGTCATTGCCGGCTACAGTCCGGACAAGACGCCCCAGTTCTGGAACGGGCTGGCCGCCAAGTACAAGACGCAGACCGGCATCACCGCGAACATCCAGGTCATCAGCTGGGACACGATCGACCAGCAGGTCAAGACGATGGCGCAGACCAACAGCCTGCCCGATGTCATGAACTACAACACGTTCGCCAGCTACGCCAAGGACGGCCTGCTCTATTCGGCCGACGAGGTGCTGTCGCCGACGACGGCCAGCGACTTCATCGACGCGTTCAACGCAGGCGGCACGTACAACGGCAAGGTGTACGGCTTCCCGATCCTGTCCAGCGCGCGCGCCTTGTTCTACAACAAGACCCTGTTCCAACAGGCCGGCATCAGCGACACCCCGAAGACGTGGGACGAGTTCGAGGCCGACGCCAAGAAGATCACCGCACTCGGCGGCGGCAACGTCGGCTACGCCGAACCGCTCGGCCCCGAAGAGGCCCAGGCCGAGTTCGCGATGTGGATGTTCAACGGTGGTGGTGACTGGCAGAGCGGCGGCAAGTGGACGATCAACTCCCCGGAGAACGTCGCAACCCTGCAGTTCTTGAAGAAACTCGCCGTCGACGACAAGGTCACCCAGCCGAACCCCGGCAAGACGAACCGCACCGACGGCGCGTTCAAGCTCTTCGAGAGCGGCAAGGCCGGAATGGTCGTCGGCTTCTCGCCGCTGGCCGGCGAGCTCGACAAGGCGGGCAAGGTGCAGTACGGCGTCGTGCCGATGCCGACCAAGCAGTCCGGCGGCACGCCGAGCACGTTGGCCGTCGAGGACTACCTGATGGGGTTCAAGCACTCGGGCAACCAGGACGCCATCAAGAAGTTCCTCGATCTGTACTACCAGAAGGACAACATCAACACCTGGATCAAGGCCGAGGGCTTCCTGCCGGTCACCAAGACCGGACTGCAGGACATGTCCTCGGACCCGAAGCTCAAGCCGTACCTCGACACGCTGCCGAACGCCAAGCTCGCGCCGGTGACCGACCCCGGATGGGACACCGTCAGCACAGCGGTGAAGCAGGGCCTCGGCGCGGCGGTGGCGCCGAACGGTGATCCGAAGAAGGTTCTCGACCAGTTGCAGCAGACCGCCGAGTCCGCCGGCTGACCGTGACTGACCAGTTGTCGGCGACCGCCCGACCTCCGCAGCACGCTGCTGCTGCGGAGGCGGGCGGTCCGCCGCCGCGGCGCCGGACTCCCTTCTGGCACAGGCGATTGGGACGCTCTGCCGCCGCGCTCCCCTGGGTCGCACCCGCCCTTGTGCTGATCGGCGGCGTCGTGATCTACCCGGCCATCGTGCTGGTCAAGGCGTCGATGACGAACTACACCCGCTACGGCCGGGCGACCGGTTCGGCCGGCAACGGGAACTTTCGCCGGCTCTTCGACGCCTTGCACAAGCCGGTGGTGCTGCACGTCATGCAGAACACCGCGATCTGGGTCGCATCCGTCGTCGTGATTACGATCGTGCTGAGCCTGGCGCTGGCCCAGTTCATGGCGAAGGAGTTCTTCGGACGCCGGCTCGTGCGCTGGGCGCTGATCGTGCCGTGGGCGGCGTCGCTCGTCATGACCAGCCAGCTGTTCCGCATCCTGTACGCCGGCGACTACGGCCTGCTCAGCCGGCTGTTCGTCTGGTTGCACATCAGCGACAAGCCGACGTACTTCCTCGACGACGACAAGTGGATCCTGCCGTCGATGATCGTGGTGGGCATATTCGTGTCGCTGCCGTTCACCGCCTACGTGTTCCTCGCCGGCCTCAACGCGATCCCGACCGATGTGATGGAAGCGGCGCGCATCGACGGCGCCGGGCCATGGCAGGCGTACCGCACAATCACGCTTCCCCTGCTGCGGCCGGCATTGTTGGTGGCCGCGGTGCTCAACATGATCTACGTGTTCAACTCGTTCCCGATCATCTACACGCTGACCACGGGCCAGGGCGGCGCGAAGCACGACACGTCGGTCACCTACGCGTACAAGCTGATGAACGTCCTGCCCGAGCAGAGCGTCGGCATGGCGGCCGCGATGAGCTTGCTCAATCTGGCGGTCATCTTCGTCGCCGTCCTGCTGTACTTGCGCACGGTGAACTGGCGGGAGACGACACCATGACCGCGGCAACCGCCCGTCCTCGCCGCCGGCGCAGGGTTCGCCGGCTGTGGCTGAGCTTCGTCGGCCTGCTGCTGGCCGCGTTCTTCCTCGCGCCGTACTCGGTCATGCTGCTGGACGCGGTGCGTCCGAACGACGAGATCGAGCGAACGCCACCGCACTACTGGCCGAGCCGCTGGCACTTCTCGATCTTCTCCGACATCCTCGGCCAGCCGGCGTTTCGCAACTGGCTCAAGTCATCGCTGATCATCAGCCTGTCGGCGACGCTGATCGTGGTCGTGGTGGCGATCCCGGCGGCTTACCACACCGCGCGGCGGCGCTTCCCCGGCCGCGCCGCGTTCCTGTTCCTCGTGCTGATCACCCAGATGTTCGCGCCTACGTCGTTGGTCGTCGGCATCTACCGCGAGTTCTTCGAGGCCAATCTCGTCGACACGTATATGGCGATCATCATCGTCGACGCCGCGTTCAACCTGGCATTCGCGATCTGGATCCTGCACGGCTTCTTCTCGTCCATCCCGGTCGAGGTCGAGGAGGCTGCGCAGCTCGACGGCGCGGGACGCGTGGGCACGCTGCTGCGCATCATGCTGCCCCTGACGTTGCCCGGGCTCGTCACGGCGGTGATCTTCACGTTCATCGCCGCCTGGAACGAGTACGTCGTGGCGCTGATCCTCATCCAGACCGACAGTCGCAAACCGCTGACCGTCGGCATCAGCAACTACGTCACGCAGTACACGCAGCACTGGAACGAACTGATGGCCGCGTCGCTCATCGCGATCGTGCCGGTGGTCATCCTGTTCGCCGTGATCGAGCGCTACCTGGTGGGCGGCCTGACAGCGGGTTCGGTCAAGTAGCGGCCGCTCGGCGACCGTTCCGCCTCGGCGACCCTCGGCCGGGCGGTGGGCTCTGCTCGGCGCCTGTGCTCTGCCTACACTGATGTAGGCAGAGCACAGGCGACCAGCAGAGGGCACCTCCGGGGCGGAGACACGCCCGACAGGGGCACCTCGCTCAGGGCCGCAGCAGCCGCAGCGCGATGCCGTCGAGGATGTCGTGCTCGCTGGCCACCACGCTGGTGACGCCGACCGCCTCGACGAGTTCGCGCAGGATCAGCGCGCCACCGCCGATGACGTCGACGCGTCCCGGGTGCATCACGGGCAGGGCGGCACGCTCCGCGTGGGCCATGGCGAGCAGCCGGCGCGTGACGTCGTCAACCTGCGCCGCGGTCATCGTGAGCCCGTCGATCACGTCGGCGTCGTACTCGGCGAGGCCGTGCACGATCGCCGCCACCGTGGTGACCGTGCCCGCGACCCCGACGAACGTCGCCGCGTCGCGGACCGGCACGTCGCGTGCTGCCTCGGCGATCGCCGCGCGCACGTCGGTCTCCGTCGCTGCGATCTGCGCGGGAGTCGGCGGATCGTCGCGCAGGTGCCGCTCGGTCATCCGCACGCAGCCGACGTCCATGCTGTGCGATCGCAGCTCGCCGTCGGCAGACGACGACCCGAGGACCAGCTCGGTCGACCCGCCGCCGATGTCGGCCACGAGCACCGGGAACTCTGGCCCGCCAAGTCCGGCCACGGCGCCGGCGAAGGACAGCCCAGCCTCCTCGGCGCCGGTGATGACCTCGGGGCCGACGCCCAACACGCCGCGGACCATCGTGGCGAAGTCGTCGCGGTTGGCGGCGTCCCGGGTCGCGCTGGTGGCGACCATCCGCACAGACGTTGCGCCGTGCCGGTCGATCGCGTCCGCGTAGCCGGCGAGCACGGCTCGGGTGCGCTCGATCGCGGTCGCGGTCAGTCGGCCAGTGCGGTCGACGCCCTCGCCGAGCCGGACGATGCGCATCTCGCGGACGACGTCGACCAGCGTGCCGTCCGATCCCGGGTCGGCGATCAGCAGGCGAATCGAGTTCGTGCCGCAGTCGATCGCGGCGACGCGGTCACTCATCGGCGATGACGCAGCGCCCGGACGTCCACCAGTCGTCGAGGCGGTCGAGCGCTTCGTCGCCGAGCGGGTTCACGCCGCGGCCAGCCGCGAGGGAATGCGCGACGAGCACGTGCAGGCACTTGACGCGGTTGGGCATCCCGCCGGCGCTGATGCCGTCGATCTCGTCGACGCGCGCGATCTGGTCGCGGCGGGCTAGGTACGCCTCGTGCGCCGTGCGATAGGCGGCGGCAAGCAGCGGGTCGGCGCTCAGCCGGTCGGTCATCTCGCGCATCAAGCCGGACGCCTCGAGCGTGCCGACGGCCGCGGTCGCGCGCGGGCAGGTCAGGTAGTACAGCGTCGGGAACGGCGTGCCGTCGGGCAAGCGGGGCGAGGTCTCGACGACATCCGGGTTGCCGCACGGGCACCGGTGCGCGATCGCTCGGATGGCTCGCGGCGCGCGTCCGAGCTGCGCGGCGACGACAGCGCGATCGGTGGCCGCGACCGTCACGGTGCCGAGTCGGCGGTGACCACACTGCCCCACAGTCGCTGGTTCCACGTGCCGCCCGGGACGCGCACCGGCGCAGTGTCGTGCTGGGTCGCGCCGCCCAGGTCGGACTTCTCGCCCGGATGCACGACGACGTACACCGTGTCGCCGGGCAGCGCGTACTGCAGCCTGGTTCGCGCCTGCTGCTCGACGTAGGCGGGGTCGTCCCATTGCGCGAGCTGCTGGTGCAGCTTGGCGAGCTGAGCCTGGTTCTCGCGGCGCTCCTGCTGGGCCTGCTCGACCGCGCTGTGCGAGGACAGGTAGCGATGCAGCGGCGCGGCCAGGATCACGACGAGCACGATGATCACCGCGCCGAGCACGAGTGCGCGACCGGTGAGGCCGCGGCGCCGCCCGCTGCCGCCGCGACCGCCCGTACCCATCAGGCCGACGCCTGCTCGAAGCGTGGGAACGCGCCGGCACCGGCGTAGCGCGCGGCGTCGTCGAGTTCCTCCTCGATGCGCAGCAGCTGGTTGTACTTGGCCACCCGCTCGCTGCGCGCCGGCGCGCCGCTCTTGATCTGGCCGCAGTTGGTCGCGACGACCAGGTCGGCGATGGTGGTGTCTTCGGTCTCGCCGGAGCGGTGCGACATCATGCAGCGGTAACCGTGGCGGTGCGCAAGGTCGACGGCGTCGAGCGTCTCGGTGAGCGTGCCGATCTGGTTGACCTTGACCAGCAGGGCATTCGCCGAGCCCTCCTCGATACCGCGGCGGATCCGCTCCGGGTTCGTGACGAAGATGTCGTCGCCGACGATCTGCACGGCGTCGTCGAGCTTCGCGGTGAGCGCGTTCCAGCCCGTCCAGTCATCCTCGGCGAGCGGATCCTCGAGCGAGACGATCGGGTAGTCGCCGATGAGCGCTTCGTAATAGGTGATCATGTCGTCGGCGGTCTTGGCGGCACCCTCGAACTGGTACGCGTCGTCCTTGTAGAACTCGCTGGCCGCCGCGTCGATGGCGAGCGCGACGTCGGCGCCCGGCCGCAGGCCGGCTTTGCCGATCGCCTCGACGATGAGGTCGAGTGCCGCGCGGTTGGACTCGAGGTTCGGCGCGAAGCCGCCCTCGTCGCCCAGTCCGGTCGACAGGCCGCGGGTCTTCAGCACGCTCTTCAGCGCGTGGTAGACCTCGGCGCCCCAGCGCAGCGCCTCGGCGAATATCGGGGCGCCGATCGGCGCGATCATGAACTCCTGGACGTCCACGTTGGAGTCGGCGTGCGCACCGCCGTTGAGGATGTTGAACATCGGCACCGGCAGCAAATAGGCGTTCGGCCCGCCCAGGTACCGGAACAGCGGCAGGTCCGCGGACTCGGCCGCCGCCTTGGCCACCGCGAGCGAGACGCCGAGAATCGCGTTCGCGCCCAGGCGGCTCTTGTCGGGCGTCGCGTCGAGATCGATCATCGTGGCGTCGATGAGGCGCTGCTCGCTCGCCTCGAAGCCGACGAGTTCGGGACCGATCGTGTCGAGCACGGCAGCCACGGCCTTCTGCACGCCCTTGCCGCCGTAGCGCTCGTCGCCGTCGCGCAGCTCGACTGCCTCGAACGCCCCGGTCGAGGCTCCGCTCGGGACGGCGGCCCGGCTCAGCGTGCCGTCGTCGAGCGCGACCTCCACTTCGACGGTGGGATTGCCGCGCGAGTCGAGGATCTCGCGTGCTCCTACGGCCTCGATGGTGGCCACGAAGATCGTTCCTTCCGCTAGCAGACGGCAGACGCGAACGAGCCTAACCGTGCACGCTGAGCGGCCAATGATGCCCCGCCGCACCGTTCGGCCGGCACCTTGCGCTACTCGCCGACCTCGCCGTCGATTGCTTCGCGCAGCAGGTCGGCGTGGCCGTTGTGCCTGGCGTACTCCTCGATCATGTGCAGCAGCACGAACCGGAGCGAAATCGGAGCGCCGGTCCGCGAATGCGCGAACGTGGCCTCGAACGGCGTGCGATCGGCGATCTCGCGTGCGCGGTCGATCTCGGCCTGCCAGTCGGCAAATCCCCGCGCAACGACCGCGGGGTCGTCCACCGCGCCGTCGAAGTCGAGATCGGGCTCGGCGTCGGTGAAGTAGATGCCGGGACGGGACTCACCGGCGACCCGGTCGAACCAACTGCGCTCCACCTCGGCGAGATGGCGGACGAGGCCGAGCAACGACAGCGTCGATGTCGGCACCGCGCGCCTGGCGAGCTGCTCCGGCGTGAGGTTCTCGCACTTCCACGCGAGCGTGGCGCGCTGGAAGTCGAGGTAGGCCAGCGTCGTCGTCTTCTCGTCGGCGTTCGGCGGCGCTTCGATGCGTTGGGTCATGCGGCAATCCTGCGCTATCGGGCTTCGGCCGCCACGAGCGCGTCGCGGAGGACACGAGCGGATTCGCGCAGCGCGGACTCTGGGTCGACCCCCGCCGCGACCGCCTCGCGGACGACGGCGAGCAGCCGGTCGCCAATGTCGTTTGCGGATACCTCGACGTCGACGCCGGCCCGCCCTGCGCGCGAGACCAGCTTGGCCGCGAGCGCCAGCGCCGGCTGGCCCATCGGGACGCCGTCCACGGCGGAGTCGCGTCCCTTCTCCGCCGCCTTGAGGCGTTCCCAGTTCTCGTTCACCTCGGCGGCGTCCGCGACCGGCACGTCGGCGAACACGTGCGGATGACGATGGATCAGCTTGGCGACGAGATCACCGGCGACGTCGTCGATGCCGAATCGCTGTGCCACGGGCAGCTCTTCGGCCAGCCGGGCGTGGAACAGCACCTGCAGCAGCAGGTCGCCGAGCTCCTCACGCAGCAGCGGCATGTCGTCCGTCTCGATGGCCTCGAGCGTCTCGTAGGTCTCCTCGAGCAGATACTTCGCCAGCGAGCGGTGGCTCTGCGCGGCGTCCCAAGGGCATCCGCCCGGCGAGCGCAGCCGGTCCATCACCGCGACAGCCCGCAGCAACGGCGATGTCACCGTGACCTCAGCCCGGCGACGGCGCGGACGACGCAGGAGCCGGAGTGCCGAGCTGCACGCCTGCGGGCGGAACGTAGTCGACGAGCGACCCCTGCTCCGCCGACCACGTGCCGTACCGGCCGCTCACGCTGACCTTGACACCGAGCTTCGCGACGGCGGCGTTGATGTCGGCCTGTCGCTGTGCCTTGATCTTGTCGATCACTGCTTGCTTGAGCTCAAGGTTTTGCACGAAGGCATCAGTGAAGCTCGCCTTGAGCCCGGCCTTCGTCAGCGCCGAGTTCAGCGCGGCGTCGGCCTCGGCGCCGGTCTGCTGAGCGCCGAGCTGAACGGAGTACGCCTCGTCGTGCAGGCTGTGCAGGTCGCCGTCGCTCGGCACGCTGCCCAGCGATCCGAGCAGCCGGCTCATCAAGCGGGACTCGATGAGCGTGTTGAGCACGATGACCCGTGGTGCCTGCTGCTGCTGCGCGCCAGGGGACGGGCTCGGCGGCGTGAACCCTGCGTCGATGTACTTGTTGACGTCGGACTGCGAGATGCGATGGCCGTCGACGACCGCTGCGGCGCCCGCCTTCGTCCGGCACGCGGCCAGCCCGCTCGCGGCGAGCAATGCGACGACACAGGCGCCGATCTTGCGAAATGTCACGGTGATCAAGTCTCCCGCAGCGATGGTCCGAAACCTCCGCACAGGCTCTCACGAGAGCCGTGACCGGGTGCGGCCTGGTATCGCTTCGTTCAGCTCGCGACCGCGGCGTCGTAGCGGTTGCGGGCATCCTGCACGACGGACATGTGCTGCTCGGCCCAGTCCTTGATCGACTGCACGATCGGCAGCAGCGAGCTGCCGAGCGGCGTGATCCGGTATGACACGCGGACCGGCACGGCCGGCGTGATCGACCGGATCAGGAGGCCGTCGCGCTCGAGATTGCGCAGCGTCTGGGTGAGCATCTTCTGGCTAACCCCGGCGAGCTCCCGACGCCCGAGCCCGGGTCAGGGCAGCTGCGGATCAAGGTGGCCGCCGCCGCGATCAACCCCGTCGACCTGGCGACGCGGGCGGGCCACCTGGGGCAGGCCATTCCCGACGACCGGCTGCCCGTCGGCATCGGCTGGGACGTCGCGGGCACGGTCGACGCCGTCGGCACCGAAGTCGACGGATTCGCCGTCGGCGACGCGGTGACGGCAATCGACGACCGGCTGCTCAAGGACCTCGGCACCTACGCCGAGTACGTCGTACTGGACGCCGACGCGGCCGCTCCGGCTCCCCGCACGGCGGATCTGGTCGCGGCGTCGACCTTGCCGCTGAACGCCATCACGGCGGTGCAGTCGCTGGACCTGATCGACCTCGCGCCCGGCCGGCCCCTGCTCGTCACGGGCGCGGCCGGCGCGGTTGGCGGCTATGTGGTCGAGCTGGCTGCGGCTCGCGGGCTGCAGGTCGTCGCGCTCGCGGCTGATGCCGACGAGCAGGAGGTGCGGCGTTTGGGCGCGCGGACGTTCGTCGCCCGCTCGGCAGATCCGGCGGCAGCGGTGCGGGCCGTGTTCCCGGACGGCGTTGACGGCGTGATCGACCCCGCCGATCTGCGTTCAGCGATATTCGGCGCCGTGCGCGAGGGCGGCAAGTACGTCACGCTCACGCCGGCGCTCGGCGCGATCGAGACCGAGCCCGACCTCCAGGTGCTCGTGCAGGTCGTCCGTCGTGACGCGACGGTGCTGGCCGAGCTCGCCCGGCAGGTCGACGCCGGCGCGCTGACCCTGCGCGTGGCCGACACGTTCCCGCTCGACCAGGCTGCCGCGGCGAACGAACTGCTCGGCAAGGGCGGTCTGCGCAGGCGAATCGTGCTCGTCCCGTAATTTCGGGCCGCTAGCCGGCGACCTGCGCCAACACCTCGCCGCACCAGGCCAGCAGCGCGGCGTCCCGCAGCGGTTCGCCGCCGAGGGCGGCTGCCGCGAACGACCCGTCGGGCTTGACGACGCCTTTGGGACGCGGCACCGCGACCGTTCCGGCGGCTGGCTTGTACAGCGACCGGTCGTAGAGCCGGCGCAGCCGCAGCTGCGCGGACTCGAGCAGGTCGAGCGGGGAGAAGCGCACCGACGAGCCGTGCAGGGTCACCTCGGTGACCCCGTAGCGCCGGCAGAGCTCCTTGAAGCGCGCAACGGCCAACAGGTTCTCGACCGGGCCGGGCAAGGCGCCGAACCGGTCGACCAGCTCGTCGCGTACCGCGTCGACCGCCTCGTCGGTGGTGGCACCGGCGAGCGCGCGATACGCCTCCAGCCGCAACCGCTCGCCGGGCAAGTACTCGACCGGCAGGTTCGCATCGACGGGCAGGTCGACCTTCACGTCGGCGGCCTCGGCCTCAGCGTCCTCCCCGCGGTACTCGGCCACGGCCTCGCCGACGAGCCGGACGTACAGGTCGAAGCCGACCCCGGCGATGTGCCCGGACTGCTCGCCGCCGAGCAGGTTGCCCGCCCCGCGAATCTCGAGATCCTTCATCGCCACGGCCATGCCGGCGCCGAGTTCGGTGTGCTGCGCGATCGTGGCCAGCCGGTCGTACGCGGTCTCGGTGAGCGGGCGCTCCGGCGCGTACAGGAAGTACGCGTAGCCGCGCTCGCGCGCCCGCCCGACCCGTCCGCGCAACTGGTGCAGTTGGGAGAGCCCGAACATGTCCGAGCGCTCGACGATCAGCGTGTTGGCGTTCGGGATGTCCAGTCCGGACTCGACGATCGTGGTGCACACGAGCACGTCATAGCGTTTCTCCCAGAAGCCGATCATGACCTGCTCGAGTGCGTCCTCGCCCATCTGCCCGTGCGCAACGGCGATGCGCGCCTCGGGCACCAGGTCGGCGAGCCGCGACGCCGCTCGGTTGATCGACTCGACCCGGTTGTGGATGTAGAAGATCTGCCCGTCACGCAGCAGCTCGCGGCGGACCGCCGCGCCGATCTGCCGCGGGTCGTGCGCGCCGACGAACGTGAGGATCGGATGCCGCTCCTCGGGCGGGGTCAGGATGGTCGTCATCTCGCGGATGCCGGTCAGCGACATCTCCAGCGTGCGCGGGATCGGCGTGGCCGACATGGTCAGCACGTCGACGGCGGTGCGCAGCGACTTGAGGTACTCCTTGTGCTCGACGCCGAACCGCTGCTCCTCGTCGACGATCACCAGGCCGAGATCCTTGAAGCGCACGGCCTGCTGCAGGATGCGGTGCGTGCCGATGACGATGTCGGCCGTGCCGTCGGCGATGCCGGCCAGCGTGGCCTCGACGTCGGACGGCGCCGTGAACCGCGACAGTTCGCGGACGGCGACCGGGAACTGCGCCATCCGCTCGCGGAACGTCGACAGGTGCTGGTGGCTCAGCAGCGTGGTGGGCACGAGCACGGCGACCTGCTTGCCGTCCTGCACCGCCTTGAACGCGGCGCGCACGGCGACCTCGGTCTTGCCGTAGCCGACGTCGCCGCAGATGATGCGGTCCATCGGCAGCGGCTTCTCCATGTCGGCCTTGACCTCGTCGATCGCCCCGAGCTGGTCGGGCGTCTCGACGTACGGGAACGCGTCTTCGAGCTCGCGCTGCCACGGGGTGTCGGCGCTGAACGCGAAGCCCTTGGTCGCCATCCGCGCGCTGTACAGGCGGATCAGCGACGCGGCGATCTCCTTGACCGCCTTGCGCGCCCGTCCCTTCGTCTTGGCCCAGTCCGAGCCGCCGAGCCGGTTGAGCGACGGCGACTCGCCTCCGACGTATTTGGTGACCTGGTCGAGGGAGTCGGTGGGCACGAACAGCCGGTCGCCCGGCTGGCCACGCCGGGCCGGTGCGTACTCGATGATCAGGTACTCGCGCTCACCGCCGTTGATCGTGCGTCGCACCATCTCGACGTAACGGCCCACGCCGTGCTGCTCGTGCACGACGAAATCGCCGGACTGCAGCAGGATCGGGTCGATCGCGTTGCGGCGCCGCGACGGCATCCGCGACGTGTCGCGGGTGAGCGAGCCGCGCTGCCCGGTGAGGTCGGCCTCGGTCAGGAACGCCAGCTTCAGCGACGGCGCGACGAGGCCGGCGTCCAGGCGTCCGGTCGTGACCTCGACGACGCCGGTCCCGGTGTCCACAGTAGACACCAGCCGCCCGGGCACATCGGCGGCGGCCAGCCGCTCGACGGCGCGCTCGGCGGTGCCGTGCCCGTCGAAGACGAGCGCCACGCGCCACCCGTCGCGCGTCCACTGCCGCATGTCGTTCATCGCCGTGTCGGTGTCGCCGCGGTATGCGGGTGCGGACTCGAACGCGCTGGTGATCTCAGCGCCCAGCTGGGTGATGCCCCACCACGGCACGTCCAGCTCGGCAGCCTCGGCCTGGGCGTCCTCGACCGACCGCAGCGACGCGGCCGCCAGGTCGACCGGCGCCTTGCCCCCACCGGCTGCCACGGCCCAGGACGCGGCGAGGAACTCCTCGGACGTGCGCACGAGGTCGGCGGCGCGCGTGCGCACGCGCTCAGGATCGCAGACGATCACGTGCGAGCCGCCGGGCAACCCGTGCAGCACGAGTTGCAGGTCGTCGACGAGCACGGGCGCCAGCGCCTCCATGCCCTCGACCGACTCGCCGCGGCTGATCGGGTCGAGCAGCTCGGCGAGCTCCGGGTGCTCGCCGAGCAACTTGGCCGCCCTTGCCTGGACGTCCGGCGTCAGCAGCAGTTCGCGGCACGGCGGCGCCCACAGACCGTGCTCGGCCACCTCCAAAGACCGCTGGTCGGCGACCTTGAAGTAGCGGATCTCCTCGATCTCGTCGCCCCAGAACTCGACGCGCAACGGGTGCTCTTCGGTCGGCGGGAAGACGTCGAGGATGCCGCCGCGCACAGCGAAGTCGCCGCGCTTCTCGACCAGCTCACCACGGGCGTAGCCGGCCGCGACGAGGTCGGCGGCGATGTCGGTCAGCTCGCGGCCGCCGTCGCCTGCCCGCAATGCGACCGGCTCCAGGTCGCCGAGTCCGGACACCTGCGGCTGCAACACCGACCGGATCGGCGCGACCACGACCGCCAGCGGCCCGGTCGTCGGGTCGCCGTCGTCCGTCGGATGCGCGAGGCGTCGCAGCACGGCGAGTCGTTGCCCGACCGTGTCGGCACGTGGCGAGAGCCGTTCGTGCGGCAACGTCTCCCAGCCGGGGTAGGTGGCCACCGTGTCGGGCGGCAGCAGGCAACGCAGCGCCGCGGCAAGATCCTCGGCCTCGGCTCCGGTGCTCGTCACCGCAAGCACGGTGCGCTGGCGGGCGACGGTGGCGATCACGAACGGGCGCAACGCGGCTGGTCCGCTGATCGTCAGCGACGGCGTCCCGATCGAATCGAGCGCGCTGGTGAGCGCAGGGTCGGGCAGGGCTGCATCGAGCAGGCCGGACAGGCTCATGAAAGATCCCTTGGCAAAAGCGGGCAGCGCAGTGGTCCCCGATCCGCATGCGGATGGGGGATGCGTCCAGCCTACGTGGCGGCTCGAGGTAGCCGCGCGGCATCCGACATCGACGGGAGCTCAGCTGGACCTTGCCCGGGGGCAGCGTCCACTAGCGCATTTCGGCTCGCGCAACCTCACGGTGCAGGGCCCGCCGCAACATCGAGCTCGACGTGTGCACCGTGTAGGGCAGGTACAGCACCTCAACATCCAGTCTCGCGAAATCCTGCTCGAGCCTGCGACCCTTCGGGGTACCTCGCCAGTCATCACCTTTGATGATCAGGTCAAACCGCAGCCGCTCCCACATCTCCAGTTTGCTGGGCAGGTCCTCGACGACAGCATCGTCGACGTACCGGATGCTCCGGACTATCTCAAGACGCTCCGGTAGCGGGATGACTGGAGCCCTGCCTTTGCCGCGTATTGCGAGCTCGTCCGAGACGACACCCGCGATCAGGTGATCGCAGGCCAGTCTCGAGTTTCGCAGGATGTTGAGATGGCCGATGTGAAACATGTCGAACACGCCAGGCGCGTAGCCCACTTTTCCCGAATTCACCCGCATCCCCCGATACAAGCGATCACGCGTGGAATCGAAGGCCCCCGGCGGATCCCGTTCAGCCGCGTGATTTGCCGGTTAAGAATATCACGGTAGTCGGCGCCGAACAGGACTATCGCGGACGGGTAGTCCGCGCGCGCGCCGATCTGCCTAGCACGATCGTCACCGAGTTCGACGTGGAGGACGGATCCGCTGCATCGCGATACCCGCCAGCCAATCCGACAGGAAGTCTGGCGGCTCTGAAGTATCGTGACTGTTAGAACTGCGCCATCGCGCCCCTGCGATTCGGGCACAGGGTTAAGGACTGTTCGTAGGGAGACGCCACGTGGAGTTTCGCGATTACCTGACGATCCTCCGCAAGCGCTGGCTGATCATCGTCAGTTTCACGATCGTGGGCGGGCTCATCGGCTTCGCGATAACGCTGGTGACGCCGAAGACGTATACGGCGCGCACCGAGTCGTTCGTCTCCGCCACGAGTGCAGCGTTCTCCGACAAGAACATGACCTTGCAGCAGGCGTCGCAGTACGCCTTGGCGCGCGTGCAGTCATACACGCACGCTGCCGGCAGTCCATTGGTCGTCCAGCCGGTCATTGATGAGCTACGTCTGGGTGTGTCGGCCGCGGCCCTCGCCCGGCACCTGTCCGCCACCAATCCGACCGACACCGTTCTCGTCGACCTGAGCGTGCGCTGGAACGACCCGAAGATGGCGGCCCAGATCGCGAATGCGATCGCCAGGCACATGGCCACCACTATCGAGTCAATCGAGGCCCCCAACCAAGGCGACGTGTCACCGGTGACGGTAACCCTGCTCAGGCCTGCCTCAGCCCCGTTGGCTCCGTCGTCTCCGCTACCGACTCTGAACCTTGCTCTCGGCCTCGTCATCGGGATCGTGGTCGGCATCGCCGTGGCAGTGCTGCGGGACCAGTTCGACGTCACCGTCAAGACGGCAGAGGACGCCCAGGCGATCACGGGAGCCGGTGTTATGGGTCTGGTCGCTCACAATCCGCAAGCCGGCAAGGAGCCCCTGATCGCACTACGGCCGCGCGCCGCGCGCGCCGAGGCGTTCCGCACCATTCGCACCAACCTGCAGTTCACCGACGTCGACAACCCGCCCAGGCGCATCGTGATCTCGTCGGCGATTGAAGATGAGGGAAAAACTCTTACCGCGTGCAATCTTGCGATCACCCTTGCGCAGGCAGGGCGACGCGTCTGCTTGATCGAAGCCGACCTGCGCCGACCGAAGGTTGCCGACTACCTGGGTGTCGAAGGTTCGGTCGGGCTCACCAATGTCCTCGCTGGACAGCAAAAGCTCGACGACGTACTCATCGACTGGAACGACGGACTGTTGACCCTGCTGGGCGCCGGTACGATCCCGCCCGATCCCAGCGAGCTGCTTTCCTCGAAGCACATGGAGTCGCTGCTCGCGTCGCTGGGCGAGCGCTACGACATTCTCGTTATTGACGCACCGCCATTGCTGCCGGTGACTGACGCCGCGATCCTCGCCAGGCAGGCGGATGGAGCGTTGCTGATCGCCAGGTACGGGCACGTCAAGAAGGATCAACTGCGCGACGCAGCGAGCGCCCTTCGACTGGCCAAGGCACGACTGATCGGTGTCGTACTCACCTTCGTTCCGCTACGTGGCTCCGGCGCCTCCTACGAGCAGCATCGCGCATACAAGGCGATGGACGCACCCGCTCCCAAAGCTGATGCGGGAACGACCACTAGCCCTGCAACGTCATTGGACGCCGCACTCGCCTTGCCGTGGAAAGACGGCAAGGATCGACCTGTCCGCGGTGCAGTTCAGCCCTAGCACGCGAGTCCTGCCCAGCCCGGAAGGGCGACTGAGGCTCAAACCCGTTCCAGCACTCGTTCGATTGCCCGGGTGACGGCGGCAATCGACGCAAGGACTTCGGGCATCACAAGATTGTGGTTCACGAGCGGAGGCTCATGACTGTCGGGGATGTCCAGCGCATTGATCTTCTGCGCGCGGCGAAGTCCGCGCCGCGGCACCACTAACGATTCCGGATAGGCGACCGTTCCTCGAGCGGCATTCATGCGACGAACCAGGTCGCCGAGCGCAGCGGCGCCCTGCCGTTCAGCGTCAGCGCCGCTGCCCACGTGACCCGCTACCACGCACAGAGCTGCCGCTTCCCGAAACGTGAAGGTCCGCACCGAGGCTTCGGGGATCGCGGTCGCGATCGCGGCGCGATGTCGCCGCTCGGCCACCAGGATCAGTCCAGACCGGCTGATCATGTCGCGGGTGACCGGGCGTGCCTGATGCCCGGCCGCGTCATCTTGTTGCAGTCCTGCCCACTTTGCTGCGACGGCACACATTGCCGCCCCTTCCGCAGCCCAAAGACCCGCACTGCTCACCTGAATCCTGTCGCCACGCCGGATAACGTCACGCGTCGCCAATGCCGCCGCCGCCAGCGGCGAGCGACACACGTTGGCGCTACAGATGGTCAGGATCTGAAACACGTTGTCAGGCAGTGATCGGGGCTAGTTGATCGCGGGCTCGATCAGCCGGACGTACTTGCCTGCGCGAGCCCTTCTCCACCAGGGTGGAAACCGCGAAGAACACGATGAACGCAGGGCTTGAGTCAATCAGGCCGCTCTCCAAGTAGCTGCGGACGAGCAGGAAAACGAGCAGGCCCGTCCACAGCAGGCGCTGTGGGCGGTCCGTGAAGGGCGCCGACGCCAGCGCGAGCACGGCGAGTGCGCCGAGCAGCACGATTCCGACCAGACCAGCCTGCACCAAGGCGGAAATCCAGCTGCTGTCGAGGATCTGCGAACTGCGGTACTGGGCAACCACCGGGATGACCTTGGTAGAAAGCCCGCCGCCGAACCAGGTGTCCCAGAACTGCTTGTGCAGGTGAAGCGCCGCATTCCAAGCGACCGTGCGTTGACTGAGCGTGGAGATGTTGGCCGAACCGCCACGGTCGATGAAGCTCGACACGACACCTGACGCCATGACGTAGACGACTGCGGGCACGGCCATGAGGACGGTGATCAGCACCGACGGAGACATCCGCCGCACCTGAAGGAGCATGACAACGAGTGCGAGCATCACGGCGACGAGGCCTGTCCTCGAACCGGTCAACCAGATGATCACGAACAGTGCAACGATCAGCACGAGATCACGTCGACCATTCGTCGTCTGCCGCGTTATCGCCAGCCAGCCGATCGCGATCAGCGGGATGGCACAGAGGAACGCGAGCTCGTTCGGCGTACAGGGCGGGATTCCCCCACTCAGCCGGCCGCCCGCAGCGCTAAGCGATCGCGCTCCGCTCAAGGCCGACACCATTGCGAACGCCAGCATCACGGTCACGAGTGAACGAATAACCGTCTCGTGCTCCACGGTTCGCAACATGAGGAACACGGTGATGGCGAGCATCGCGATCCGCGCGACCAAGACGATCGACGCGAACGTCGATCCTGACGACCAGCCGCCGAAGAATGATGCGGTCAGCAGCAGGCCGAGCAACCAACTCGATCGCGTGCCAAGCGGAAATCGGCTACCGCGGGCGAGTAGCGACGCAGACAGAATCAGGCCGACGAGGCTCAGCACGCCCTTGAGCAGCACGACGATGTCGATCGACCCGGTGAAATATGCCTTGTGACGCCAAGACACCGTGCTGGCGATGAGCAGGAAACAGATCAGCAGAACTCTGCTGTCTCGTGCCCTAGTGGCTGGAGTCACCGCCCGGGCTACCTCCCTCTCACGGCATCGCAAGCCTGTTCACGGTAGCAGGCAATGGCCAGCACATCGCGGCCAGAATTGATCGCCGCGGGCTTAGCTCCGTGTTGCCAGCCTGCTCATTTCGCGGTACCAATTTCCGAGCGCAACCGCCAGCAGAACGACGTTGGCCATGAGCAGCGCCGAATAGACCACGCCGAATGCAACGTGAATTGGCCAGAGCGCGAAGGTCAGACAGAGCACGCCGTAGTCCCATGGCAGAACAAGCACCGAACGGAGCACCGGAGCGCGCCCGTCTTTCGAGCCCGAGCCGACTACCTCTGCGGTGTGCCCGCGCCGCAATTGCTCGCTCAGGATCACACTGAAGAAGAACGCCGCAGAAACCAATGTGAAGCACATTGGAATGAGCAAATACCCGGCGTGGGATAAATCGTAATAGCGAAACCAGCCGATGAGAACCGCCAGATGCATACCGGAGACCTTGAAGCAATCGACCACGTGATCGAGGAATTCCCCAGCGGGCGTGCCACCGCCGCGCAAGCGTGCCAACTGCCCGTCGGCCGAGTCGAACGCGTATCCGGCGAGCAGCAGCGCGACAATCGTTGTCGCCAACAGTGCAGACGGCCGCATCAGGGCAAGTCCCGCTATACCGGTAAACGTCATGCACGCACTGATCGCGGTCACTTGGTTGGGCGTGAGGCCGCGCAGATAGGCCCAAGCGGCGATGTAGCGGCCGAGACGGCGATTGATCCAGCGAGAGTATCCAGGCGCTCCGCGACCGCTCTTCTGGACAGACGCCAGACGTTCCACCACGACTCGGTAGCTGGTCCTCGACGCGGACTTATCTGCGCCGAGGACGTCAGTAATCGCCCGGACGTCAGTCATCGCCGGGCGATTCGCAGCAACGAAGGGCGAGGACGCCCGCGGCGCGAGATATGCGAGCCAGCCAACCGACTGCACATCTTCTCGTACGCATCAGTTACACCCTCCCAGTCGTATCGCTCCTCGGCGGCCACCCGAAGCCGTCGTCCCAGCATCTTGGTCAATTCGACGTCGGCCTCAGCTTGTTCGATCAGCCTCGCCAGGGCGGTCGGACCTGACCAGAAGGCGGCGTCGTCCGTGCCGGTGACCTCTCGATTGAAACTCACGTCGTAGGCCAGAACCGGCGCACCAGCCCCCATTGCTCGCAGGAGCGACGGATTGGTGCCGCCGACAGAGTGCCCATGAATGTACGTGCGGGCATGGGCATACAGCTGATCCAGCTGTGCCTGGTCCCAGACGCCGCCTACCAGGCGGACCCGCCGATCCGCCGATGCCAGTTGCTCAATTCGGCGGGTGTAGTCCCCGGCGTACGGCGCGGATCCGACGACAATCAAGGGCGCACTCGCCGCGCTGCGCAAGTAGCCCTCGATCGCAAGATCGACGTGATTCTCCGGTTCGAAACGCGCTACCACGAGATGGTATTCACCCGGCTCGACGTTGAGCGCGGCCAGTCTGTCGCTGCCCGGCTCATCGAGTATCGAAGCGCCATAAGCGATCAGGTCCGTGGAGGCGCCGAATTCATCGATGTAGTAGTCGGCGATGCCCTGAGCATCGGCAATCAAGGCGTCGGCCCAGCGCACGGCAAGACCCTCCGCAATCCGGTAGAACCTCTTGCCGGCGCCGCTCCACTTCGCCCGCTTCCATTCCAGGCCGTCGACATGAACAGCTACCGGTAGCCGGCGAAGGTGCAGCGCCGGCACGAACGGCGCGTTGGCGGCATTGAAGACGATGGCGACGTCGTGCCCGCCTTTCGCGACGACGTGCGCGGCAGACAGCGCAGTGTGAGACAACGTCTCCAAGGTCTTGCGCCGTGCCGCGGGCAGGTGCACCAGCCGCATTCCGAGATGCTCGGATGGACGATCGGCATCGGACGGGCGGCAGTACACCGTCACCTGGTGACCACGTGCCACGAGTCGGCGGCCGATCTCCTCGACGGCGGTCTCGAAACCGCCATACCTTGCCGGCACGCCACGCGTGCCGATCATGGCGATCCTCATCGCACTGTTCAACGTGGGCCTGTCCTCTCGATGCCGACGTCAGTGACCTATGGGAGGGTTGACGCCTCGGCCACCTGCCAACCGTCGAAGCTCAGGACCACTGGCACCGTGGTGGCCGATGCGGACACGTACCCCAAGATGCCCACCCCACCGGGCGTTTGCAGGCCAGCAGTTCCGTCGCTGGCGGACGCCGCCCATGCCGTGGGCTCGGTCGACGCGGACAGCCAGACCTTCGCGCGCACCGTCGTCGGGTCTGCCCCTGTCGCCTGCATACGGAGGGTCAGTTGCATGCCCGGCGTATAGGTCAGGCCAGCCACCGTCGTCTCCGGCGTGATCTGAGTTTCCGTGCCGGTGCTGTTCGTTCGGGTCAGCGACAGGCCTACCGAGCCGGTTGCCAGCAGATGGACCTTTGCCCGGTAGTCACCGGAGCCGACGACGTGTCTCCCGGCGGCCCAAACGATGACGCCGCCGCCAGTCGGGCTTTGCGCAGAACTGAAGGTCACCTGGACGTCAGTGTCCGTGCTCGACACGTCGTTCTGGAAGATCGACGGACCTCCGCCGGGCGTCGGGATGGTCATCGTGCCGACGCTGCCGTCGACCGCGAACCGGGTTCCCGACGCTGTCGTCCAGGCCCCGCCCTTGTCCGCGGTTCCCCAACCGGCGCTCACAGTTCGACTGAAGTCGTCGGAGGCGAGAATCTTCGGCGTTACTGTCGCGGTCACCGTGACCGAATGCGTCACGGTATCCGTCGCGCCCTCGTTGTCGGTCACAGTCAAGACGACTGGGTACGTTCCGGCTGCCGCATACGTGTGCGAGGGCGTCGCACCGGAGCCCGCTGCGGAGCCGTCACCGAAGTTCCACGAGTACGCGGCCACGACACCGTTGACGTCCGACGAGGACGACGCGTCGTAGTTACATACCAGGGCCTGGCACGACGACGTGAATGCAGCGGTCGGAACCGGATTCGCGCTGTCGGTGTAGTGACGTTGTACCTGGGTCGCCGTGAGCGCGGTCGGATAAACCGCGACCTCGTCGATCGTGCCCTTGAGGTAGTTGCTGGTTGGCCGTGACGGCCACCCGCTGAGGCTGTCGCCGCCGATCCGCCAGTAGCCGTTCAGCGCCTGGGCGACCGTGTTGGAATCGGAACCGACTTGCACACCGTCGACGTACAGCACCATGCCCGTTGACGAGAGGGTCGCGACCACGTGGTGCCATTTCCCATCGTTGTAGGTGCTGCTCGTGCTCACCGTGTGGGCGGCGGCGTTGTAGACACCGAAGATGACGTGACCGGCGTTGTCGAGGTACACCTGCCGGTCGAAGCTGGTGCTGCTGCCGGTCTGTGAGTTGCCGAAACCGATGATCTTGCCTCCGGCCCCGGACGTTGTCGTGAACCACGCTTCCGCGCTGAAGACGCTCGGGGCGGCGCCGACCGAACTGCTCCCGGCCGTGCCGGTACTCGATCCATTGAAGTTCGACGCGCCGTTGCTGTCGCCGTCGACAGCACCCGCCGCGCCCTGAGTAACGCCTGACAGCTCGGTAAGGTCGGCAACTCCTGCCCAGTCGTAGCCCGTGGTCCCGGAGGACTCACCGAGCCGCCAGTAGTGAGAGGCACCGTCACCCTTGACGTCCTTGGCGTACTGACTGATCTGCGAGGTGGACGACACGGTGATGCTGGCGCTGCTCGGGCTGGTCAGCACGTTGCCCGTCGGATCGGTAACGCGCACCTTGTAGGTATGCGAACCCGTCGGGACGCCGGCGTCGGTGAATCCCAGGTTCGGCAGCGTCCAGAAGTTCGACTTGCTGGTGAGCGTGCCCACCGGCGTGGTGCTCGAGTCCCGCAGGATGTCGTACTTGAGCGTCTCGTTGTCCATGTCCCACACGGACTTCCAGCTCAGGCGGACGAGCCCGGACGCGGGGGAGCTAACGATGGGGATCAGGGTTGTCTGGTAGATCGGGCCACGATGGTTCGGCGCAATTGCCCTGACTGCGAAACGCACGAGACCCTGCTGCGCTGTTCCGTTGACTGAGGGGAATTCGCCACCTAGGGCGACGTAATCGGTGTTTCCCGAGGCGGCCCACGCAGCTTGGGATGAGCCGGTGAACGTGCCCGCCGTCAGAGTTGGATACCACTGCAGCAGGGAAGGATCCGGCTGGCCGTAGAAGTCGGAGTAGCCAGAGTTGTTGTTGTGCAACTCGGTGCCGGTTGGGTATGCGGTGGTGGCGATCGCGCGGTGCCACGTCCGCGGGCTCGTATCGTCAAAGGCGCCGATGTCCGAGCAGTCGTGCGCGTGGCCGACCGTGTATACGACCTGACCGGCCTCGAATGCTGCGTAGCTGTCGCCGTGACAGCTGTTGAGCCAATTCAGCGAACCGGTGTACGGGTCCGCCGCGAAAGAGCCCTCGAAATTGCCGCCCGAGCCGAACACGTAACCCGTTCCGTAGATCTGTGTGCGGTCGCTCGTAAGGGTGGTCAGTGCCGCGTTCGATCCCGCGTCCCGGATCGGGAAGGACGCCGGCCAAGGTGCCTGTGCCCCCGTCGAGGCATAGACCGAGCCGATGCCGTAATGCGAACCGCCGGCCAGCGTCGTGAAGCGACCCGCGATGATGATCCGCGACTGGTCGGGCGCGGCGACCATTGCGGTGACTGTGCTGTTCGCTCCAGGGTTCCATGCCTGCAAGGCGCCCGCGCTCACGCTGAAGGCGACAAGATTGGCTCGACTGGTGCCGCCGGCAGACCCGAAGCTGCCACCGGCGTACACGGTGCTGCCGGTCACGGCCAAGCCCAGTACCGAACCCGATACTGTCGGCGCGAAGGTCGAGACGAGTGAGCCGTCCGCCGTGCTGAACGCCGCGATGTGTGGATGTGAGCGTCCGTCCACGGTGGTGAAGTCGCCACCCACGTACACCCGCGACCCGTCCGGCGAGGCGACGATGATGCGCCCCTGCCCGTTGAGGGAATGGTTGAACGCCGTGAGCTGTCCGGTGGTGATGTCGTACGCCAGGACGCCGGCTCGACTCACCTCACCGACGCCGCCGACCGCGACACCGGGAGGCCTGGCCGTCGTGAATTGTCCTGTCGCGTAAACGATGTTGCCTACAGTCACCTGCGACCAGACGACGCCGTTGCCGATCTGTGCCGTAGGCAGCGCATCGGCACTGACCGTGGATGGCGTGCCTGGGTCCGGCGCGGTGTCGGCGTGCGAGCTCGGCGACTGCCAGGCAAAGAAGGCGCCGGCGACGAGCCCCCCAGACGCGAGGGCGGCGACCCACTTACGACGGCTGGCCGCGAATTGCTCCGAATAGGTGGTCATGTCTCCCCCTGTGCTACTGGCCTGACCCAGTTGGCGCCGTGCGCTGACCTGCTACGGCAATTGCATATTCCGGTAATGAGATCGGCCGAATCCGATTGGCCGACCGATGTCGCCCCGCCGATGAACCGAGCGGCATGAGACGAACGCACGAACGGACGCCCCGCCGACAAACGACCCGAGCGCCATCGCATACGGGACCAAGGCCGCTGCCGACTTCGACAACACGATTAGCACGGCGACACCGAAGAGGGCGACCGCCACCTCCAGCAACCGGTAGACCATCACGGTGGCTTGCTTGCCGCGTACCGCCGCGAGGCTGGCGTACGGCATGATCGACGCCGTCGCGGCTGCGTAAACGGCCCAACCGAAGACCGCCACGGCGCTGATTTCATACTGACCCGCCGTAATGACCCGCCCGAGCACGGGCACGAGCGCCGTCGCGGCGGCGCCAAGCGCAACGGTCACGGCAAGCAGATAAATGGACGCGATGTCGGCTCGACGGATCGTGCGCCCGATCGGCTCAGCGCGCCGTCTGGCATACATCGGCAACAGGAACGACCCGATCCCGTTCACGACGAGCAGTGCGGGTGCCATGTAGACACGCGCGGCCTCGAGGTGGCCGTAGATGGCCGCCCCTGCGCCGACGGTGACGATCAGCCGCGCTGCCGTGAGCATCGATGGTCTGACGCCTTGCTGGGCGGATCGCCACCCACCGAATTCGAAGACTGCGCGCATTGCCGCCGGTCGCGTGCGGGCCAACCACCGTTCGGATCGTGGCAGGCGAGCAACCGCGACGGCTGAGGCGACAAGCTGCCCGACCAGCAGGGCGAGCATGAACTGGCCGACACCGATGTGGAGGTGCGACGCGCGCGCGCCCGCCAGCACCGCGACGGAAGCAACAAGACTCGTGACGTCGACCAGCGGCAGTGACCAGAACCGCATCGTCGCCATCAGCATGCGACGCAACGCGTCCTCGACGATGAAGACGAATGTCGCAGCTCCGAACAGCAGTGCAGCGCCCGGACTGAGCAGGTGCGTGGCCCAGGTGAGCAGGCAAGCCAATGCGCCGGCGAGCGCCGATACCAGCGCGCACAACTTCTGCAGACCTGCCCGTATATGCGGGTCGTTGCGATCGAGGACGGTCAGCGAGTCGCCGACCAGCCCGGTGCAGAGCGCTGTCCCGATGATGGTGCCGCCGTAGAGAAGAGCAAACGTGCCCAGACCGGAAGCTCCGAGCAGGCGGGCGGCGAGCACTTGAAGCACGAAGCTGGCCAGCGCTTGCGACAGTTGCGCACCGACCGCACCGGCGACGCGCGCGGACGTGTCACCCGCCAGCCTGTGCGTTCGTCCCCACCCCGGCCCCCCGACCATCCGCCCGCTACCTTGCCTTGGCCGAACCGGTGAACGTGGCCGAGGTGTGCAGGCCGTCGAAGTCGACGGTCATAACGACGTCGGTGAGCTGGTCTGTCGCGATGGAGAAGGCGTATACGGCCTGCGCTGTGCCAGCCGGAGCGACCGTGCCGGAGAAGTCCCGAACCCCATCGTCGTAGATCGCCAGAGCCTGACTGTGGGCTGTGCCGTAGCTGACGGTCACGACAACCCGATCGAGGTTGATCGCAGCCTTCGACCGATTGCTCAGCGAGACGGTGAACTGCGTTCGCGGGCGACCCGGAAGCGCGCCAGGCCCCGAACCATCGGTAACACCCTGGGTGATTCCGATAATGCGCAGGGCAACACCGTCGCTGTACATCACGTCGTGGTTCAAGGGTTCGGGTGCCGCGGAGATCGACGGCTTGCCGACCGTGCCGGGGCGGGAGACCTTTGCGGGTACGACGGCCGGCAGCCTCGGTGCGGGCTGACGCGCCGCGCTCGTCGAGGCCTTGGCTGGGGAGCTGATGGAGGCAGGATCGGCGGAAAGCGACGTGTTCGCGAGCGTGGGGTGCTGGGTGGCGGCATGAGAACTACCGGAGCACCCAGCCAGCAGTACGATGCCGGCGGCAAATGCCGCCAATGCCAGATACGGGGTCAGCCGTGAACGACTCGCTGCCGCGGGCGCGTGTTCCGCCACCGCAACCATTTTGGGCCCCCCGAGTCAAATGCGTTCGCGTCAGCGCAAGCAGGGGGAGGGCTGACAGGCTGCTACCGAGCACCCCCCGATGCCAGCGATGGATAGCTTAACACGCTTTGAACGAGCTTCACGAGCGGATGAACGACCCAAATACGCCGAGGCTCGGGCCTGCGTTTGGCATCGCGCTCCCGACACGAGCGTGTGCGCAGAGCACCTGGAGCAGATGCGTCAAACGAATCCCCGAGAACGCTTACAACTTGAATCCTCGACAGCTGGCTACCGATCAGATACTCGAGAAGTTGGATTTTCGTGTTTGCCGCCGCCCATCAAGCGGATCACAGCGGACACAAGAATTCTCGCAATTTCACAATCAGACTGCGCCCTGAATATACTGACTGCGTTCCCACGCAGACTTGGCCGATTACGCTCTCCGGGAACAGCGGGAAACACAACTTTTGCATCGGCCATAGGTCCCGATCTTGCAGGCATTATTGCTCTTTTTGACACGAGCTGTGTCAGCCAACTCTCAATTCCAGATCAATGACTAGATCAAAGGGACGCCGTCGGATATCTTGCGAATGACATCGGGGGCAGGTAGGTCAGCTCGACAGAGGAGCGCAATGCCAGCCCCCGTGACTTCCGACGCACGTCTCGCTCGCACGCACACGCCTCGTCATTCTGCCGATCCCGTTGCCGGTCGCCACCGCGCGAAGCACACGGCATACCGCGCGCGGCCGGATCACCGTGATCACAAGGTTCGGCGTTACGCGACTCTCGCAGCTGCCACTGCCGTCGCAGCCACGAGCTTCGGTATCGCCGCGCATGCCACCACATCTCAGGCCACGCGCGTCGCGTACGACACGATGACCAGGACCGTCACGGGTGGTTTGGGCAGGGCCCAAGTCGGCGGCGCGTACACGGCCACTCCGGCGCGGCTTGCGCAGGTCGGCAGCGGAGTTGCGACTATTCGCGGAATTCAGCCAGGCCACTCATTCGTCGCGGGTCTGCCCGCTGTTTCGGCGGCGAATCTCAGCCTCCGGGCGACGTTCTCGGTGACCACGCTGCCGACGACGGGACGCGGCGTCTACCTCAGGCTCGACGTGCGCAAGCAAAAGGACGGCCGTACCTACCAGGCCGTCGCGCGAGTCGCTCCGCGGGGCGCTCTCTATCTGAGCTTCACCGAGTCGTTGAACGGCGGTCAGCTCTTTCTGACGAACGAGAAGCTGCTTCCGCTGCGGGTGAGCGCCGGCAAGCGGTTCGTCGTGCAGGCACTCGTCACTGGGACGACTGCGGTCGCCCTTCACGAGCGTGTATGGCCCGCCGGCGCGGCGGCACCGTCCGCTTGGCAGTTGGGCACGCTCGACCAGAAGTCCACGAGGATCGCGACTGCGGGCGCGATCGGCTTCGAGGCATACATTTCGCGGACGTCGCAGGTCGCTACGGCGCACGTCGATGACCTGATCGCCCAGCAGCAAGGCTCAACCACGCCGACGCCTACGCCGTCGGCGACCTCGAGCGCGCCGTCGGCGACGTCGACCGCGACGCCCACGCCATCCGATACGACGACCGCCCCCTCCGTCGTTACGACGTCGCCCAGCCCGACAGCGACGAGCACGCCGCCAACTACCTCGCCTGACGCCGACGCCGGCTCCGCGCCTGTAGGTAGTACCGCCTACGCGATACCCGCGGGCGCAATCGTGGTCTCTCCTTCGGGTAGCGACTCGGCCGCGGGCACCGCCACCGCTCCGGTGCGGACGCTGGCTCGGGCGATCGCGATCAGCGGCAACGGTTCCACGATCGTCATGCGAGGTGGCACGTACCACGAGCGAGTGGATGTCCCATCGACGAAGACGCTGACCATCCAGCCACATCCGCACGAGGCGGTCTGGCTCGACGGAAGCTCGACGGTCGGCTCATGGACGCAGCAGGGCTCGCACTGGGTGCACGCGGGCTGGACCGCACAGTTCGACTCGACCGCGGGGTATACGACGGCCACGGCCACGAACACCGCCCCGGGATGGCAATGGCTCAACCCCGCTTACCCCATGGCCGCTCACCCCGATCAGGTGTTCGTCAACGACTCACCGCTGAGGCAGGTCGCATCGGAGTCCCTGGTCGTCGCGGGCACGTTCTACGCCGACTACGCCGGTCATCGCCTCGTCATCGGTGACAACCCGGCCGGGAAGGAGGTGCACGCCAGCGATCTGGAAATTGCCATGACGATCCACTCGAATAACACCACGCTGCGTGGCATCGGCGTGCGTCGATACGCGACGACTGTTCCCGACATGGCGACGGTTCGTTTCGTTGCCTCCGGCGCACACATCCAGAACGTTGTCATGGACCGGAGCGCGACCGAAGGTATCGGCATCTTCGGCACCGGTGCTCGGCTCTCACACGTGACGGTGCAGGACAGCGGCCTGCTTGGGATCCTCGGCACCATGGCGGACGATTTCCGAGCCGATCATCTCTTGCTGCGAAACAACAACGCCGAGCATTTCAACTTCTCGCCGGTCTCGGGCGGCATCAAGTTCAGCAGAACTCGCGGCATCTCGATTACCGACTCTGTCGTAGATGCGAACATCGGCGTCGGTATCTGGCTGGACGAATCCTCATATGATGCGACGATCTTGCACAACAAGATCACGTCCAACCGTGGTCATGGTCTGTCATTCGAGATCTCGGCCACCGCGACGATCTCCGACAACATAGTGACGGGCAATGGTGCGGACGGCTTCAAGATCAACGACTCGACCCACGTGAAGATCTGGAACAACACGCTTGGTCGAAATGGGCGTGACGTCGAGCTCGTCCAAGACACTCGTCGCGCCAGCGACCTGTCCATTCCCGGACACGATCGGCGGCAGCCTTTGCCCGACCCGACCGAGACCTGGATCCTCGGCGACGTCCAGCTCATGAACAACACGTTCGGTCAGGGCGGGGCAGGCCAATATCAACTCTATGCGCGTGACTACAGCGGAGAGTGGAGCGCAAAGGCGATGGGCCTGGCCGTCGACGGCAATGTCTTCACCAGGCCGAGCAGCAGCAGCCAAGCCGAAATTGTCTGGGGAATCTCGGCGTCGACAGTCGCTGTCTACACCGCGGTCGGCCAGTTCGCCACTGCTACCGGATACACCCGCAATGGCGAGGCAACGGTTGGAAGCCCGCCGGTCATCCGATCGCCAAGCACACCGTCCGGCGCAGATCCGCTCGCGCTGCCGGCAGATGTCGCAGCCGCGATAGGTCAGCCGACCGGAGCGCATCACCTCGGTAGCTTCATCGGACCCTGACTCGAAAGATCCGGACTGCAAGAACAGCCGGACAACTACCGGAGAAGCGCCGCAGCGGCCGCGCAGATGTCGCGTCGATACCGGGTTGAGGAGAATCTCGCGATGGCCTCGACGCGGCCCGCTTCGGCGAGGCGCGCAGCCAGCTCGGCGTCGTCGAGAATGCACGCAATCGCGGTCGCGAGCGCTGCCGGATCGCCTGGGGGCACCAGCAGCCCGGTGCGGTGATCGGTGAGAATTTCAGCCAGGCCCTGCACATTGGACGCGACGACGGGGCGCTGCGCGAGTAATCCCTCGACAGCTGTGTTGCCGAACGGCTCGACGCGCGACGGGACGAGGACGACACTCGCCGCAGCAAGCACGGGACCCGTGCGATCGACATAGCCCAGAAGCCGGATCGCGCCTGCAAGATCCGGTTGATCAGCCCGCTCGCGCAGCTGTCGTTCGAACCATTCGTATCCGGGGTAGGCCGTTCCGCAGACGTCGAGCGAGACGTCACGTCCCTGACGGCGCAGGATGGCGACCGCCTCCAGTGCGATGTCGACCCCCTTGCGTGGCGACAGGCGAGCCACCACCGCCAGCCGGCCAAGCTCGGCCTGCACGACGGGTTCGGCACGTGCGTCGCTGACGCCGTTCGGTACGACGGCAGTGCGACGGGAGAGCCGTGGCAGCACGTCGAGCAGGACGCGGCGCGACGCCGCACTGTTCGTGATCACCGAGGACGCCAGCAGCAACGGCGCGTTGAGCGCGGCGCGGACAAAGCGCGGGAGATCCTCCTCTGCCTCATGGACGTGGACGAGCACCGGGGTCCGCGTCAGTCGCGCGGCGAGGATCCATAACGGGATTGTCAGCGTGTTCACATAGACGACGTCCGGATGCACCGATCGGATGGCGCGCACCAGCCTGAGCAGGTCCCGAGGAGTCGCGAGCGCGAGACGGGCGAGTGCCAATGGCCGGAGCAGTGCCTTGCGGAGTACCGGAAAGGGCTCAACCCGAATCGCGATGCCGCTCAGCAGCTCGACGAGCGGGCCGCGCGCCGGAAGGCACGCCGTCACGTCCCAGCCCGCCGCCCGCAGGCCCGTGAGCGACTCGACCAGCTGCCGATCGGAGCCGTATACGTCAGGCGACGGATGAGCGACGAGCATGATCGACACTTCGGCCGTACACCTCCCGCTCAGGCCCGATGACAGACAATCTTGCCTGGTCGCGTGATGCGCCTCGGATAAGCAGCTACTAGTAGGCACCGTTCGGCTTGAGAACCACTCGTGCCGTCTTCCAGAGGATCATCAGGTCGAGCGCCAGCGACCAGTTCTCGACGTAGCGCAAGTCGAGCCGCACCGACTCCGTCCAGGACAGGTCGCTGCGCCCGCTGATCTGCCACAGACCGGTCAGGCCTGGCTTGACGAGAAGACGACGCCGGACGTCGTCGCCATACTGGGCAACTTCGCTCGGCAGTGGCGGACGCGGACCCACTAGCGACATCGACCCGAGCAGCACGTTCACCAGTTGCGGCAGCTCATCGAGTGAATACCTGCGCAACACTGCACCGACTCGAGTTATGCGCGGGTCATCATGCATCTTGAACAGCAAGCCGTCATTCGCTTCGTTATATGCGGCGAGCGACTCCTTCCGGTCTTCGGCGTCGAGATACATCGAGCGGAACTTCAAGATCGTGAATGTCGAGCCGTCGCGGCCGACCCGGGTCTGCCGGAAGAACGCTGGTCCGTGGCTCGTGGTGCGAATCCTGACCGTGATGGCGATCAGCAACGGAGACAAGACAAGCAACGCGACGCCGGCTACCAAGCGGTCGATCGCTCCCTTGAACAACCGGTGGAAGCCACTGAACCTCGGGGCCTCGACCTGCAGTAGCGGTAGGCCTGATACCGGTCGCACTTGCAGCCGTGTGCCGGCCACCTCGATCAAACCCGGTGAGACGATCAGCTCGGTCTTGGTCCCCTCGAGCTGCCAGGAGATCCAGCGCAAGCGTTCCGGCCCGAGCTCCGAGCTGCCCGTCACCGCAACTGCGTCGGCGTTCAGCCGACGTACGACGTCGATGATGTCGTCGAGTTCGCCGAGGACGGGGACGCCCAGCGCTGTCAGGGCCTGCATCGACACGTGGTCGTCGTGGCGATCACTCGTCAAGCATGCGCCCACGACCTGAAAGCCCGCGTAGGCGTCATGATCCATCGCGTGCGCCAAGTCCACGACGCGATCAGGTTGCCCGACCACCACGACGCGCATAAGCGCACGACCGCGGGTGCGTAGTCGATGCAGGCGCTTGCGAGCCGCGTATCTGGCCAGCACATCGATGACCACCGTCGCCGGAAGGGCCACGAGGACGAACCCGCGCGCCAGTTCGATCTTGGCCCCGTAGGACACGAGTGCGACGGCGGCGGTCAAGTAGATGAACGATCGGAATATCCGCTGATACTCGCTGGCGCCCGCCCCGAGGAAGCAGGCGTCATACCCACGATTCGCCGCGACGACGGCCAGCCACATGAACGGGAGTGTCGCGGTAACGAGCAGATATTCGGAGTTGGGTGCCGAACCACCAGCCCCGAAGCGCAGAAGGTACGCGATCATTCCCGCGATCGCTGGTACGAGAAAGTCGATCAATAGCAGTGCACGCTGGTAACGACGCATCCACGCGTCTCGCGCAGACCGCGATATCGTGGAGTCGACATTCTTCGCCGGTACGTCGAGCCGCGCATCGGATGCCGCCGGTCGGCTCGGCGCCGCCAGGGGTTGTTTCCGTGCGTCAACGGCCGCCGGTCGCCCAGCAAGCCTGGCCGGCGCAGAGTCGGACGGCTCGCTGCGATCACCGCCGCCAGCCTCAAGGTAACCCCTGAACATGATTCCCCCGAATCACGTCGTGCCGGCCCTAAGGCCGACACGACGTCCCCCGATCTCGATCATCGGTTCGGAGGGAACCACATTGCAGGGTCGTTGCCCCCCGGCCGACGACTGATGATCTGTTTATACAGTGTTTGGTGCGCTAAGGAAATAGCCTGGAGTCACCTGAGAAAAATAGACGGACAATAATTCATATGTCTTGAACAATACGCGCACACGTGCGCACTGTCCGTTAGCAGCGCAGCGCGCGTACGAGATAACTTGATCATTGTCAGACGAATCTACGCCTAGCCTGCTTCGCGAGGCTTCCGAAGATCATGTCGCGCTCGGGCTACTCACGATCGCTCCGGTTGGCCGTGCGCCGGTCGAACCCGGCGTTTGCGGCGCTCCTTCGCGAGGAGCACCAGGGCGCCCGCAGCCGTGAACACCACCAGCGTCAGAGCTGCTCGTGCGCCCGTCCAGGTAGAGCTGGACTCCCCCTCGCTCGAGTCTGCCCCAGATCTGCGGACCGGAGCGCCGCTCGCGCGTTGGAGCAGGTAATTCCGAAGGACGGTGATCTCCTTGTCTCCGTATTTGTGTCCGGGCTCGATGTAGGTGTTCTCCGACCACTCGTTCCAGCTGATCAGACCGACGCAATCCGGTGACGTCGCGAAGGCGTTGCTGAGGCTGTGCACGAGAGTCTGGCCGTCCTTGCGATCGATGACACGGCTCCCGCCAAGCGTGCGGCCGTCGTAGCCGCTCGCGGCCGGTGCTATCCACAGGCCACCATGGGCGTGAACTGCCTTGCCCATGGCCTCGAGCTTCGCAGGCGTCGCGGGGTTATCCGGGTTGGCAGAGGACCAGTAGTAGGCCTCACCGTCGACGATATCGGCGATGCGCTCGTAGTCGGCAACCTGCTTCGAGGCCGCCAGCAAGTAGGCGCGGTCGCCGATCGCCGCCCGTACCGAACGAACATCCGCGGCCGAATACTGGTCCGTGCCCGTCCAGATGATGACCGGCCGGCCGTAGTAGGTGGACTTCAACCCCGCGCTCCTGGACGTGACGAGGTAGAGCATGTCGTGCTTGACAGTCTCCACCGGAAGCGGTCGTCGACTGAAATCGAGCGCCTCGTACACGACACCGAGATCCAGCTGTTCGGATCGGGCGACACTGATCAGCAGGTCGAGGCGACGATTGAGTGTCGCCGTGCTCTTCCAGGACGTCAGGAAACCGTCGATGCCCGCCGCGCGCGCAGCCTCGATCTGGTCGCGAAGGACGTGCGGATCATCGCTGCTGTACTTGCCTGCCAATGGCAGGTCCTGCTTGGCGCGATCCCACGACGAGGGATTAAACCACTGGTAGAAGTAAGCAAATACCGGCACATGACTGGGCGGCGCGGCGGTCGAGGCTGCCCCCGCGCTACCGCTCATCGTGGCCGATGCCGACCTCGCGGCCGGCGCCGCAGATACCGCGGCCAAGCCAACCGATGCCGAAAAGCACAACACGGCCGCCACGGCGGCTCCCGCTCCCAGCTTGGTCAGGACCGTCATGTGCCACCCGCCTTCGACCGTTGCACCTGCGCTGCTCGCAACATTCGCCCGAACACGATGACCGAACCCGCAACCAGGGCCAGGGCCAGGACCATCACGATCACGTCGAGGCGCGTCACTACCCGCAGATCGACGCTGTCGTTGCGAGAGACCAGCACCTTCGTGTGTGAGCCGTACACCGCCGCTTTGGCCTGCAGGTCGTAGCTACCTCGCACCAAGGAGGTGAGCACGGTTGGTGCTGCCGCTCCGAGGTGAACCCCGTAGCCTTCACCGTTGGGTCGGGTAACCCATACCGACGAGCTGATCCGTCTACCGAACACAACGTCTCGAACGGTGACGTGCAGGTTGAAGACCGCCACCGAAATGTGCCACGTCGCGCTGGTGGTCGGACTGAACCGTTGCTTCCCGGCGAACACTGCATTGCTGCCCTCGAGGTGCACCGCGACAATCGCGTAGGTCAGCCGTCGCGATTGCCAGACCCGGTCGACCTGCGTCGCGACCCCGGAGAGCAACGAGACCGGCTCGCCGATCTCGCGGCCAGTCAGAGTGACCGTGGCACCGCCGCCCTGAAGACGGACCTCGCTGATTCGGCCCGGCGACACGGGCGCGCCGCTGGCATCCCTGAAGGCAAGCGAGACCGGGCGACGTACCGTGAGCACTGCGAGTACGTGGCGGTGGAAAGGCGCCCCGGGCGGCAACTTCGCAACGCGCACCAACGAGACACTCAGCGGTCCAGCCGACCCACTGTCGAGCCGAACGCGGTCGACGACATCGTTGAGGTCGGTGATGACGCCCTGCCCTCGGCCATCCTCGCCCGTCGTGATCGTGGCACCGTCCAATGCGAAGCTCACACCCGCAGTCTTCGGGACGGTGTCGACGATCAGGGTGCCGCGAACCGGGTGCAGTTTGAGCTGCCAGGTCGACTGTCCGAACGGGTCGAATCGCGGATGCATCGCGCTGACTGCGACGCCGCGCCCTGCACTCACGCTGTCGACCGACCAGGTGACGACCTGCGAGGTCAGGACGCCGTTCTGGAGCCGGGTGCGACGCGAGCTGAGGCTGACCGACGACTCCTGCCTCGGGTCGATGACGATCCGCTCGCCGGTGACCGAGTGCAGGCTCAGCGACACAACCGCATCAGGCGAGACCCCGGTGCCACCGGGGTCGATCTGCAGAGCGACCCGCGACGTGACGTCGAGACCTAAGGTCAGATGGCTCTCGTGCGCGGCAGCGTGCGGAGCGGGCTGCACCTTTGCCAGCGTGATCGTGTCGGTTGCGTCGAGTTGGGTGTCAGCAAGTTCCACCCGCGATGCAATGCCATTGAGGTCGGAGACCTGGACCGACGCTGAGCCGTCCGCGCCAGTGCGCACGACGTGCGAGCCCAGCGCGACCCGCACGCCCTCGAGCGCGGGAACCGTCTGAATGGACACGGTGCCGCCGCTGGGCGCCGGGGCGGCCGCGGCTAGTCCGGCGCCAATCACGCTGATCAGGACTGCCTGACTCAGCAACAGAGACGCGCACTTCCGCCTGCTCGGCAAGGTGATCATGTCGGCTCCACCCGCACTACATGCCTGCGGCGTTCACTGGCGATCACCCAGGCGACGGCCATGCCGACCACGAGCACTGCGAGCAGGTAGGCGACATATATGACCGGACTGCTGGGACGTACGAGGGGCGGCCTACCGTCGCGCGCGCCAAGCAGCGACGCCGCGCGGGGAGGCTGCTTGAACGAGAAGGCGGTCGACAGGTCGGTGGCGTCGCGGTCCCGCCTGGTAAGGGGCGCCACCGTCCAGTTGTGCTCGATGAACTTCAACGTGGACGCGCTGCTGAACTCGGCGTGGTTGACCGCGCCTGGGGACGCGTACGGGCTCACGAGCAGAGCCGGAACGCGGGGGCCCAGCACAGTGCCATCCTCGACCGGCGGCGCGACGTGGTCGTACCAGCCACCCGCGGTGTCGTAGTTGAGGAGCAGGGCCGAACTCGTCCACGATGAACTCTCGGCAAGCGCGTTCAGTACCGTTCGGGTGAGCACCTGACCTGACGTGGGATCGGTGGGCGGATGTTCGGTTGCCGACGTGCTCACCACGTACGACACGGCGGGAAGTGTGCCGGCCGCGAGATCCGCGTAGTACCGGCTGAGATCGACGACATGCGCGGCAAGCTTCGGGTCGTTGGCGAAGCGCGGCGTGGCGAGTACAGGCACCCGAGCCACCTGCCCGCCACGGCGAGCCTTAGGCCCGGCTGTCGTGATCGTGAGTGCCGGTTCGTAGTTCTCGACGTAGATGCGCCATGACACGTGCGCCGCCTGCAGGCGGTCAAAGATCAACGGGATGCCTTGCCATCCGTCGACCGGCACCTCCGCCTGATCAGTAGTGGACCGGCCGGACACCGCGAACAGACGGTTCTGGATGCTGCCCCCCTGGACCGACGTAAACCAGTGGTCGAACAGCACCGCGTGGTCGGCGATCTCGTTGAGGACGGGCAAGTCCGATCGCGAGTAGTAACCCATCGCCATACGGCCGGCCTTCGTGCGGGCGCTCTGGGCGTAGACGAAGCCGTCCATCCGGCCATCGTGGATCGAGGTCGACTGGACCGGCTTCGTCGAGAGAAGCGGCAGATGCAACCCCGACCCCTTCAGGCGGAATGGCTTGACGCACGGAGCGAGCGAACCTTTCCGCACGGGCAGGCAGACTCCAGTCGGTAGACCGTCGACGCCTGGCCGGGTACCGAAATAGCTGTCGAAGCTGTGTTGGTCCTGCGTCATCACAACGAGGTGCCGGATAGGCGTCTTGGCTGCGTGCGGCCCCGGGTCCACTGCGGCCCGTGCGCCCACCGGCGTCAGCCCCGAGCCGAGTAGGCCGAGTAGCAAGACGGCCGCGACTGCGGCGAGGCGCGAGGATCGGCGATTCATGGGGTCACCTGGTAGATGACGACCACCGGTTGGTCAGACTTGCCGCCGAACGCCGCGCGTTCGACATGCACCATGCGGCCGTGGAAGCGGCGCGCGAGCTCGAGCGCCTTCGCCGCGAATGTGGGAGACCGTTGCGCCGAGTAGGCGTCCCAGACGACGAACTGATACGTGCCCGATCGCAAGGCGGAATCCGCATTCAGGATCGGGTAGTAGGAGGGATTGCGGTGCAGTGGGTTCGGGCTCACCGACAGCCCGTCGCCCCGGTGCCCGCCGTAGAACTGGAGAAGGTTGGCCATCGACGGCCCGATCGTCATGAACTGCGCCCCCTGCGGGACGTGGGCGGCAACCCATTCGCCGGCCTCCCTGCCGCCCGGGGTCCCTCCCGCCCCGGCCAAGGTGGTCGAGCCCGGGGATACCAGGGAGCGCACCGACGGAACGAGCAATGACGCCAAGCAAGCTATGGCGACACTGGCAGTGAGCGCCTTGTTCGGCCAAGTCTTCGGCGTGCGATCGGCCAGCGAGACAATGGTCCGCGCGGCGAGCACGACGATCACCGGTGTCGTGATGAGCAGATAGGAAAAGCCCTTGACCGGCCAGATCTCGAAGAAGACGAACGGAACCGCCACCCAGGAGAGCAGGAGCGCTTCGCGCCACGATTGGTCGCGGCGGCGCAGCACCAGGCCAGCTGCCGCGACAACGAGAACGAGCAGGCCAATCGCCTGCGGCACCGCAGTCACGTAGAAGCTGAAGCTGTGATTCGGTCGGCGGGTCAGTTGCCAGAGCAGATAGGACTGTCCGCTACGGGATCCACCGGACACGGCAGTCACGAAGGGGTAGGTCAGGGCAAGGCCGATGGCCGCTCCTGCCGCGGCGAGCACATAGCGGATCGGCCGCAAGAACCGGCTCGCCAGGGAAAGGAACACGAAGACCGATCCGACCAAGATGATGGCCGTCTCCTTGGACAGCGCCGCCAGTCCCAGGCACGCGCCGGCCACGACCAGCCAGCGGCGCCGCTCGGTGCGGCCGAAGACGGCAAGGCAGACCAGCGCCGCCGTGCCGAAGAACGTCATCGGCCCGTCCAACAGGATCTGCCGGCTGACGAGGACGTGGTACGGCATCACGGCGAGCAGCACCGCAGCGACAGCACCGACCCGGCGCCCGTACAACACCCTGCCGAGCACGTACACGAGGCCGATCGTGCCCATACCGAACATCGCGCTGAGGTAGCGACCCGGGACGTCCGGAGTCCCGCTGCGATAGAACGGCGAGACGAGCATCTGGAAGAGCAGTGGATGCGCTCGCACCACCGGGAACAGCCCGGTGAAATGGGGATTACCCGCAAGCGAGGCAGCTTGCGCCGCGTACACCGCCTCGTCGCTGTTCAGGCCGACACCGCCGAGATTCACGAACCGCAGCACCGCGCCGGAAACTGCCGCGAAGGCCAACAGGCCCATCTCGACGGCCGCGGCGCGGGAAACCACCCTCCCCCGCATCGGCTCCTCGACCGCCAGAACCGAGGTCTCATCCGGTGCCTCGGCGATCGGTGCGGGTGCGGGCGCCGTCGCGATGTACCCGCGCCAGCCTGCGACGCGGCTCAACCCCGCGCGCAGCGTCGAACGAATCTCCGCGAGCACGGGCCACCAGGCCCGTGATCGGGCTTCAGACACCATTAGATTCCCAGACGGCTGGCGCTGAACGCAGCGTCATCGAAGAGGATGTCGTAGGTGCGGCCGCCCTGCGCCTCACCGATCTGGAACGCGCCGACCGGATTCGAGCCGAAGTTCACGCCTGACAACGAGAGCGCGGCCACCGAGACGCCGTCGAGCCACACCTCGACGGTCCCGCCGGTGACGTTCAAGTGCACCTCGACCGAATGCCATGCGCCAGCGAGAGGCACCACGGTGCTCGCCACGTCCGTGCTCGGCAGCAGGTCGGCATGGAAGCCCAGCCTGCCCATCGTGCTCAGATACACCCATCCAAGGGACGTGCCAGCGGCGTCTCTCAGCCGCAGCAGGTTGATCTGGGACACCTGGCTCTTGACCTTGAAGGCCGTTCGCGCGAACGCGTCGTTGTAGGTCGACACGAACGCCTTCTTGGCATAGGTGGCCCCGACCGTGGTGTTGCCTTCGACCCCCCATGAGCCGGACGCAGCATCAGTGTTCTCGGCCAGCAGGCCGGCCTTCGGCGTCCACGCGTTGAGATTGCCGCTCTCGAAGCCGTCCGAGAACACGGGCGCGTTCGCGGCCGGGGTGGTCACTGGCACGGCAGTGCTCAGCGGCGACAGGTTGCCCGAGGCGTCCCGGGCGCGCACGGCGTACTGGTGCGTCGAGCTCGCCAGCACCGTGCTATCGGTGTACGTGGTGACTGCGCCGAGCTGCTTGAGCAACGTTCCGTTGCGGAACACGTCATAGCCGACCACCCCGACATCGTCGGTAGAGGCATCCCAGCTCAGATCGACCGAGAATGCCGACGTGGCCGTGCCGACCAGGTTCGCCGGTGTGCTCGGCGGTGTCGTCTCGCCGGACGGACCGAGGCGGCTGGTGCCGAACGCCGCGTCGTCGAAGGCGACGTCCCACGCCCCGGTCGTGGTGTCACCGATCTGCATGGAGCCGATCGGGGCCGTGCCCAGGCTGACACTCGAGAGGGT